>Ga0136611_10002083_pt1 | contig 13910 bp, 10 predicted proteins | sample AntDrymUQ2232306_2_FD_106645 | JGI IMG/M metagenome (GOLD analysis project Ga0136611, IMG submission 106645) | Polar desert sand microbial communities from Dry Valleys, Antarctica - metaG UQ223 (23.06) | ecosystem: Environmental > Terrestrial > Soil > Desert | place: Antarctica: Dry Valley...
CAGTGCGGGTTGGGGAGGAACCGCACGTCCATCACCATGTCGGAGTCGATCGGCAGGCCGTACTTGAATCCGAAAGACATCACCGTCGCCTTGAGCACGGGCAGGTCGTCGGCGCCGAAGGCGGCCTCGATCTTCTGCCGCAGCTGGTGCACGTTCAGCTCGCTGGTGTCGATGACGAGGTCCGCCTCGCCGTACATCTCGCCGAGCAGCCGGCGCTCGGCCTGGATCCCGTCGATCAACCGGCCGCTACCTTGCAGCGGGTGCTGGCGTCGTACCGCCTCGAACCGCCGGATCAGGACCCGCTCGGCCGCCTCGAGGAACAGCACCTTCGGCCGGTATCCGCTGCGGTCCAGCTCCACGATGATCGACCGGAGATCGGAGGAAAAGGCGCGACTCCGCACGTCGACGACGACCGCCACCCTTGTCACCGCGCCTTGCGACCGGCTACCGAGGTCCACCATCGTCGCGATCAGCTCCGGCGGCAGGTTGTCGACCACGAAGAATCCGAGGTCCTCCAAGCATTTCGCGGCGGTGCTGCGGCCGGCTCCAGACAGCCCGGAGACGATGACGACGTCGATGCCCGGCTGCTCTGGAGTGATCGGGCTGCTGCCCTCGCTCACGCCTCCGCCTCGACGATCTCGCCGGTCACCGGGTTCACTGCTGGGCTCGGAACGGCTTCGTCGCGGTGCAGGGCGGCAACGATGGACTCCGCCGTACGCCGGCCGATACCGGGCACTTCCTGGACATCGTCGATCGAGGCCGCCCGCAGCCGCTTCAGCGAGCCGAATTTCGCCAGCAACGCCTTGCGCCGGGTCTCCCCCAGGCCTGGTACGTCGTCCAGCAACGACTCGGTCATCGACTTGGAACGGCGCTGCCGGTGAAACGTGATGGCAAAGCGGTGCGCCTCGTCCCGCACCCGTTGCAGCAGGTACAAACCCTCGGAGCTGCGCGGCAGGATTACCGGATGCGCCTGGCCGGGCAGCCAGACCTCCTCCAGCCGCTTGGCCAGGCCCACCAGGCTGACGTCGTCGATCCCGAGTTCGGTCAAGGCGCGGGTGGCGGCAGCGACCTGCGGCGCGCCGCCGTCGACGACGAGCAGATTCGGCGGGTAGGCGAACTTGCGCGGCCGGCCGATTTCGGCGTCCGGCTCGTCCGGCCGCAGCTGCTCCTCCAGGTAACGGGCGAAGCGTCGGCGGACGACCTCGTGGATCGAGGCGGTGTCGTCGGTCTGGCCGTCGGGCCCGCCGGCGACGGAGAACCGGCGGTACTCCGAGCGCCGTGGCAAGCCGTCCTCGAAGACGACCATGCTCGCGACCACGTTCGTGCCCTGGACATGGGAGACGTCGATGCACTCGATCCGCAGCGGGGCGTCCGGCAGGTCCAGCGCCTCCTGGATCTCCGCCAGCGCCAGCGAGCGTGCGGTGAGGTCGCTGGCCCGCTTCAGCCGGTGCTGGGTGAACGCCTCCTTGGCGTTGCGTTCCACGGTCTCCATGAGGCGCGCTTGTCGCCCCGCTGCGGCACCCGCAGCGATACCCGGGAACCGCGGATGTCGCTGAGCCACTCGATCAGGGCGTCGCAGTCCGGCGGCTCCTCCGGCACGAGCACCTCGCGTGGGACGTCCTCACCGGCGCCGTACACCTGGGACAGGAACTGCTCGACGAGGTCAGGCGTACCGACGTCCTCGACCTTGTCGACGACCCAGCCGCGCTGGCCGCGGACCCGGCCGCCGCGGACATGGAACACCTGGACCGCCGCCTCCAGTTCGTCCTGCGCGAACGCGATCACGTCGGCGTCGGTCCCGTCGCCGAGGACGACCGCCTGCTTCTCCATCGCGCGGCGCAGCGCGCCGACGTCGTCGCGGAGCCGGGCGGCGCGCTCGAACTCCTCGTCGCCCGCGGCCGCCCGCATCTCCAACTCGAGCTTGCGCACCATCTGGTCAGTGCGCCCGGACATGAAATCGACGAAGTCGTCGACGATGTCGCGGTGCTCCTCGACGGATACCCGTCCGACGCAGGGTGCGGAGCACTTCCCGATGTAGCCGAGCAGGCACGGCCGGCCGACCTGCTGCGCCCGCCGGAAGACCCCGTTGGAGCAGGTCCGCGCCGGGAACACCCTGAGCAGCAGGTCGAGGGTCTCCCGGATGGCCCAGGCGTGCGCGTACGGTCCGAAGTAGCGCACGCCCTTCTTCTTCGGGCCGCGCATCACCTGCAGCCGCGGGTAGTCCTCGTACAGGGTTACGGCCAGGCTCGGATAGCTCTTGTCGTCGCGGTACCGGACGTTGAAGCGCGGATCGAACTCCTTGATCCAGCTGTACTCCAGCTGCAGCGCCTCGACCTCGGTCTTGACCACCGTCCACTCCACCGACGCCGCTGTGGTCACCATCTGCCGAGTCCTGGGGTGCAACGCCGAGATGTCCTGGAAGTACGACGACAGCCGGCTGCGAAGGCTCTTCGCCTTGCCGACGTAGACCACCCGCTGCCGCTCGTCGCGGAACCGGTAGACGCCGGGCCGGTCGGGAATCGTCCCCGCAGCGGGACGGTACGTCGACGGATCGGCCACCGACCGAGCCTACGTCGGCGCACCGACGGTGGTGCCCAGCCGATGCTCACGATCATCAGCCCGACCACCTTGGTGTCCGAAGGAACGTGACACATAGTTCACGCTCACTCGGACGTCAGTCGCGCACGTCGAGTCGACTCCGGCCCGAGGTCTCAGCCGGCCATACCGCCGGCCGGGTCGTCCTCTTCCGGTTCGAAGGACGAGGCCTCGCCCTGGCCGAGGAGGGCGCCGTTCTCCTGCTCGTTGGTCTGAGCTGCGGGTTGCTCGTCGTCGGCTCCGGACTCCAGGCTTCCGTCGACCCAGGGCTCGCTCATGACTTCCCCTTCTGTCGGGTAGGCAGCCATTATGGGCGCCGAGAAACTCAGGCGGTGACCTTCTTCGTAGCGCTCAGTTTTTTGGCGGCCACCTTCTTGCTCGGCCGGCCCGTGCCGAGGTTCCCGCTGCCGGCGACGGCGCGCAGGCCACCCTGTCCGCCGCGGGCGAGCACCGGCTGCAGGAAGCGCCCGGTATGGCTGTCGATAACCGTTGCGATGTGCTCCGGCGTACCGGTGGCGACGACCGTTCCGCCGCCGTAACCGCCCTCCGGGCCCATGTCGATGATCCAGTCGGCGGTCTTGATGACGTCCAGGTTGTGCTCGATGACGATCACCGAGTTGCCGCCGTCGACGAGCTTGCCGAGCACCAAGAGCAGCTTGCGGATGTCCTCGAAGTGAAGGCCGGTGGTCGGCTCGTCCAGCACGTAGACGGTGCGCCCGGTGGAGCGCTTCTGCAGTTCGGCGGACAGCTTCACCCGCTGCGCCTCCCCGCCGGACAGCGTCGGCGCGGGTTGGCCAAGACGTACGTAGCCGAGGCCCACCTCGACCAGTGTCGTCAGGTGCCGGGCGATACCGGGGATGGCCTGGAAGAACTCGGCTGCCTCCTCGATCGGCATGTCGAGGACCTCGGAGATCGTCCGGCCCTTGAAGTGCACCTCGAGGGTCTCCCGGTTGTAGCGGGCGCCCTTACACACCTCGCACGGCACGTAGACGTCGGGCAGAAAGTTCATCTCGATCTTGATGGTGCCGTCGCCGCGGCAGGCCTCGCAGCGGCCGCCCTTGACGTTGAAGGAGAACCGCCCGGGCTGGTACCCGCGGACCTTCGCCTCGGTCGTCTCGGCGAACAGCCGCCGGATGTGGTCGAACACACCGGTGTACGTCGCCGGGTTGGAGCGGGGCGTGCGGCCGATCGGTGACTGGTCCACGCCGACGACCTTGTCCAGCTGGTCCAGGCCGCTGACCCGGCGATGCCGGCCAGGCACCTGGCGCGCGCCGTTGATGACGTTCGCCAGGACGTTGTAGAGGATGTCGTTGACGAGGGTGGACTTGCCCGACCCGGAGACCCCGGTGACCGCGACCATGCACCCGAGCGGAAACGACACGTCGACGTCGCGCAGGTTGTGCTCCCGCGCGCCGTGGACGGTCACCTCGCGACCACGAGTCGGGCGACGTCGCTTCTCCGGTACGGCGATGGACCGCCGGCCGGTGAGATACGAGCCGGTGATCGAGTCGGGGCTGGCCAGCAGGTCCTCCACCGGCCCGCTGACGACGACGTTGCCGCCGTGCTCCCCCGCGCCGGGACCGATGTCGACCACCCAGTCGGCGACCCGGATGGTGTCCTCGTCGTGCTCGACCACGATCAGCGTGTTGCCCAGGTCCCGCAGCCGCACCAGGGTGTCGATCAACCGGCGGTTGTCCCGCTGGTGCAGGCCGATCGACGGCTCGTCGAGCACGTAGAGAACTCCGACCAGCCCGGAGCCGATCTGGGTGGCGAGACGGATGCGCTGCGCCTCCCCCCCGGCAAGCGTGGCCGCCGGGCGGCTCAGCGACAGGTAGTCCAGGCCCACGTCGACGAGGAACCCGAGGCGGGCGTTGACCTCCTTGAGCACCGGATCGGCGATCATCCGTTCGCGGTCGCTCAGTTCCACACCCCCGAGGAACTCCAGGCACTGCCCGATCGACATCGCCGTGACATCGGAGATCGAGCGCTCGCCGACCCGGACGGCCAGCACCTCCAGCTTGAGCCGGGCGCCGCCGCAGGCGGGGCACGGCACGTCGCGCATGTAGCCCTCGTACTTGTCGCGCATGAACTCGCTGTCGGTGTCATCGCGCCGCCGTTCCAGGAACGGCACCACGCCCTCGAACGTCGCATGGTAGGACCGCTCCCGGCCGTAGCGGTTGCGATAGCGCACATGCACCTGCCGGTCCTGACCGTGCAGAACCGTCTCCTGGACCAGCGGCGGCAACCTCTCCCACGGCGTCTTCAGGTCGAAGCCGAGCGAGTCGGCCAGCCCGCTCAGCAGCCGGGCGAAGTACTCGGTCGTCTGGCCCGAGGACCACGGGGCGATCGCGCCGTCGGCCAGGCTGCGCTCCGGATCGGGGATGACGAGCTCCGGGTCGACCTCTTTGCGGGTGCCCAGGCCGGCGCACTCGGGGCAGGCGCCGTAGGGAGAGTTGAACGAGAAGGAGCGCGGCTCCATCGCCTCGAAGGACAGGTCGTCGTACAGGCAGGCGAGGTGTTCGGAAAAGGTCCGTTCGCGATTCGGGTCATCCTCGTCCCGGTCGACGAAGTCCAGCAGGACCAGCCCACCGGCGAGCCCGAGCGCGGTCTCCACCGAATCGGTCAGCCGGCGCTTGTTGGTCGGTCGCACCGTGAGGCGGTCGACCACCACCTCGATGGTGTGCTTCTCCTGCTTCTTGAGCTTCGGGGTCTCGATCAGCGGGTAGACGACGCCGTCGACCCGGGCGCGGGAGAACCCCTGCGTCTGAAGATCAGCGAACAGATCGGCGTACTCCCCCTTGCGTCCGCGGATGACCGGTGCCAACACCTGGAACCGGGTGCCCTCCTCCATCTCCAGCACCCGGTCGACGATCTGCTGCGGCGTCTGGCGGGAGATCGGGCGGCCACACACGGGACAGTGCGGCCGCCCGGCCCGGGCGTACAGCAGCCGCAGGTAGTCGTAGACCTCGGTGATCGTCCCGACGGTCGAGCGGGGGTTGCGGCTGGTCGACTTCTGGTCGATCGAGACGGCCGGGGAGAGCCCCTCGATGAAGACGACGTCCGGCTTGTCCATCTGCCCGAGGAACTGCCGGGCGTACGCCGACAACGACTCGACGTACCGCCGTTGACCCTCCGCGAAGATGGTGTCGAAGGCCAGGCTGGACTTGCCCGATCCGGACAGCCCGGTGAAGACGATCAGGCTGTTGCGCGGCAGGTCGAGATCGATGTCGCGCAGGTTGTGCTCGCGCGCGCCGCGCACGACAAGACGATCCATACCGGTGCTTGCTCCCTGATTCAAACCATCCGAGCCGTGTCCGTTGGCCACCCTACGACCGCCCACCGACACAACTGTGCGGCCTCCAGATTATCGAACGGACGTTCGATCAGCCAGTACGGCGAACAGCGGGTCGTCCGGCACAGACAACTCCGCCCGGCCTCCAGGGAAAGACGCCGGGCGGAGTGGTGCAGCGGACCGCTACCCGCGGAGCTGACCCCGGATCGCCCCGGCCGGGAAGGCGACGTTGTGGACGTTGACGTAGTACTCGAAGGGGTTCTCCGCAACGTCAGCGACCAGCGCCGGGTCGGCGTCGACGCAGCCCCTGATCTGGCCGGCGGGACTGGTGGCGATCAAGGGCGTGAAGTCGATCACGACAGGGCCGGCCACGTCGGGCGGCCCCTCGTGGATGTGGGCGCCGGTGGGGGCGTCGATGCCGCGGTACCGGATGCTGATGCACATCTGCCCCTGTCCGGCCCGTGGACTCGCGATCGCGCGGCCGGCGCCGTCGTCGTCTCCCGGACCGGGGACCTCGTTGGCACCTCGGAGGCTGGTGGCGGACAGCCCGAAGGGGGCCGCCGTGGCGACGGATGCCAGGCTGAGGCTGGCTACCGCGGCGAGGGGAATAGCGATGACGGCGAGTCTGCGACGCATGGGACCTCCAGGTAGCGGGCGGGTGCAGGTGTGGCGTACACCAGTTAACACGCAGCGCGGGTTGTTCCGGCTCAACGGGAACCCAACTTCGGGCGGGGCAGACCTCGGCAGACACCGCCCGCGACGTAGGGCAGAGTCCTGGACATGACCGAGACCTCCGCCGCCGTGCTGGCCGGCCGCGAGGTCCGACTGATCTCCCGGCCGCACGGATTGCCGACCGCCGACAACTTCGCCGTGGTGGAGCGGGCACTGCCGGCTCTGGACGAGGAGCAGGTTCTCGTCCGCAACCTCGTCATGAGCGTGGACCCGTACATGCGCGGCCGGATGAACGACACCCCGTCGTACGTCCCTCCCTTTCAGCTCGATCAGGCCTTGGACGGCGGCGCCGTCGGCGAAGTGATCGACTCACGCTCTGACGCGCTGCACGTGGGAGACCTGGTGCTGCACGGCCTCGGCTGGCGGGACTACGCAGTCGGTGCCGCGGGTGGGTTTCGGTGCCTGGACGCCGAGGCCGCTACCCCGCTGTCCGCGCACCTCGGCGTACTGGGAATGCCCGGGCTGACGGCGTACGCCGGGCTGCTCGAAGTCGCCGCGATGAAGGCGGGCGACGTCGTGTTCGTCTCCGGGGCGGCCGGTGCGGTGGGCAGCATGGCCGGGCAGATCGCCAAGCTGAAGGGGGCATCACGGGTCATCGGCAGTGCCGGCTCGGCCGCCAAGGTCGAGCACGTCCTCGGCCTCGGCTTCGATGCGGCCTTCGACTACAAGCAGGGGCCGGTGCGCCGGCAGCTCCGGGACGCGGCCCCGGATGGGATCGATGTCTACTTCGACAACGTCGGGGGCGAGCACCTGGAGGCCGCCATCGGATCGCTGCGGCTGCACGGCCGGGTGGTGCTGTGCGGGGCGATCTCGGCGTACAACGAGACCACGGCAGCGCCCGGTCCGCGGAATCTCGCGCTGGCCATTGGTAAACGGCTCACCCTGCGCGGCTTCATCGTCAACGACCACAACCACCTGCGCAGCGTTTTCACCGACGAGGTGAGCGCGTGGGTCCGCGAGGGCCGGCTGCGGTGGGAGCAGACGACAGTGCAGGGCCTGGAGAACGCGCCGGAGGCATTCATCGGCCTGCTCCGAGGCGAGAACACCGGCAAGATGATCGTCGAGCTGTCAGGAGGCGCCACATGACCGACTACACCGGTGACGTCGAGGTGGGCGGCCCACCCGACATCCGGACTCTCCCCGGTCTGGAGATCACGAAGCTCGCCGTGGGAGAGATGAACAACAACGCCTACCTTCTGCGCTGTCCGGGAACGGGTGGCGCCGTGCTCATCGACGCCGCCAACGAGGCGGGCCGCCTGCTGGACCTGGTTGGTACGACGCCGCTCGCGACGGTGGTGACGACGCACCAGCACGCCGATCACTGGCAGGCGCTGGCCGAAGTGGTCTCGGCAACGGGGGCGCGGACGGTCGCGCATCCGCTCGATGCCGGACCGCTGCCGGTGACGGTGGACGACGTCGTCGAAGGTGGCGGGACGGTGCCCGTCGGGGATGCTTCGCTGGAGGTCATCCACCTGCGCGGGCACACGCCGGGCTCGATCGCCCTGGTGCACCGCTGCGCCGACGGCTCCACCCACCTGTTCAGCGGGGACTCGCTGTTCCCGGGTGGGCCCGGCAAGACGTGGTCGCCCGCGGACTTCACGTCGCTGATCGATGACCTGGAGTCGCGGATCTTCGGCGTACTGCCTGACGACACGTGGGTCTACCCGGGGCACGGGGCCGACACGACCCTGGGTGCCGAGCGGCCGGCGCTGCCGGAGTGGCGCGAGCGCGGCTGGTGACCGACCCCAGCCAGCTGGCGGCCCGACTCGATCGGGTCGAGAGCGAGCTGGCCATCCGGAGGCTGGCCAACGAGTACTGCCACGGCGCGGACAAGCAGGACATCGAGCGTTGGACGGCGGTCTGGGCCGACGATGCAGTGTGGGCGCTCGGGGACGGGCAGGACGCGGTCGGCATCGAGGCGATCTGCGCGGCCGTCCGCGGCCAGTGGGACGCCTTTATCCAGATGCACCACTGGACGGCGAACCACGTGATCACCATCGACGGTGACATCGACGGTGACACGGCCATCGGTGCAGCCGACGTGGACATCTCCGTCGAGGTCGCCGAGGGCGAGTGGGTGCGGGGCGGCGCGACGTACCTGGACACGTATGCGCGTCGGGACGGTGTCTGGAAGATCACGCGGCGCGAGCCAGGCGCTGACTTCTACTTCGATCCCCTGCCCCCAGGCATCGGCCCCCCACCCGCCAATGCCGACGCGACCGACTGATCACAGCAGGCCAGCTCGTGGTGCGCGCGACTATGGCGCGAGGCGCGGCGGAAAGGCCTGAGCGTCGGGCTCGGTGACGACATCGGCGGCGTGGTCCTCCGTTGCCGTTTCCCCCGCAGCGGCGTCCTCCGCGGCCCCCGCGTCGGTCGAGGGCTCGAATGCAGCGCCTGGCTGCTCCGAGGGGTTGGTGGCAGTGGGCAGGTGCCTTCCCCACCACCGCAGGATGTGCTCGAACCGGGCGATCCGGTGCGAGGGCAGACCGGAGCGGCTCAACTCATGCCCCTCGCCGGGGAACAGCAGGAGCTCGGTGTCGATCCCCCGGAGCTTCAGCGACACGAAGAGCCGCTGGCCCTGCTCGACCGGACATCGCCAGTCGTGCTCGGAGTGGATGATCATGGTCGGGGTGGTGATTCGGTCCGCGAACGCCAGCGGGTTCTGGGCAGCGACCCGCTCGGGATCGGTGCCGCAGTATTCCTCGGGGAAGAACCAGCCGATATCGCTGGAGCCGACGAAACTGACCGGCTCGTTCATCGCCCGTTCGCTGATGGCCGCGACGAAGCGGTCGGTGTGCCCCACGAGCCACGTCGTCATGAAGCCGCCGTAGGAGCCGCCCATCACACCGACCCGATCGGAATCCAAGTCGGGCTCCTTCAGGGCGGCGTCCAGAAAGGCCAGGATGTCGGCGCTGTCCCGGTTGCCCATGTCGTGCCGGATCACCCGCCCGTGCGCCCCGCCGTACCCGGCGGCACCGCGGGGGTTGCACATGACCACCGCGTAGCCGGCTGAGGCATACACCTGTGCCTCGTCGAAGAGGGTCCAGCCGTACTGCGCATAGGGGCCCCCGTGAATGGAAAGGATGACCGGATGCGGGCCGTCGCCGTCGGGTCGGACGATCCAACCGTGCACCGGATAGCCGTCATCAGCCGCCGTTTCGAACTCGACCACCTCGTGCAGGCGGCCGGTCGCGTCCAACTCCTCGCCGTACGACGTCAGAATCTGCTCCTGGCCGTCCCGAGCGACAACAACTTCACCGATCGAGGCGGGTCCGGCGACGGTGGCGACCACGACGTCCGCGGCAGCGTCAGCCCCCCGCACCTGCCGCAGACCGCCCAGCACCGTCGCCGGCGAGCCTCCATCCCAGGGGTACCGGACCAGTTCGACGGCGCCGCGGGAGAGCCGGCCCACCAGGGCGCCGTCGGCGGTGACGGTGATCCGCGGCGTCCCCTCGGACAGGTCGTCGGTCTCGGGGTCCGAGTGCCGGGTCGGCTCGGCCGAGCCGTCTGCGGGCACCGACCACAACCCCGGGTGGTTGGCGACGAAATCGCGGCGGTGGGCGCCGAGGTCGCCCGAACCGGTGAACCAGACGGTGGACCCGTCAGGGCTGAAGACCGGCGTACCGTTCGCGGTTCGAGATGTGGTGAGGGCGCGAACATTCGAGCCGTCCCGGTCGCAGAGGAAGATGTCGTCGGCGAGATCGAACTCACGGCTTTCGTGCCGCGCCGAGACGAACGCCAGCCGGCCCCCGTCCGGACTCCAGACGACATCCGCATGGTTGTAGTCGCCTTCGGTGATCTGCACCGGCTCCGCTTTCTCGTCCACAGCATTGATCACAAAGATGTGCGGACGGCGGTCATTGGTGAAACCGAGGTTGTCGATCCGGTACTGCAGGGCCGTGATGCGCCGCGGCGGCTCCTTGTCCGGGCTCACCTTGTCCTCGGTTCCGTACCGACCCTCCTCGGGGACGCGCGCGACATAGGCGATCGCGGTGGAGTCGGGGCTCCACACCGGGGCACCGGCACCCAGCGGCTGATCGGTCAGGCACCGTGGGTCTCCCCCGTCCATCGCCATGACGTGCAACTGCGGCTTGCCCCCTTCCGCCGTCCGGAGGAACGCCAGCCAGCGGCCGTCGGGTGAGATGCGCGGTTCGCTGTCCTTGGTGCCGTGGGTCAGCTTGCGCGGCGGGGTCTCACCGTCGGTCGGCACCCGCCACAGCTGTGAGCGGTACTCGTTCTCGTCGAGATCCAGCCTTGTCACCGCGACGACCGCGACGGCGCCGTCGGGACTGAGAGTGGGGACGCCGGGGATGCGCAGATGCGCGAGATCAGCAGGCAGCATGGCTGGCACCGTAACCCATACTCGTTAGCACTCCTAACGAGAATGCCGCATCCACGCTAGGGTCCGGATTGTGACAAGGACCCTGTACGCCGGCGGCCAGGTCTTCGACGGAGCCGGCGCCGCCCCCGCCGCCGCCGATGTGGTGGTCGAGGACGGCCGGTTCGTCGAGATCGGCACAAGCCTGGACGGTGACGAGCGGATCGACTGCACCGGCAAGACGCTGCTGCCCGGCCTCATCGACTGCCACGTGCACGTCATGTTCAGCGGCGTGGACCTCCTGCGGATGGTGCAGACACCGTTCAGCTATCCCTTCTACGAGGCGATCCACAACCTGCGGGCCACCTTGGACCAGGGCATCACCACGGTCCGCGACGCCGGCGGAGCAGACCTTGGCGTGCAGCAGGCCGTGCGGAACGGGTTGATCGCCGGGCCGCGGATGCAGATCTCGCTGAACATGTTGAGCCAGACCGGCGGCCACGGTGACGACTGGATGCCGTGTGGGTCGTCCATCCCGCTGCTGATGGACCACCCGGGCCGGCCGAGCACCATCGTCGACGGCCCGGACGAGATGCGCCGAAAGGTCCGCGAGTTGATCCGTGACGGCGCAGATGTGATCAAGGTCGCCACCAGCGGTGGGGTGCTGTCCCCGCGCAGCGACCCGCGACGCGGGCACTTCCGCGACGAAGAGATCGCCGTACTGGTCGAGGAGGCGACGGCAGCCGGGCTGTTCGTGATGGCCCACGCCCAAGCGGCGGACGGCATCAAACTCGCCATCCGCAATGGGGTGCGGTCCATCGAGCACGGCATCTTCCTCGACGACGAGGCCATCGAGATGATGCTCGACCACGGGACCTGGTTGGTGCCGACACTGGTCGCGCCGCGAGCGGTGCGGGACCTGGCTGCCCTCGGTGCCGCTTTGCCGCAACACATGATCGACAAAGCCAGGATGGTCGTGGACGTTCACATCGAGTCGGTACGCCGGGCGATCGAGGCCGGAGTGGCCGTGGCGATGGGCACCGACAGCGGGGTGGGTGCGCACGGCGACAACCTGCGCGAACTCGCCCTGATGACCGAATGCGGTATGACCCCGGCCGCGGCCCTGCACGCCACGTCCCTGTCGGCAGCCCGGCTGCTCGGGATCGACGACGAACTCGGCTCGATACAGGTGGGCAAGCGCGCCGACCTGGTCGTGGTGGACGGTGACCCCTTGGACATCGACACGCTCGGGTCGCGCATCCACAGCGTGTATGCCGACGGCGTACACGTCGCCGAGCCGGGCGCAGCGCAACGCCCGCAGAGGTAAGCGCCACAGCGGCGGGAAGAACCGGCCCGTGCGACGACTAACGGGTCGCGGCGTCCATGCCGCGCAGCTCGCGCTTCAGCTCGTTGATCTCGTCCCGGAGCCGGGCGGCCAGCTCGAACTGCAGTTCCCGCGCCGCTGCGAGCATCTGGCTGGACAGCTGCTGGATCAGGTCGGCGAGCTCCGCCCGCGGCATGGCAGCGACATCGAGCGCCGACGGCCCCTTCGTCATCCGCGACGACAAGCCCGGCACCGGGGACTTCCCCCGCGACTGCTGGCGCCCGGAACCGCCGAGCACCCGCTGGGCGGCACGGTCGGCATCAGCGGCATCGCTGTAGATGTCGTCGAGGATGTCGTTGATCTGCTTGCGCAACGGCTGCGGGTCGACTCCGGCGGCCGTGTTGTGGGCCACCTGCTTGGCCCGCCGTCGGTTCGTCTCGTCGATCGCCTTGGCCATCGACGGAGTGATCTTGTCGGCGTACATGTGGACCTGGCCGGACACGTTGCGTGCCGCCCGTCCGATCGTCTGGATCAGCGACGTCCCCGAGCGCAGAAAGCCCTCCTTGTCGGCATCGAGGATCGACACCAGGGAAACCTCGGGCAGGTCCAGACCCTCCCGGAGCAGGTTGATCCCGACCAGCACGTCGAAGTCGCCCTTGCGGAGTTCCCGCAGCAGCTCGACCCGGCGCAGCGTGTCGACCTCTGAGTGCAGGTAGCGGACCCGGATGCCCAGCTCGAGCAGGTAATCGGTGAGGTCCTCGGACATCTTCTTGGTCAGCGTCGTCACGAGCACCCGCTCGTCCCGCTCGGCCCGCAACCGGATCTCGTGCACCAGGTCGTCGATCTGCCCCTTGGTCGGCTTCACCACCACCTCGGGGTCGACGAGGCCGGTCGGCCGGATCACCTGCTCGACGAACTCGCCCTTCGCCCGGCCCAACTCATAAGGCCCGGGCGTGGCGGACATGTAGACGGTGTCCCCGATCCGGTCAAGGAACTCCTCGAACTTCAATGGGCGATTGTCCACCGCGGACGGGAGCCGGAAGCCGTGCTCGACCAGCGTCCGCTTGCGGCTCATGTCCCCCTCGTACATGCCGCCGATCTGCGGGACCGTGACGTGAGACTCGTCGATGACGAGTAAGAAGTCCGCGGGAAAGTAGTCGACCAGGCACGCACCGGCCGAGCCGGGCGCCCGGCCGTCGATGTGCCGGGAGTAGTTCTCGATCCCCGAGCAGAAGCCGACCTGCCGCATCATCTCGATGTCGTACGTCGTCCGCATCCGCAGCCGCTGCGCCTCCAGGAGCTTGCCCTGGCGCTCCAGCTCGGCCAGTCGGTCGGTGAGTTCGGCTTCGATCGTGCCGATCGCGCGCTCCATCTTGTCCGGACCCGCGACGTAGTGGGTGGCCGGGAAGATGAAGATCTCCTCCACCTCGCGGACGACCTCACCGGTCAGCGGGTGCAGGAAGTACAGCCGCTCGACCTCGTCGCCGAACATCTCCAGCCGGAAGGCCAGTTCCTCGTACGCCGGGAAGATCTCGATGGTGTCACCACGAACTCGGAACGTCCCGCGGGTGAACGACAGGTCGTTGCGGCTGTACTGGATGTCCACCAGCCGCCGGAGCAACCAGTCACGGTCCAGCTCCTGGCCGATC
>Ga0136611_10002084_pt1 | contig 13890 bp, 11 predicted proteins | sample AntDrymUQ2232306_2_FD_106645 | JGI IMG/M metagenome (GOLD analysis project Ga0136611, IMG submission 106645) | Polar desert sand microbial communities from Dry Valleys, Antarctica - metaG UQ223 (23.06) | ecosystem: Environmental > Terrestrial > Soil > Desert | place: Antarctica: Dry Valley...
AACTCCCGAACCCGGACGCCTTCGCGCATCCCGTCTCCTCACCTCAACCGGTGAAGCGAGTCTGCGCGAACCAACATCTGAGGTGGTGGACGCGCCCTCAAACGTTGGCGGTCAGGGCACTAGTCGCGCCGAGAGGCACGACGGAATGGGTGCGCAACGTCCGGGCTGCTGACGGGCGGGGTGAGCTGCGGGTCGGGCGACGGGTCGAGGCGTTCACCGCCACCGAGATGGATGACACGGCCAAGGTGCCGGTGATCCGGGCCTACCTCCAGGAGTGGGCTTGGGAGGTCGGCAAGTTCTTCGAGGGCCTCTCGAGGGATGCGTCTGACGCGGAGATCGCGGCCGTGGCCCGGAAGTTCCCCGTGTTCGCGCTGGACCTCTGAGGTCAGCGGCCAGGCGCCAGGCGCAGGGCGGCCTGGTACACCTGGCGCCGCGGCAGGCGCAGCTGGCCGGCGACGGTGGCAATGGCGGTGCGCTTGTCCGCCCCGGCGTTCAGCTGCGCCTGCAGTGCCGCGTCGAGGTCGGCCTCGGTGGCCTCGACCAGGGGAGCGCCCTCCACGACGAGGACGTACTCGCCTCTGGCCTCGACCTCGACGGTGTGGGCCACGGCCTCGGCGAGAGTGCCCCGCCATACCTCCTCGAAGCGCTTGGTGAGCTCTCGAGCGAGGGCGATGCGGCGACCGTCACCGCAGGCGAGGGCCAGATCGGCCACGGTGGCGGCCACTCGGTGGGGCGCCTCGTAGAGCACGGTGGTGCGTGCCTCGCCGGCGATCGCGGCGATGCGTTCTGCCCGGAGCCTTCCCTTGCGCGGGAGGAAGCCGTCGAAGCAGAACCGCTCGGTGGGTAGGCCGCTCACGGCCAGGGCGGCGATGACCGCCGAGGGCCCAGGGACGATCTCGATGACCAGTCCGGCCTCCGCGGCGGCGGCGACCACGCGTTCACCGGGGTCGGAGATGGCCGGAGTACCCGCATCGGTCACGAGAGCCACCACGTCGCCGGCCAACATGCGCTGCACGAGCGCTTCCGCCTGGCCGCGCTCGTTGTGCTCGTGCACGGCGACAAGTCGTTTGGCGCGCACGCCTGCGCTCACCAGTAGGCGGCCGGTGCGGCGGGTGTCTTCACAGGCCACGACGTCGGCGTCGCCCAGCACCTGCACCGCCCGCGGCGAGATGTCACCCAGGTTGCCGATGGGCGTGGCCACCAGGACCAGCTTGCCGGGATGCGCCTCGGCCACTCAGCCCCTCACCTCGAGCTGGTCACCCACGCGGAGCCTCCACCGCTCGAAGGCCCCGGCCTCCGCCTCGATGGCGCAGTGCGCCCGCCACCGGAGACGGCCGAGGCGGTGAGGACGCATGGTGCGTACGGCCACCACGACCATCTGTCGATCGCAAAAGGCCACGTCGATCGGGAAGCGCATGCCGAGCGTGTGCACGGACTTCGTCGGCCGCAGCAGCAACGCGCCTTCGACGCCATCGCGACCCAGGAGGCCGCGGAAGCGGGCCCAGATCGAGTCGGCCACGTCGAGGGTGGCCAGCACCTCGCCGTCACGAAGCAGCCAGGCCATGCGACTCAGACGTTGAAGCGGATGTCGAGGACGTCGCCGTCGACGACCTCGTAGTCCTTGCCCTCGACCCGCAGCTTGCCGACCTCCTTGGCCCGGTTCCACGAACCCAGCTCGAGGAGCGTGTCCCAGTGGATGACCTCGGCGCGGATGAAGCCCCGTTCGAAGTCGGAGTGGATCACGCCGGCGCACTCGGGCGCCTTGGCCCCCGCCCGGAAGGTCCAGGCCCGGCTCTCCTTCTCACCTGTGGTGAGGAACGTTCGGCGGCCGAGCAGGTGATAGGCGGCGTGCACGACGCGAGGCAGCGCACCCTCACCCAAGCCGAGCGCCTCGAGCATCTCCGACCGCTCCTCCTCCGACAGCTGCGCCGCCTCGGCCTCGAGCTGCACGCACATGCCCAGCACGTCAGCCCTACCGGCCATCTCGTCGACGACCGGCTTGATCTTGGCGTCGACGTCATCGAGGTCCTCCTCGGCCACGTTGACCACGGCCAGCACCGGCTTGTTGGTCAGGAGGAAGGCAGGCTTCAGGATGGCCCGCTGGTCGTCGAGGAGGTCGGAACGGTAGATCGGCACACCCTGGTCGAGCGCCTGTCGTGCGGCCGTGAGCGCCGCCACCTCCGGCAGCAGCGACTTGTCGAGCCGGCTCAGCTTGTCCTTCTTCGGCAGCTGCGAGTCGACGGTGGCCAGGTCGGCCAAGCAGAGCTCGGTCTCGACGGTGGTGAGGTGCTCGATCGGGTCGGGTGGGCCGATGACGTCGTCGTCCTCGAACGCCCGCAGGACGTAGACGATGGTGTCGACCTCGCGGATGCCAGCCAGGAACTTGTTGCCCAGCCCCTCACCCTGGCTGGCTCCGGCCACCAGCCCGCCGATGTCCATGAACTCACACGCGGCGTGCACCACGTTCTTGGACCTGGACATCGCGGCCAGCGCACTCAGTCGAGCGTCCGGCACGCGGGCTCGTCCCACGTTCGGATCCTTGGTGGCGAAGGGATACGGAGCCGCCAGCGCCCCTCCGCCGGCCAGGGCGTTGAACAGCGAGGACTTGCCGGCGTTGGGGAGTCCGACGAACCCGAAGCGTTCCATGAGTAGGACGAGGCTAGCGACCTCCGGTAGCGTTGCCCCCCATGTCGAAGCGCACCGTCAAGGCCAAGAACCGGGCCCGCCGGAAGAAGGCCAACCACGGCCGCAAGCCCAACCGCGGCCGCGGCTGACGCTCGGCTACTTGCCGAGCAGGCCTCCGAGCTTGTCGCCTAGGCCACCCGGAAGCAGCTTGATGAGGTCTTGGGGGTCGAGCCCGAACTTGCCCAGCATGCCGGCGTCCTGCTCGTGGTCCACCTGCTGAGGTAGCTCGTCCCGGGCCGCTTGAGCCTTGTCCGGCTGGCCCTTCTTCTGCAGCAGGTCAACGATCATGTCACGGTCGATGTTCATCCCCTCCTGCTACCCCAGTGGCTCGGCGCCATGCGCGTGCTCCCGGCGCTGGCGGGCCGCGCAGCAGGCGGCGCTAGGGTCCGCGCCATGGCTGCCCTGGCATCGATGCTCATCGGCGATCCCCCAAAGCTGTGGGAGGACATCGGCTTCCAGCTCCACGACGGGGGCGCGTGGGTCAGCGGGGCGCATCACCGGCTGGGCGGCGAGGCGCCAGGCATCCGTGCGTTCGCGATGCGCGACTTCGCGGCCGCCGACCTGGACGGATGGGCCCCGAGCCTCGACGCCCCGGACGAGCGGGACACCCCCGCGCACCCCAACGGCGTGATCGCCCTCGACCACGTCGTCGTGTCAACACCTGACTTGCAGCGCACCATCGCCTCCTTCGAAGCCGACGGCATCCGCCTGCGGCGCACGCGCGACACGGGCACGACTGATCGCCCCACCCAGCAGGCCTTCTTCAAGCTCGAGCACAACATCATCCTCGAGGTGGTCGGCTCGCGCACCCGGGCCGCCGAGGGGCCGCCGAGGTTCTACGGGCTGGCATTCACCGTCGCCGACCTCGGCGCCACCGCCGCCCACCTCGGCGCCAAGCTGCGCCCGGCCAAGGACGCCGTGCAGCCCGGGCGGCGAATCGCCACGCTCGACCGCAGCGTCGGTTCGAGCGTGCCGATCGCGTTCATGTCGACCTGAAGCCGGCGGCGCCGACCCCGGCCCGAATCCGCCTCAGCCCTGCAGCTTGAACCGGGCGCCGGTGGGGTCGGCCAGCGTGGCCAACCGGCCGTAGGGGCTGTCCTCGGCCGGCTGGAGCACCGACCCACCCAGCTCGACGGCCTGGCCGACAGCGGCGTCCACGTCGGAGGCGTTGAAGTAGATCGACCACTGGCCGGGGCCGCCATCGGGCAGGAAGGCAGAGGCGTCCATGACCCCGGCCACCTGACCCTCACCCTCCCCGAGCGTCGTGTAGCGGAAATCGGGGACGTCACTGGCGACGAAGGTCTCCCAGCCGAACACGTCGCGGTAGAACTGCAACGACGCCTCGTAGGCCCCGTGTGCAGCTCGAACCATGCCGGGGCACCGGGCTCGGCCGTGACGGCGAAGCCCTTGTGCGTGCCGGGCTGCCAGACCCCCACGGCGGCCTGGCCCGGATCGATCACCAGACCCATGCGGCCGAGGTCCATCACGTCCATGGCCGGCACGATCGCCTGACCGCCGTGAGACGCGGCACCGTCGGTGACGGCCTGGGCATCGGCTGCGGCCAGGTACACCGTCCATCCATCCGGCGTGCCCTGGGAACCGTCGTTGTGCATGCAACCGGCCACCAGCTGGCCGTCCTTCAGAAAGTTGATGTAGCCGCCGTACTCCTCGCCGGTCTCCTCGGCCGTCCAGCCGAAGAGTCGGCCGTAGAACTCACGGCTCTTGGAGGTGTCGCTGGAGAACAGCTCGATCCAGCAGGGGGCACCAGCAGGGACGGAATCGACTTGCGGCATCGGAGGCTCCTTCGTGGTCGCGGTCGTGGGTCGCAGATCTGACCGGCCCGAAGGCCGGAACTCATCGGTGCGCGCCAACCGCCGCGACAGCCGCGGCGGCAGGAGCGGCCACCACCGGCTCCATGCGCAGGACGAGCAGCGCGATGTCGTCACGGGGACGGCCACCCTGGAAGTCACGGACGACGGCTTCGATCGATGCGGCGATGCTCTCGGCGTCCAGGCCGACGGATTGCGAGAGCACCCCTTCGATCAGGTCCTGGCCGGCGAACCTGCCCCCCGGCGAACGCGCCTCCGTGACCCCGTCCGTGAAGAAGACGAGCGCGTCGCCGGGCCCCAGGCAGAGGCTGACATCTGTGGCCTCGAACTCGGAGAAGAGGCCGACGGCCGACCCGATCTCCCCCACGGCCCGGACCTCTCCGGCCGCGGTCAGCAGCAGCGGGAAGGGGTGGCCGCCGAGAGCGAGGGTGACGGACACCCGGCCTTCGGAAGCCTCGAGGAAGGCATGGGCGATGGTGCAGAAGCGCTCGCCCACGTCATGGGCCTCGATGGCGCGATTGAGGACGCCCAGCACCTCGCTCGGACCGGTCTCCCTCATCGCCGCGGTACGAACCGTGTACCGGGCCAGCGCGGTGAGGGCGGCTGCGGGGATGCCCTTGCCGCAGACGTCGCCCATGACCACGCCGTAGCGACCCTCGCCGATGGAGAAGACGTCGTAGAAGTCGCCGCCCACTTCGGTGCCCTCGCCCACCGGGTGGTAGCGCGAAGCCAGCTGCAGGCCGGGGATCTCGATGAGGTCGGGCGGAAGCAGGCTCTGCTGCAGGGTGCGGGCCACCTCCGTGCGCTCCGCGTGCGCCCGGGCGTTGGCGATGGCCGAGGCCGCTCGACCCGCCAGCTCCTCGAGGGTGACCAGGTCGACGGCGTCGAAGCGCGGGTGGTCGTCGCCCCGAGCCGCGACCAGCACCCCCATGGGGCGCCCCCCCGCCCGCAACGCGACGGCGATGAAGGAGCGGATCCCCAACCTCCGGCCCCAGACGGCATTGGGCACCTCGGAGAAGAGGACGGAGCTACCCGATGTGGCTACGCCGGCCACACCCGGCGTCATCTCGCCGGATGCCACCCGGTCGGCCACCCGCCACATGAGGCGCTCCTTCTCCGGGTCGGTGCTGGACACCGACACCAGCCGGAACCCCTCGCCCTCTGAGAGGTAGACCCAGCTCGACTCGGCCATCCGAGGCACGACCAGCCGGCACAGGTGGGACAACGTCTCGTCGAGGTCGAGCGACGCGGTCAGCTCGCGACCCGCATCGGCCAGGAAGGTCTGGCGCTCGATGGCCCGGCGCTCCGCCGCTGCCAACCGAGCCCGCTCGAACGCCTGGGCGCACTGGCGGGCGACGGCCATGAGGAAGTCGCGCTCCTCGTCGGAGAACACTCCGGGCTCGGTCCAACCGATGGTGAGCGCCCCGAGGGCTCTCTCCTCGACGACCAGGGGGAGTGTGGCGAACGCGGCGTACGTCTTCTGTTGACCGGCCAACCGGGGGTACCGCTCGTCTCGTTGCTGCAGGGAGCCGACCAGGACCGGGGTGCGACCTCGCACTGCGTCGGAGGCGGGAAGAGCCTCGGCGACCGGGAATCGCTGCCACTCGGCCGCCGACGTGGACGCCAGGCCCACGTGGTGCACGAGCTGCAGGTGGGTGCCGGCGGGATCGAGCAGGCAGACCGTCACCATGTCGGCCACGAGCTCGGTCTGGACCTTGGCCGTCACCACCTCGGCCACGTCCTGGCCCCGCTCGATGTTCGACAGCGTTGCGGTGATGGCCTGCAGGCGGGCCAGTCGGGAGGCCGTGGCCTCGGCCTTGACGCGCGCCTCCCCAGCGACCTGGTACAAGCGGGCGTTGTCGATGGCGATGGCCGCCTGGGCGGCGATGCCCAAGGCCAGACGCTCGTCCCGCTCGTCGAAGACACCGATCGCCTCGTGCCCAAAGAACAGGCCTCCGAGCACCTCACCGCTCCGGGAGACGACCGGCACGGCGAGGTAGCTGTGCACCCGCAGGTGGCCCGGCGGCATGCCGAAGTGGGGCCCCACCTGGCCGAACCGTGGGTCCATGGTGATGTCGGGAGACCGCACGATCTCGTCACCCTGGAACGTGGGCCCGAAGACCGGGGTGGCACGGGGCAGCGGGAACGCCGAGAACTGCTCACGGGAAGCGCCGGAGATCGCGTAGAGCAGGTACCGAGCGCCGGCCTCGTCGACGACGTTGTAGAAGAAGGCCCCGAACTGCGCCCCGGTGACCGCTGTGGCCGCCTCGGTCGCGTTGTTGACCAGGCGCTCCAGCTCGAGCTCGGCCGTCAGGGACGACCCGACGTAGTGGAGCGTCTCGATGATCCTGGCTTCGTCCTCCAAGCGCTTGTGTGACTTGGCCAGCTCGGCCGCTTGGGTTCGCATGTCCTGCAGCGCCCGCTCGGCCTTGCGCGTCTGCTCGAGCGCGGTTGCCTCGTGCACGTCGAGGAGCTGCTCCAAGGCGGCGGCAAGGGACTCCGCCGGCGCGCTCCGGCGGCCGAGGGGAAAGCGGCCATCCCCGTCGAACACGCGCGCCTCCACAAATGGAAGCAGCGCCACCTTGACGCTGACGGCGACGGTCTGGAACAGGGCGGCGACCTCGGCCGAGATCAGCGTGCGCGAGAACACGACGACGGCGAACACATCCCCGGACGGCAGGGCCCCACCGAAGCCGAGTGCCGAGCGGACGCCGTGGCGGCGCACGAAGTCCTGGTCGGGCACCAGCTCGCTACCCTCCACGTCCTCCACGTGGAAGACGCCGAACGCCGTGCGATCCATGGTCGCCACCGCACCCGGGTCGCCGCCGACCTCGATCACCGCATCCAGGTCGACGCCCAGGCTCCGCAGCAGGCCGGCGATCATGGGCGACTGGGCCACGATGTCGACCCCCGGGAGCGGGATGACGTCGTGGTTCCGTGATTGCCTGCGGTCGCACCAGGCCTCCTCTGCGCCCTTCGAGGCCATCAGCACGAGGCACTTGACGGCATCAGGGTCGGGATGGCCCTCGAGCAGCTGATGTGCTCGTTCCCGAAGGGGCTTCTCCAGGGTGCTGGTGGGGTGGGTCTTGAACAAGCGCACCATCACGGACGACGGAGCGCCGGTGGTGGGGTCCCCCAGGTGCTCGTACAGGTACGAGACGACCGCGTCCGCCGCTTCCTCGAGGCTGGCCGCGGCAGAGGCCGTGCGCCGGATCTCCGCCGAGCAACGAACCATGTCGCTCAGGAGGAAGGCGTGAAGGTCGAACACTTCCCGAGACGGTATCGGAACGAATACGTGAAAGGGCTGCGACGCAAACCACCGGCGGACGCGAGCCCAGACCTCCTAGGCCGGGTACAGCAACCCGCGCTCGCGCAGCACGTCTTCGAGCACCGTGGGCCGATCGGTCATGATGCCGTCGACGCCGAGGTCGAGGAGATGGGCCATCTCCGTCGGCTCGTCGATGGTCCACACGTGCACCGCCAGCCCTCGCTCGTGGGCCCGCGAGACGAATGCTTCGCCGACGATCACCGTCTCCCCGTACGACGCCGGCACCTGCAGCGCCACGTGCCTGGTGTCCGGTGGCGGCGCTCCGTTGCGCAGGGCCCGGATGAACTCGGCGGTGCCGGCCACGCCCATCGACGTCGCGATCTGAGGCGCCGCCTCGGCGAACGCGGCGGTGCTCTGATCGGCGAAGGCGGCAACGATGACGTCGTCCACCCGGCCGTGCGCCAGCAGGGTCGCAGCCAGCGCCGCCTCGTAGGCCGGGACGGCGGGGGCGGTCTGCTTGATGTCCAGGTTCAGGAAGGTGTCCGGGAACGCATCGAGCACCTCGTCGAGGGACGAAATGGCGAGGTCGCGGTCGGCTGGCGCCTTGCCCCGGTGGACATAGGCGGCGTCATCGGCGTCATGGTCGATGACCGAGCCCGGCACCCACCAGAAGGCGTTGTCGAGCTGCTGCACCTCAGCCAGGGACAGGTCGGCGATGGCTCCTGACGCTGCCGTGGTGCGGTCGACGGTGGGGTCATGACAGACCACGAGGTGTCCGTCGGCGGTCATGTGCACATCGAGCTCGAGGGCATCGGCCCCAGCCGCGACCGCGGCCCGCATGGCGTAGAGGGTGGAGGACGGCCCCTCCTTGGCCCCGCCCTGGTGGGCCCAGTTCAGGACGCGGCGCTCGAGCCAAGGGTTCGACGGCATCCCGGGACGGTAGCCGCCCGACGAGCGCGAACGACGCCCGTCAGCCGTCGTTCGGATCGAGTGCGTCCAGGCCCTCCTTGACCCGCAGGGTGACCTCCTCGACGGACCCGGTGCCATCGACCTCGAGGACGATCTCGCGGCTGCGGTAGAAGTCGAGCAGGGGTTCGGTCTGCTCGTTGAACACTCGCAGCCGCCGGAGGATGGTCTCCTCCGTGTCGTCCATCCGGCCCTCCTGGTGGCCCCGGAGCAGCAGCCGTCGCACCAGCTCGTCCTCGGGCACGGCCAGCGAGATGGCGGCGTGGAACCGCTTGTCGTTCCGCTTGGCCCATCGATAGGCGGCTTCGGCCTGGGCGAGCGTGCGGGGGTAGCCGTCGAGCACGAACCCCGGGAGCGGCTCGGGACCGGCGATCTCACTGGCGATGAGGGCCACGACCAGCGCATCCGGGACGAGATCGCCTCTGGCCATGTACGTGCCGGCCTCGAGGCCCAGCGGCGTGCGCTCGGCGACGTGCCGGCGGAGGATGTCACCGGTGGCTACGTGGGGCACGCCGTACAGCTCGGCCAACTGTTCACCCTGTGTGCCCTTGCCTGCCCCCGGGGCAGCCAGCAGCAGCGCGCGTAGCAGCTCAGGCTCCCAGGATCTGCGCGGCGAGGGAATCGAGCGGCTGCTCGGGCCGCGCCCCGACGTGAGAGATGACCTCGGCCGCGGCCGCACTGCCGAGCCGACCGGCGGTGCGGAGGTCGTGCGCTCGAGCCAGGCCGAACAGCACGCCGGCGGCGTAGAGGTCACCTGCGCCGGTCGTGTCGACCACGTCGACCGCCACCGCCGGCACCTCTTCCACCCGGTCGCCCTGCACCAGCACCGAGCCCTTCTCCCCTCGGGTGAGGGCGGCTACGTCGACCATGGCCCGCACCCGGCCGAGGGCAACGTCGAAGTCGTCGGTGCGGAAGAGCGAGCAGATCTCCATCTCGTTGGCGAAGACGATGTCGATCGATCGCTCGACCAGGTCGTAGAACTCGTCTCGGTTGCGCTCGACGCAGAACGTGTCGGAGAGGGTGAGTGCCACCTTGCCACCCGCCTCCCGCGCCAGCTCCATGGCTCGAAGCATGGCCTGCTTGGCGTCGGGCTCCTCCCACAGGTAGCCCTCGAGGAAGACCGTGTCAGCGCGCTGCACGACCTCGGGCGAGACGTCGACGGGCGCCAGTCGGCTGGCGATGCCGAGCGACGTGCTCATGGTGCGCTGCGCGTCCGGGCTGATCAGCACCAGGCACCGGCCGGTACCCGGCCCGGACACGGCTGGTGTCCCGTCGAACTGGACGCCGGCGGCGCGGATGTCGTGGGCGAACACCTCACCGAGCTGGTCGTCACGAACCTTGCCGACGAAGCCGGCGCGTCCACCGAAGGACGCGATGCCGACCATGGTGTTGGCCGCCGACCCCCCGGAACGCTCGATGCCCGGGTCCATGTCCTCGTAGAGCGCCGCCGCCTCGGCTTCGTCGCAGAGCCGCATCGACCCCTTGACCAGCCCGTGCTCGGTCAGGAAGGCATCGTCCGGCACCTTGGCCAGCACGTCGACGATGGCGTTGCCGAGCCCGACCACGTCGAGGCGCATGTCGCTCATGACGGGGGAGAGTAGGCCGTAGGCTCGCTTGCCGTGCCCGATGAGCTCCTGTACAGACTCCCCAACACGGTCGTCCCCGACCGCTATGACCTGACGCTCGCCCCCGACCTCGGCTCGGCGTCCTTCGAGGGTTCGGTCGACATCTCGGTGCGAGTGATCGAGCCGGTGCACGACATCGTGCTCAACGCCGCCGACCTGCAGGTGCACAGCGCCACGCTGCGATCCGGAGCGGACCAGAGGCCGGGGCGCGTCTCCCTCGACGAGGCCACCGAGCGGCTCACCATCGGCTTCGACGCGCCCGTCGAAGCCGGGGATCACGTCGTCTCGATCAGCTTCGCGGGCACGCTCAACGACAAGCTCGAGGGCTTCTACCGCAGCACGTACAGGGACGCCGAGGGCACCGAGCACGTCATCGCCACCACCCAGTTCGAGTCGACCGACGCCCGCAGGGCCTTCCCCTGCTGGGACGAGCCGGCCTTCAAGGCCGTGTTCGCCGTCACCCTCGAGGTCGACGGCGATCTGGCCGCCATCTCCAACGGGCACGTGGCCTCCGACGAGGCGCTGGGGACGAGCAAGCGGCGCATCACCTTCGGCGACACCATGAAGATGTCGACCTACCTGGTCGCGTTCATCGTCGGCCCGCTCGAGCTCACCGAGGCGGTGGACGTGGACGGCACGCCGCTGCGCGTGGCCTTCGTCCCCGGCAAGGCCCACATGACGCCCTTCGCCCTGGAGATCGGCGCCCACAGCCTGCGGTTCTTCACCGACTACTTCGGCATCCCGTACCCGGGCACCAAGCTGGACATGATCGCCCTTCCCGACTTCGCCTTCGGAGCCATGGAGAACCTGGGCGCGGTGACCTTCCGCGAGACGGCGTTGCTGGTCGACGAGTCGACGGCATCGCGCCTCGAGCGTGAGCGGGTGGCCGACGTGGTGGCCCACGAGCTGGCCCACATGTGGTTCGGCGACCTGGTGACCATGAAGTGGTGGAACGGCATCTGGCTCAACGAGGCCTTCGCCACCTTCATGGAGCTGTTGGCCGTCGATGCCTTCCGCCCCGACTGGGACCGGTGGGTGAGCTTCGGCGCGAGCCGGGCCGGCGCCATGGTCATCGACGGCATGCGGTCCACCCGACCCATCGAGTTCCCCGTCGTGGCGCCCGAGGAGGCGGAGGGCATGTTCGACGTCCTCACCTACCAGAAGGGCGCGGCCGTGGTCCGCATGCTCGAGCAGTACCTCGGCACCGAGCCCTTCACCGCCGGCATCCGCCACTACATCGAGAAGCACTCCTACGCGAACACCGAGACGACCGATCTCTGGGACGCCATCGAGCACGCCAGCGGCGAGCCGGTTCGTTCGACCATGGACTCGTGGATCTTCCAGGGCGGCCACCCGGTTCTCACCGTCGACCTCGGCGACGACGGGAGCTCCGTGCGACTGGAGCAGCAGCGCTTCCGGTACCTCCCGTCGGAGGACGACGGCGAGATCCGCTGGGAGGTTCCCGTGCTGATACGGGCCCGCGTCGCCGGCCGGGTGACCACCTCGAAGGTGCTGCTGACGGAAGCCTCGCAGGAGCTCGATCTGGGCGGCGTGGCCGAGTGGGTCGTGGTGAACTCGGGCGGCTCGGGGTTCTACCGGGTGCGGTACTCGACCGACCTGGTCGGCCGACTCACCGGCGACGCCTTCGCCGACCTGTCGCCGATCGAGCGCTTCAACCTGGTCAGCGACGCCTGGGCCACCGTGTGGTCCGGTCTGGCCCCGGTGGAGGACTTCCTGGCCCTGGCCCGCCTGTTCGCAGGTGAGACCGATCCCACGGTGTGGTCGATGGTGCTGGCCCCGTTCGGTTTGCTCGAGCGCACGCTCGGGCCGGGGAACGAGGCCCCGCTGCGGGCCTTCGTGCACGGCCTGGTGTCGCCCGCGTTCGAGCGCCTCGGCTGGGACCCCCGACCCGGCGAAGACGAGAAGACGGCCACGTTGCGCGGTCTGTTGCTCGGGGCGCTGGGCACGACGGCCGGCGACGAAGCCGTGCGCACCCGGGCCGGTGAGCTGCATGCCGCCTACCTCCTCGACCGCGGCGCAGTGTCGCCCGATCTGGTGCCGGCGATCGTCGGCATCGTCGCCGAGTCGGGCGGTGAGGCCGAGTACCAGCAGTTCCTCGATCGCTTCCGCTCCCCCGCCACCCCGCAGGAAGAGGTGCGCTACCTGATGTCCCTCGCCGCCTTCGCCAACGTGGGGCTCGTGCGTCGCACCCTCGACCTGGTGCTCAGCGAGGTTCGCAGCCAGAACGCCGCCTTCCTGGTCAACTCCCTGCTCGGCCACGTCGAGCACGGCGCCGTGGCCTGGGACTGGGTCAAGGAGCACTGGGACGAGCTGCACGAGCGGCTGCCTGACAACGCACACGCCCGCATGGTGGAGAGCGTTTCCACGCTGGCCACGCCGGCCCTGGCCGACGACGTGCGGGCCTTCCTGTCGGCCCACCCGGTGAAGGCCGGCCAGAAGACCGTCGACCAGACGCTCGAGCGGCTGGAGGTGAACGTGGCCTTCCGGCAGCGCAACGCAGCCGGCCTGGCCAACGCCCTTGCCGGCTGACCGCACCGTCTCCCGCCTCCAGGTCTTCGCCGTCGAGGACACCTCGGCCCAGGTGTGCTGGGCTTCGTTGCTGCCCGGTTCCGTTCGGATGGAGGTGGGCGGCCGGACCATCGACATCGACGTAGGGCCCGGCCCCGGCGCCGTCACCCTCGACGGTCTGCCGTCGGGCCAGCGCATGAGGCTGCGGGTCCTGCGCCCTGCGGGCGCAGGTTGGGCCGAGGTCGCTACCCGCCCGCTCACCACCCTCCCGCCTGGGCCCGGCCGGTTGCTCGGGCGGTTCGCCGCCATCACCGACCTGCACATCGGGGACGTGCGGTTCGGCGTCCTGCCCGTCTTGCGAGAGGTGGCGCCGCCCGAGCCGCACCCGGAGCGGAGCCTTCGGGCCGCCCTGGCCGAGGCCGTCTCGTGGGGGGCCGAGCTGGTGGTGGCCAAGGGGGACCTCACCCGATCGGGGCGGGCGGCCCAGTTCGATCGTGTGGCCGCCCTCCTCGGCGCCGCAGGAGTGCCGGTGCACGTCGTGCTCGGGAACCATGACTTCGGGCTCCGCTCCGCCGACCCCGCCGCCGCGTTCGGGCGGGCTGGCGTGCACTACGACCCCGAGCCGTCGGCTCTGGACCTCGACGGGATCCGGCTCGTCTTCGGCCACAGCGCCGTGCGGGGTCGCACGCCGGGCCGCATCGACCCCGCGCAACGCGCCGCCCTGGCCTCCCTGGCCGGCGGGGCGGCCGGACCGGCCTGGTTGGCGATGCATCACTACCCCCAGCCACTGCCGTTCCGCACGACCAAGCCGGCCGGGCTGCGGTCGGGCGACGCCGACCCGCTGTTCGACGCCCTGCACGAGGCCAACCCCAACACGATGATCTCCACCGGCCACAGTCATCGGCACCGCTTGCACCGTCGGCGCGGCCTGCTCGTGGCCGAGACCGGCTCCACCAAGGACTACCCGGGCACGTGGACGGGGTACTCC
>Ga0136611_10002085_pt1 | contig 13889 bp, 9 predicted proteins | sample AntDrymUQ2232306_2_FD_106645 | JGI IMG/M metagenome (GOLD analysis project Ga0136611, IMG submission 106645) | Polar desert sand microbial communities from Dry Valleys, Antarctica - metaG UQ223 (23.06) | ecosystem: Environmental > Terrestrial > Soil > Desert | place: Antarctica: Dry Valley...
CGGCACCGGTGCCGTGTGAAGAGGTGCCCAACTGGTGTGCTCCCCAGGAGAACGACTCAATCTCCATTTGGCCGGCGTTTTTCGTATCTTTCGATTCGCCTTTCACGTCGCTAATTTTTAAGAACATGTCGACTGCCATAACTGTATTCCTTTCTGCGTTTTACTGTTTATTGATGGTTCCTGCGATCGCGCGCGCGCCGGATTACTCCGACGACTTGCGCGGAAATGGTTGCGCTACTTGCCCCCCTTCGCCGACGGGAGCTTCGTCACGAGACGGAGCGAAACGGTGAGCCCTTCCAATTGGAAGTGCGGGCGGAGGTAGAACTTCGAAGTGTAATAACCCGGATTTCCCGGCACCTCCTCGACCACGACCTCAGCGGCCGCGAGCGGGTAATGCGACTTGGCTTCGTCGGACGCATTCTGATCTGTGGTTACGAATTGATGCACCCACACGTTGAGCCAGCGTTCCATGTCGCCGCGCTCTTTGAATGAGCCAATCTTGTCGCGAACGATGCACTTCAGGTAATGGGCAAAGCGGCAGGTGGCGAAAAGGTAGGGCAACCGCGCTGCGAGATTCGCGTTCGCCGTCGCGTCCGGATCATCATACTCCTGAGGCTTCTGCAAGGATTGGCCGCCAACGAACACCGCGTAATCCGTGTTCTTCCAATGCGAGAGCGGCATCATTCCGGCTTTGCCGAGCTCTGCTTCGCGACGGTCGGTGATGGCAATTTCCGTCGGGCACTTCATGTCGACCCCGCCGTCGTCCGTAGGGAAGGTATGACATGGCAATCCCTCGACCATGCCTCCGCTTTCGGCTCCGCGGATCTTTGCGCACCAGCCGTAGAGTTTAAAGGCACGGGTGATATTTGCACCCATCGCGTAAGCAGAGTTGCACCAGGTGTAGCGCGAATGGTCCGCGCCCTCGGTGTCCTCCTCGAAATCGAAGTCGTCGACCGGCTGGGTCTTGGCGCCATATGGCAAGCGCGCGAGAAACCGCGGCATCGTTAACGCAAGATACTTTGCATTTTCGGATTCGCGCAGCGAGCGCCACGCGGCGTATTCGGGAGTTTGGAAGATCTTTGTCAGGTCCCGCGGATTACCGAGTTCCTGCCACGTCTCCATGTTCATCAGCGTCGAGCTGGCGGCGCTGATGAATGGCGCGTGCGCAGCGGCTGCGATTTGACCCATCCCTTGGAGGATTTCCACATCCGGCGGCGAGTGGTCGAATTGGTAATCGCCGATCAGCGCACCATACGGTGCGCCGCCAGGGGTCCCATATTCTTCCTCGTAAATCTTCTTAAAGAGCGGGCTTTGATCCCAAGCCGTGCCTTTGAACTTCTTCAGCGTGCGGCCGACCTCCTTCTTCGAGATATTCATCACCCGGATCTTCAGCTTCTCGTCCGTTTCGGTGTTTGAAACGAGATGATAAAGTCCGCGCCAGGTGCCTTCGAGATTCCGGAGATCCTCATGATGCAGGATCAAGTTTACCTGCTCTGAAAGCTTACGGTCGAGCTCCGCAATAATCGCCTCAATCGAGGAAATCGCGTCCGTCGAGACGAGCGCAGAACCCGCGAGTGCCTGCTCCGCTAACGTGCGGACCGCCGTCTCCACAGCCTGCTGGGCGTGGGGAGTTTTCGGGCGAAACTCCTGCTGCAGGAGAGAGTCAAATTCGGAAAGCTCGGCAGTCCCGGCCGCCGATGAACTCTGCGGCGCCAGTGAGGGATTTGATTCAGGCATAGCGATTACTCCTTCTCTTCCGAGATCTCAGGTTTGGGTTGCGCGGCGAGACTCTTCAGTAGCGCCGGATCGTTCAGCAGTTTTGCCACGAGTTCCTCCGCTCCGCTCTTGCCATCCATATAGGTGAGAAGGTTCGAGAGCTCCGTGCGCGCTGCCAGCAATTTGCTGAGAGACTCGACTTTCCGAGCAACTGCAGCAGGCGAGAAGTCCTCCATGCTCTCGAAGGTCAAGTCGACACTTAGGTTGCCCTCGCCCGTGAGGGTATTCGGCACCTGAAATGCCACCCGTGGCTTGGAGGCTTTCATCCGGTCGTCGAAGTTATCGACATCGATCTCAAGGAATTTTCGTTCCTCCACCGCTGCGAGAGGTTCGACGGGCTTTCCGGAAAGGTCCGCCATGACCCCCATGACGAAAGGCAACTCTACCTTTTTCTCGGCTCCATAAACCTCGACATCATATTCGATCTGAACCCGAGGTGCCCGATTCCGGGCGATGAACTTCTGACTGCTAGAACGTGCCATAGGATCTTAAATTTAAGGGTGACTCACCGCCAGCGGCTTGGCAGCAACGGGCAGGGAACGTAACGAATATGTTTAGAGAGATGTTCACCGGGGGCGCAATAACAAATTCTGCTTCTTAGGATGATCGCTGCATCGGGTCGCATCTAAGTGGAAGGCGGCGGTTCGGTGCCCGCGACATTCCGAATCTGGGTGACCGCGTCAGGCGAAAGATCTGCAATGATCTCAAGGAAGTTCATCTCCACAAGCCGCTGGGCGCGGCGAAGCAGGAGCGGCACTGGGCTCGCGGGCTCCGCGCGGCTGTAGTATTCGCAAACGCGTTCGAGTGTTCGCACCACATCCTGGCGTGATTCGATTGCTCCGTTCCCTGCCCCAGAGGCGGCCCGTGCAGGAGCCCCGGACTGTGCCGCGTCGCCATCAGAGGTGCCGTTCGCCGGCAGGAGGTGCGACATGTCGGCGGGCAACGTCTTGGCAATCTCGAGGAGCGTTGACAGCAACGGGGTCCAATCCGGCGCGCGGTTCGCTCCGATCGTTCTCGTCAGAAACTCGTCGATCGCTTTCGCCGCTTTGATCGAATCGCTGACCGCGTTCGCAAGTCGCTCCAGCTTCTCCGGAGGCGTATCGCGAAAGGCCGCCTGAACCTGTGTAGCATTCGCGACGGGAGCAACGGCTTCGGCGCCCGGTGTCTTCGCAGGCACGATGTCGGCAAGGCTGAAACGGCCAACTCGCGTGGAATCCGTCAGTGGCGCTTCCCGCAGGCGACGCAGGAATTGCATCGGGTCTTCAAACGAGCCGAACGGCGTGACCAATGCCGCAAGAATGTTCACCCGCTCCGTTGGATCGTTGTTGTCGTCGGGATCCAATCGCGGGAAAAGGCTCTCCCAATATTGCACAAGCATCCGCTGCAGGAGGACGAAGGCATCACCAAAACCGGGTAACCCTCCGACGCGCAACAGCGCGAGGCAAAGCACAACGCTGACGCGCAAGTTCTTCGAGCGACGAAGCAGTTCCACACATCGGTCCCGAACCTCCTCCCATCGTGGCTCTTCTGCGGGGGAGAATTGCGTCTCCGGTTTCCCGACGAGCAGCGTTTCGAGTTCCTGCATCGCCGGCTCATAACTAACGTCGACGCCGCAGGGTTCCTCCGGCGAGATCGGCTGCAGCAGCTCTTCAATATTGATCATGCGGCGCTCCGGAGCTTTCGGAGATGGTGCGAAAATGCGGCACGTGATGTCCAGCAGCGTGTTTCAGCAAAGCGGCTTGTGCCGTTACGTTCCCCTTCCGACGATCCACCGCGCATGAGCTCCTCCGCCCAGGAAGAATACGACCGGGTGCTCTATCCCGGCGCCGCGCACCCGCAGACGCATCCCGATCGGCTCGCAACGCTGGCGATCCTCTTCGGGATGCAGCCCATGGCACTGGACCGTTGCCGCGTTCTCGAGATCGGCTGCACCGACGGCGGGAACCTTATCCCGATGGCCTACGAACTCCCGAATGCGGAGTTCGTCGGGATCGACGTCAGCGCGCGCTCACTGGAAATCGGGAGGGAGTGCGTGCGCTCGCTCGGGCTGAAAAACATCCGCCTCCTCGAGTGCGACATCATGGATTTGGCGGAGGACCTTGGCGCGTTCGATTACATTATCGCCCACGGAATCTACTCGTGGGTGCCGCCCGCGGTGCGGCACAAAATGCTCGCGATCTGCAATGCGCACCTCGCCGCGCAGGGAGTCGCTTATATCAGCTACAACGTCTATCCGGGAAGCCATCTTCGCGACCTGGTGCGTGGCATGATGCGGTATCACGTCCAGGAGCTGGACGACGTTGAGGCGAAGCGGAAGCAGGCAGTGGCGTTGCTGAGGTTCGTCAAAGATGCCCAACCTGAGGACGATCTCTTCCGCAACATCCTCGCCGCCGAACTGGCGCGAATCGAGAAATACACGCCAGCCGCCTTCTATCACGACGACCTCGCCGATGGCACGACGCCCTTCTACTTCCACCAGTTTATCGCCGACGCGGCGCAGCAAGGGCTCCAGTTCCTCGCCGAAGCGGCGTTCGCCGAAATGCAGGAGCAGGCGTTTGCGCCAGCCGTGGTCGAGACGCTCCACGCCTTGGGCGGGGATCGCATCGCGCGCGAGCAATACCGCGATTTCTTAAACTGCCGCCGATTTCGTCAGACGCTGCTTTGTCGCCGCGAGGTGCCGCTCGGCGGACCATTCGCGGCGAATGTGCGCCGGCTCTTCATCTCTGCACGCGCGACTCCAACAACGGAGTCGGTGCAACTCGCGGATGGCGTCTTGCAGGAGTTCTCCGCTCCAGATGGAGCGAGCATCACGACCGGGAATCCTCTGTTCAAAGCCGCTCTTCTATTTCTCGCAGAACAATCGCCGCGCGCGTTTGCGTTCGATGCCTTGCTCGACGCTGCCGTTGCGCGCGCACACGAGCACGGGTTCTCGCGCGGCCACGAGGAAGCAGCGAACGAACTCGCGGAGGCCCTGCTTGCTCTGTATGCGGCGCCGCTCGTCCGCTTCCATGTTCGGGCGCCACGCTTCGTGACCGATATCAGCGAGCGCCCAATGTCGAGCGCACTGGTCCGCTGGTCTCTCGCGAAAGGTTTGCGCAGCTTCACGACGCTGCGCCACCGGACGGCTGCGATCGATGACCCGCTTGCAGCGCAATTGATCCTTCTCCTCGACGGCACACGCGATCGCGAAGCTCTCGTCGGTGCGCTTGCGTCTTTTGCGCAAACGGGATCGTTGATTCGCGACACCGATGGGACTCCGCTCAAAGAGGAGGCAGAGCTGCGAAAGATAATTGCGGCTGGCCTCGAGGAGAACCTTCGGAAGCTCGCGCGCATGGCTCTGCTCGTGCAGTGAGCGGCAGTTGCCGCAGATCACGCACGCACCAGCAACCCGATCCTGAGCATCCGCTCGGTGATCGTGAGGCAAATCGGCACCATCTGCTCCAGCTCCGCGCCCATCGCAGTCGCCACCGGTCCTGCCGCCTCCCGAACGGTGCGCGTGCCATCGAGCAAACCCAGAAACTGCATGGTCGGAAGATCGACCTCCGCGCAGAAGTCCATCCCTTCGGTGAGATGCAGCTTGTTTGAGATCAGGCTCCACCCGTCATCCCGGACGGCCAGATGCTGCTCAAGGCGATGCGCGGGGTGCAGCTTCAAGCGTTGATCCAGCAACTCGTCGATCGCGCCCAAGCCGTGCAAGAGATCTTCCGCATCGAAGATCCGCTCAATCTGCGCACCACAAGCGGTGAGCGAAATCTCCAGCGGAATGTGTTCGCAGCGTTCCCAATTCCGCACGCCGGATCGCTTGCGCATCACCACGGCGCCCATCGCGAGCCGGGAGATTCCCGCTTGTTCGTAATAGCCGATCCACGCATTGAGCTCGGTGGTAGCCGCGGCAGCATCGCGCCGCGTTTCCTGCCGCAACCAGCTCGCGGCGTAGGTCAGCGGATCATCATCATCGAACCGCATCCAGCGGACGTCGCAGCCGTTGTCGCGCGTCCACGTCCGCGGGCGGTCGGCCCAATCTTCTTCGGTCGCATGATGCCAGTTCACGAGAATCACGGCAGTGCCGCCTTCCTCGAGATGAGCAGCCGCTCCACGAACGACGTGCTCGGAAACAGCGTCTCCGCCGAGACCGCCGTCGCGGTAGATGAAAGCGGACCGCGGCGAAATGACGAACGGCGGGTTGGCGATGATCAGCTCAAAACGCTCGCCAGGAAGCGGCTCGAAAAAGCTGCCGGGGCGCAGCTCGATGTTCTCGATCCCATTCAGCCGAACATTCATTGCGGCGAAGTTCAGCGCGCGCGGGCAGATGTCGGTCGCGACGACGCGCTGTGCATGTTCGGAAGCGAGGAGCGCGTGAATGCCGCCGCCGGTGGCAACGTCGAGCACGCTCTCCATCGCCCGACGCGGCGTCAATGCGGCGAGCGACAGCGCGCTTGGCGCGAGTCCGAGAACGTGATCGCGCGCCAGCGTTTCTTCCCGCGTGAAGTGCGTGAAATCGGAACACACGAAAAGCTCCTGGTAGCGCTCGATTTTCGCGGTCGCGCGCAGCGTGTCGTCAGTGGCAGGGACGACCAACCCGACATTGATGAGCTGCGCGATCGGGAACGGAGCGAGCGCGTGATCGAGTGCGTGGCGCGTCACTTGTCCGCCGAGGAAGAACAAGCGTGCGAAGGTGTGAAACGGCGTCTGCTCGGCGGTCATGCGCTCGAGCATGGCGCGATCGACGGCCTCATTCGACTTCACGCCTTGCATCAACTTCTTGATCGCTGCGGCGGAGTAACCTGCGCGGTCGAGAACGTCGCGGAAGGCGGCCGCGTCGAACTCCGCATCGCTGCGGAACGGGCCCTCTCCAGGTTCAGCAGCGGTGCTCATCTTCCACCCTCCCTCTAACGTCCGAACAGCCGCCCCACCCAGGAGCCGCCGGCTTGCTCCGGCAGTGAGCGCCCCGCCGCCGCAGCTTCGATCAGTGCGCGCGCTTCGGCGCGGAAGGATACCGGAACCTCCTCCGCTTCATCACTGACCAGCGGCACCACGCGCGGTGACGCGCGCAAACAGAAGAAGTCCGCAGGCGAAGGCTCACCAGCAACTACGTCCATCCAGTATTGCTCCGCCGGTTTCGCGAGGAGCAGCGGGACTGACCGGTCGAGCTGCAACTCGAGAATCCGCGCCCAGAAATGGAGGCAGTCGCCAGCCGCTGCGGATCGGGAGAGAAGACGCAGCCGTTCGGCAGAGGGGGCACCGCGCGACTTGTAAGTGCCGGCTGCAAACCGGCTGCGGCGCAGCCGCGAGAGGGTCTTGTGGAATGCATCGTCGTCCGGCTCGATTCCGCCCTTTTGGAGGAACGCTTCCGTCTCGAACTCTTCTGCCGGCGCCTCCCCACCAGACGTCGCGAGCCATTCTCGCAAAGCAGTGCGGAATTGCCCGATGATCTCGCGGACCTCGTGGGCCGATCGTGTAGCCATCACTCGCGCCTGCAGGTCTTCGAGCGCCGTCAGCACCGTCTCGATCATCATCGCCAGGCTCGTCGAGATGCCATGGGCGCAAACAATCATCGGGTAGCGGCTGCGCTTTTTTCCGTCGCTCGATGCCCACATCCGGCCGACGAGCATCTGCGAGCCACGGCGCCAGAGGAATGCGTGGTTGAACGCGATCTGTCCCGTCCAATCGAGCTGTTCCCACGCACCGATCTGCGATCCGATGCCATCGACGTAAAGGAGCTTTTTCGCAGCGACGAGGCTCTCGGTTTCCAGCCCGATGTCATCGATGTGATCGTCCCAGCCGGGGTGCTTCCCGAATGCGCCGAGGAAAAGTTGCCGCCCGGGTCCCAGCTCGTCGCAGAGAAATTCCCTGGCGAAGGATTTCATCGCGCGAACCCGAGCGTCTGCCGCGTCGGCCAATCTGCGAGCGGTGGGAGCGGCTTCTCGAAGCGCAACTCGAACCAAACGAGTTTCCCATTCGGCAAGCGCAAGCTGACGCGCCAGCGCGTGCCGTCTCCGATCCGGGTGCCGTTATAGTCCTCGAGCAGCCGCAGCGCGGTCCAGTTGTCCGGCGCCGGCTGATCCAACGCGACGGCCGCATCGGCGATCGTGCGGTGGAGGTGGAAATGGAACGCTTCATCCATGCGGAAACGGCCAAGTTCGACGTCGCCAGAGGAGTTGGTGGGAATACGGCCGGGCGTCGCTCCCTTCACTGGCGCGCCGTGGTCGATGTTCCCCGCGCGCAGCTGAACGCCGCCATAGACGTCCGTGCCAACCTGCTGGCCCGAGAGCTCAAATTGCGCGCGCTGATTGACCAGCATGATCGTGCAGAGTCGCAGGTTGCGTTCGGGCGTGAGCAGCGCTTCGCGGACCGGGTCGAGCGCGGACAGGCGCTTACCCAGATCGACGACTGCCTGGCGGTGCGGCGACTTGATCTCCTGAAAGGCCGGCGAGCGAAGATCGCGCCCGATTAGTTCGACGAGGTTTGCGATCGGGATAAACGTGGCGCCGGTGAGCGGCGGCCCGAGCGGTTCCCAAACGAGCGGAAACCGCGCGTTCGCCTGCACCTTGCGGGTCGCCTGATCGAGATAGGCTTTGCAGAATTCATCCGCCTGCACGCGCGCCGCGCGACCGAGGCAGTATTGGCAAATCGCGAGCGCTTTTTCGCGAAGCTGCCCGTCATATTTCTGCACTTCGCCGCGGATCTGCTCGATTTTCGCGAGCACCTCCGCCAACGGCTTCCACTCTTTTCCGAGTAGGTCTGGCAACCCGGCGCGGGGATCCGGAGCCGCCTTGATCGCGGTCTGATACAGATCCCACCGAATCTCGTAATGCGGCACGCGCCCCACGGCGTCCGTGAGGTAGAGTTCATCAAGCGTTTTGAGCTCAGCCAAATCCTGCTGCGAAAGCGCCGCGCGAAACTTCGTTTCCAAGTCCGCGGTCACGCCCTTGAGCTTCTCCGCAATCTCCCGGAAGAGCCGACGCGACGCGTGCTCACCAACCACATTCTGGACCGCTTCGCGCACGATCCCTTGCTGCGCGGCCCCCAGGATGTCGTCTGCTTCCGCCTGAATCGCTTTCGCCGTCTGATACTTCGTCGTGACGTCGCGCATCAACCGATCGTGCGCGGCAACAAGCGAGATCGCGCCGTCGCCGAAGAGTCCCGCTTCCTTGGCGCGGCGTAACGACACGTCCAGCGACTCCTTGCCTTTTTGCAGCTCGTTGAAGGTCGTGAACACCAGCGCGTCGACCTTCTCCACCGAGGCCGCCTGCGGTCGGGATGCCGACGCCAGCTCGTCCTCGCGCTTCGCATATTGCCGCAGCTCTTTGATCAGCGTGGTAATCAGCGGAAGGTTGCCGACCTGGTTCTCGCCCGCGCGTTTCGCCTCCGCGACGAAGCGGCTCAGCGCCCGATCGATCGCCACGTTTTCCGATAACGACCAGCCGCCGGAAAACCACGCGCCCGGCCATTGGTTCGCGCCGCCACCGCTTTCCGCATAGACCGCATCGAAGGTCCGCGCGAGCTCCGCTCCCGGCTCCGCTCCGGCGACATAGCCGGTGAGCGCGGGGAGAAACTGCGGCCCGGTGAGGTTGACTGCCTTCCGCTCCTGACGCCGCGCGATGTTGGCCTCGAGGCGAATCAGATTCACGAGCGCGGGCGCCTCGCCTCCCGGAGCAGGTGCCGTCGAATCCAACGCTGCCATTTTCTGCCGTGTTGCATCGAGCAGAGGGCGAACATTCCCGCCCTCGAAAACGATGCGTTGCGCGCGCTTCCGCTCGCGATCGATCTCGACCCCAACACTCGCGAGCGGACGGAAAACGAGCGGCACATGCAAAGGCGTGGCGCTCAGCTCGCGCAGTCGCGCGTGGAACTGTTCAAGCGGTTGGTTGCCGCCATCGAATAGCAGCCGCGTGCGATCCCTCGCTCCAGGACCGACGGGCTCGGCTCCGGCATAAACGTAAGCCGCGCCTTCGCGTCTCACGATTGGCAGCCAGGTGTGCGCGGGCGTCCAATCTTCACTCGCGCGCGACCAGTAGCCGCTCTGCTGCCCGGTGCTCTGCTGGAGTCCCCGGTAGCCAAACCACGTCAGGGCAAGAAGCGCGAGCAACGCGGCGGTGCCGGCGCCGGCGAGGGTGAAGCGGCGCTTCATCACGAGCTTTCGCGTGTCGGTCGCGCTCGTCACAAGCCCCTGCTCGCGGAACGTTTTTTCCACAAACATGTCGCGCAGAAAATACGAATGCTCGCGCTCCCACGCTCGGCCTTCGGGCAACTGCTCGACCGGAAGGCCGATCGCCTCCGCGAGCTCCTGATCCAGCGCGGAGCCTTCGCGGAGAGAAGAGGTGAAATAGATCCCGCGGAGGAAAAGCGGCTTTGCCGTCCATGCTCCGGCGATGAAGATCGCGCGCAGGTAGCGCTGCAGCAGCGGCGCTGCGAGCGCGATGCTATGCGGCAGCGCATAAAGCCGGTCGACCTCGTCCGCGCGGCGCCCCCTGTCGTTCCGCGGAACCGGATCGAGCATCAGCCCGAGGCGCCGCCGCGTCAGTTGTTGAGCGACTTGCGCAATGTGCTCATCCACGAGCTCCGGACGGAACGCCGCATCGAGCGGGTCGGGATTCGACCAGCCCATCATCTGGTGCTGCACGACGGGATCCGTGATCTCCTCGAAAAATTCGCGGAAGCCGTTGAAAAGATCGCACTTCGTGACGACCACGTAGGCTGGAAAGCGAACGTCGAGCTGCCGCTGAATGGTCTCGAGCTGCTGCGCGATTTTTCCGGCCTTCCGGTCCACTTCCTCCGGCGTGTCCTTGATCAAACTCTCCGCGGGAATCGCCAGAAGCAGCCCATTGATCGGGCAGTTCGGCCGAAACTTGCGCAGCATCTCGAGGAAGACGCGCCATTCGCCGGTCACGCCCGGCTCGACCTCCTCGAAAAGCAAACGCCCGGCGGTATCGAGAATCACGGCTTGATCCGTGAACCACCAGTTCATGTTGATCGTGCCGCCGACGCCCTGGAACTCGTCCTGCATTCCCGGCGGAAAACCGATCGCGCTGTGCCGGATCGCCTCCGTTTTTCCCGACCCTGGTTCGCCCACGATCACATACCACGGCACGGAATAGAGATCCTTGCCCGCGAGGCGGAACTTCTCGAGTCCCTTCTCAAAGCTCTGCCGAAGATCCTCGAGACGTTGCCGTCGCGCGGGATCGCTGATCTGCCCCGGCGCCGCTCCGCTTAATGTGCGCAGCTCGCCACGGAATTCATTCGCCTGTTTTTCGCGACGCCGCTTGAGGACGTAGCGAAAGCCGCCAACGAGCAGCAACACCACGACGATCCCAACCGCGACGATGATTCCCACCATCGGCGTGACGAAAGCGGAGAGCCCGAGCACGACCGCGAGCGACAGTGCGATGAAGACGTAACGCACCCACGGCGCCACGCTCGAGACGTTGCTGAGGATGAAATAGAGCAACTCCATGAACTATCTCGCGGTGGCGACATCGTGCTGCAGGATCTCGCGTAGCGAGTCCGCCAGTCCCTCGGAGGCGGTGCGGTAGAGGTAAAAGTTGACGCTGAGGACGACAAGGCAGAGGCCGAGAAAAAGGATCGCGAGCGTGGCCATTTTCACGCCCGGCGGCTCGATGAGATTGCGCCTGTCGGTGTGCTCGTAAGCCTCGGGGCAAAGCCGCACATTATGCTTCGTCTCGATGACCGTTGGCGGAAGCCGCTGCGCGATCTGCAGCATCTTTTTCCGCAGGTATTCCGGTTGGCCAACATACCAGCCGACGAACCCCAGCCCGAGACAGGTGTAGACGACCGCGAGCCGTTCGTCGGCATCGGCGCCGGGCTCCGCCAGCGTTTCATCGACCACGTCGAAGAACTTCTCATCGCCCGCGAGTTCGTTCGTCTCGTAAGCCATACGATTCTTGTGCCACTCCGCCGCGCAGCTCAAGCGGCTTTCCGCGATCATCGAATCGACGAAAAAGATCAGTGCCATCCGCACCTTCTTATACTGGCCGCTCAAGTGTGCGCTGGCTTCGGCCTGCTGCGCCATATCTTCGAACATCCCCCCGATGACCTCCCGCAGAGGCTTGAACTGTAAATCCTCGCCGCCCGGATTCCGCGCAATGCGGTTGAGCATGCAGACGTATTGAAAAAGCGGCTCGCAGAGCTCGAGGAGAGTCATACCCGATCAGTCCAGCGTTTATCCAATTCGGTTACGCAGCAGGCACCGTCATGTAGAGCGCGAGGTCGTAGTCCGCTTCATGGTCGGTCCAGACGACGACGGCAGAGCGCTCCTTCTCGATCTGCTGCCAGGTGCGGGCGCTTTCGTTTCGCAGTAGCCGGAAAAAATGGAGGCCGCTCTGGGCGGGAAGCTCGAGCGGTGCGAAACGCTCTTCCTTTAAGAGAACCCCGCGAACGGCGCGGCTGCGGAGGCTCGTCGGCATCAGCTTGAAACGGTCGGGGTCTTCCACCAGCCGCGCGAGTGCCCGCGGATCTTCGCTCGTCTTGATCCCGAGGAAGTATTCGTTCGGCCGCGTAAAATGCTCCTCAGCGAAAGTTGCCGTCAAGAAGCCTTCGACATTGACGAACGGCAGCCGCAGGAAGCTCGGGGCGACTGCGCCGCGGAGCAGCGAGCGGATCTTCGACGAGAGTTCGCTGAACGCGATGAACGGGTTCTCGTGATCGTAGGAGGCGACCTCGAATTCGTCGCGATCCGGGTGCAGGGCGGTGAGTTCGCCAAGCAATCCGCGCAGCTCGAGATACATCTCGAACGGCGTGATGTTCGGCGCTTCGGCGAGGGATGGAAGACGCCCTGCAAAACGGTTCAGCGTGCGCAGCCGGCTGAGCTGCTCGAATTGCAGGCCACGCAGATTTTCGAGGGAAAAACCGGCGCGCGTGAGCTGGATCACGAGTTCTTTGCGGCTCGCGGCGACCTGGCTCGCGAGGTCGCGCACCAGTTCCTTCAAGACAACGGAGCCGCTCAGCATCAGGCACGGCCCGACGTATTCCGGGTTTCGCCGCGGCAGCCCGACCTGCTCGCCAACCCCACGCACGATTCGGAGCAGCGGCAGCACTTCCATGTCGGAGATGTCCTCGTGCTCGAACATCAGGCGCGCGTTGATTTTCCGGATCTGCACCGGCTTCGGATTTTCGCCCGAGTTCTCGTCAACCCACTCCGTCTCGCCGACGCGATAAAGCAGCTTCGCACGAGAGTCGGTGTCGCTGCCTATCGGAATGGTGTTCGCGCGGCGATCGAACCAAAGCGGCACGCCAAGCACGATCGAGAAACTCCCGCCGCTGCTCGCGAACACTTTCCTGATATCCAGCGAAGGCAGGTCGGTATTGCCGGGAAAATCGATTTCGAGTCCGCTCGGCATCACCGCCCGGAGGCGGTCAAAGCGGATGCGCATGTTCTCGAGTTCATCCGTCGAGAGGCGCACTTCCATGGTCCCGTAGGGATATGACCAGGCGAGACGGCGAAGAGTGCCTACTTCATCGAAGATGGTCTTTTGCAGCCGCTGCAGGTGGTGCGGCTGCAGGAACAACCCTTCGTGCCAGTGGATGGGCGCGCTCATGCCGGTCCGCGCCCGCTGCGCGAGGTGCCAACGATCAACCCTTCAGCGTATCGGGCGATCGCGTTGTTGATCTCGTTCTCTATTTGAACTCCGCTCATTTCGTCAAAAAGCTGCAGGTATTTGCGCCAGCATTTCTGCTCCGGCCCGAGGAAAAACCCCGCCTCTGCCGAGGCCGCGTCCTTGATTGCACCGGGTGAAAAGCGCTGCAGATACTGCCGCGCGAAACTTTCGCCGGTCGCGCCGATGGCAGCGAGGAGCGATGCCACGAGCTGGCGCGCTTTGTTCAACTGCTGGCTGATCTGCGAGGTCGAGACTTCGCGATCGCCGACGAGATAAGGTCCAACCAGCTTGCGCAGCTCGGCACCTTCCCGGCGCACCACGGAATTCGGCGCGACCCCTTTCCAGACATTCCAGGCGAGGTGATCGATCGTCACGGTGAGATCAACGAGCAAGGTGATCAGCTGAAGCACCCGCGGCGCATCGAGACTCTGTCCCTCGGCAAGCCCGAGGCGCTTTGCCAGATCCGGCGGGATCTCCAACGGAGCCAACGCGCTTCCC
>Ga0136611_10002086_pt1 | contig 13879 bp, 9 predicted proteins | sample AntDrymUQ2232306_2_FD_106645 | JGI IMG/M metagenome (GOLD analysis project Ga0136611, IMG submission 106645) | Polar desert sand microbial communities from Dry Valleys, Antarctica - metaG UQ223 (23.06) | ecosystem: Environmental > Terrestrial > Soil > Desert | place: Antarctica: Dry Valley...
CCAGTTGCGTCAGAGCCAGGTCGTGACGACATTCGGTCCGGGTGCGATGGTCGACCTTCCGGACTATTCCGCCATCATCGGGGGATTGGACACGTGGAAGGGATATCAGGACCGGCCGATCACAGAAGAGCGTCTGGCTGCGAAGGTCAAGACGCTGCTCAAGCTGGACGACATCCGCTTCTACGCGCCGCCGCCGGACAACGACGATCCCACGGCACCGATCACGGGCATTACTGCCTGGCTGTTTCCCGAGTGGTTCGTGGCTCAGTTCGAGGTTCGTGAAACGGGCGTCAGATCTCGACCGCTCGTGCATCGCACCGACCTCGACAAGGGGATGAAGTATCGGCGCGACCGGGAGAAGCCGGTCAAGGTGGTGCCGATTCGGTTTGTGCAGGCATGCCCTCGTGGGCATGTCAGCGACATCAATTGGAAGCTGTTTGCGCACGGAGAAGGCGACCCGTGTTCGCGGCAGTTGTGGATCGACGAAAAGGGCACCAGCGGCGACCTTACCGATGTCTTCATTCGCTGTGAGTGTGGGAAGTCGAAGGCGCTGTCGGCAGCGACGAAGCTGAACGATGTACCTTTGGGTTTTTGCAAGGGCAATCGTCCGTGGCTTGGCAACTACTCCGCAGAACGATGCGGTGGTGCGGCCGGCCCGGTGCACCCCAGCAGGCTTTTGGTGCGGTCGGCCTCGAACGCTTATTTCGCTCAGACCTTGTCAGTGATCTCAATCCCCGATGCCGACGCCCGCCTGCGTGATGCCGTGACCGAAGTCTGGGAAGATTTTCTTCAATACGCCGAGTCGCTTGAAGATGTCGCGCGAGACCGAAAGAAGCAGAAAGTCAGTGCCGCGATCGAGGGCATTTCGAACGAGGACGCCTGGTCAGAGGTGCAGCGGAGGAAAGGCGGCATCGCGACGGCCACCACGGGCATTCGCGAGGCTGAAATCAAGACGCTGTTGAGCGTGCCGGACGCAGTTGGCGAGGATCAACCGGACGGCGTGTTCTATGCGCGGTCCGTTTCCGTGCCAAGCCGCGAGCCGGCTCTGACCGGAAAGCTGAATCGCATCGTCAAGGTCCATCGGCTCCGGGAAGTGATCGCCCAGATTGGCTTCACTCGATTCGAAGCCGCCGTGCCAGACGTGAATGGCGAACTTGCGCTCGATGTCGAGCGCGCGAGCCTTTCCCGGGATCAGGATTGGCTTCCCGCGATCGAGAATCGCGGAGAGGGTATCTTTATCGGACTGAAATCGGAGGCTGTGAAGGCCTGGCACGAGAAGCCGGCAGTTCGGAAGCGCGTCGGCCAGCTGGCTGCTGGATTCGAAGCGTGGAAGAAGGCGAATGACGCGACCGAGGCCAAGTTCCCCGGTGCTCCGTTCTTCATGCTGCATTCACTCTCGCATCTATTGATTACCGCGGTTGCCCTCGATTGCGGATACGCCGCCAGTTCCATACGCGAGCGCATCTATGCGAGCGAGAATGGCTACGGCATTCTTCTCTACACCGCCACGCCAGATGCCGAGGGGACGCTCGGCGGGTTGGTGCAAGCGGCCGACCGAATCGACAAGTACCTTCGTCAGGCGGTCGAGCTCGGTCAGCTCTGCTCCAACGACCCTGTTTGCGCCCAACACCGTCCCGACCACTATCAGGAGGATCGCCCCCTTCATGGCGCCGCCTGCCACGGGTGCCTGCTCTTGGCGGAGAGTTCGTGCGAGCGCCGCAACGACTTCCTCGACCGAGCGCTGGTCGTGCCTACCGTCGATGGCGACGGTGCAGCATTCTTCGACGAAGCCTGAGCCGATGAGCGTTGCGTTCGACGGAATGTCCGCGGCGTCAATCAGGGCAGTTGTCCAGGCGCTGAAGGCGGGCCAGTTGACCTCGCCGGTTACCAGGATGGCGTTGAAGCGCGTGGCTCCGTCGTGTCCTGATGCGGCAATCAACGAGATCTTGAGCCTGTCGACCGACGGCATGAAGCCTCTTCACTTGGCGTTCCTGCTCGGCGCAATCGCCGATGCCATCGAGGCCCGCCTCTCGTCGGCCGCCGAATTGGTGTGGACCGGGCCAGAGACGTCGGTAGCTCATAGCCGCGATACCTCCGTGGTTCTGTCGGAGTTGTTTCACTCGGCGATGCGCTCAGTGATCGTGAGCACGTTTGTGGTGCATCAGCCGCAGACCGTGTTCAGGGCTCTCGCTGATCGAATGGCGGAGGTTCCCGCCCTCCGAGTGCAGTTATTCGTGCACGTCGGTCGAGATCAGAGGGATACACGGCACCAGTCTGAGATTCTTCGGGAGTTTGCGACCGAGCTTCGCTCGAAGTGGCCGGGCGACAACCGGCCCGCGCTCTATTACGATCCGCGTTCGCTGTCGTTCAACGCCGCCGAGCGAGCGACCTGGCATGCGAAGGTCGTGGTCGTCGATGACGAGACGTCGTTTGTCACCTCCGCTAACTTCACCGAGTGGGCGCAGCAGCGGAACGTCGAGGCCGGCGTGTTGGTACGCAACACGGCGTTTGCACGACAGCTGCGGCAGCAGTTTGAGGGGCTGGTGCAGTCGAGATCGGTCCTTGAAGTCCCCGGATTTCGCTAAGCCTTATCATTCCGCAAAGCAGTTATGCGTTATTGGTGGGTGAACCAGAACCAGACGTACCGGGCTGAGATCCAAGGCAACTTCATGTGGTCGCCGAAGGTCAACGCCAACGGCGCGCGCAACCCTTTCTACGACTTCATGCGCGAAGCCAAGGCTGGTGACGTCGTGTTCTCGTTCGCCGACACCCGAATCAAAGCGCTCGGTATCGTCACGAGTTCCGCGCAGACGGCACCCAAGCCGAACTTTGGAAGCGCCGGAGCAAACTGGTCGCAAGAAGGTTGGTTCGTCCCGGTCTACTACTGTGCGTTCGACCATCCAATCAGACCGGTGGACCACATCAACATCATTCGGCCGTTTCTCCCGGCGAGATATTCACCTCTCCAAGCAAGCGGCCATGGCCTTCAAGGCATCTACCTCACTGAGGTTCCCGAAACCTTGGCGAACGTTTTGATTGGTCTCATTGGACAGGCGTACTTCGATGCATTGGCCGTTGTCAGCGGCTTCCCCAGCGCCCCTGACGCCGAGGTAATTGACGATGTCGCGATTGATTCGTCCCTAACGCAGACGTTCCGAGAGCAGCTGATCCGCGCGCGGCGAGGGCAGGGCGTGTTCAGATCGAATGTCTTGCTCACCGAGGAAGTCTGTCGGGTGACGAAGGTTCGTGATCCAAAACACCTGAGAGCCAGTCACATCAAGCCCTGGCGGGTGTCCGACGATGGCGAGCGGTTGAATGGGTCTAATGGCTTGCTTCTGTCTCCCCATGTCGATCACCTGTTTGATCAAGGCTACATAAGTTTTTCGACCGATAGACGGCTGCTTATCGCTCCGGAAGTTCGAATTGAAATCCTAGACAAGTGGTCAATCGACGAGAGCGTCAACGTCGGTGAATTCAATCGAGACCAGCAGATATTTTTAGAGCACCATCGCAGCAATGTATTTGGCCGAAGGCCGGCATGAACTGTTGGTGAGGGTAAATGAAAATCGAACGTGGGATCAGCATTCGTCAGCCATGGGTTGAGCAGATTCTTCGCGGCACTAAGACGAAAGAATACCGGTCGGTGCCTACGACGATTCGAGAGCGCGTGTTCCTCTACGCGAGTCTGAAGCCGGCAGACTCGCCGGCGGATTGGCGACAGATGGAGAAGTCTCCAGGTGAGCTACTCACCGGGAAGGTTCTCGGCACCGTCGAAGTGACCGGATGTCGCTGGAATGAGCGCCGCGGTTGTTACGAGTACAGCCTTGAGCGGCCTAAGCGGTTTCAACGTCCTCGAACACCGAGCAACCAGCCACAGCCCTTGTGGTGGCGGCCAAGGTTCAAGTGACCGCGTCATCTAGAGCATCACTTGAACAGTTGCCGAGATTGAAAGAGCGAATGCAGTCATCGATTGTGCAGAGTCTTCGAATTCGCCCGCGATCCGCGGCTCTACGTCCTCAAGGGCGCAATCAAGGACCACTACCGGCTGGCTTCAGCGCCGTTCGAGCGCGTTAATCCGCTTGCCGTGATCCTTCAACACCAGGTCCCGGTCTCGATCCCTGATCGCGATCTTTCTCGAGAGACCCTTGATCTCTCAGCATCTGCAAGATGAGGTGATGGCGGAGCGCGTGTTCTAAGCCTGGGCAGCGCTCAGCCGCGCGTGTCATCAACACCCGTACGAGTTCTGCCGACGGTTGCGGAGCTGGACGGTTGGCTGAACGTGGTCTCACAGTTTCTGACCAAGGTCGAAGCGGTTTCGTTCTTGACCAGAGAATCCTAAGAATGCCAGCGCAAGATACTGCCTGAAAGCGTCAGGCCTGCGCCGCGCGGCGCCGCTCTAGCCGTTCAATCGCTCGCAAGCGCCGATTGTGATCGCGGAGGAGAGCGTTCATTTGGCCACGGTCGGCTGCGCGATCGCTCCGGTCCTCTTCTCGCGAGCGTTCCATAAACTCGCGCAAGCCGTCGAGCCGCTCGAAAAAGAGTGTGAATCGGAGCCGAGCGACTCGAAGCTCGCATCGAGCCGATCGAGCTTCTTCCCTTGCTCGAAGAAGCCTTCCGCAACTGTGACTTCCAAGCTCGCGCGTCGCTTGTCCACCGCCATGATTTCGTCGTCGGCCATGTTAGCATCGTCCTCAGCGAGAGGATCCTGCCAACGACGGGCCATCTAAATATTGGGGATTTGCCGAACGATCTTGTGGCCTGTTCCGTCAGGTACCGCAGATATTGAGTACGACGGCCGCAGTCGATGGGGAAGATCCTGAGATGTTAGTTCCTACAGTCGCTGAGCCCGGTCGACGAAGCGGCACACCGCATTCACCAGCTGCAACTGCTCAACCGTGTGACAGCGTGACTCGAGCAATCGCGGACTGCAGACCAGCACCGACAGACACTTCGCCCGCGACATCGCGACGTTGAAGCGATTGCGGTTGAACAGGAACTCCAACCCGCGCGGCACGTCGTCGCCGCTCGACGATGTCATTGAGAAAAACACGATCGCGGCTTCACGACCCTGGAACTTGTCGACGGTGCCGACCTCAACATCTTGCGGCAGCAATTCGCGGAGTGCGCGGACCTGCATGTTATAAGGCGCGACAATGAGGATGTCGGCGGCAGTGAGAGGCCGATCGACGCCGTGGCTGTCGGTGACGGTAGCAGTCCCTTCAAGCACGGAAGCAACGGCCGATGCAATCGCTGCCGCTTCCTCCGGCGCCTGCTGAGCGTTGTTGATGTGTTCGACCGGAAGGTAGCGCAGGCCAGTGCCGCTGATCCGCGTCGAGCACACGCGCTGCTGCTCGCATCCGTCAGCGCTGTTGAGGCGCCCGTCGTAGGCCAGGTCCGAGACGTATCGGCAGACATCCGGATGCATACGCCAGGAATTCGAGAGGAAAATTCCGCGATCCTCGGCGACGGTCGATTCGTCGCCAAGCAAGTGCTCGAGCACTGAGCAGCCTGACCCTTCAGGATGCGGGCTCTGCGCGACGTGGGGCAACTGTTGAGGGTCGCCCAGCAAGACGATGTTCTTCGAGGCCGTGCCGACGGCGACCGTGTCGGCCAATGACGTTTGACCAGCCTCGTCGATGAACAGGTAATCGAAAGCCTGATCGAACGCCGAGCGTGCGAAGAGCCAGGCCGTACCGGCCATGAGCTGCGCATCCGACTGCTCGCATGCCTCGTTGCCGGACTCGCTGGTGATGAACTGACCCTCGAATACGGTCTCTTCGCTGGTCGACCGCTTCTTGATGCCCTTGAACGCGACGCCCTCGGCAATCGCCACGCGTTCGACCTCTTCCAGCAGATTGTGAATCGCGCGATGACTCGGCGCCGTCACGCCGACGCGTTTACCCGCGGACAACAGCGCCACAATCAACCGCGCGCCCGTCCAGGTTTTGCCGCTGCCAGGAGGGCCCTGGAGAAAGAGATAGCTGTAGTCAAGGTCGGCAACTAATTGCTTCTGACGCTCGAGCTCCAGGGTCTGGATCACACCACCTGGCCTGCTCGTGATGCGCGGCCGGGCGTTGCGCAGGATGTCCTCGACGGCACGATACGGCGAACCGCCGCCGATGACCGCATCAGCCACGCGGACGATGGCGGCGCGATGCGCATTGTCTGGCAACGGTCCGCCGGCAATTACCGCGGCAGGCAGAGGGTGGTCTTTCAACTTCGGCCCGCGCCTCAGTCCTAGCCGTCCGCCCGCGGCATCAATCCACTCGATGGTTCCGGCCGACCCTCCCCCTAAGCAGTACTCCGCGCTAGTGTCGGGCTTGAGTTTGAACTCCTGCGGCGGGAACTCCAGGGTGTGAACAAGCGACAGCTTCTGCTTGATCGGCGGTACATCGACCGGGTTCAAGTAGGCGATCGCCTCGGTGTCGTCGAGCAACTGATCGAGCGACTTCTTGCGCCTCTCGAAATACGCCCACCATTCCGGCTTTGCTTCACGCCGATGGTAGTTGAGCAAGTGTCCGAGCGTCGTCGTCCACGGTTCGCCGATAGCGTCGAGTCGGGCTCGCCGATCGACATGTTCATCGGGCTCGGTCTCGACCGGCTTGTCGCGATTCTCGGGCGTGCGGAAGGGGAGCTCGACGCCGTACTGCGTCTGCACTTCGTCCCGTCGATCCAGCAGCCAGCGATGCAGCTGCAACGTCGATACGCAGTCCTCTTCGTTGTAGCGCTCGATCGCCTCGAGGATCCGCTGATCGCCGGTGTCGATCCATCGCTGGAACTCCGTGATCGACTGCGTGCCGCCGGTGACCTCGCCCTTGCCCGCATCAGCCATGAAGAATTGCCGCACTGCCTTAATCGAGTAGCTGTCGTGCGAGATGCGTATGGAGCGGCGAACCACCTGGTAGAGATCGACAAACGCCTCCCGTCGCAACAACTCGTCGAGCTGATCCTCGCGCGTCGCATGCGCCGTCATCAGCCGCTTCATCGTTGTCGGCTCGTAATGCGCGTAGTGATAAATGTGGAGATCCGGGTAGCGCTCCAGACGATCCCAGGCAAAATCGATGAACTGCTCGAACGCCTGCTTCTCGCCGGCCCGATCGGTGGCACGGAAGGCGTGGAAGCACTGCTCGCCGTCATCAATGGTGATGGCACCGAACAGGTACTCGAGTCCGCCGTCGCCGTCGAAAAAGGGGAAGCCCTCTATGTCGAAGTAGATGTCGCCTTCCGAAGGAGGCGGCAACAGCCGGAAGCCGTTCTCTGCCTCTGGAGGCAGGAGCTGGTAGCGGTGCTCTTGGCTGGTGCGGAAATGCGTCTGCAGGGCGGCCTGCTGCCGGAGGCGATCCAGCACCACCGCGCTGATGCCCGCAACCGTTTCGGTCCACGACGCGAGCTTGGCGACTGTGTTGATGCCCATCGCAATCATGCGATCGACCTGGCTGCGCCGAATCGATGCGATCAGGCTCAGATGATTCACCGACTCCCAATGCTCCTCGCAATGCCCCTGGTAGCCGCACAAATTGCAATGCGCTACCGGGTAGGCCGAGACGCTACCGATCGCCTCCGCTGACCGGACGAATCGATCGCTGAGCACCCGGAAGTAGGCGCTGACATCGCGGACGCGAAACTGCTCGCGCACGCCGGTGCCGAGGACCACGTGCATGTGTGCTGGAGAGCTTCCCTGGATTTCTGCGATTCGTTCGCTGTAGTAGGCGAGTTGGAGCAGGTGCTTTGGCTTCGCGCGCCGCGCCAGCTTGGTGTCCCAGGCTTCGTAACTCCAGAGGCCGAGAGCAGATGGAGTTTCAACGCGGACCAGGAAGTCCGCCTTGCCTCGCCAACCCTCGGCGATCAGCGTCGCCTGATAGATGACCGGCGCGCCACTCGCCATTGCTGCGCGAGTGCCTCGAGCGGCATGATCCCAGTCGTGCGCGGGGCCGTGGGTCTCGATCCTGACGGCCGATCCATGCTCACGCTCGAACTGTTGGAGTAGAGCCTGCTCGTGCGCCTCGCCCTTGGCGGCCAGCAGATCGGCTTCCGGCCCCCGAACGATCTGCAGCGATCCGCCATTCGCGACCTCGATATCGAGCCGCGTCAGGTATTCGCAGTCGAGAAAGTTATTGAGGTCAGTGGGGGAGAAGACGAGCTTGCCGTTGATTCGCTGCATTCAGGTTGTCGCCCAGATTATGCGCGAAGGATGACAAGCGAGGTCTTACGCCGAATCTTCGCCAACGCGACTGGGATCCGAACCCCGTCGCTACTCGCTCTCCAAGGCTGCGATGCGCTTGCCGTGATCTTTAATCGCCAGGCTGTGATCGTCGATCGTCCGGTCCCACTTGTGTTCCAGGTGATCAAGCTTACGATTGATCTCGTCGAGGCTCATCGCATACCCGTCAGCGGCCTTGATCACGACAGACCTCAAGTCCTCCACGAGGACGGTTGCGCGATCGTCGACGTGTCGAACGGCGGTATCGAGTTGCTCGCTCATTGCGGCCGTCAGCTTCTGGAGCAATCGCTGTTCGCGGCTGTCGAGGTTCTGAAGCAATCGCTGATCGCGGGTGTCGAGGTCCTGAAGCAACCGCGCCTCGCGCGCCTCGAGCTGATCGGCGATGTCCTTCGACAGCTGGTTTCGAAGCTCAGTGAATTCAGCTCGCATTTCGTCGGCGTTCCAAAGTCCGTCGCTCATCGTAGCATCGTCCTCGCGAGGGAATCCTGCTAACGGCGCGCCATACGAATATTGGGGATTTGCCGAATGATCTCGGCGTCTGCCGCTTAAGCGGTCGCAGAATTCGCGTACGCTCGGCGGGTGCGATCTCGCAAATTAATCGGCGAAATAGGGCGATCGGCCCGACTGAGCGAGATCGCTGTTAACGGGCCAGCGTGCGCTCGGCGAGACGGGCGGCGCGTGACTCGATCAGCGTCGCCACGCGCTGCACGGCTTCGAGGTCAAGTGGCGACGCGAATTGTGATGTCACTGCTGGAAGCTGCGCCCGAACGGCATCACACAGTGCGCCCACTCGCCGCACCACGAATGGCGCCGCCACTCCTGCGGCTTTGGCAAACGCCGGCCACGTCTTGATACCCATCTCCTCGATCGTCGTACGGCCGCCAACCTTCATCGCGAGCCGCGGAGACAGGTCCGGATACGCCGCTGTGCACAGCAAGTCGTAGAGCGGTGCGAGCCGCGATTCATCATCCGCATAGAGCAGGCTGAAGTTCTTGCCATGCGCATCGGCGTTGCCCGCGATGACGTTGAAGATGACCGCATCCACGAACTTCAAGACGTCAACCGCCGGGCGAGTGACGGCGCGACGCAGCAGCTCGAAACACCGGGCGATCGTGGGACCGCCCTCCTTCTCGTACTTGGTTTCCGGCGCAACGCCCATCGCCTGGCAAAAATCCTCTTGGTGCAGACGATGATGAACACCGCGATCGTCGGTGATGCGGTCGTAGCGAGTCACCAGCAGGAACGGCCGCGGGCCGGCGATGCGCACGTCCACCGCGGCCACATCCAGGCCAACCGCCGCGGCCAGCTTCATCACCAGTGCCTCGTTCTCGGTCGTGCCGTCGAACCGCTCAATCGCCGGCTTCAGAATGTGCGTCGTCGGCTGGCCCTGGGCAGGCAACGCGACCCGGCCATCGACCAGCACGACCGGCACCTTCGGCTGCGCGCCGGCAAGCGATAACCGCAGCTCGCTGCCGGCCAGCAACGGATGCTTCGGGAGAGCGGTGATCAATTCGTCAAGCTCGCGATCGGTCAGTGGGGTGGATACGGGCGCGAGCGACGAGGGCGGCGTGGTCGCCTCCGGCCACAGCATCAGCGCGCCGGCAACCTCACCACCGAGCGCATCGAGCAGCGCAAAATCGTTGTGCTTCGACAACCCGAGCGCCGCCGCCGCCGCGTCACGTTGACCCTCCTCGGGCAACAGGCCCGAGAAGAAAGGACGGCACTCGCACTCGGCAAAGCGTGGCTCGCGCTTGGGGAGTGAAATCGATAACGGCGGGCTGGCCGGATCCGCCAGCCACGCGGGCGCGTATATAAAGGTCATGCCGCCCGTGTTTGACAGCTTCAACGTGCCGGCGACGCGGCCGTCCCACCACACGGAGAGCGCCTTGGTCACGATGAACGCCGCGCGCGGGGTGGGGTGATTTCAATCCGGCAGCCGAGGGCCGACGCGATGGCCAGGGCTTTCCCCAACTGGGCGGTCGGCTTGCCTCGCTCGAGCTCGATCAGGAAGCGAAGGCCGACACCGGCCGCAGCTGCCAGCTGCGCCTGCCGAAGACCCTGTTCGAGACGGTTTTTACGGATAATTACGCCGAACTCAGTCGGTGTCATAACATTCCCGATCGGGAATGTTATGCGTCTTCGCTGACGGAATCAAGCCAATTATTCCCGATCGGGAATTAAAGCTCAAATGCTGCGAATTACTACCTGATTATTACCGAACGGGAATATCAACCTTCGAAGTGCGCCAGAGGCGCGGCGTGCATCACTGGGCTGCGCCTAATGCCGACTTCGCATGCACCGCCTCCGGATCCTTCACCGCAAACTCCTCCGGCTTCACCTTCACCCCGTGCCTCGCCGCCCACACCCGCGTGAACTCGGCGCCGAACAGCACGATCTGGCACGAGTAGTAGACCCATAACAGCAACACCATTACCGAACCGGCCGCGCCGTAGCTCGAGGCTACGGTGCTCTGTCCGAGATACCAGCCAATTACCTGCTGGCCAATCGTGAACAACAACGCCGTCACCGCCGCGCCGGTCGTCACGTCGCGCCACCGCAGGCGCACGTCGGGCACGAAGCGAAACAAAATTGCGAACAGGCCCGTCGTCACCGCCATCGAGACCAGCGCGTTGACGATGATCCATAGGGTGGTGTTGGTGGGAGACAGGCTGGCCAGCCAGGTGTTGAGCGCGGCGAGCGCCGCGCTGACCGTGAGCGACACCAGCAGCAGGAAGCCAATCGCCACCACCAGGCCAAATGAACGCAGGCGATCGATCACGAACGCTTTGAGTTGCGTGCCCGGCCTGGGCTTTACCCGCCAGATGGTGTTGAACGCCACCTGCAGCTCGAGAAACGCTCCGGTCGAGGTGATCAGGAAAGAAGGCGAGCGACGCGCCCAGCCGCGTGCAGTCGTCGTCCCACCACGCGCGGGCGGCGCCTTTTAATACTCGGAGGATCACCGGCACACCATGCATTGGACATTGGCAACGTCCATGCCCGGGACGAGAAAAGGCCTAAAGCATAAGATGACCCCATGAAGCTGATGCCACTTGCCCTTGCCCTGCTGATGCCGGCCGCGTCTGCGGCGCAGACGCCTCTCTTGATCCGCGACATCGCATCGGGCAGCCAGTTCACGCTCGTCGTCAAGGCCGACGGCACCGTCGTCGGCTGGGGGCGCGATCCGGATGGGCAGGCCGCGCGGCCAGTGTCCGCCAGTCGCGTCATGCCCGCTCCCGTCATCATCGACCTGCCCGGCAAGGCGCTGCAGGTCGCCATGGGCAATACCACCCAATACGCCCTGCTCGAAGACGGCAGCGTCGTTGCCTGGGGCACGAACGACGAGGGACAGTTGGGCAACGGCCCCATGGGCGCGACCGGAGAGCTGGGCCGCTATCCTAAGCCGTCGATCACGCCCGTGCGCGTGACGGGGCTCACCGACGTCATCCAGATCGAAGCCGGCGCGAAACATGCGTTGGCGCTGCGCAAGGACGGCACGGTGTGGGCCTGGGGCACGCGCGACGATGGGGCGATCGGCGATGGCCAGCCGAAAACACTGCGGCCGGTGATGGCCATTGGCCCAACGCAGGTGAAGGGCCTGCAGGGCATCACGCAGATTGCCGCCACCGGCCGCCACAATCTGGCGCTCAGGTCAGACGGCAAGGTGATGGCGTGGGGACTGAACCACGATGGTCAACTCGGCAACGGCACACGCGACAACGGATGGACGCCGGCAGAGGTGACTGGCCTCGATCGCATCGTCGCCATTGCCGCGGGCGTGGCCAGCTTTGCCGGCAACTACTTCTCCGGTGCCCTCCGAGACGATGGCACAGTGTTGACGTGGGGATCGGGCGTGTCCGGTGTGATGGGGAACGGCACGCGGAACCCGTCGCCTGATGACCCCGGCGGCCGCAACCTGCTGCCGCAGCAGGTGCCGGGTCTGGCGAACGTGAAGGCGCTCAGCCTCGGCATGGGCCACGCCGCGGCATTGCTCGGCGACGGCACGCTCCGGATGTGGGCCACGACGGATTCGGACAGATCGGCGTCGGCACCTCGAGCGACTACTACCCGAAGGCCGTGCCGGTAAAAGGGCTTACCCGCGTGTCTGCTGTCTACCTGGGCAGCATGCGCTCGTTCGCGGTTCGAACGGACGGCAGCTTGTGGATCTGGGGTTACGCGACCGGCGGGCAGGGGATTCTGGCGAAGAATCTCCACGTGCCGACGATGATCGAGTTGCCGTAACACGGACCCCGATGATTCACCACCGAAAGGCGGTATTGGCGGCAGCCCCAGACAATCGCACGGTCAGGTCGCTAGCGACCTGCTGATCGAGAAACGGAATATCCACCCGATGCGAGAACTCGCCGGCGCCCGCGGTATCCACCCGGACGCGCGCCATCTTGGCGCGGCGATCGAAGGGAGTCTGACGCATCGCCACCGCCTGGATCTTGTTCACCCGCGCCAGCGTGATCCGCTGCGAGATCCATCCGCTGCGCATCATCACCACCTCGTCGCCCTCCGCCCACCCGAGATGCTTCACATACTGCCGTGTGCTGACGACGCCCCAGAGCAGCATCACGATCAGCACGCCGATCGCGCCCCAGCCGATCAGCAGCGCTGCAATCAAGGTGGCGAGCGTCGTGAAGATCAGCGTCGGCTTCACCGCGCGCGCAAAGGCGCGCGGATGCACCGGCTGCCAGTCGACCGCGGTCAAATCGAATCCAGGCACAAGCTGCTGCAACAGGTGCGGCAGCGCCTCATGTCGGATCAGCGGCGCCAGCCACTCGCGAACGTTCGCGGCCTGCTGGGTTCCCGCGCCACCGGCCGTCGCAACGCGCACCGACGCGCGCTTCAGCCATCGATGCAGCGGGCCGGCATTAATCGTGATCGCCTGCACGCGCCGGATTGGGACCGTGGCCGCGACTTTGGTGAAGAGGCCGTACTCGCTGCGCAGATCCTCGCCGACGCGCGTCAGCCGAAAATCATACAAACGGACCAGAGCCCAGACCATCGACACGATTCGCACCAGCACGACAAACACCGCGAACGCCGCTAATGCGATGGCAATGCCGGCGATCGGCAACGCCCCATCGTCGAAGACCGCCCTGATCAGCGCGCGAAAGGTGCCACGGTCGACGTTCGCGCCGGCGGCATAGAAACCATCCGGCAGACGGTTTAGCACACCCGTCTCCCAGCCGAGGCCGAATGCGGTGCCGATCAGGACCATCCCTTTGTTTTCGAGGAAGCCGAACAGCAAGACCTGGCGAAGAGACAAGTGCAAGAGGAGGTCGGGTGCCGTGGGTCCCTTAGGTGCCTCGGCTGCCTCCGGCGCAGTGGGTGCATCGGGTGCGACAACCGCTCGGTTCGCGAAGACGCGGTCGCGCAGTTCGTGCACCGCGGCCAACGGCAGCACGCTCAGCCGCGCTTCTTCCTCCTTGCCGCCGCCGGTTTCGACGCGCACTTCGGCTACGCCGATCAGGCGATGAACGACGTTCTGGATCGCATCGACGTTCTGGATGCGCGAGAACGGCACGTGGCGCTCGTGACGGAAGATCAATCCCGATCGGATCACCAGCTCGTGGTTCTCGTAGCGAAGACGGAACGTCAGGTAGCGGATGATCGACGCGATCGCCGCGGGAACAAACAGCACCAGCAGCCACG
>Ga0136611_10002087_pt1 | contig 13877 bp, 9 predicted proteins | sample AntDrymUQ2232306_2_FD_106645 | JGI IMG/M metagenome (GOLD analysis project Ga0136611, IMG submission 106645) | Polar desert sand microbial communities from Dry Valleys, Antarctica - metaG UQ223 (23.06) | ecosystem: Environmental > Terrestrial > Soil > Desert | place: Antarctica: Dry Valley...
CCGACATCGCAATTTGATGTCGCCTTGCAAAACGTGGTAACGATATTTCGTGACCCAAACAATATGCGCGGTCAATCGGCTTTTTGTGTGCGAGCCTTTTCGGTTTTCTTTCATCTTTCGCTATCCTCGCATAGATTTTAGCGGAAATTACTGAAAGTCTTGCACTGAAAGTGCAAGGTTTTGACCTGCGTGTTTCAAAGAATAAATGAGAGAATTGGACTTTACTAATTAGATACAATTTGGCGTAAGTGACACTTCTGCTATCAGGTTTAGTAGATATAAAACCGACACCGTGACCATCCCAAGTGCTTGATTGTTTTGCAAAATAGAATCGTCTTTTAATTATATAAGGTTCAGAGTCTCTAGGAGAATTTAAGTCATTTATACAAGGTGGGTATTTTTTGACTTTACCATTAATAATTAGTTGCCCACCTTGAATGTATTTCAAGAATCTATTTAAGTCCATATTAGACCCATAACAAGCATACCAAATCAAATTTGTATTCATAGTGGCAACACCGATTCAAAAATATCCGACTCTTCTAATAATTGAAACAAATATAATGCGAATCAGTAGTTGAAATTGAATTAGGAAAATCAACAACTTAGAAATGCCATTTTATATGGGGCAACAAAACCGACGGCGCAAGTCCTTTGTTTTCAACGCCGGTAATTTTTAACTACTGATTCGCATTATAATAGATTTGATTTGGAAATCAAAAAAAGGATACAGCTGAAAAATCATCCTTTTTCTTAACTCATTATTCAACCTTACTCCGTTATTCGGGAATTTGTTGCATTGATTCGAGAACAGAAGCTGCTTGATATAATGTTTCATCATTCGCAGTTAAGTATCTGTAAGTCGTGCGTAAAGAACACTCAGAATGACCGAGAATTTTAGCCACAAATTGAATTGGTATTTGTCCTTGCACAAGTTTTGTTGCCACCGTATGACGGCAACCGTGCGTAGTAAAGCCATCAATACCGCCGTATTTAATACCAGCAACCTTGCAAGCGGTTGTAAATGCTTTGCGAAAAGTCTTCATCATAAAGACATTTTCCGTTAATATCTTGCCGGATTTTTTCCAAAGTTCGGACATTTCACAAAAGAGGTTTTCAGTGATTGCCACTTTACGCGCTGTTAATGTTTTAGTAGTTTCACTTCGTATTGTTATTAGCCGTTTTTCAAAGTCAACATCGTTCCAAGTCAATTTTAACAATTCTCCACGCCTTGCGCCTGTTGATAAAAGGGCAATAACGATTGGGCGAATATGGATGCGACACGGCTCACTACACGCTGACACAAGACGCTTTTCTTCGTCTTGTGTAAGAACTCGTTCTCGCATACGGTCTGCTGATGGCTGAATGAGCGCATCGCCGCCTTTGAACGGACTTTTAGAAATCCAATCTTGAGATAATGCAATCGAAAACATACGCCGCAAAATTCCTAGCTCTCGATTCATTGTTGATAGACTTCTAGTTCTCTTCAAGTGAGTTTCGCCACTCATTCTCATTAGCTTATAGCTTAGTAAGTCGCCATAAGTAATAAGCCGTATCTTCTTGCGTCCGAAAAATGCCCGAAAATGGGGTAAAATACTTTTGGCTCTATCAACATCTCGCAAGCCGCTAATTTTTCTACCATTTTCGTATTGAGCGGGTTGGCAAAAATGCTGTTCGTAGTAGTCGCAGAGTTCATTGAAGATTATTTTATCTGCTTCAAAACCTTTTTCACCCTCGTTTTCAATTTGTTTTAATAACTTTTTTAGAGTGGCTTTAGCATCAGACTCACTCTTACAAATGCGTTTTTTGTTGTGTGTCTTTCCGGTTGTAGTATCTGTAAATGTAACCCGACAAAACCATTTACCGTCTTGTTCTTTAACATATCCTTTACGCTCGTTCATTAGTCTTTTTCCTTAGCGAAAATGACAGGTTGAATGACAGGTTGAACAGTAAAGCAACGTAGTTTAGTAGAAATTGAAGATAAAAAGGTGTGTAAATTTGGAGTGTTTATTCGTGGCTATTTCGCATAATATGCCGTAAATGATTGGAAATATGATGCAGATTAATCGAGAAAAGATGGTAGTCGGTACGGGATTTGAACCCGTGTCGCCGCCGTGAAAGGGCGGTGTCCTAGACCCCTAGACGAACCGACCACAAAAGAAGATTGTGGTTGGAAAATTCTCCGAAAAGAATTTTCAAACAAAACTTATAACTTACAAACATCACCGTTTCCCAAACGGAAAAACGATTAGTTAGATTATCGTATCGAATCTTTGGCTGTCAAATTCATAAAGTTTTTTTTAGCCGCGAATAAACACGAAAAAGCACGAAGTTGAAATCAAAAATCTTTTGCGTTCTTTCGTGTTTATTCGCGGCTAATCTTTCTTTGTGCCGCTGTGGTAAAATTTCTTTCACACAAAAATTATGTCGCAAGAAAATCCTAAAAGAGTATTTTTGATTGATACGATGTCGCACATCTTTCGAGCGTTTTTCGCGCCGATGGGCAGCCGAACTGAGCCTTTACGCAATTCTCGCGGGCAAGTGACGCAAGCCGTTTTCGTGTTTACGAATATGCTGCGAAAACTTCTCAAAGACGAAAATCCCGATTACATTGCCGCCATTTTCGATTCGTCAACACCTACTTTTCGCCACGACAATTTCGCCGGTTACAAAGCGAACCGCGCCGATATGCCGGACGATTTAAAGTCGCAGATGCCGTATATCAAACGCGTTTGCGAAGCATTCAATATCCCGATATTGAAAACTGACGGCTTTGAAGCCGACGATTTAATCGGAACTTTGGCGCATAAAATCGCTGCGAAAAATATGCAGGCAGTCATTGTCTCGAACGACAAGGATATGTGCCAACTTGTCCGCGACCCGCTGATTGTTTGTATGCGGCAGAACTCGCAAAACGTAAAGAGAAAGGTCGCCGTGCCGCCGATTGAATGGTGCGACGAGGCTTGGGTCGCAAATAAATTCGGCGTTACGCCGCTGCAAATCGTTGACCTTCTCGGTTTGATGGGCGATTCGATTGACAGCATTCCCGGCGCACCGGGCATCGGCGAAAAAGGGGCGATGAAAATTATCCAGCAATTCGGTTCAGCCGAAGAAGCGATGAAACGCAGCGAGGAAGTGACGCACAAAACTTACCGCGAAAGTTTGCAGAACAACCAGGATATTATTCGCCAATCGGTTGAACTCGCCACGATTCACATCGGTGTTCCGGTGGAATTAAACTTGGAACAATTCAAATACGACGCGCCGAATCGCCAACTCGCTTACGCGCTTTTCCGTGAACTCGAATTTACATCTTTGACGAGAGAATTCGCCGATTCCGCGCCGCTTTTCGACGGACTCGAATCAGCCGTCCTCGGCATTCCCGAACGCCGTTATCAAATCATAAAAACCAGCGCGGATTTAGATAGACTGATTCGCAAACTCTGGGAAATCGAGCATTGGAGCTTTGAAACCGACGATTCAAATTCGCCGAAAACCGCCGCGTCGTATCAGAAAGTCAAACCGTGCGGCGTGGCGATTGCGACCGGCGCGGGCGCGAGCTTCTACGTTGATTTGGAGAATTTTGAAGACGGCAAAGACCAGGCGATTGCACCGCTCAAAGATATTTTGTCAAATGGATTTCTGTCGAAAGCGACGCACGATTGGAAACGAAATCTGGCGGTTTTAAAAACTTTTGATATTGAGCCGGAAGCCGTCGAAGACGACACGATGCTCGCCGCTTACCTGATTGATTCGAGCCGTCCGAGTTACGCCGCGTCGCTTTTGGCAATGCAAAATCTCAATCAGGAAAGCGCGGCGGAAATTCCCGAAGGCTGGACGGAAGCGCAATATCGCGCGGCGGAACGCGCCGATTTCGCTTTTCAACTTGCGCCGCTGCTGCGGAAAAAATTACAGGAAGACGGCTTGGAAGAGATTTACACGGACATCGAATTGCCGCTCGTTCCGCTTCTCTACCAAATGGAAATGGCGGGTTTGAAAGTTGACACGACGGTTTTGAAAGGTTTGTCGGATTTTATCTCGACCGAAACCGACACGCTCACGGCGAAAATTTTCGAGCTTGCGGGGCGCGAATTTAACATCGGCTCGCCGAAACAAGTCGGCGAGGTTTTAGAGGAACTCAATATCGGTTCATCAAAAAAAACCGCGACCGGGCAAATGTCCACGAGCAAAGACGTGATGACCGAACTCGCCGAAACTTATGAACTGCCGCGCCTCGTTTTAGAATTCCGCGAACTCGACAAGCTCCGCGCTACTTACGCCGACGCGCTGCCGAAACTGCTCGGCGCGGACGGCAGAATTCACAGCCATCTTAATCAAACCGTCACGACTACGGGAAGACTCAGTTCGAGCGAACCGAATTTACAAAACATCCCGATTCGCACCGAACTCGGTCAGCAAATTCGCCGCGCGTTTATTCCCGAAGAAAATTATCAACTGATTTCCGCCGATTATTCGCAACTTGAATTGCGTCTGCTGGCGCACATTACCAGAGATGAAAGAATGCTCGAAGCGTTTCAAAACGGCGAGGATATTCACGCGCAAACCGCCGAATTAGTCTTCGGCGCGAAAACTCCGGCGGAATTAAAAATCGCCCGCCGCAACGCTAAGATTACGAATTTCGCCATCGCCTACGCCGTCGAAGCCTATGGGCTTTCGCAGCGCGTCGGCATCTCGCGCGTCGAGGCGAAAAAGGTTATCGAAGATTATTACGAAACCTACAAAGGCGTGAAAACTTTTATGGAAGAAACGCCGAAAGCCGCCCGCGAGCAAGGTTACATTTCTTCAATCTACGGCAGACGGCGTTACGTTCCGGCAATCAAAGACCGCAATTTTAATGTGCGTCACCGCGCCGAACGCGAAGCTATCAATATGCCGATTCAGGGAACCGCCAGCGATATTGTGAAGATGGCGATGCTCAAAGTTGACGCGGCGTTAAAGCGCGAAAATTTGAAAACGCGAATGGTGATGCAGGTTCACGACGAGCTGCTGCTCGAATCGCCGAACGATGAAGTCGAACGAGCTAAAGAAATTGTTCGGCGTGAGATGGAATCGGCGGTCGAATTGGATGTGCCGCTGCTAGTCGAAATCGGCGCGGGCGAAAATTGGATGACAGCCAAATAATTTACAGATTCTCGAATAACTTTTACGACTCTTAATGGACTCAGTTTTTGAAAGGTTGATTAGCGCGCCGATTTCTCCCGGTTGCTTCGTCTCAATTGTCATTCCCGTGCGTGACGAAGCCGAGAACTTGGAACAGACGCTCGATGCCTTTAGCGATCAGGTTGATTGGCGAAATCGCCCGCTCGATTCGAGCATTTACGAGATAATTGTTCTTGCCAATAATTGCCGCGACGACTCGGCGCGGGCAGCGCGAAGTTGGCGCAATCGCAATCCGCAAATAAAGCTTCACGTCGCCGAAATTTCCCTGCCGAGAAGGTTCGCCAACGTTGGATACGTCCGGCGATTGTTAATGAACGAAGCATTCGAGCGACAAAAATCAAACGGTTCGCGCGGCGGCATTATTGCGACGACCGACGGCGACACGCGCGTCGCGCCCGATTGGATTACGGCGACGATTGAAGAAATCGGGCGCGGCGCGGATGCCGTCGGCGGGCGCATTTTAATCGAAGACGAAGAACTCGAACGGATGGACGAACGCGCCCGTTATTTCCATCTGCGCGATGAAGAATATCGCCTGCTCGTCTCCGAACTCGAATGCCATCTGGATAGATTGGCGCACGATGTTTACCCGCGTCATCATCAACATTTCAACGGCAGTTTCGCCGTCACGACCGAAGCCTACCGACGCGCGGGCGGCATTCCTGACGTGCGATTTTTAGAAGATGTCGCTTTTTATCAGGCGCTTTTAAGAGTTGACGCGAAATTCCGTCACAGTCCGGCGGTCAAAGTTTTCACCTCGGCGCGTCATTTGGGGCGCAGCGCGGTCGGGCTTTCGTTTCAACTGAACGAATGGAAAAAATTAGGCGAAGCGGGCGCGGATTATTTGGTCGAGTCAGCGGACGCAATTGAAAAAAAGTTGTCGGCGCGAAAACTTCTGCGCGATTTTTGGCACGCCGCTAAATCAAACGAATGTCTGAAACCCGAAGCAATTTCCGCGCTCGCCGAAATTTTGTGCGTTCCGTCCGGGTTCGCTTCAAGCGAACTTGAAAAGCCGCAATCCTTCGGCAGTTTGCTGGAAAAAATTTACGCGCGACAAAACAAAAGCCGCCGCTGGCATCGGCGAAATCCATCGGTCGCGGTCGAGGCGGCGATTGCCGATTTAAGAGTAAAACTAGAAAGCCTGCGTTCGGAGAATCAATTGTTCAAAACAAAAGCCCGGTGAGTTTTTTACGGCACTGTGAGTTAAGCCGTCGCCAACTTTTCCCAAACGTCGAGACGGTATTTTTCCTTTCGAAAACTTTTGAGATTCCGCATTTTGCCGCTCGCAAATTCGGCGAACGAATCGTGAACCGCGTCGCCCGCTTGCGGGTAATCGTGAACGGGCGGTGTCCAATGGACGAGCGCGACTTGTCCGCTTTCGGCGAGACGGTCGAAAACTTTGTCCATCGCCGCCAGCCAATCGGTTGGAGCGAGATAATAACCGACCTCAGAGATCAAAATCAAATCGAAAATTTCATCGGGAAATTCGTTTGGAATACTCATCCGGCGCAGACGGACATTCGGCAAATTCGCACAACGCTTTTTCGCTTGCTCCAGAGCTTTTTCTGAAACGTCAATCGCCAGCAGTTTCTCGCATCGCGCCGCTAGTTGTTCGGTCAGAACGCCGATTGAACAGCCGATTTCAAACGCGTTTTTGTAATTTTCCGCAGGCAGAGCGGTGAGCGTCGCGGCGTACTTCGCGGCTTCGTATTCGCTCAACGCGAAATCCCACGGGTCGTTGTTCGCCGCGTAAACTCGTTCAAAATATTCGGGCGTTAAAGTTTCCTTCTCGCTCATCTTTTACCTTCCAAATAAACTTCGTAATTTTCCGCAAAATTCGCCAGAATATCGTCCGTCAGCCGAAATCCGTGCGGGTCGTCGTCAATCAAATCGGTCGTCTGCGAAGTGTGCGCGCGAATCGCCCGCTGTTTTTTTTCAGAAACGCGGTTGATGTCGAGTCGCCACGCGACGACTTCGCCGATTTGCGGCGCGTCCGCGCTTTCGGCGATTTCCCAGAGCCAAATCGGATACTCGACGATCCGCGTCGAACTATCACACGCGGCGTTTATCAAAGCGTATGCCGACCGGTGATCTGGATGCGGGTCGCGCCGCCACGGAACTAAAATAGTTTCCGGCTGGTTTTCACGCAAGTATCCGCGACATTTTTCGACGGCTTCCAGCCAATTCTCCGAACTCACGTTCGGCACATCGCGGTCTCGATAGCGGAAAAAACTTATTCGCTCAGACGAAACGCCCAAAATTTCGAGCGCGTCAAGCATCTCCTTCTCGCGTAATTCTCTTAATTTTTTGGGTGGAAATTTAGCGGAGTTGGGATGCGAAAGCGTTCCATCACTCAAGACCAAAACTCGCACTTCCCTTTCAAATTCACGCAGCAAAGCAATCGCTCCGCCGCAGCCTAAAGATTCGTCGTCCGGGTGCGGCGCGACGACCAGAGTTTTTCCGAAATTTAAAACTTTTTCCGTCATCTCCAGCGGAAGCAAAGAAATGTCGGCAAGCGGCGATTCTTTTAAGACTTCAAAATTGCTCATTCAGCAAAGGTTAAATTTTGCCACAAATCATCATTCGGTTTCGCGTTCTCCAACACATAACTGCCGACGGCGGCGAGCGAAGCATCGGGCGCGGGTTGACGCAAATAAATCGTTAAATCGCGGATGATTCTTTCAAAATGAAAGGGTTTGTTAAGTCCGCGCGCGCCGACGCATTTGACGCACAAATTCATCACTATTTCGCAAATATCGCTGATTGCCGTCCGCATCATATTCGCATAAGCCAGAAAATTTTCGCTTCCCTGGGCAGACGGATTTTTTTCGTATTCGTCAAACTTCTCCGACGCGCCAGCCAGCCATAGATTCCCGCTCTCAACCGCGATTGCCATTTCGCCCAAACGCATTTGCTGAAACGGGTCATTCGTCCGGTTTAATTTGCGCAGATATTTCCTTGTTTCATCGAAAATCGCTTCCGCCGCGCCTAGTTGAACGGCGGCAAATCGAATCGAGCCGCCGCTGAAATAAGGCTGCCGGTAATAATCGCCCGCCGCGCCGATTAAATCGTTTTCGATTAGCTCAACGCCGGTAAAATCTACACGAAAGCTGCGCGTGGACTTCATCCCCATCGGCTGCCACCACGACGCGTCAATTTTTGTTTCGACTTTTTCCATCGGCACGACGCACATCTGCCAGCCGCCGTCGGGCAGTGCGCCGTTGACAAACGGGCGCGTCACATAGTCAACGCCGGTGGAAAATGTTTTCGCGCCTTGGAGACGATATTTTCCGCCGCCGAGCAGTTCGATTTTCACGCCGTCGCCGGCTTCCGTGTTCCACACGCCGAAAATTTTATTATCTTCGACAATTTCTTTCGCATACTTTTGGAATTGTTCTTTGGTACCGAACAGTTTGAGCAGCAAAAGCGCGTTGTAATGTCCCTCGTAAACGCGCCCGACGACCAAATTCCCGCGCCCGAAGTGTTTTAAAAGTTGAAGCATCTCAAGAGTTGAGCCGCTCTCCTGACCTAAACCGATGCCGCCGAATTCAGGCGCAAGCGGGGCGGAAAGTAATTTTGCTTCGGCAATTTTACGAAAAGTCTGAAAGGGAAATTTGTCGGTCGAATCAGTCGCGGCGGCTTCCGCCATCGAATCAAGGGCGATTTCTTTGGCTCGCAAAAGTGCGTTTTGAATCGCGCCCGTATCGCTTTTGATGACGGCGAAAGCAACAGCCTGTGAACTTTTAGTCGGATTGTTTTTCATTAAATAATTCTTTTTAATTATTATGCGCCGCGCCGCGCCGCGTTTCAAACTCGCGTTTGAGTCTTTTGATTAGTCAAAACAGACGCGCCGCCGCTTGTCAAAGTCAGCGCGGCTAAATGTATAACATAAATAACAGACCAAGGATTTTATCCTTGATCTGTTATTTTAATCTCAGTAAATTTTTTATTTTTTAGCGACTTTGCAATGAAAAAGTCATTTGCCCGCCAATTTTCTGTCGCTAGCACCGACGATATAACTATTTTTCGCCCGCACAACCAAATTCTGACGCTTGACGCGCACACGAATCTGTTTGCGCTCGCCTTTTTGCCCAATAATTTCCGGGTAATATCCGAGCGAATATTGACGACGCAGTTCTTCGGCGATGCCGGAAAAAGCCGCGCTCAAATCGTTATTGGCTTCAAATTTTCTGCCGCCGCTGTTGCGCGCCAATTCTTCCAGATAACGTCTGCCGGTTTCATAATCGGAACGGCTTCCGCCGCCGCTTGGAGAACCGCCGCCGATTTGCACGTTGCCGCCATTTAGAATGCCGCCGAGAATATCTCCTAAAATGTTCCCGCTGCTGCGTCGCCGCGGCGGGTAATTCGTTCCGCCGCCGTAGCCGCCGTTCATATCGTTGAGCGTATCGTAACGAATCGGATAAAAAAGCGCATCAATTTCTTCGGTGGCGCGAACGGTGCTTTGATAATTCGCCCGCCGCGAAGTCGTATCAACGCCGTCAGTGAAAAGCACGACCGCCTTGCGACCTTCGATTTTTCGCAGTTCGCGGCTGATAGCGTAATCAACCGCTTCGTAAAGCGATGTGCCGTCACCGAATTCGGCTTTCCGAATCGCATTCCGCAACACTGCGCGGTTGTTCGTCACCTGACTTAAAACGCGCACCCGTTCGTCGAAAGCGATGACCATCACTTTGTCTTCGTTCCGCAATTGGTCAACAAATGCAATTGCCGCGTCTTGAATTTCGTTGATCTGAAAAGCAGTCGAAGGGCTGACATCTATCATCAAAATCACGGTAAATGGCTGCTGGACGGTAGCAAAGTCTTCGATTTTCTGCTCAACACCGTTCTCGAAAATCTGAAAATCTTCTTTTTGCAAACCCGTAATAAACCGTCCGTCGCGGTCAAGCACCGAAACGGGGAAAGTCACCAAATTAGTTTCGACACGGATGACTTCATCATCTTCCTCAACCGCCGGCTCTTGCGTCCTGATCGCCGGAACGGTTTCAGGCGCGGATTTGGTATCGCCTTTCAAAACAGGCGGACGGTTTGTCGGCGGCGGCTGATTTACCGGAGAATTCTCTTGCGGAGACGGCGACGCGACGACTCGCGGGCGCGTCGTCTTGCCTGATTGCGCCGCAATCGAAAGACTGAAAAAGCAAAGACACATTAAAACGACGGCAAATCTTTTCATAACTTATGTATTCTCCAAACAATTCCGGTCGGTTTCGGGAAGATACGTTTTTGATTGTGAATCCGCGCTTTAAGATGTCCGGGAATAAGTTATGTCGAATTGCCGAAGCTTATTTTTGTCTTTCGTCCAACGCTTGAGCGGCGAGTTCGTGAAATCGTCGGCGCGCGTCGTTGATATTGGCGAACGGCAATCGGCGGGCGTGCGTCCGATTGGTCAGCAAAATGTAAATTCTCTCCGCGCCCGGGTCAATCCACAAACTCGTCCCCGTAAAACCGAGATGCCCGAAACTGTCTTTCGCCAACGCTTCGCTCGCCGTAGAATTTTTGGTTGCGGCGAGTTGAAACGCCATCGAACGTGCTTCGCTAAAGCCTTCGGTGAAATTGGTGCGAAACAGTCGGCAGGTTTCAGGCTTCAACAGTTGTGTTGTTTCGGCTAGAAACTGCTGCGCGATTTTGAAGGTCTCTTCGGCGGTCGAAAAAAGTCCGGCGTGACCGGAAACGCCGTTCATAAAATAACAATTTCCGTCGTGAACTTCGCCCCAGATTTGATAATCGCGCCATTTATAATTGGAAACATCGTATCCCAAATCAATACACATTTGCTTTTCATATTCGTTTCCCTTTTCGCTGGCGGCAATTCGTTTTTGCAAATCTTTCGGCGGATTGTAAAAAGTATTTTGTAAATTGAGCGGCGAGAAAATTTCTCGTTTGGCAATTTCGTCAATTCTTTCGTTGTAAAGTTTTTCAAGCAAGCCTCTAAGCATTAAAAAATTTAAATCGCTATAAGTTATTGGCGGCTCAAACTGCGGCGGAATTTTGTTGGCTATCAAATTTAGAACTTCTTTTTGTTTGCCTTTAAACTGCTCTCCAATCAATAAATAAAAAGGTTTCCAAGCCTGATATGCAGAATGATGAGTTAGCAATTCTAGAATTGAAACATCTAAACAGTCATTATCAACATACTCAAATTCCGACGAATCTTTTTTGGAAGAAACTCCAAATTTTACTAATTCGGGCAAATATACCTCAATCATTTGTTCCAAATCCAATTTTTTGTTTTCAATCAATTTCGCGCACAGCAACCCCGTCACGAGCGGTTTCGTCAAACTTGCCAAATCGTAGATCGTGTCAACCTGCACTTCGATTCGTTCCGGTTCGATGACGGCGAAACCGAGCGCGTCTTGAAAAACGATTTCGCCTTTTTCCGCGACCAAATAACCTGCGGACGGAAAATCTTTCGCCGCAATGCGTTCCTGCAAAAATGTCGAAAGGTTTTCGGATTTCATTTAGGAAAAACTTTTACGGCGTGTTCGTCTATTTTTGCCAACACGCCCAGAGCCAAATCGAGTGCGCGTCGCCCGTCACGCGCCGTAATCGGCGGCGTTTCATCGTTTGCAATCGAATCCAAGAACGCTTGGATTTCCGCCCGCAACGGCTCGACATCTTCGATTTCTAAACGGTTGATGTTGATTCCCAGAAGCGGATGAATCGCGTTTGGCGCGAGCGATGTAACGGAGGCGAATTTCGTCGCGTAATCAAGGACGACGTAGGAATTCGTTTGATAAAATCTGGTTTTGCGAATCTTTTCCGTGCCGATGCGCGAAGCCGTGATATTGGCGACCGCGCCGTTTTCAAATTCGATTCGCGCATTTGCCGCGTCAACTTTATCTGAAATGACCGGAATGCCGACGGCGTGAATCGCTAGGACTTTCACCGATTCGCCGACCAGCCATTGAATCGCGTCTAAATCGTGAATCATCACGTCCAAAACGACATCAACATCCAGAGACCGATTAGGAAAAGGAGAAACGCGGTGAATCTCGAAATAGAGCGGTTTGGTGACGAACGGGCGCAGCGCGACCATCGCCGGATTAAATCGTTCGAGATGTCCGACCATCAATTTCGCGCCTGACTTTTCGGATGCTTCAATCATCAAATCAGCTTCTGCCAAAGTCCGCGCAATCGGTTTTTCGACGAGAACGTGAATGCCTCGTCCGAGAAAAGCGCAGGCTATGGAAGCGTGCGTCTCAGTCGGCGTCACGATTGAAACCGCGTCAACTTTATCGAGCAATTCGCGCCAATCGGTGAAATAATCGCAGTTATTTTTCGCGGCGATTTGTTCGGCATTCTCCGCGTTTGAATCGCACACGCCGATAAATTTGGTTTCACTTCTTTGCGCGATTTCGGCGTAGTTTCTCGCGTGATGTTGTCCCAAGCTACCAACGCCGATGACGGCGGTTCGGAGATTGGCGATTGGCGATTGGCGATTGGCGATTTCTTTCATAATTTGAACCGAGCGGGATTTTCAGCAATACTTAACATCTTCCGCCAAGATGCAAGAAATAACAAAGACCGAAAACCGAAGATCGAAGATTGAAAAAATCACCTGGCTGTTTTTCGCGCTCGTCGTCATCGCCGTCTATTTTTTCGCCCTCGACCTTCCGCTGCTCGGACCCGACGAGCCGCGTTACGCGCAGGTGGCGCGTGAGATGTTCGAGAAAAACGATTGGATTACGCCGACGCTTGGCGGCGCGAATTGGTTTGAAAAGCCCGCGCTGCTTTACTGGCTGCAAATCGCTTCATACAAACTTTTCGGCGTGTCGGAATTTGCGGCGCGTTTCGGTTCGGCTTTATTTGGTGTGGGAACAATTTTCAGTTTGTGGATTTTGGGAAGAAGCTCAACCGCAAAGGAAGCGAAGGACGCAAAGGCAAATCAAAAACCTAAAACATATTTCGCCGATTGGCTGGCATTAATCGCGGCTTCGTCAATCGGTTTATTAGCATTTTCACGCGGCGCGAGTTTCGATATTATTTTGACTTTTCCGCTGACCGCTTCGCTCGTCTGTTTTTTTATTTATGATTCAAAAACCGTTGCGTCCTCCACGTCCTTTGCGGTGAAATATCTTTTCGGCTTTTACTTTTTTATTGGGCTGGCGTTGCTTGCCAAAGGTTTAATCGGCATCGTTTTTCCGTTTGCTATTGTCGCTTTCTATTTTCTGCTCTCCCGCAAACTGCCGAGTAAAACTCTCATTTTCAGTTTGTTTTGGGGAACGGTTTTAAGTTTGATTGTCGCTTCGAGCTGGTATCTGCCGATGTATTGGGCGCACGGCTGGACGTTCGTTGACGAGTTTTTCGTTCAACATCATTTCCGGCGTTACACTTCAAACAAATATCAACACCCGCAGCCTTTTTATTTTTTCTTTTGGGTTCTGCCGCTGATGACGCTGCCGTGGCTGCCGTTTTTTTTGGCGGCGATTTGGGATTTCGTCAAAGTTCAAAGTTCAAAGTTTAAAGTTCAAAGCCGGGAAATTTCTCCGCCGCGTCTCCGCGTCTCCGCGTCTCCGCGTCGTATTTTCGCTTTCGCCTGGCTGCTTGTGCCGCTCGTTTTTTTCAGTTTTTCCGGCTCGAAACTTCCCGGTTATATTTTGCCCGCGCTGCCCGCCGCGCTCATTCTGACGGCGGAATATATTTCGCGTTTCGCTCATCAATCTCGAAAAAGAAAACTC
>Ga0136611_10002088_pt1 | contig 13870 bp, 12 predicted proteins | sample AntDrymUQ2232306_2_FD_106645 | JGI IMG/M metagenome (GOLD analysis project Ga0136611, IMG submission 106645) | Polar desert sand microbial communities from Dry Valleys, Antarctica - metaG UQ223 (23.06) | ecosystem: Environmental > Terrestrial > Soil > Desert | place: Antarctica: Dry Valley...
AACGTCGAAACGTTTCGGGTTCAAACAGCACGAAACGTATTTCCACGTCGGCTTTCGCACGGCCTGGTATCCGCCTGCCGGCTTCGACCATCAGAGACACGCGACTGCTCCTGGCACCGTCGCCCGTTGAGAGTTCACCGGTGGCGCCAGATTTTGCCTCGCCAGCGCCGCCTGTCCGGTGTTCGGTGAACACATGGGACATCACAAAGGCCGGGACAACGTCAAGAAACGCATTTCGCGGCGGAAAAAGATGGAACGCCTCAAAGCGGAGCAGGTCGTTCCGGAGCAGGTGGCGAAGAAATAGCGCCCGAAGGAGGGCGCCGCAGCCACAACGCGCTTCAGCGCGCGAGCGGCATTTGGGAGAGCCACTCCCGGTGAAGTTTTGGGGAGATCTCGCTCGGCTTGATCTCGCTGCGACCGCCCCAGAAAACGTTGGTGTAAGAGACCGGAATGCCGCACGCGGCGAGGTGCTCGTCGATCGCACGCTTGTGCTCAAAGACGCGCTCCTTCTCCGTGCCGTGACAGACGGCCATGATGTTGACGTGATTGAAGTCCGGGCCTCCTTCGCGCCAGTAACAATGTGTGAGAATGTGATGCCGCCCCGCTTCGCCACCCGCTTCGATTTCGCGCCCGGGTGGGACACGCCAATGAAAGAGAGCATTGAAGCGCGTCACGCGCTGGCCGCCAGCGCTCGGCTTGACGTGCTCGAGAAAGGTTGAGAAGCGGCCGATCACCTGCCGCCGATTGAGGTCTTCGGCAATCGCGCAAAAGGTCTCAAGGTCGACGCCAGCTTCCGCTGCCCGCGTTTCCCACAGGCCCAAGCGGATTTCATCGACGCTCAGCTCACGTTTGAGCGCGAGGAGGATTTCCCATTCGAGTTCGGAGAGTTGCACGGCGCCGACTTTGATCATCGCGGCCGGCTCCTCAGCGCGGTCACCCGGCTCGATGGTCTTGCGACGAACGTGGCCCACGCCGAGCGCAAAGATGCCGCGCGCGGGCATCAGCTTGTAGGCTTCGCATCCGGTGTGCTGCATGAGCACGCGGCAATGTTCGTCCATCGAAGCGCCCACCGGCACCTTGAGCGTCGTCCAGAGGCGAAACTCGCTTCCGGTGGTTTGCTGATCGGTTGAGCGGATAACCACATGGCCGCTAAACGGGTCTCGTTGAAACATGAAGTCGAACGCCCCGTTCAGCTTCTCCTCCGGGACGCGCCACGCCACGAGCGCACCTTCCGCGAGATTGCTGGCGACCAGCGTCTGCCGAACCCGACGAATGGTCCCCGCGGCGAGCATCGCTCGGATGCGGGTCAGCACCGTCTCGACGGGCAGCCCGGATCTCGCGGCGATCTCACCGAACGGCTCCCGCACAAAACCCTGAATCTTGTCCTCCGAAACGGCGAGAATCTGCGCGTTGATAGGGTCGGTGTGCTCGGTGGACATGCAGTGGTGATCTAAGCAGCGCTGGTGGACCGCCGCGACGCAAGCTCAGGAAGAACTTTAGGGCAGGGGATGGGCGGGTGAATCCGTGCGGTATTCACCACGGACGAACTCTCGCGCTTCCTCCGGCGTGCTGAGGGTGCCTTCGAGCTGGCGGGATTGCACCGCTTCGAGAATCACCTTAAAGCTCGGACCCGGGGTGAAACCGAGCGCCATCAGGTCACGCCCCGTGATCAACGGCGCAGGAATGAGCGGCTCGGCGGCAAATTCGGTGCGCTTGTGTTGCACAAATTCGTAATTATCGAGCATCCCGTGGCTGCTTGCGCAATCCACGCGATGAAGCTCGATCTCGTCCTCGAAGTTCTCTCGCGCCATGAAGCGCTTCAGCTTCGCAACCCGCATTTCCTTCACGTCTTTGAACACCATGTGGTTGGCGACTGCCTCGACCGTGGCATCAATCTCGGCGCGGGCAAAACGCAGGCGTGACATGATCTGCTCAGTCATCTCCGCGCCGAGCTTGTCATGTCCATTGAAACGGATTCGGCCGTCGACATCGACCGTGGCAGTCGCCGGCTTCCCGATGTCGTGCAGCAGGACGCTGAAAACGAGCGGCACCGTGACTCCCTCGGGAAGCAACTCGAGCATGCGTCGCGTATGGACGAAGACGTCTCCCTCGGGATGAAACTGCGGCGGTTGCTCGCAGCCTTTGAGCGCGTCGACTTCCGGGAGGATTTTGCGCAGCAGGCCGCTGGCATCGAGCAGGTCGAATCCCTGAACGCGCCGCGGCGAGAGGAAGATTTTGACGAGTTCCTCTCGAATCCGTTCCGCGCTCACCTCAGAAATGAACCGCGCATTTTCACACACGGCGTCCCATGTCGCGGACTCGATTTTGAAGTCCAGCACGGCGCCAAAGCGGACCGCGCGCAACATGCGTAAACGATCTTCGCGAAAGCGCGTGGTGGGGTCTCCCACGGCCCGCAAGACACGCTTCGCGAGATCATCCCGGCCACCAACATAGTCGACGACGGTCGCCTCACGCGCGTCGAAGAACATCGCGTTGATCGTGAAGTCGCGCCGCTCAGCATCCAATTGCGGCGAGCCAAAGACGACGCTTTCCGGGCGGCGGCCATCCACATAGGCGCCGTCGGATCGGAACGTGGCGACCTCGAAATCGTGTCCCTGTTCGTGCACCACGATCACGCCGAAATGCGCGCCCACATCGAACGTCCGGCGAAAGAGCCCCTGAACCTGATCGGGGCGTGCGTCCGTGGCGATATCGTAGTCGTGCGCCGAATGGCCGAGAAGCATGTCGCGCACGCACCCGCCGGCGTAGAGGGCGATAAATCCGGCATCGTGCAGGCGCTGCACGATCGAGCGGGCGAGCGATTCGAGCGGAGCAATCATCCACAGATCATCGTGCACTGCCGCCGCGCGGCAAAACCGTTCTCGGACAGACGCGCAGAAAGACGCGTGTGATTAACTGCGGAGCCGCACGAAAAGGGTGAACGTCGAGCCGCTCCCGAGCTTGGTCTTCACATGCACCGCTGCTTGCGCTTCGACGGCCAATCGGCGGACGATTGAAAGCCCCAGCCCCGTTCCCTGATCTGGCGCTTTCGTCGTAAATTTTTCACGGAACATTTTTTCGAGCGCTGCGGGAGGAATACCCGCTCCCGTATCCAGGACGGAAACCGCCAGAAGCGGCACGTTCGTATCGAATCCCTCGCCGCTGATGAAGCGCTCTTGGGACGTGTCTCCGTATTGCTCGAGGACGCGGGGGTCGTGGACGCGGCGTGCCTGCACTTCCACCCGGTGCGGCGTTTCGCCGGCTTGCAGTGCATTGATCGTGAGGTTGAGCAGGATTTGCAGGAGATCGGTGCCATTGATTTGAGCAACCGCGTCTTCCGGGAACTCGTGAATCGTGAGGCGATGATTTCTCGCTGCGGGATGCCGCAGAAGCAGCTCCTTCAAGTCGGAAAGCATCTGCGTCACTCCGATGTAGGTGTTCTCAACTTTGTTCGTGTTGAGGAAGCTAAGGTAGCGCCTCGAAATCTCGAAACAGCGCCCGACCTGGCTGTTCATCCGGTTGAGGTCGCCTTTGATGGATTCCAACTGCGCGCCTTCGACACTTGCGGCGTTTTCAACCGAGCGATTGATCAGCTCGACGAACCCGCTGATCACGGTGAGCGGGCTGTTGATGTCGTGTAAGACACTCGCGTAGATCTCGCCCTTGTGCCGCGCGACTTCCTCACGCTCGGTATGCTCCGTAAGCTGGCGCTGCAGGCTTGCGAGTTGATCGCCGGTCTCGCTTACGCGAAGTGCAGACCGACGCTTCTCGAGTGCTTTCGCGACGGCGGCCCGAATCGTCGGAATGTCGAACGGCTTATTGAGATAATCACTCGCGCCGGAGCGGAGCGCTTGCCGCGCAGTTTCGAGAGTCTCGTAAGCCGTGAGCATCACGACCTCAATGGCTGGATCGAGCACTTTTAACTCGTGGAGCAACTCCACTCCCGTCATCCCTTCCATCGAAATGTCCAGAACCGCGACATCGATTCCTTCGACGCGCGCAAGCGCAATCGCGTCGGGACCATTGCTCGCTACCACGACGCGATAATCGTTTTTGAAGACGATCCGCAGGGATTGGCGCGGACCATCTTCGTCATCACAAATCAGCAGCGTTGGCTTCTTGAGTTCGGGAGCAGGAGGGTTCGGCGCATCGAGCGATCCCCTGTCCGTGGGAAGGGCGGCTGGCAAGCCGCTCGCCGCGCGAGCAGATGGCGCATCGAGCACGCTCGGGCTCGGCGACTCAGAACTGTAGTCCGAGGGAGACGAAGAGCGCGCTGCTCTGGAATCGGTAAGTTCCATCGGCAGGCGACCCATTCGCGATTTTGCGGTGGGGGCCATAGGCATATTGATAAGCGACATCCCAGGAAAACGCGCCGCGCGTCTGGCCGAGGCCGATGCTAAGGACGTGACGATTCGAGTCGGGGACCAGCGGATTGAAAGATTCATTGGGAACTGAGTTTTCGCTATAGATGTAACCTGCACTGGCGCGCATCCCGTTCAGGAACGTCCGCGTGACACCGAAGTCATACATAAAGCTGGATTCATACTCAAAGGGGAGTGCAATGTCGGGTCCCTTGGATTGATGGACAGTTTCCACGTTGAGACTGTCCCAATCCGTCCACTCGACATTTACCTCGAAGTTCCACGCGGGTGTTGGGCGGAAGGAGTAACCCACCGCAATTGTCTGCGGAAACTGGAGATCGAGATCAGCATCGTCTTCGCTCTCGAAACGCGGCTGAGGGAAGGTTACTCCCGGTGCGACTTCCACCTCAAATGCTGGAATGCGGACGCGGGTGTGCCCGCTGTAAGTCGTCTGAGCCGGTCCATGATACGCCACGCCGACGGAGTGTTGCGGAGCGGGTTGCCAAAGGACACCGGCGACGAAGCCAACGCTCAAACCATCGCCTTCAAAGATGAACTCATCGCCCCGCGTGACAATGCCGCGCGCAAGCTTCAAGCGGCTGTAGTTCACCGTCGGTCCCGCCCCAATTGATAGCTGGTCGCTGATTTTCCACGCCACCACCGGGCTCACCGTGGTGTATTGGAGGGTGCCCTTCTTTGCGAGGGTGCGGAAGGGTGTCTTGTCGTCGTATTCGAACCCGAGCCCGAATGGCGCGTAGATGCCCAGGCCAAAGGTGACCGGCGAGTTCTTCGGCTGGAGGGTGTAAAAGGAGTGCGGGACGACTGCGGGGGAATACTTCGTATCGTGGGTCCCGCGAGGGCCGGCCAGGTCGACGCTCGCCTCGTATTCGATCACGTATGCGCTCATCAGCGAGCGGACCCCCGAAAGCTGCGTGATCCCGGCTGGATTGTAGTAAACCGCCGAAGGATTGTCAGCGGTCGCCGCAAAAGCGCCGCCGCGCGCTGTCGCCACAGGGTCTTGATCCGTTAGCCGAAAACCCAAGCCGTAGGCCATCGACGGAAGGAGTGCAGTCAGCAGCACGTAGCAAACTTTCATGGGCAGGGATGAGAGTAGCAATTACCGGGCGCAACAAGGAAGTTTTTGTGACACGTGGGTGGCGGCGCGTCGCCGTTCATGAACTCACCGTGATCGCGGAAAGCGGCAGCGAAATGCGGACAACTCCGGGTTCCCCACTGGCGGAGGCAGGAATGTCGATCCGTCCTCGATGATGTTCGATGATGTGGCGCGAGACGGTGAGACCGATGCCAACGCCTACGTTGCGCGTGGAAAAGAATGGCTCCGGCGCCCGGAGAGCCGTCTCCGCGGTGAAGCCCTTGCCGCTGTCGCGCACTTCGACGCGCAACTGTCGGTCCAGCCCTTTGCCCTCTTCGAGATGCACGCTCACTGTGGGGTCGTCCGGATTCGCCTGGAGAGCATTGAGCATGATCTCCGAAAAGGCGTGCCGCAGAGCCTTGACGTCACCGGTGATGATCCACGGGCCGGCGTTTCGGTTGAAGCTGAGCTGCGCGACCTTCTTGCCGGGATGCAGCGTGTGCGCCTCGTGGAACGCATCGACGATCAACTCGCCGACAGGCACCGAGACCTCAAGATCCTTCGCCCAGTCGCGCGCGAGAAAAACCATCTGGCTGGCGAGCCGTGAAATCCGTTTCACCCCGTTCGTCATCGCTTCCGCCAGCGAGACCTGAAACTCGGGATCGGTAATGTTCTCCGCGAGCATCTGTTGATGCGTCGACATCGGCACAAGTGCGTTCCCGATCTCGTGCGCGAGGTGCTCGGACATCGAGCGCACGAGGCGCAAGTTCGAGGCTTCCATTTCCAGGCGCACCGCGCGCTCGTGCTCGGTGACGTCCTCGATCAGCAGGAGCGCCGCATTCGGGGGAGTCGCGACGCCATTCGCGACCGCAGCGCTATCGGAGCGAAATGGGAGGATCTCGACGCTGTGAATGCGATCGGGGGTGTGGGCGAACACGTGTTTGAAGGGAGGCACCGGGATGCCCGTTTTCAGCACGGTGAAAACCCAGCTCCCGAGCTGCTGCGGCAGGTCGGCGAAATCGAGATTCGATTTCGTCGGGTTCGCGGGAAGGAAAATCCGGCGCGCAGCATTGTTTGCGTGCAGCGTAGCGAGGTTTGAGCCGATCACTACGCAGCCGCTCCCGAGGTGGCCCAGAATGTCTGCAACCATCAGGCGGTTGCCTTTCAGCTGGTCGTGCAGCCAGGAGTTGCGCAGCGCCAGCGCGACCTCCTCCAGCATGTGGAAGATGATCGCCAGTTCCTCATTCGAAAACGGCTCGCCCGTCAGCCGCTCGTCGAACACGGCCACGCCGAGGAGAGACTCGCGGTCGAGGATGGGGATTGCGACTTGCGCACCGAGGAGTTGAAATTCTTTCGTGATCTCGCGGCTGTCCGTCGCTTCCTTGGTGTTGGCACGCAGGATCCGTCCTTGCTGGTGAAGGTGTCCGCCAATCCCGGCGCCCAGCGAGAGCGCGAAGTGCTGGAGGATGCTTTGGTCGAGCCCGATCGCACAGGCGGAGCGAAGCCAGCGATCATCCGCGGCGAGTGGCGCACCGCCCAGAACGCCTGCGGGCTTTCGCAGGAAAACGATTGCGCGATTTACGCCGATGACTTCGCGCAAGAGCAGCAGGAATTGTTTCAGGAGGCCGTTCGCATCGAGGCTGTGCGTGAGCACGCCGGAGAACCGCCGCAACGCCTCGAGCGATCGCATCGAGTCATGACCGCTTGGCGCGCGGCTCTTATCGACAAAGGCCGGTGCGGTTAACGCGACCGGCGCAACATGTTGCGGGAACAGACGCGTGAGCAGGTAATTGAGCATCCGGCTGCGAACCGGCTTCGTCAGCACGTGCGCGACACCGAGCAGGTAAGCGTCTTCTTCCCACTGGGGCTGCCGGTCGCTGGTGTAGACAATGACCGGACAAATGGGCGCTGCATTTTTCAGCTCCTCGATCACGCGGAGCGCACGCGGCCCTGGGTCGTCAACGTCGAGGATCACCGCATCGATGGCACCACGCGCGAGGAGGAATTCCGCTTCGCCCGCTTGTTCCTTAACGATGATCTGAAACTGGACCGAATCGAGCACCGAGGTCAACGCCGACGCCGTCGTCGTTTGCTGGGTCAGGACGAGTATGGAGCGCATCAACGGAGTTGGGGAAAATTCGGCGATCGCGGCGACTTTCCTTCTAATAGGAGTTTTTTGCGTCGTCGAGCACTACGGCGCTGCGACCGCGCAAAATAGTGCGTTGCGAGCACTAAGCGGCTTGCGAAGTCGCGGAAATCGCCGGCTGCACCGGGTGACTGGGGAGGTCCACTTGGACGGTCGTCCCTTTCGTGAGTTGGCTCGCGATGGACAGATTGCCGCCATGGAGCGCGACTATTTTTCGGCAGATCGCGAGGCCCAAACCAAACCCGCGTCCCTCGTCGCCGCGGTTCTTGGTCGTAAAATAAGCGGTCTGCACGCGTTCCAGGTTCTCCTTCTTAATCCCTTCGCCGTTGTCGATCACGCTGAGCCGCAGCCAGTCGCGCGCGGCCTCCGTTTTCACGAGGCGCGCGAGTTCCACGCGCACCGTGCTGCCGGGGACCGACGCATCAATTGCGTTGGAGATGAGATTGCTGAGCAGCCGCTGGATGAGCACCTCGTCCAGTTCCGCCAGCACCTCGCCCGGGGTCGCAGTTTCGATCCCGACGATCTTCCGCCGGTTAGATAGCGCGAGTTCCGCCGTCTGTTCGACGATCACGTCGAGCCGGACAGGCTGAATGTCCGGCCGGAGGTTCTCGGAGAAGAACAGGGCTTCGCGAATGTAAGCGCGCACGGTGCGCGTGTTGCGCAGAGCGATGCTGAGCAACTCCTCATCGAGCGGACCGCTCGATGCGCCCTCCTGCGCGAGCTGCAGCAGGGTCGAAATCGGGGTCAGCAGATTGTTCAAGTCATGCGCCATCCCGCGGCTCATACGGCCGAGAAGATCGAGCTCATGGGTGCGCAGGATCTGATCTTTGAGGCGGAGTTGATTCACCATCAGGCTGATGTTCTTGACGAGCGTGGTGAGCAGCCGGAGATCTGCCGAGGTCGACGGCTCGTCGTCTTCTTTCGTGCCGATAACCAGCAGCCCGAAGAGTTCGCGCTCCGAAATCAAGGGGAACGCCGCTTCGCCGGGAAAGCGCTCGAGCTGCTTCCGCGCTTGCCGCTCAAGGACGGTGCCGCCGGTGCGAGAGCTTGCCGGATTGAGTGAGAGAAACTCGGATTTTCCCCATTCGAAAAACTGAAACACGGGCGAGGGGACCTTCAGCTCCGGCACTTCCCGATCCTCCGGCTCCGGGTGCGCGCGGAAGATCGTAAAGGCGCGGTTGGTTTCATCCCGCAAAATCAGCGTATAACTCCGCAGGCGGAAGTGTTCAATCAGGACTTCGTGGACAGCTGTGAGCAGTCCTGCGAGGTCACGAAACCAGGGCATTGTCTCAATGAACGCGTGCACGCGGTCCTCATGCTCGAAATGATCCCCGAGAAACCTTCGCTCCCACTTCTCGACGCCCTTCGCGCCGAAGAGCCGCGGAAAGAGCACCGACGCGAGAACCGTGCTGACAAAATAGACGAAGAGCACACCACCAGGGGTAAACGTCCCGGTCACTACCTGCACGCCGAGCAAGAGACCGAGTGCAATCGACATCAAAAAGGCAAACCGAATGACGTGTGCAGCGAGCCGGGTGAGCCCGACGTGAATGTTCAACAGCTCGTGCTGAATGACCGCATAGGCGGTGATGATGCCGTAGAAAACGGCGGCCAGGCTGCCCCATGGATACACCTGCACCGAGGTGAACGGGTAATAATCGATCCCGTTGATCGGCAGAACGTCGTTTGTTCCGAGGATCGTCAGGAGTGCCTGCGAAAGGATCAGCGGCCGCAGCCGCTGCCTTTGCATTCGCGGCAAGGTCCGCATCGTTTTCACCAGCACGAAGATCGAGCCGAACATCAGGAGGAACGGCACGTTGAAGACGTGAAACGCCGGGCCCGCGACGGCATACCAGCCGGACGTGCCGAGATCGCGCACGTCCTTGATGAACAACGGGGTGAAATTCGTCAGCGCGAGCAGGCACTGAAATCCATAGAGCCACCGGATCCAGCGCCAGGTGATGCCCGCGACGACGAGCGAGAGGTGGAAAAATGCGACGACGCCGAAAATGCATCCGAACTGCAGGAAGCGCGCCCAGAACAGGGCCTCGCCGGGCGTGTTGACGACGAAGAGGTGGTATGAACCGACATTCCACGTCGCGATCGACAGGCCGAGCAAAAGGTAAACCCGGTTCGCCGTCGCTTGCGGCGCCCGGCTGAACACGAAGAGTGCGAAACAGACATTGATGAAAAATCCTGCAAGGGGGATGTAGGGGGCAGTGTTCATGCCGGATAGCGGCGAAGAACCAGGCACGAGGTTTTTCCGCCGAACCCGCTGTTCAAACTCAGGATCACCCGCGCCGGATAGGGGCGCGCACCACGCACCACGTAGTCGAGATCACATTCCGGCAATGGTTCGCGGAGATTGATCGTGGGCGGAATCAGGCTGTGCTTCAGCGCCAACACGCAAATCACTGTTTCGATCGCTCCGGAGGCGGCCAGCGCATGCCCGGTAATCGGCTTCGTCGCGATCACCGCGAGCCGCTGCGCGTGGAGCCCGAAGGTCTTCTTGATGCCGCGCGTTTCCGCCACGTCATTGATCCCATTCGCGGTGCCGTGAGCATTGATGCAGTCGACGTCCGAAGGCTCGAGCCCCGCGCTCCTGAGCGCTTTGCTAATCGCCCGGGTGATACCCCAACCATCGGGGTGCGGCGCCATCGAGTGATACGCTTCACAGCTCCGGCCTTGCGCCATCACTTCGGCGTAAATTTTAGCTCCGCGCGAGAGCGCATGCGTGAGCTCTTCGAGCACCACGTAAGCGCCGCCCTCACCCATCACGAATCCATCGCCGCGTTGGTCGAAAGGCTTCATCGCTTCCTCGGGCGGGCCGGTCCAGCGCGTCATCGCGCGGCTTTGCGCGAAACCGAAAAAGACCGAGTCCACGATCGGAGCTTCGGCGCCGCCGGCGACCATCATATCGACGTCCTCGTTCTGGATCATCTGCAGCGCATAGCCCATGACGTCGTTCCCCGACGCGCTGGAGGAGCTGCACGTGATCGCGTGTCCTTTCAGCCCGAGCTGCATCGCCACTTCCGCGCTGCCGCTGCCCACGTAGCCGCTGATCATCATGGATGGCGTCACCGCGCGAAAACCGCGGGCGTCCAGCGCATCGCGGGCACGATACGCCGCTTCCATGTTGCTCAGCGACGTGGCTTCGACAATCCCGCAGCGATCTGGATCGACTTCGGAAAAGTCGATGCGCGCGTCCGCTGCTGCCGCTTTCGCGGCCGCGATGCCAAACTGCAACGAACGATCGAGACGCTTCGCCGTCTTCGCGTCCATGTAATCCACGGGCGTCCAATCACCGACTTCGCACGCGAACTTGCACGGGCATTCCGCGATCTTGAAGCGGGTAATCGGACGCGCCGCGCTGCGCCCCGCGCTGACGTTTGCCCAAAACGTCTCCGGCTCGCAACCGCTCGGAGTGATCACGCCGATGCCGGTGACCACCACGCGCCGCTCATGCCCGTTGCTCATCCGGGCGGCCAGCTCAAGGCGCGTCCGCCGAGGAGATGGATGTGCAGGTGCGGCACCGATTCACCTGCGTCCCGCCCGTTATTGATGACCAGGCGGAAGCCGCTTTCCGCAACGCCAAGCCGACGGGCAATTTCGGGCGCTGCGGAGAGCATGCGCCCCAGGAGGTCCGCATCTTCCGGCTGTGCCTCAGCGATGCGCGGGATGCAACGCTTCGGCACGATCAACGCATGCACCGGCGCCTGTGGATGCGTATCGCGGAAGGCGAGGAAGTCGTCCCCGTCAAACACGATCTCCGCGGGGATCTCTCGAGCGGCGATCTTTTCGAAAATCGTCATGTGAGAGAAAAGCTCACGTCCCGGCGCGCTGCGGTCAGGCTGGTGTGCTCACGGGCGAAGGAGACGATCTCTCCCTGCAGCGTCTCGCAGTCGCGACTCCAGATTTTTCGTGCGCGGAGCAGCTTCACGCACTTTTCCAGCCCGGACAACTCGAGGTGCGGTGCTCTCGAGTCGAGCGCTTCCTCGAGCCTGCCGCGCAAGAGCTCGAAGAAGGCGAGCTCGTAGCCAGCCCCTGCTTCCTGCGCCAGGTCGACGAGCGAAATGCGCACGAGGGGCCGCCCGATGGAGAAGTGCTGCCCGATGTCCGCGTAGCCGATGACTTGCAGGACGGATTGCACGGCCTCCTCGAGTTGAGTCGCCGCCATCACGGGGCGTTCGTGCTCGGTGCGCAAGAACTCCGTGACGCTTTGCGCCACGTGCTCCGACAACCACCACTGCGGATAACCTGCTTTTCGTGCGGCGCTGACGAGCGAGCGCACCAGCCACGCGCCCTCGAATGCGAGGCAGTCGCCCTCGGCAAGCCGGACGAGGGGCAGATTGTTGGGAAAGGCGATCATCGGCGAGCGAGCGCTGGGTTCAGGAGAAGGAGCGGGGGTTCAGGATGCTTTCCGGGGATCGTTGAAGAGTTCAGGCTGAAGGGAGGAGCGCTTATGGCGTCTGCCAAGCATTTGGATTTCGTCGATAAATTCGCCGATGTCCTGAAAGCTTCGATAGACCGAGGCGTAACGAACATACGCTACTTCATCCAGTTCATGGAGGCGTTCCATCACTTTCGACCCGACGACGTGCGATGGGATTTCCTTGTCCAGGCTTTGCTCGAGTTCCTGCGTAATCGCCTCCGCCGCGCGCTCCAGCGTCTCGCGGGTCACGGGACGCTTCTCGCAAGCCTTCAACATTCCCGAGAGCAACTTGTCCCGGCTGAAAACCTCGCTGCGGCCGTCCCGTTTCAGCACCCGTAACTCAGCGCGTTCGATCTCCTCGTAAGTAGTCGTCCGGAACCCGCAAGGCAGACATTCCCGGCGGCGCCGGATACTTCGGCCGTCCTTCGACAACCGCGAGTCGATCACTTTATCCTCAAGGCGCCCGCATTTGGAGCAATACATATAGTGGCTGCCGCAGCGTTCGAGGGGCACCATATACAAGGCGTTGCGTCCGCCAACTGAATTCTGCCGCTCATCGGCTCCAGCATCCACCCAATCCCGAAACCAGAAACGCGACGAGCGTCACCGCGGCGACCACCGTCCACATCCGCCCTGACGTTGGTTTCAATGCGCCGGTGCCGAACTCTTCGTTTGTGAATCGCTCGTAGTCGAAATCATCGTCGGGTAGATCCAGCCCGTCGGGGTGTGCGTCCTCACTCCACCCCGACTTCTCGCACGCGCCGCATCCGGGGCACGAAACGGCGCCTGCGGGGACGTCCTCATCACAGACAGGGCAGGAGAAAGGCTGGCGCGGCGAAGCCATGAAACCGGGATAGGCCCCGGCCAGTCGCAGCGCAATTCAACGGTTCCGGGATTGCCGCCATCGCGGGACTCGACTTCACTATTCGCGTGAACACCGCTTCTTTCATCCTCGTGGTTCTCGCGGTCTTCAGCGCACCGGTCTTCGGGCAATCAGCAGCAGGTCGGCAGACTCCACCTTACGTGCCGCCAATTACGAAGAGCGCGTCTGCTCCGAAACCTCAATCGCCACAAAACGTGACCCCGGCAGAAGCTGAAAAGTTGCTCGCGACGCGCAAGGACGTCGTTGTCCTTGACGTGCGCACGCCGGAGGAATTCGCCGCCGGTCACCTCAAGGGTGCGAAGAACATCGATGTTCTGGATGATAGCTTCGCGAAGAACGTCGCCGCCCTGGAAGGGAAGCCGCTCCTCGTGCACTGCGCCTCGGGGGGTCGAAGCGCGCAAGCGTTACCGCTGCTTGATCCAACAAAGTTCTCGCAGGTTTTTCACCTGAACGGCGGCTACAAAGCGTGGACCGACGCAGGAAAACCAACCGTTAAGCCCGCGAAGTAACCGGGCCGCCTTCCCCTAAAAGGCTGCTGCCGTGGGAGCTGGCGCGGTGGGTTCGGTGCCTTTCAGCACGCCGGCGAGCCCAGCTTGGAAATCGAGCAGCTGCTGCACAACTTCCGGGCCGCGCTGCAGCACCGCTTTGCCGAGCTTTTCGTAATGTGCCGGGTTCCGCTGGGCCAGCTCGGAGAGCGCCATCACGACCGCGAGAGTGTTATTGATCGAGTGCTTGATCTCCCGAAAACGATCGTGGAGTTCTTGCACCTGCTCGCGGGAGATCGGTTGGGATTCAGTCATGGGATAGCGTGGTCGAGAGATTAGGTGCGAATCTGCGTGTCGCAAGATGGATGCCATCCCGAAGACAAAGAACACTGCTCGCTAAGATCGCGTTGAGCGCATACGCATCGCGACATGAAACCCCCCGGAGTTCCCCGTTGGATTTGGGTTGTGCT
>Ga0136611_10002089_pt1 | contig 13866 bp, 13 predicted proteins | sample AntDrymUQ2232306_2_FD_106645 | JGI IMG/M metagenome (GOLD analysis project Ga0136611, IMG submission 106645) | Polar desert sand microbial communities from Dry Valleys, Antarctica - metaG UQ223 (23.06) | ecosystem: Environmental > Terrestrial > Soil > Desert | place: Antarctica: Dry Valley...
CGACATCAGGGCGGCCTTGCTTGCTGCACATTCGCAGTACGATCCGGCGCTGATCGTCGTCACTCACGATTTCAGCGATGCCGCTCACATCGCTGACCGGATCGGTGTCCTGTTCAACGGTGAGCTGGCGCAGATCGCGTCGCCGGCGGAGCTCTTCGCACGGCCCGCGTCGCTCGACGTCGCGCGGTTTCTCAACATCGCCAACGAAATTCACGGCCGTGCTGATGGCGTGGGGAATTTCTCGTCGGCATTCGGCAGCCTTCATGCCGCTGATGGAGTTGCAGCAGGGCCGGCGGTGGCCGTCTTCAATCCCGTTGCCGTTCGACTTGGCGTGGTGGGCGGGACACCGTCGCGGGTCGTCGAGATTCGCGTGCATCCTGAGCATACGACGCTGCTGTTGAGTACCCTGGGAGGAGCCGTCGAGGCGGCGTGTCCGGCCGGTGAATCATTCGCTGTCGGAAGCTCTACGACGATTGTACTCGACTGCTCCAGGGTCGCGGTTTTCCAGACGGAGCAAAGATGATCTGACCATGGCGTACAGCGCCTGCGCTCTTTTTCAAACGGACCACATGATTGTCTACCGAACGTCGATGATCCGCGAGCTGCTGACCCCACCTCGTCCCGGCGGGGTGGCCTCGAGTTTCAGTATGTACTTGCCCCGCGGAATCAGCGACAGGTCGAGAGTCACACTCCGCGTCGCTATGCCACCAGGCGATGGCATCTCGCGCCACGCAATTCTGATTGGGCTGGCGCGCCGTCCGAGCCCGATCGACGTGGCGATCCGGCGCAGGTTGCCCTGGGAAACCTGGGTGAGAGTGAGTGACACCGGCAGCGCGCTATCGGCTCTGGCCAACCCGTAAATCTCCCAGTAGAGACCGAGTTTTCCTTTCGCGTCGGCGGTGAGATCTCCGCGGGCAGTGGGCAGTAACAGGGCGAGATCGGATACGTCTCCGGCCGGCGGGTCGAACAACAGCACATCAGACACGGCAACGCCACCGGGCTGAAGCGTTGGAAGCAACACGCTCAATCGCGCGCGTCCCGCCTTCTTTCGTTCCGCGCTGAATACCTCGAGACTCAACAGGTGGGCGGTGCTGTCGACCGCGACGACGAACGAACCCCGGTTGGCGGCGGTCTCCTGAATGATCGGCCGTGCTTTCTCATCGTGCGCGAGCGCAACCGCCGATCGCACCGGAGACCTCTGGAAAGCCGAGTCGTGCGACACGTCGTAGGCAACAACAACCTGCGTCGAGTCTCCGCGGCGGAAGAGCGCGATCTGCGGATGGAGCTCCACGAACTCGCCCGCAAGTTTTGGCGCATATCGTTCGGGCGATCGCAATTGTTTGAGATTCCAGGTGCCGCTACCGATCGCCGCAATCGATTCGAATCGATTGACAGCCGGAAAGAAGTGATAGTTCGGGGATGCTTCGTGCCCGGAGATTACGTCACCGCCGGACGCGATGCCCGAGGCTGGAACCTTCGTCCAGTATCTTGCCCAGCCGTATGGCAGAAGCAGCTCGCGCATGTCGTCGTCCCAGCGTATGTCCCACCCAGCCCGGGTCTCCGCCAGAATTCTGCTCATCGTGAGGCGCGCGTAATGCTCTGTCTGCCTGTCGTTGCCGGCAATCGTGTGAAATGGATCGGCGAGCCACCACGCCCGGGCGGCGATGTCCTCGCGCTCGCCGCATCCCACCACCTTGTACCGCTTCAGTTGAGGTGCATCGAGCAGCAGGGAAATATCAGTCCAGTCACACCGCTCTTTTTCCGGCATCGCCGCGAGTGCAAGACCAAATGCGCTGTCGGCGGAGATGCCTGAGCCGGTTTCGTGAAGCACGAGCCCGCGGAGGGCGTCACACCACCATCGGTCCGACTGGCATCCGATGGCAGCGCGAAGAGCTGATGTTGTGTCGCCCGATTCGAGCAGGTACCGCACTCGCTGGCCGGTGATCCAGCCGTCGCGGGGCGAGCGAACAGCGGCCTTGTCGAGTGCGTCGATCAGCTTCGACCGCCCCCTGCCGATCGGCTTCGGCTCCGGCGCCTCGGCGTGCTCGGTGTCGTTCCACTGGCAGAATCGCCCAACCCGCAACTCGCAGCCAGAGGCCGGGCTCTGGGGGCTGGCCGGCAGGTGCATTCGGCGCACCTGCTCGAAGGTGCTTTGCGCCCTTATCACGCGTTTACGCGCATCGATCGAATCATGCCGGCTTACCTGCGCGCCTCCCGGAGCTGAGACGACTGCGGCAACCATTGAAACCCAGACGATGAATCGAACAAGTTCCGGCATCACGCTCTCCACTGGCTCAAATCAACTATGAAGTCGTGCGCGTCGCGATTCAACCCCGGCGACTGTTGTCAAACCTGCGGCTGGGCGAGAACGGTTTCCAAATTCAGTACGGCAGGTGCATTCACCGGTGGCACCGGCGGTTAGGAAACCCCTACAGGGGTTAAGGGTTTACGCGATACGCCGGATGCCAGAGTCATGTGATTCTCCAATAACAACCTCGCACTTCAACGGGACCAACTACATGACGAACTCAGCAACCGCCGGCGGCGTGACCTTGCGCCGTGCTCTGATCAGCGCTGCGGGCACCATCGGTGTACTTCTCGCGGCCTCAATCATCGTCGCTTGCCAGGGCGATGCGAATGCCACGGAATCGGCTCCAGTTGCCATTCCCGTTCACGTCGAGTTCGACGAGATCGTTGGCCAGGAGACCGCCGTTCTGACTGCCGCGCCCAACGTGCCGGCGCCGATCACGCGAAGGCATGCCACGAAAATGATCGTCAATCTCGAAATGATCGAGAAAAAAATGAGGCTCGCCGATGGGGTCGACTACATGATGTGGACCTTTGGCGGCTCCGTACCGGGATCGTTCATTCGTGTACGCCAGGGCGACTTTGTGGAGTTGCACCTGAAGAACGCGGCAACCAGCACGATGCCCCACAACATTGATCTGCACGCCGTCACGGGCCCGGGAGGTGGCGCGACCGCGTCGATGACTCTTCCCGGACACGAATCGGTGTTTACGTTCACCGCGCTCAACCCCGGCCTTTACGTATATCACTGCGCAACGTCGCCCATACCGATGCACATCGCTAACGGGATGTACGGCATGATTCTCGTGGAGCCCCGGCAGGGTCTGCCAAAGGCGGACCGCGAATACTACGTGATGCAGAGCGAGTTCTATACGACTGGAAAATTCGGTGAAGCCGGACTGCAGGCACTCGACATGGAGAAGGGAGTCGAGGAGAAGCCGACCTACATCGTCTTCAACGGCAGCGTTGGCGCGCTCACGGGTGAAGGTGCGCTCAAGGCGAGGGCCGGAGAGACAGTCAGGCTATTCGTCGGGAATGCAGGCCCCAACCTGACGAGCAGCTTCCACGCTGTCGGTGAGATCTTCGACAACGTATACGGCGAGGGCGGTAGCGTCGCCAATCAGCACAATGTTCAAACAACGCTGATTCCCGCTGGCGGATCGACGATCGTAGAGCTCGGGATCGAGAAGCCGGGCAATCTCATCCTTGTTGACCACGCCATTTTTCGCGCCTTCAACAAGGGGGCACTCGGCATGGTGGCGGTAACTGGTGCCGACGCGCCGAAGGTGTTCGCGGCGGTGAAGAGCTCCGGTCCGGCCAAAGGACATTGAAAGATGTACTGCTTCGCGCGGGTAGCATCGCTCAAATACACTATCCCCCTGCTTGCGGTTCTTGTAGCGCCCGCAAGCGCGCAACGGTCCGCTGCACCGCGGACCCTCGCTGTCCTTGCCGGGCGCCCCGTCGAGTAGCTCCTGCCGGGATCTGACCAGTAGGGATTTCCCTCACCAACCCGACGGCAGATACCCCCGAATTATCAAGCGCGGCCCGACAGAGCAGTTCACTCGTCAGGTCTACCTTCCCTCAATGAACCTGAACAATAGGAAGCAGACCATGAAAGCACTCCTCAGTACAATCGTCGCAGCCGGAACGTTGTTCGCCTACGCCCCCAGCACCGGCTCCGCGCACCTCATGGCGCCCCACACCATGATCCTGGCCCCAGAAAGCCGGCTCTGGTTCGACGGGACGCCAACGGTCAAGGCATTCAGCTGCTCGGCGACAAAATTCGACGCGGCAGTTGAAGTCAAGACCGGCGCCAAGCCGGAAGCGCTCGTGGAAAGCGCGGCAATCAAAGTTCCTGTCTCGGCACTCGATTGCAAGAACGGCACGATGAACGATCACATGCGGAAGGCGCTGAAGGCAAGCACGAATCCTGAGATCACCTGGCGTATGACGTCGTATCGCGTACAAGGGACAGCCGTAGTGATGCAGGGACGACTCTCCATCGCCGGCAAGGAAAACGACCTGGAGCTCAACGGCACGGGCACGGCCGCAAATGGCGTTATCAGGATCAAGGGAAGCAAGCAGTTCAAGATGACCGAGTTCGGCGTCAAGCCACCGAAGCTGATGATGGGAGCCATGAAGGTTAAAGATCCCGTCACTGTCGGCTTCGACATCGTTCTCAACCCGTAGCATCCGCTGAAACCACCACGTCAACAGCGATTTCCCCGCTAGCGACATCAGGAACGGGGCCAGGTTCGAGCGTCTCGTGATCGAAGGCGCCGTAGCCTTCTGACCTCTCCAGAACAAGAACTCAAGGGCCGGAGTTACATGACCCCGGCCCTTTCGTCGTCACTCCGATTTCTGACCAGCCGTCGGGCGCGCGAGGCAGAGTGTGAAGTAAAAAGTGCTGCCGCGATCTATCGTGCTCTCAGCCCAGATTCTCCCGCCATGTGCTTCGATTATTCCCTTGGTTATGGCCAGGCCAAGCCCGGCGCCCTGCCTGTCGGTTCTCCGCGACTGCCAGAAACGGTCGAATGCGTGAGACAACTGCTCCGCCGTCATACCGCTGCCGCAGTCGTGCACAGAGATGAGAATCTCTTCATCGAGGAGCTCAACCCGCACGGTGATCTCGCTGCCCGAAGGACCGAATTTCACGGCATTCCCGACGAGATTGGAGAGCGCCTGGCCAACTCGCTCACGGTCCGCCATCACCGGCGGTAACTCGTCAGGCGCATTCAGTCGCAACCTCAGACCCTGTTGCTCCGCGACAGGCGCGAGAGTTCGCAGCGCGTCACCGATGAGCTCCTCGGTATCGACAGGTACGCAATCCACCCTCAGCCGTCCGGCCTCGACCCGCGTTACATCGAGAAGATCCCGTATCAGCGAATCCATCTGCGTTGCCGCCTGCCGAATTACACCGGCATACTCGCGCACGCGTCCGGGCAGAGGTTCATCCATCTCGTTGAGGATGACACCCGTGAGCATTTTGACGGCATTTACAGGATTGCGCAGGTCGTGAGAAACTATGCCGATCATGTCGTCACGGGCGCGGAGCCCGGCACGGATCTCTTCGTGAAGCCGCGCATTGTCAATCGCCAGCGCGGCCCGGCGGGCCAGCTCGTTTGCGAGAAACAGATCGCTCTTGTCGAACTGGCGCTTCTCCCGATAAAGCGACAGCACTCCGATGAGCTGCTCGCGCCCGATCAGCGGCAGCACAACCGCCGCCGCGGGAACGGTATCGAAAATGTCGGAAGTCATCGCCAGCAGGCGTATTGTCCGCTCGTCGCGGTCGTCCGACGAAAGTATCAGAGGCAGATGGTTCCGAATCACCTCGGCTACTGGATGCGTGCCTCGAAGGTCTATGGGCGACTCATTGCGGACGCGCTGCAATTCCCTGGCGCGTTTCGCCTCGACGTGGGTCACTGCAGCGCGATGAAAGCGCTCCCCGTGATAGACGTTTACGATGCATGCATCGGCAAGCGCAGGCACCGCCAGCCAGACGATGTTGCTCAGCGTGTCTTCGGGGCCGAGCGAGGACGCGAGCGTCTCGCCGGCATGGGCGAGCACCCGCTGGATCTCTTCGGCGCGCCGCCGCTCGGTAATGTCTCTCAGCACCACCGAGTAGACTTTTTTCCCGCCATCGCCCAGTTGCGAGATGGCAGCCTCGGCGGGAAACTCTTCACCGTTCTTGCGCAGGCCTGATATCCGGCCTCGCTCACCCATGCGACGCGCGCGGACCCCGGAATCGCCGAACCCATCGATGTGCAAGGCATGCGTTGCATGAAAACGGTGCGGGATCAGAATCTGCAGCGGACGTCCCACAATTTCGCCGGCTGAGTAACCGAAAATCGCTTCGGCGCCCTCATTGAAGAACGTGATCCGCTGCGCCACATCTACGCAGATGACGGCGTCCGCGGAAATCGTCACGATTGCGGCCAGGACCGCGTCGGTAATTGGATCTGTCATGGGCGGATTAGCGTTGGCTCGCTGACCGAATCGCTCGGGAAATTCCCCTACAAAGCCTAAGGGAATTCTACGACAGGATCAACGACTTCCCGACAGAGGGGCGATCGATCTGCCGGTAGCTTGAGTCTTCATCTCACGCATACACGGAGAATCGACCATGAGCGATACAGACGTAGCCGAGCAGCCATCTGACATGCTATACAGCAGCGCGTCGCGGCGCACATTCTTCAAGCGCGCGGCGGCAACTGCCATAGCGGGTGGCGCACTCGTCGCCTGCAGTGACTCCGATGCCCAGAAAAAGCTCGCCGGCAAGGCAGACGCGAGCGGAGGCACCACCGCGCCCAACCCGGCACCGTTGTCTACGGCAGCGTCCGCCGAAGCCATGGACCGGATGCACGAGGCCGGTATCAAGGCTTTCCCTGCCAAGACGGAAGGGAAAGGCAATCAACTCATGCAGCCAGTGATGGATAAGGGGGTGAAGGTATACGACATCACCGCCGAGGCTGTTAAGTGGGAGACGGAACCCGGCAAGAAGGTCGAGGCGTGGGCATACAACGGACAAGTACCGGGCCCGCAGATCCGTGTGCGTGAAGGCGACAAGGTGCGGCTGGTTCTTCACAACAGGCTCACCGAGTCGACGGCAATTCACTTTCATGGTCTCGAGCTGCCGAACAATATGGATGGGGTCCCATTCATTACGCAGCCGCCGGTGAAGCCCGGCGAGTCGTTCACCTACGAGTTTACGGCGCCCATCGGCAACCACGGGTCACATATGTATCACTCGCACCACAACGCGGCGAAACAGGTGGGGTTGGGCCTGCTGGGAGCGTTCATTGTCGAGCCGCGCCGTCCGAGCGCCAGCGAGCGTGCCGACATCGACTACGTGATGATCCTGAACGACGGGATGCACGGCTACACGCTCAATGGAAAGGGCTTTCCCGCAACTGAGCCCATCGTGGCCAAAATGGGCCAGAAAGTCCGTGTCCGGTTCATGAACGAGGGAATGATGATTCACCCCATGCACCTGCACGGAATGCACATGACGGTTATCGCGAAGGATGGCTGGATGCAGCCCGCTCCCTGGAAATGCGACACCCTGAATGTTGCCCCTGGCGAGAGATGGGACGTGATAGTGGACTGCAACAATCCCGGAACGTGGGCGTTTCACTGCCACATCCTCCCTCACGCGGAATCGGACCACGGCATGTTCGGCATGGTCACCGCGCTCATCGTTGCATAGAAGCGGATAGAGATCGTGACTTCCATGGCGTTGTCCCGCCGGAGAGGCAGGCCAACTTGGTTGAGCGGCATGTGGAGCCGCATCCTTGGAATGCGCCTCATTTCCAAGCTTGCCGGGGCAAACGTCATCGTCGTCGCGGCTGCGATCGTTCTGGAGAGAGAGAAAATTCTGGCGGGGGACTGGGGTGAGATGGTGGCAATTGCGATCGCCCTGAGTGCAGCGTGCTTCGCGAGCCTTGCGTTGATCAAGCTCGCCCTTCGTCCGGTCGACCAGCTTGTTCTGCTCTCCGATCAAATTTCCGCGGGCGATCTCGATGCCCGTCTGGCCACGTCTCCCTACGCCGATGAGCAACTGACTGCTCTCGGTGTCACGCTCAACTCCCTCCTCGATACGCTTGCGTTGGAACGGAAGCACATCCAGGCGCTTGGCGCCGAGGTGATTTATGCGCAGGATGCGGAGTGTGCGCGAGTATCGCGTGAGCTGCACGACTCTGTTGCTCAGACGCTGGCCGCCGCGCGGTTTCAGCTGACAGCGGCGACCACGCACTGCAAGGATGCGGACATACGAAATCGGCTGGCGGCAATTTCAGGAATGGTGGGGACAGTCCTGGAGGAAGTACGCAACGTGTCGTATTCACTTCATCCGAGGGTGGCAGAGGACCTGGGTCTCGAATCAGCGCTGCAGGCACTCGCCGCACAGGTTCATGAGAGGTCTGGGGTTAAAGTGAAGGTCGAAAGCCGCATTGTCGGCGGATCAGTTCCCCGGCCGGTGGTTGTTTCCCTCTTTCGCGTGGCGCAGGAGTCGCTGAGGAACATCGAAAGGCATGCCCGGGCGCGGAACGCAACCGTAACGGTGTTCGCCGACCCGGGATCGTTCGGCGTAGAAGTATCCGACGACGGCTGCGGCTTCGACACCGACATGATCCAGCGACGTAACGGCATGTCTGGACTCGCGTCGATCAGAGATCGCGTGACTCTTGCAGGCGGAATGATGAAGATCGATAGTGGGGCTGACCGCGGCACACGAATAATCGCAGAAATGAAAACCTCCCATCCATGACAACAGATATAATCCGGGTAGTACTCGTCGACGATCACGCAGTGGTTCGCGCAGGGGTGAAAGCAGTACTGGGCATCGCAAAGGATATCGAGGTTGTTGGCGAGGCATCAAATGGGCGTGAAGGTGTTGCGCTCGCCGAGCGCCTGGATCCGGATGTAATAGTGATGGATCTGTCGATGGGCGAGATGGACGGAATAACCGCCGCAACGACAATGGTCGAGAAGAAACTACGTGCAAAGATTCTTATCCTCACCATGCACGCGGCCGATGCCTATCTCGTAAAAGTCCTCGAGGCCGGAGCCAGTGGCTACCTCGTGAAGAGCGTCGCGGACCGCGAGCTCGTGGACGCAGTTCGCGCTCTCGCGCATGGCGATATGTACGTGCAGCCGACAGCGGCCCGCGCCCTGGCGCAGGGTATTTTGCGGAAGTCCGAGCATGCCGACGAACGCGACAAGTTCGAAAAGCTGACGGAGCGCGAGCGGGATGTCCTGCGCTACGTGGCGGGCGGCTTCAGCGCCCCCGAGATCGGCGAGAAGCTGTTCATCAGTCCCAAGACTGTGGATACCTACAAGCAGCGCATAAATGAAAAGCTCGGGCTAGCGCACAGGTCGGATTATGTCTCGTTCGCGCTGAAGCTGGGGCTCCTCAACCAGTAGCTTCCGCGCGGAGAGAATTCCACGAACTGTCCTGCCCGTCCTGGCGTAAGAAGCAGACAAAAGGAGCCCGCAACAAGTCTGCTGCGGGCTCCTTCTGCATCAGATGGCGAAGGAAGGCTCCGCTGCCCAGATCGGCACCAGCTCCGCGTCTGCGACATGCGTCCGCGGGCGAACGACCACCGTCGAGATGGCCGACTCGCACATCAGACGATGGGCGACGCTTCCAACGGCCGCGCGCGCAATTGCCCCGCGTCCATGAGTTGCAATGGCAATCACGTCGATTTCAAGAGACTGCGCCGTCTGGAGTATTGCTCGCGAGACGTCATCGGCAACAAGGACCTTGGAATGAATCCGACCATTCGGCTCATCGAGCAGCGACACCAGCGAGTCCAGGTAATTCTGGGCTTCGGTAACGGCAGCGTGACTTGCCGGTCCGAGTGGCGATCGCAGTTCTGACGTCTGATCGTTCGCCCGCGGGACAACCCGCAGCAGCGTCACGGTCGCGCCGTCCAGGCTTGCGAACGCGACTGCTGCGTCCAGGCTTTGCTCCGCGAGGAGCGATCCATCCAGCGGAACCAGGATTCGCCTGAACCGGAATCCGCTCTGAAGCGCCGAAGCAAGAGAGGGCTGCCCGACGATGAACACTGGCACTCCTGTATTCCGGATCAGACTGTCGGCAACACTGCCGAACCAGGCTCGGGCCAAACCTTGCCGCGTATTACTGCGCATCACTACGAGGTCGATTTTGTGACGGGCTATGTAGCCCTCCAGCGCGTCGGACACGGGCCCGTCGAGCAGTGACGCCGTGACCTCAGCGGTCGAGCTGCCCCGGCATTCGTTTGCAATCTGATAGAGATCGGCGAGCTCTCTCGCGCGAGTTTTGAAACCCTCCACTCCGCTAGCCAGTCCGTCCGGGGATGAGACCATGGCAGGCGTTGTCCTCACTCGCACAGTGCGAAGCTTTGCGCCACTGAGCTCGGCAATTCGCACGCCCTGCAGAAGGGCCTCTTTGGAGAAGGGGGATCCGTCTACTGGAACCAGGATATTGCGATACATAAGAGACTCCAGACAAAGGGGTAGCGGCGGTATGAGGGCGTCCGGGCGCCACGTGGGAGAAAGCTTCAATTCATGCGTCAAAGTTGCGCACGGCCGACACCGTCCGAAGTCGGCGGAATGGGGCTAGTTCTGTGGTGGAACAGCCTACATCCCAAGGTGCGAACACCCCGCGACTTCAGGCATCCTCTGACTACGTGTCTACGGCCCATGCCCGACATTCCTACATGGCGAATGGCCAGCAGCGAATTGCGATGTATCACCCCAATGAACAACTCTGGCGAGATCCCATGACAACTCACATTACTTCAACGACACCCATAGGCGCGCATGGCTGGCGGTCGAACACACCATTGACCGGCGGCATCGTAGTCGCAGTGGACGGGTTGCAGGACTCGGTCGCCGCGCTCGAGACAGCGAGGTTGATTTCTGAAAGGAAGGATTGGAGCGTGCACGTCGTTAGTGTGCTGTCCCCTTTCGCATCCTACCCGCTCGATGACGGGTTCGACGAGCCCCAATCGGAGGTCGACGCCCTTCGTTTCCAGCTTCGCGAGGCTGCCCTTGGCGAGCTGCTAGAGAGCGTCGAAGCCGATCCAGGCTGGAGCACTGAGGTGCTTGCTGGATCACCCGCGCCGCTCATTGCCGAGGTGGCAGCATCGCGGCAAGCAGACTTGCTGATCATCGGTCGTCTGCACCACGGTCGCATGGAGAGAAGCTCCGAATCCGTGACAACGCTTGAAGCAATGCGGTTGTCTCCACCCGTTCTCGCGGTCGGCTCATGGGTCAGCGCGACAGATATTTATAGTTGTCGCAACAGACTTTTCCGCTGCAAGCGAGGAGGCGGCGCGCGATGCCGTAGGACTTATGGGTCCCAGCGGAAAACTATATCTGGCGCATGTGGAGCGGCCCGTGGAGCTATTGGCAGCAGACCTCGGCCGGCCAAACGATGGCCCGTACCTGACTGATGTGGCTGACCGGTTTGCGAGGATGATCACGAAGCTGGATGCGCCTCGCGGAATTATTGTCGAACCCGTGCTTTTGAGTGGAAAGCCGGTCACGTCCATGCTCGAGTTTGCAGAGCGAACGGGCGCACAACTGATTGTGTCGGGAAGCGGGGGGCGCACTCGTCACGGCTGTTTGCTGCTGGGGAGTTTTACCACCGGTCTCGTTCGCGGCGCAACCGCCGGCGTATTGGTCTTCCCCAGCCGGAGACAATCAGGCCCTAAAGACGATGGGGCCTTTTCGCGGGGCCGGCTTTCGGAATCTGTCAACGTATAACCTCGCGCAGAGGTGTCATTCTTCCCTAGTCGTCGCTCCTGGAGGTCCGGAGCGAAATCGAGCGCGGAACGACTTGTTGCCTGACATTCCAACGATCGCCGGCCGGGTATTCCGGAGCAGTCCGAATTTGGACGAATCTTTGTCGGGGTGTTCCCTACACCCTCCTCCGTCCGGCCCCACATACGTTCAGGCAACTGCCGCTTCCCTTCCGCTTGACTGACACTGACATTTCATGAGACCAGGTGGCTCCACCTTTCGACCAGAGCGCAAGCTGGCATCGAGGTTTTATGACAGGCACAATTGGATCGCCCCGCACGAGTTCTCCCCTTAGGCGCACGTCCGAGACGCCTTTGTCGGGGGGAATTGTCGTCGCTGTCGACGGGTCAACGGAGTCCATTGCCGCTCTGGACACCGCCGCGCTGATCGCGAAACGGCGAAGGTGCGTTGGGCACGTTGTGAGCGTCCTCCCTCAGTTCCCCTCCTACCGGATCAATCCGGGAACGAAGGCCAGGATGGACAATGTCGACGAGCTGCGGTTAAGGTTGCGGGACACTGCACTCATGGACGTTCTGAACGCGGTTGACGTCGGTGAAGGGTGGTCACGCGAGGTCGCCGTGGGACGGACGGCGCCCGTCATTGTGTCGATCGCGGAGGAGAGGGGAGCGGAACTCATCGTTATCGGCTGCCGCGCGCACGGGGTCGTGGATCGCATTCTAGGTGGCGAGACGACGCTCCAGGTGATGCGGTTGTCGCGGATCCCGGTGCTTGGAGTTCCGTCGGGCCTGGAGGGTTTGCGCCGCGTCGCGGTGGCGGTGGACTTTTCTCCATCGAGCGAGCACGCAGCACAGTTAGCTCTCGAGATGCTGGACGGTTCGGGAACGCTCTATCTCGTGCACGTAGAGCCGCCGGTTGAGCTCTTCCCCCATGGATTCACAATTCCTGGCGACATACTCGATCCGGGGGATATCAAGACCTGCTTTCACCGGCTGGTTGTCCGCCTGCACGCTCCCGAGGGCGTGATCGTCGAGACGGTCACGCTGAACGGGAAACCAGTCCCAACCGTATTGGAGTTCGCGGGGCATGTGGGGGCGGAGATGGTTGCAGCAGGGTCACACGGACACACGAGGATGGAGCCTTTTTCCTTGGCAGCGTCTCCACGGGCCTCGTTCGCAATGCCCGGTGCCCGGTTCTGATATCGGCGCTGGGGGACTGATGCCCAATAGCCTACTCCTCCGGCGCGTCGTCGTTGGCATTGATTTCAGCCAAACCTCGATTGCGGCCGCGCGGTGGGTCGCTCGCTGGCTGGCCAAAGACGGCGAGGTCGTGCTCGTCCATGCATTGGTCGTTCCCGAGGTGCACGGTTTTCTCGCCGTCCGCTATCCCGTTCCCGAATCTCTTCTCGTCAACGCGCGCGACGGCGCCAACCGCCGGCTTCGAGAGCTGAGTTCCTCTCTCGGCTGTGATCACGTTCTTCTCGAGATCAAGGAAGGGCGGCCGCGGGACGTGCTGGCGCAGGTAGCACGCGATCATGACGCGCAATTAATTGTTGTCGGAAGGCATGGCGACGGCGGTCCGATGCGCGGATATCCAGGAAGGACGGCTGACGGCCTGGTGCGAAGCTCCCCCGTGCCCGTACTTCTTGCCGCGGGAATGATGGAGGAGGCTCCGAGGCGGCTGATCGTCCCGCTCACGTTCTCCTCGATCACACCCTATGTCGTGGAGTGGGTCAAGAGGCTTTCCGACCGGTTCGATCCGGAGATCGTGGTCGTCCATGTCATCGGCCCGGCAGTTCTCAGTCACGTCCTCTCGATGTCCGCCGTGGCGCAGGGTAAGGCGTCGATGACGAAGCCGGAGATCAATCGCGTATTCGGTGACGAGCGAGATCATTGGACGACGACGCTCGTTAGCGCGGGGGTTTCGGCTGCGCGGATCAGGTCGGAGGTTGTGTTCGGCGAGGTACCGCAGGAGGTGCGGGACGCCGTCTCGCGTCACAGCGCTGACATGATCGTGATGGGCAGTCACGCCGGGGCGATTCGCCGCGCGCTCCTCGGCAGCGCCGCGGGCGCCGTGTTGCGTGACGCGGAGGTTCCTGTGCTCGTTGTTGTCGAACCAGAGGAGAGTGGTGCGACCGGGAATCCTGCCTGAGAACCTGACGCCGGTCGGGGCTCTCACCCTGATCGGCGCCGGTGCCATGGCACCGTGGCTTGGTTCGGATCCTGAGTGGCGCCACTGGATATGGACCGCCGGGCTGGTGTTGACGTCAGCACGTCTGGTCTTCCGAACTCTCCGGGGACTTGCTCACGGCCG
>Ga0136611_10002090_pt1 | contig 13865 bp, 9 predicted proteins | sample AntDrymUQ2232306_2_FD_106645 | JGI IMG/M metagenome (GOLD analysis project Ga0136611, IMG submission 106645) | Polar desert sand microbial communities from Dry Valleys, Antarctica - metaG UQ223 (23.06) | ecosystem: Environmental > Terrestrial > Soil > Desert | place: Antarctica: Dry Valley...
GCCTGGGGAAGTGTGGGTGCGGCAATGGATTGCTACGATACGGCCTTACGTTACAGTAAAGAGCGAATGCAGTTCGACAAGCCAATAGGCGCTTTCCAGTTGCAGCAAAAAAAGCTGGCCGAAATGATCACGGAGATTACGAAGGCGCAACTACTTAACTGGCGTTTAGCCAGTTTGATGAATGAGGGTAAGGCTACGCCACAACAGGTATCCATGGCAAAACGCAATGGTTGTGAGATAGCCGCGAACATTGCCAGGCAGGCGCGGCAAATGCTGGGTGGAATGGGGATTACTGGCGAGTATAGCATTATGCGCCATATGATGAATTTAGAAAGCGTTATTACCTACGAAGGCACACATGATATTCATTTACTGATAACCGGGATGGATGTTACCGGTTTTAATGCCTTTGGATAAGCTCAGCTACCCGCAAGCAAAAGGCTTAGCCCATACTTCTGTATAGCAAATTCTGTGTTAGAAAGTAAAGCTGTTTATTCTCCAACTTTACTTACCTGCTTCACGTTTTCATTTGATCTTCTTACCTGTTCAAGTACATATCTTCACCATCAGCATGAAAATTTATCTAATCGGTTTCATGGGTTGCGGTAAAACTCACTGGGCAAAAGAAATAGGTCAGAAAATAGGCATTCCTTTTTTTGATCTTGATCACCAGGTTGTCCAGAGTGAAAAAAAAAGCATTAATCAACTGTTTAGCGAGGAGGGAGAAGAATATTTTCGCATAAAAGAGAAGGAAAACTTATCCTTCATTACCGAAACAAATGCTTCTTTTGTTATGGCCTGCGGTGGAGGAACGCCATGCTTCTTTAATAATATAGACTATATGAACAAAAATGGAACAACCATCTGGATCAACTGTTCCATTGACTGTTTACATGCCCGCCTGGTAAAAGAAAAAGATAAACGTCCGCTCGTACGTGAGCTCTCCGACGAGGAACTTAGAAGTTATATCATAAAAAAATATGCAGACAGGAAAATCTTTTATCAGCAGGCGGCCGTTATTTTAAATGAAGATCATATTACTTTGGAAAAAATGCTCGATCCTATTTTTCATGATAAAGGATAAAAAATGCAAAAAATACATTTGATTTTAGGGACGATATTAGCCGGCTTAGGGGTTATATTAGGTGCTTTTGGAGCTCATGGGTTAAAGCAAGTGGTACCGCCCGAGAGTGTTGCCACTTATCAAACGGGGGTTCAATACCAAATGTATCATGCTTTTGCATTGCTGCTTGTAGGAATTTTATCTGATCGACTTTCCACAGGCCTCATAAATTGGGCCGGGGCCTTTTTTTTACTTGGTATCGTTCTTTTTTCAGGGTCTTTATACATGCTTGTTTCGCTAAAGGCTATGAATAAAGTTGGGATTTCAGGTATTGGATTGATCACGCCTTTTGGGGGCCTTATGTTTATCATTGGCTGGATTCTTTTGCTCATGGCTATAATAAGGAAATAACCATTTTTGCTTCTTTACATCCCGGGGATTCTTATCTTTGTTTGTATGGCTAATAAGCTTAAAAAGCCCGCCGCACCTAAGGCAGAAGAAAAACCAATTACTAAAAAAGCGTCAGTCGGAGAAAAATTTAAGACAGACAAGCAAGAAAAAGTTGATTTTAAAAAATTAGCCAGGGATGAACGTACGTGGAAAATTATTGGTACCGTTTTCCTGTTAATTTCTATTTTTTTATTTATTGCTTTCATTTCTTACTTCTTTACCTGGAAAGAAGACCAGGATAAAGTTTTTAATAATTCTTCCTTCCTCTTTGACAATAGCATTAAAGTAAGTAACCTGCTGGGCAGGCTAGGAGCTTACACGTCCCACTTTTTTATACGTCAGGGCTTCGGTATAGCCTCCATGTTATTTTGCACCTTTTTTTTTGTAGTAGGAATCAACTTGCTGGTTAACAGAAAAGTGTTTTCCATTTGGAGAAATTTTCGATATGTAACCGTAGGCCTTGTCATTGCTTCGGTTTCTTTCGCTTTCCTTTTTTCAGGCTCGCATTTTCCTTTCGGCGGTGAGGTTGGTAAAATGATTGATACATGGCTCGAGAATTTTTTAGGTACCCTGGGTACTGCAGTCCTGTTACTTGTGGTGGGTGTCAGCTATCTCATATGGCAGTTCAATCCCTCGTTTAGGATGCCGGAAGCTAAGCGGGTCGGTATACCTGCCGAAATTGAGCTGCATGAAGCCGTGGAGGAAGAGGTGAGCGAAACGGTTGCGGAAAAGAAGAATAAGCATAACGCACTAACCGGTAGCACAGGAATGCTGGCGCCGGTAATTGAAAATAAAGAACCTGATTTTGAAATTATAGAAAGGGATGAAGATGAAGAAGACGCATTAACGAGCTCCGAGCCAATTGTAGAAAAGGAGATAGCCAGGGATTTAATGCACGAGGATGTTATAAGTATAGAGCCTTTTCCAGAAGTTGAACCTCCACACATACCGTCAAAAAAACTTGTAGACCTTCCGCTTGAAATTAAAACGGTACCTGATAAGCCCCTTGAGGAAGGGGAGGAGAAAGGCTATAGTGACTTGCCCCCTTACGAGCCAACACTGGATCTGAGGGATTATAAATACCCCGGTCTTGACTTGCTCGAAGCGCATGGCAGCGAGAAAATTGTGCAGGATCCTGCGGAACTGGACGCTAATAAGAACCAGATCATTAACACACTGAAAAACTATGATATCACTATTCAGAAAATCAGTGCAACCGTTGGTCCTACGGTAACCCTTTATGAAATAGTTCCGGCAGCGGGTGTCCGCATTTCAAGGATAAAAAATTTGGAAGACGATATTGCCCTTAGCCTTGCCGCCCTGGGTATCCGGATTATTGCACCAATACCCGGTAAGGGAACGATCGGTATTGAAGTGCCCAACGTGAAGAAAACAGTGGTCAGTATGAAAACCTTGCTGGCTTCAGAAAAGTTTCAGCACAATGCCCATAGCCTGCCCATAGCCATAGGTAAAAAAATAGACAACGATAATTTTATTGTCGATCTCGCTTCAATGCCTCACTTACTAATGGCAGGTGCTACCGGGCAGGGAAAGTCAGTGGGCCTAAACGCGATCCTTGTTTCACTTCTTTATAAAAAACATCCTTCGCAATTGAAGTTTGTATTAATTGACCCGAAGAAGGTAGAGTTAAGTGTTTACCGCTTTATTGAAAATCATTTTCTTGCTAAACTTCCCGGTGAAGAGGATGCTATTATTACTGATACGAAGAAAGTGATCAATACATTGAATGCTCTTTGTATAGAAATGGATAACCGGTATGATCTATTAAAAGAAGCGGGGGCAAGGAATATAAAAGAATACAACGAAAAATTTACCCGTCGAAAATTGAACCCACAGAAGGGTCATCAATATTTACCCTTCATTGTATTGGTAGTTGATGAATTTGCTGATCTTATTATGACAGCAGGCAAAGAAGTGGAAATGCCTATTGCGAGGCTGGCTCAACTGGCAAGGGCCATTGGCATTCACTTGATCATAGCCACCCAGCGACCTTCAGTAAATATCATTACCGGTACTATCAAGGCGAATTTTCCTGCCCGTATTGCTTTTAAAGTATCGTCTAAAATTGACTCCCGCACTATCCTAGATGCCGGCGGGGCAGAGCAATTAATAGGAAAAGGGGATATGCTTATTTCCTATAATGGTGAGATAGTTCGTTTGCAGTGTGCTTTTGTGGATACCCCCGAAGTAGAGCGTATTGTAGAACATATTTCAGATCAAAGGGGATACCCTCAGCCCTTTATGCTGCCTGAATATGTGGACGAAAAAGATCTGGAAAGTAAAGATTTTGATGCTTCTGACCGGGATGCTCTTTTTGAAGATGCTGCCCGCCTTATTGTTCAAAACCAGGTGGGGTCTACTTCGTTAATTCAACGCCGCATGAAACTCGGTTATAACCGGGCAGGCCGCCTGATGGATCAACTCGAAGCAGCGGGAGTGGTAGGTGGGAACCAGGGCAGTAAAGCAAGGGAAGTATTGATCAAAACAGAAGCTGAGCTTGTAGAGTATCTTGAATCACTAAGCTAGTGTTAAGATAGTCCATGTGCTGCCTGTTCGGTATATTAGTTGCCTCGATAGATTGTAATTCGCTTCCAGTTGAATAAAAAGAAAAAGAATAGATGAAAAAAACGTACACTCTATTAGCGCTGGTAATTAGTTTTTTCTTTGCCGGCGCTCAAACAAAGAACGATCCCGATGCTAAGAAAATTCTCGATGCAGTAAGTGCCAAGTTTAAAACCTTCAAATCCACACAGGCTGCTTTTACCTACCAGGTGGAGAACGCACAAGGAAAGGTTCTTTCAAGTAAGAAAGGGGATGTAAGCATGAAAGGCAATAAGTATCATGTAACGATGAGCGGCCTGGAAATCTTTTCTGACGGAAGAAATTCATGGAGTTATGATAAAAGTGCTAATGAGGTAACAGTAAACGGTGTAGACGCCTCAGGTACTGCAATGACTCCTCAAAAATTATTTACCAATTTTTATGATAAGGATTTTTTATACAAGCTTAATGGGGCAAAAAAAATAGGGGCTAAAACAGTACAGGAAGTTGAAATGACTCCTACCGATAAAAGCCGTGCATTCCATAAGGTTTATGTGTATGTCGACAAGGCTTCTAATACAATCTATAGCGCTAAATTTTTGGAAAAATCAGGCAATCGTTATAGTTACACAATTAATTCTCTTAAGCCAAATTCTGCTGTGGCAGAGTCGGCGTTCATATTTGATAAAAAGAAGTATCCAGGTGTTGAAGTCGTAGACCTCCGGTAAAAATAAAAGAATGTTTTATGCCCCGCTGTTTGCGGGGTTTTTTGTGTGGTGAACCGCCGCTCAGCCTTGTGGCAAGCAAGGTGCCTTTTACTAATTACTGGCAAGGCCTTAGAACTTTTTTCGTGGACAAGCCTGAACAACTTAGCAGGCGATCTGATAGACGACGCCGATGCTAGTTCTTTATATTTAAACGAAATCCTGCTGATTTATTCAAAGGCGGGGGGGGGAAAAGGAAGCCTTAGGGTTTTTACTTCATTCGTACCAGAAAAGGAATTAAAATGGCCAGTGCTGATGTGAACCTGATGTTCACTGCCTTTAACCTGCGCAGATTAATGAATTTCATAGATAAAAATCCGTTTAAAAAAGTTACTGGGAGAACTTGCCTCACTGTATTTTGCCAAAACAGCATTGCCAAATCCATTTTCAGCCCCAACACCCACTCGAATTTATTGTCTTACTATTTTGTTGCCCCCAAATAAAAGCAGCCTATAAGCTTTTATAATAATCTTATTATTCATTAGCTTCGAAAACAACGCCAGTTCTTAGAAAAACTGCCATTGCGTCCAACCATTTTTGAGGGCTCTTAATTGGAAACGGACAATGAAACAACTAATTTTTCTTTTATTCCTTTTCCCTGCGACTGGACAAGCTCATCCAGGAGTAGGGATTGTAAAAGACAGCAAGGGAAACATCTTTTATACAGACTTACATCAAGTTTGGAAAATTACTAACGGCAGTAAGACAGTCGTCGTCCCAAACGTGCATACTCATGAATTGTATATTGACAATAACGACAATCTTTATGGCGAAGGGGGCTATTATGATGATAAATCCAGCAAATTCTATCATTACTTATGGGTATATCGTGCAAATGAAAAAATAGATACCGTTATTGGAATGAAGGAAGATTATCTGCAGCAAGACTTTTCATTATCAAGAGACAAATATGGAAATGAATATTATACCAAGCAATTCTTAAAGCAACCCGATACCAATAACATTTACCGGAAATCACCAAATGGAAAGGAGACAATTTTTGCAACCGCCAATTTCAAAGGCGTTACCTGGCTACATCCGCAAAACAATCGGAGCTTACTCTATGTATCAAATAATGCAATTTTTAAAATTGACAGCTTCGGCAACAAACATCTTATAAAAGATAACGTAGCTAACGCAAAGCCCTCTTTCAAATTTTCAGGGAACAGTATAACGATATGGGGCGTTTGGCAAGACGATACAAACAATGTTTATGTAGCTGTTTTTAGCGACCAGATAGTGGAAAAAATTGATGTCAATGGCAACATGACCAACATCTACAAATCCAAAGGTAACTGGGCTCCTCTGCATGGGGTATTTGACAATGATAATAGGTTGTGGGTCCTGGAGAGTTCGGACAAAAATGAGGTTAGAGTAACGTTGGCTGAGACAACACAGTTAGCAGCTGATCCTTCAAATCCCAATTTGTTGCATTACCTTTTTGTTAGTTCCTTGGTGATGGGAGTCTTGTTGCTTTATCCGAGGTTGAGAAAATTAAAAGGCGGGGGAAATAAAGCAGCTCAGGAAAGATATGGCCAATAGTAGCGTAGGACCTGGGAACAATCGACAAGTGAGGCTGGCGCGAAAATGAATGAAATTATAGTGAACGAAATAAGGAAAATGGAGCCTTTAAAATGGAAAAATTGCCTTTTACAATAAATCCGTGGGCTGCGTTGAATTATAAAATACCTTAACCCCCAAATTGAAATTTATGAAAAAGAAACTAGGTCTCGTTTTAATGGCTGCCATGATCGGCCTTGTAAGCACCGCTGCTTATTTTTATGCCAACGTGGATCTTTCCGGCGATTGGACACTAAATAAAGGAAAAAGCGAACTCGGTGAATGGGGTGACCGTATTGCATCGACAAAAATAAAAATAACTTCAAAGCCCGATATGTTAGCTGTTGATAGGGTAGGCGCAAATTTTGAAGGCGCAGAAGTAACCACCAATGAAAAATTAAGCTTTGATGGTAAGGAGTCTGAAAGTACCATGTTCGGAAACTCAAAAAAGAAATCTGTCGCCAAAAGGTCGGATGATGGACAATCTTTAAAAGTAACATCAACCATTTTTTTAGATATCAACGGAGAGATAACCGAGGTAAAAGTAGACGAAGAGTACAAGCTTACTGAGAATGGCCAAGCGCTTTCACTTGTATCTAACGCCAACTCATCCTATGGTCCAAGCATTATGAAACTGGTTTATGACAAGGCCAAATAGAATTGTTCAAAGAACTTACATTGTTTCCGAAGAGGCCTGGATGTTTTCGGAAGCCTGGTGCCTATCCAAAAAGGAAATAAGTCCATGAATATGTATTCTATTTTCTACATAGAATGTTGGGTTCAATTATTTATGGCAACTTAGGGGTCCTTGCTTTTAATCACTTTCAATGAAGCTCTTTGTTTTCATCGTTTTTCATTCATGGCTGCCTTCTTTCTGCCCGGCGGAAAGTACGTTGGGAAGATTAAAGAAAATGCTTATGTAGTAAATACCACCTATGAATGACTTTATCTTTTTCCCGTGAAAATTATCAACATCTAAGCTACTGGAACTTTTGTTTTGATCACGACGGCCCACTTCTCCAGAATTGCTACAAGTTTATCCAACTGTATTGGTTTGCTGATATAATCATCCATACCTGCATTTAAACACATGTCTTTATCGTCCTGCATTGCATTTGCGGTTACCGCCACGATCACGGGTTGGTAATGCAGTCCAGCTCTTATAACCTGTGTAGCTTCCAGCCCATCCATTTCCGGCATTTGAACATCCATCAAAACTATATCGTAAATGTTTTCATTCAATGCCTCTACTGCTTTCAAACCATTTACAGCCATGTGGGGCTGATAACCTAACTTTTTCAATACCATTGTAATAAGTGTCTGGTTTACAGGGTTGTCTTCGGCAATCAATATATTGAGTGGAAACTTCAATGCGAAATCCACGTTCATTTTTTGTTTACCCGTGGTATTTTTATCAGAAAGCGGCACATGGCCCACTTTAAAGCCATTGATGATAGCTTTGTGTAGTTCTTTTTGTTTGATTGGTTTGGCCAGTACGGAACAGAACAGATGTTCGTTGTGTTTATTGCGGTTGTCTCCGAGTGAACTAAGCAGGATAATGGGAAGAGCAGGGTAATCCTTCTTTATATGCATAGCCAGCTGTGCGCCGTCCATATCAGGCATTTGCATATCGCTGATCACCATTTCAAAATTCTTTTTTTGTAAAAGACCGATAGCGTCTTCAGCAGAGGAGGCAATGACGGAAATAAACTTCCAATTCTCTAACTGGTCATTTAAAATTCTAAGGTTGGTAGCATTATCATCAACTATCAAAACTCGTTTACCTTCAAGGCCGGCAATGTTTGTGTATACGTAGCTTCGCACCGACTCCGTGCAAGGTTTAGCAATCATGCTAAATTCAAAGCTTGTGCCCTTACCTAATTCACTTTTGATAGTAATCTCACCACCCATTAATTCAGTAAGCTTTTTGGAAATAACCAAGCCAAGACCGGTGCCACCATACTTCCGTGTGGTAGAAGAATCAACCTGCGTGAAAGCCTGGAATAACGTACCTATTTTATCTTTTGGAATTCCAATACCTGTATCTCTTATCTCAAAGCCTATTTCAACGTTTCCATCTTTGGAGTTCAATAACTTTACACCTATAAAAATTTCGCCTTTGTGGGTAAATTTGATGGCATTGCCCGTTAGGTTAAGTAAAATTTGTTTTACACGTACCGCATCTCCGTAAACCTGCGCAGGTACATTATAATCCATTTGGTAAATAAGGTCTAAACCCACCTGGGCGGCTTTTCCGGCAAATAAATCCAATACTTCCTCTACACAAGTTCTTATATCAAAAGGCGCATTTTCCAGCTCCAGTTTTTCCGATTCTATTTTCGAAAAGTCAAGGATATCATTTATCACTGATAATAAGTTTTCACCGCTCGATCTGATTATATCTACATAACGTCTTTGCTCATCATCCAGAGGCGTTTCTACTAACAAAGAGGTAGTGCCAATCACGCCGTTCATAGGTGTTCTTATCTCGTGGCTCATGGTGGCCAAAAACACACTCTTTGCCCTGCTTGCATGCTCTGCTTCCAGCCGGGCCTTATCTGCTTCCTCACGTGAAAAACGTTCTTTGGTGGTAGCGGCCTGGAGATCGTGCGTTCTTTCTTTAACCAATCTTTCCAAGGCCAGTTTTTGAGACTTTATAATGCGTACCCTGTACTGATAAAAGGCAAAAAGAAGGATAGCCACAATACCCAATATAAGTAAATAAAACCACCAGGTTTTGTAGTATGGGGCAAGCACAGTGATATGGATAGAGGCCGTCTCGTTTGACCATTCCTTATTGCCCCCGATCGTTTTTACCTGGAGTACATAATCGCCGGGCTCAAGGTTTGTATAGGTTACTTCTCTTTTTCGTCCTATTACCCACTCCTTATCGAAACCGTCCAGTTTGTAGGCATATTGTATCGTCTGTTGGTTCGAAAAATTTAGCGCTGCAAATTCAAAAGAGATTACCGAACTGCTGTAAGGCAGTAACAGGGTTTTAGTTTGAGTTATAGAATGCGTTAATGAAGTTGCAACCTTATCGGTAGAGATCGATACCTGTTTATTAAAAATTTGGAAATTGGTAAAGTAAATCGGGAAGGAAGTAGCGATGTCCCTGATGCTGTCCGGGTGAAATTTATTAAAACCATTTACTCCTCCAAAATAGATCGAGCCGTCCTTTGTTTTTAGTACTGAATGTGCTTTATACTCCTTACCCTGTAAGCCATCCTCTATGGTATAGTTCCTGAAACTTTTCGTAGCCAGGTCAAATCTTGATACCCCGTTGCTTGTGCTTAGCCACAGGCGGCCATTTCTGTCCTCTTCAATCCCGAATACCATTTCGCCGGGCAGTCCGTCTTTAGAATTAAAACTGTGGAATGATCCGGGTTTTTTATTGAATAGATTCAGCCCAAAAAGTGTTCCTATCCATAGATTGCCTTTGTGATCTTCAAATAAAGACACAATGGTATTGTTTGACAAGCTGCTTTTGTCTTCGGTATGAATGTATTTCTGGAAATTGTTCTTTGCAGGATCATAACGGTAAAGGCCACCAAAGGAGCCCACCCACATATTCCCTTCCCGGTCTTCCAGGAACGCAGAAATGTTTTCAGATATGCCACCTGCAACATTTGTAGGTTTATAGTGCGTAAAAGTCTGGGTTTGCGGATCGTATATATCCAAACCACCCCCAAATGTTCCTATCCATATCTTGTTTTGTTTGTCTTTATATAATACCCAAATATTGTCTGAACCGATAGTTCCTTTTGCACTTACTGTTTTCGTATCAAAATGTTTCAGAAGCCTTCCTTGCTTACTAAGCACCGATATACCTTTACCCCATGTGCCCGTCCATATGTTTCCTTCAGCATCTTCAATGATAGATAAGACATGGTTGCCCCTGATGCTCTTTGGGTTATTCGCATTGCTTTTGTAATGTGAAAAGAGGCCTGTTTTGCGATTCAAATTATTTAGTCCGCCACCATCCGTGCCTACCCACAAGTTATTGTCCGAATCTTCAAAGAGTGACAGGACGTTATTATTGCTTAGGCTTGTTGCAAAAGAGGTGTGCTTGTAATGAATAAAATTATTTGCTGTGGGGGTATATAAGCTGATGCCACCGGCATACATGCCCAGCCACATGTTTTGGTCTTTGTCCTGGTATATAATATGGCATGAATTACTGCTGACAGTAGTTTCATCGAAATCATCTTTTAGTAAAGTAGAAAATTTGGAAACGCCGTCAAATAAGCAAAGACCCCCGTTTTCAATACCTAACCAAAACATGCCTTTGCTGTCCTCGGCCATAAAGAGGACATTATCGTTCGCTATCGTGTTGGGGTTATTCTTATCGCTTTTATAAACCAAGAAAATCCCCTTTTCTTTATTAAACAGTACAAGACCGCCGCCCCGGGTAGCAAACCATACACGGTGTTTGCTATCAATAAAAATCCTGTGAATGTTTTTAAAACCTATGGAGCCTGGTTTGCCATCATCTTCAAACCGCTGAAATTGTTTAGTTTTAAAATTCCATTTGCAAGCCCCTCCAAACATGGTCCCCATCCATAAATTATGTTCTTCATCTTCTTTTATATCCAGGATATGATCGCTACTGAGCGTATGGATGTTTTTTTGTTTTTTCCAGTAAGTTGAAAATTTTTGCGTGGCCCGGTCAAATGTGTTTAACCCTTGCGCAGTGCCCACCCACAACGTACCGCGGCTATCCTCAAACACTACATTTACATTGTCGTCGGAAATACTACGAGGATCATTGGTATGATGATAGTTCGTAAATCTTTCTTTGTCTGTATCAAACCTCGATAAGCCGCCGCCCATGGTGCCGATCCATATAACCCCCCTGGAATCCTGGATGATAGACTGTATAAAGTTGTTGGAGATGCTCGTAGAATCTTCTGCAACGTTTTTAAAGATTTTAAATGTGTAGCCATCGAACCGGTTAAGGCCATCGCGGGTACCTATCCACATAAAACCTTTATTATCCTGTAATATGCAGGTAACGTTTGCTTGTGATAAACCCTGCTCAACTCCAATACGCTTAAAAGGAATATTTAGCTTTTGCGCTATAACGCTTGCAGTAAAGGAGCTTAAAAAAACAACAAATAAAACGCACTTTGAGCAGGCGGCCATTGCACTTCTCGATACACAGTTTTGTTTGGGTTTTATCAACGGGAGGCGTGGTTTTCTTGGCATATTGGGTTGGATTGGCAAACTTCTCGGTCTTGAACTGGAATGTCTGGGTTAAGATAGAGTTCTGAACTAAAATAGATAACTCATCATGCTTATAATCTAATAGCATGAGGGTTAGTTGCAAGGCTAATTACGGAATTACTCTTACCCGGAAGAAAGTGTAGGCATTAAACTAAAGCAGGAACAATAAATTTTACAACTATATCGCGCTAAGCTGGCCTGTATAAATTTTGTTTTTTTGTCAGGCCTCATTCATTTCCTCAACCCATTTATCCCTTTCATCGGGAGAAAGCTTCCATGGAGCAAAGTTGTTTTCGATACTGCTGTACATTCCATTCCATTCCTGGGGCTGGTTGCTCTCCTCCAGTGCTACATATCTTTTGAGCTGGTTGATAATATATAGCGGGTCAATGAGTACCGGGCAAACCTGCACACAAGCCTGGCAACTTGTGCAGGCCCATAATTCCTCTGTAGAAATATAATTGTGAAGTAAGGTTTTGCCGTCATCCGTAAAATTTTTGTTCTTAGCTATATTCGCGCCTACTTCTTCCATACGATCCCTCGTATCCATCATAATTTTCCGCGGCGATAATAATTTGCCTGTTTGGTTGGCGGGACAAGCCTCTGTACATCGGCCACACTCAGTGCAAGTATAGGCATCAAGCAAACTTTTCCAACTTAAGTCGGACACATCCTTAGCCCCGAACTTTTTATGTTCCTCAGCAGGCCCGCCAGCATGTGCAGTTTCAGGTTGCATAGCAAACAAAACCTCATTTTGTATGTCTGGCATATTTTGCATTTTCGCTTGCGGCTTTATACGTGCGTAATAAGAATTCGGGAAGGCCAATATAATATGCAGGTGTTTTGAGTACGGCAGGTAGTTCAGGAAAACGAAGATCCCGGCGATATGAAGCCACCAGGCTAAGCGTTCGGTTGCCACTAATGCCTGCGTAGAAAAACTTTGGAAGAGGGGAGCAATGGTTCCCGAAACCCAAAAGCTGCCTACATCGGTATAGTGTTGCTCACCCCTGACCTGCAGGTTTCTATCCGCGGCATTCATCATCAAAAACAAGGTCATTAAGACGATTTCAAAAATCAAAATATAATTTGCGTCGCTTCTTGGCCACCCGTTCAGTTCCTTCATATTTAACCTCCTGACTCCTGTAATATTTCTTCTTGCCAAAAAAATAACACAGGCAGCAAGTACCAAAAAAGCCAGCACTTCGAAGAAGTTGATCATAAAGCTGTATGCTTTTCCTAAGGAAGCTGAAAAGAGCCTGTGCGTACCAAGAACACCATCAAGAACAATTTCAAGTATTTCGATATTGATAATAATAAAGCCCGCATAAACGGCCAAATGCAGGAAAGCAACAAATGGTTTATCAAACATTCTCTTTTGCCCCAGTGCCATGATCAAGACGTTTTTCCACCGCTGCGGATGAACCTCCAATTTCTCCTTCCGCCCAAGTTTAATGTTGCGGATAATACTGCCTCCCTTTTTTACAAACAGGAAAACAGCTATTATAAGAAGAGCAATAAATAAGATTTGTGGTACCAACTCCATAATCCAGCTTTAGATTTGCTAATTTAAGCCCTATAAATTTAGCAGATGGATACTGTTGCAGCAGGCCCGATTTTAACTACCGGGGATATCAAGAGAAAGTTGAGGCGTATGGCTTTTGAAATTGCCGAGCGCAATTCCGGGTGTGAAGCCCTGATTATTGCCGGTATAGCGGGCAATGGAGAAGTGGTGGCCAAGGGCATAACCAGGGAACTTGAGCAGATAATAGATTGCCGTATGGACCTGATCACGGTTTTTATTGACAAAGAAAATCCATTGACTGTATCATTGGAGCAGGAAGTTGAATTACACCAGCAAACAATAATACTGGTAGATGATGTTGCCAATAGCGGAAGAATTATGCTATATGCTTTAAAAGCTTTTTTAGGTGCGGAACCCAAATCCATCCAAACAATGGTATTGGTGGAACGTAGCCATAAACTCTTTCCGATACAAATCGATTACGTGGGCCTTTCAATTGCCACCACGCTACAGGAGCATATAACCGTAAAAACAACGGGAGATTTGATTGAAGGCGCCTGGCTTTATTAAAAATAAAACCAGTGTCCTTTAACCTGGCCCTTTGAAAATTTCAAAGCTGGCGCAGGAATCTTAATAGAATTTAGACCCGCAAAAAGAGTTTTCAGAACCTTGCTTTTTGTTTTTATTTTAGTGACATCTATATCAGGTGATAAATACC
>Ga0136611_10002091_pt1 | contig 13863 bp, 9 predicted proteins | sample AntDrymUQ2232306_2_FD_106645 | JGI IMG/M metagenome (GOLD analysis project Ga0136611, IMG submission 106645) | Polar desert sand microbial communities from Dry Valleys, Antarctica - metaG UQ223 (23.06) | ecosystem: Environmental > Terrestrial > Soil > Desert | place: Antarctica: Dry Valley...
TCGCTCGTGATGAACTTCCGCCCGCAGTACTGGCACTGGTTGTGATCGCGGGCGAAGATGTTCCGGCGGTTGAACTTCACCGTCTGCCGGGGCACCTTGTCGTAGTCGAGCAGCCGGACGACACGCGGGGCCTGGATTTCGACGGTCGGGGTGCGCACCCAGTCGTCGTGCTCCTCGCGGAAGTTCTGCGCCCGGAACGCGCTCAGTTCGGCCCACGATTCGAAATCGTAGCTGAGGAACTGCCCCTCTTCGACGCTCACGACTTCGGCCTGCTCCTTGGCGAGCAGGCAGAAGGCCCGGCGCACGCTGATGACGTGCACGGCCATGAACATCTTGTTCAGCACCAGAACGCTCGATTCGAGCGGGGAAACCGTCGTGGGACTCATAGCGGCGAAGACCCCCTCGATGATGCGGCGGCGGATCGGGGGCCGTCGGTGCGACGGGGCCGATCCGCTATCCGAGACGCGCCGGAGCTAGGTCGGGTTCATGCACACGCCCATCATACCCGTCGGAATTCGCGGAATGCAAGGGTCGGAACCGGTTCTTTGGCACGGCCTTCACGATCCGCTCACACGGCGGAACCGACCGCACGGGCGAAGCACCACTCGAACAGGAGCGCCCACTCGGCGTGTTGGATCTTCCGGCACGTTTCCTCCGCAGCGGAGCCAGAGCCGCGGTACTCTTCGCAGTGATCGATGAATGTCGCCGGGTTCCAATCCATCCCCATGCCGAGGTAGCCGAGTTCGGCGGCGTCCTTCGCAAGCTCGGCGTGAATCGGGTGCGTTCCGACCCGGCGGAACCAGTACTTCGCATTCGCGGGATCGGGTTCGCGACGGTGCAGGATGCCGTGCCAATAGCTCCCTTCCGGCGTGTCGAGTTCTTGGCCGATCGCGTGCGATTCCTCGAAGAAATCGTAGGCGAGCCAGAGCGCGGCCCGGCACGCATCCGCCGCACTGCGATCCGCGATGCGGCCGAAATCCGCATCGCCGATGCCGGCGAGTTTGCCCCGCATCGCTTCGACGGGTGGGCCGAAGCTCAAGCCCGGCAGCGGACGCGCGGAGAGCAATCCTCGGATCGCAATCGGTATCAGTTCACTCATCCGCATCGCCTCCCGCTTTGCGATTCTCGCCCGCTTTGCGGAACGGGTGAGGCTTCACGACCAAGTCTTCGTCCGTCTGCAATCCGTGCGTGAAATCGTCGTTGCCGTTGCGGGCGTCGTAGAGCGCGGCGATGCGGCGGCAGTCGGCGTCGAGCCAGTCATAGAACTCGGGCACCTTCACCCGGCCCGATGGGGACGCGAGCGGATGATCGTCGGGCAGCAACAGGCTCGCGGTTTTGACGCCGTCGTCCTTCAGGTATCGGAAGAGCAGGCGGACGTCGCGCAGGAAGGCGTAGCGCGTGTTGAGGCTGACGTAGGCGAGGGCCGCGCGGAGGTGCTTGTGCGTGAGGCGCAGCGCCCGGGTGCCGTTGCCGGTGAGGGCGAGGAAGCGGATGTGGTCGTCCACGTAGGCCGTGTGGCCGGGATTCGAGGCGACCATCGGGTAACCGATGCGGTGGTAGTGCATCGCTTCCTTCAGGCGATCCAGCCGGAACAGCGACATCATCAGCTTCGGATAGGTGCGGTGCGGCACGGTGCTGCACTTCATGCGGCCGCTGAGGATCGGCCCGGCCGCGGCGATGGCCTCCTCGTGGCGATCGAAGCAGCGGTGGTAGCTGACGAGGCGATCCTGCACGCAGGCGGCGCAGTTGCTGAACGTGTCCCGCTTCGTCGCGGCCAACAGCTTCTGGGCCGCTTCGGCCGCGGGCTTGTCCCCGAGGCTGATCGCGATGGAGCACTCCTCGTCGTAGACCGCGTGCATCGTCGAGCCGTCGGCCTTGTAGCGCCGGCGCAGGTCTTCGACCGTCGCGGAGATCTGCTCCCGCGAGATCTGGTGGAACGCCGGCAGCGCCCCCGCGATCCACTTGTACTTCCAGAGCAGGTCGATCTCCGTCGCCCGGCCGCCGAAGAGCTTCTTGTCGCGGTCGAACTGGCTGAGGCACCACGAGAAGGCGACGAGCTTCACGTCGGGCTGCCCGCCCGAGGAGGCGGCGCTGACGAGTTCGAGCCGGCACCGGAAGGCTTCGGGGAGGTCGTTGCGCGAATCGGCGATGCGCACGGCCTCCTCGACCATCGCGATGCGCGATGGGCCGTGCGGAAGGTTCGCGGCCTCCGCCATCAGGCGGTCGATATCGTCTTCGCCGGCGGCGATCATGGACTCCTCCGCGTCCGGGTCTTGGCCTCAGGAGCGGTCGAACCGGCGCAGCGTTCCGCGAGTTCGGCCGATTCACCGAGTTTCGCGAGTTCCCCTGCGTAGAACGGCGTGCCGTTGCGGGCGTCCAGCCGCCGCACGAGATCGGCGATCTGCGCGTCGAGCCACGCGGCGAAGGCTTCGCACGGCACGCGGCCCGCTTCGGCTCCGGGAATCGCCGCCGAATCGGGGACGCGGAACTTCACCTTCGATTTGCCGGCGGTCAGCAGGCGTTCGCAGAGGAACTTGCCCGCCCGGAAGTAATCGAACCGCATGATGCGGTTCGGTTCGATCGCGGCCGATTCGAGGTGGCTCTCGTAGACCTTCACGGCCGAGGCGAGGTTGCCGACGACGGCGAGGTACTCGGCGTGCTCCGCGAAGTTCCCGGCCCCCTGGCGCTCGCGCTTCAGCAGCGGCAGCGAGATTTTCTGGTACTCCGCGGCGCGCTCCCACTGCCCTTCGCGCGCCAGCGGCATGAGCAACTCCGACATGATGAGTCCGCGGAAGTGCGTCGTGATCGTCGGGTCGCTCAGGAACTTCTCGCCGAGCCGCACGGCCTTCGCGTACTCCTCCTGCAGCACCGCGTAGAAGATGGCGAAGGCCTTCTCGGTTTCGTGGTCGTCCGAAAGCCAATCGCGCTTCGTCCCGGCGATCTTCTTGTGCGCGGCCTGCGCGGCGGCGCGGTCGCCCAAGTCCAGGTAGACGCGCCGGTGCAGGTGGTAGCAGGGCCGCAGCGAAGCGCCGCGCTTCCGGTAGCGCTCGGCCATATCGGCGATGGCCGCTTCGATCTGCGAGCGCGGGATGTCCGGGAATCCGGCCATGGAATCGAGCACCCAGCGGTAGGCCCAGAGGGCGTCGTGGTCGTCGAGGTCGGGGTCTTCGTCGAGCTTCGCCAAGCACCACGCGAAGTGGACGAGCAGCAGATCCTGCCGGCTCGCGTGGTACGCGGGCCAGAGCATCTCCATGCGCGTGTCGTAGCCGAGGGCCGTGTCGTTGTGCAGGTCGGCGAGGGCGATGGCCTCCTCGAAGATCGCGACCTTGGCGGGCCCTTCGGGCAGATCGTCGGCCTTCGAGATGAGGTCGTAGACCCGGTCGTCGTAGTCGGGCGTGCGTCGGCTCATGGTCGCCTTCGGGCGGGGACGGGCGGAGTCCGGGCGACATCGGTCTCGCAGCGGGCCAGCCGGGCCGCGTAATAGTCGTTGCCGTTGCGGGCATCGTACAACGCCGACCAGTGCGCGACATCCGATTTCAGCCGGTCCGCCAACGCCCGCAACTCGTACACGTTCTCCGCGGCGCTCGGGACGGGGAATCCGTCGGGGAGTTTCACCGTCACCGTCGATTGGCCCGCCGCCAGAGCCTTCGCCGCGAAGACGTACATCGACCGGAGGAAGGCCATGCGGTCGTTCGGCTTCCGGGCCAGCAGCGCGACCGGCAGGTGCTTCTCGATGAGCCGGATGCAGCGCGGGAACCGGCCGGTCAGCGCGAGGTACTCGACGTGATCGCCGCAGCAGTCGACGTAGCGGGGGTTCCACGCGACGTAGCGGTAGCCCTTCTTGTGGCACTGCTCGGCGAGGTCGGGCCGGCCCGTCACCCAGAGCGGGTAGAGGAGGTCGGCGCAGTCGGATCCGAAGAAGTGTTCCGACGTCATGCGCCCTTTCAGCACACTGTCACACTGTCGGATGCCCGCTTCGTAATCCTCCTGGAAGAAGTGGTAATCGGCGAGGAAGGCCCGTTCGGTCTCGGGATCGTCCGAGAAGCGATCGCGCGCCGCGGCCTTCCAGTGCCCGAGGGCTTCCGCCGCACCGGGCTTATCCTTGATCGAGATGCCGACGTTGACGCGCAGGAGGTGGATGGCCCGGAGCGTGCTCCCGGCCGCGCGGTAGCGGCGGGTGATGTCGCCGAGGGCGTCGTCGATCTGAGAGCGGGTGATCTGCGGGAAGGTCGGCATCTCGCTGATGATCCAGCGGTACTCCCAGAGGATGTCGTCGACTCCGAACCGGGCGGGGTCGCGGTCGCACTGGGCGAGGCACCAACTGTAGGCGACGAGCATGAGGTCGGGCTGCCCGGCGTCGAGGCAAGCCGGGAGGAGCTTCTTGCGGGCTTGGTAGCCGAGGGGAACATCCTGGTGGGTGTCGGCGATGCGCGCGGCTTCCTCCAGGCAGGCCACCTTAGCCGGGCCTTCCTTGAACTCCTCGGCCTTGTCGAGGAGCATCGCGACTTCGGTGGTGTAGTCGGTCATCGGCGCGATCCTCCGCGTGTCATTCTGGCAGCCTGCGGGCGCGGGGACTAGCGCCATTCCCAGCATTTCGAGCCTCCCGCGTGCGGCACACCATTTGCATTTCCACTGCGTAAAATGGATTGAGCAAAGAAAATACCTCTCCCCTCTCCCGGCTTTGCGGGAGAGGGGATCGGAAGTGATCGCGCAAGTGACTGGGAGGATCACCGCCGATGGATGCCGGACGATTCACCGAACGCGCCCGCGAAGCGCTCGCCGATTCGCAGAAGCTCGCGGCGAAGTTCGACCACCAACAGATCGACGCCGAGCACCTCCTGCTCGCCCTGCTCGAACAGGCTAAGGGGCTGACGCTCGCGCTGCTGTACAAGCTCGGCGTGCCGGCCGATGCCCTGACGATTCAAGTGCAGCGGCTGCTCGACCGTATCCCGAAGGTCACCGGGCAGAACGTCTCGCAATCGGCTTCGACGCGGTTCAACAAGATCCTCGCGGTCGCCGAGGACGAAGCCAAGAAATTGAAGGACGAATTCCTGTCGGTCGAACACCTGCTCCTCGCACTCGCTGCGGATCGCGACGGGGCCGGGCAACTTCTGCGCGAGGCCGGAGCGAGCCGGGAGCAACTGCTGCGCGTCCTCGCCGAAGTCCGCGGCAAGCAGCGCGTGACCTCGCAGAACCCCGAAGAGACCTACCAGTCGCTGGAGAAATACGGCCGCGACCTCACCGAGGCGGCGCGCAAGGGGAAGCTCGACCCCGTCATCGGGCGGGATGAGGAGATCCGCCGGATCGTGCAGATCCTCAGCCGGCGGACGAAGAACAATCCCGTGCTCATCGGCGAACCGGGCGTCGGCAAGACGGCCGTCGTCGAAGGCTTGGCCCAGCGGATCGTCCGCGGCGACGTGCCCGAGGGCTTGAAGGATCGCCGCATCGTCGCGCTCGACATGGGGGCGCTCATCGCCGGGGCCAAGTTCCGCGGCGAATTCGAGGAGCGGTTGAAAGCCGTGCTGAACGAGGTGATGTCCGCCGAGGGGACGATCATCCTCTTCATCGACGAACTGCACACGGTCGTCGGCGCGGGGAAGACCGAAGGCTCGATGGACGCGGGGAACCTGCTGAAGCCGATGCTGGCGCGCGGGGAACTCCACTGCATCGGCGCGACGACGCTCGACGAGTACCGCCAACACATCGAAAAGGATCCCGCGTTCGAGCGCCGGTTCCAGCCGGTGACGGTCGATCAGCCGAGCGTGGCGGATACCATTTCGATCCTCCGCGGGCTGAAGGACAAGTACGAAGTCCACCACGGCGTCCGCATCAAGGATGCGGCGCTCGTCGCGGCGGCGGTGCTGTCGAACCGCTACATCGCCGACCGCTTCCTGCCGGACAAGGCCATCGACCTCATGGACGAATCGGCCGCGAAACTGCGCACCGAAATCGACTCGATGCCGACGGAACTCGACGAGATTTCCCGGCGCGTGATGCAGCTCGAGATCGAACGCGAAGCCCTGCGGAAGGAGACCGATCGCGCGTCCAAAGAACGCTTGGCGAAGCTCGACGAGGAACTCGCGAACTCGAAATCGGAGGCCGACGAACTGAAAGGGCGCTGGCAGGCGGAGAAGGGGGGCGTGCAGAAAGTGCGGGCCGTGCGCGAGCAGATCGACGAGACGAAGAGCCAACTGGAACGGGCCATCCGCGATTCCGACCTCAGCCTCGCGGCCCAGCTCCAGCACGGCCGGCTGCCCGAATTGCAGCGCGAACTCGCCGGGCTGGAGCAGACGATGGACGCGAACACCGCGCCGCGCTTGCTGAAGGAAGAGGTCGGCGAAGAGGACATCGCCGCGGTCGTCAGCCGCTGGACGGGGGTTCCGGTGCAGCGGCTGCTCGCGGGGGAGTCGCAGAAGCTCCTCCATTTGGGCGAAGAACTCCACAAGCGCGTCATCGGTCAGGATGAAGCCGTGGAAGCCGTAGCCGACGCCGTGGTGCGGGCGCGCTCGGGGATGAACGATCCGAACCGGCCCCTCGGCTCGTTCATCTTCCTCGGGCCGACGGGCGTCGGCAAAACCGAACTGGCGCGGGCGCTCGCCGAATTCCTCTTCGACGACGACAAGGCTATGGTCCGGCTCGACATGAGCGAGTACCAAGAGAAGCACACCGTCTCCCGGCTCGTCGGCGCTCCCCCCGGCTACATCGGCTACGACGAAGGGGGCCAGCTCACGGAAGTCGTCCGCCGCCGGCCCTATTGCGTCATCCTCTTCGACGAGGTCGAGAAGGCCCACGCGGACGTGTTCAACGTTCTGCTGCAAGTCCTCGACGACGGCCGGCTGACCGACAGCCAGGGACGCACCGTGGACTTCCGCAACACCATCGTCATCATGACGTCGAACATCGGCAGCCAGCAGATCCTGAAGTTCAAAGGGTCGCACATCGGCGAGGTCTACGACCGCATGAAGGACGAGGTCATGTCCGAAATGCGCAAGTTCTTCCGGCCCGAATTCCTCAACCGCGTGGACGAGACCATCGTCTTCCACGCCCTCAAGGAATCGGATCTGATGAAGATCATCGACATCCAGCTCGACCGAATCCGCGAGCGGCTCGCGGAGCGGAAGATCGTGCTGACTCTGACCGACGCGGCGAAGAAGCAGCTCGTCCACATCGGCTACGAGCCGAGCTACGGTGCCCGACCGCTGAAGCGCGTGCTCCAGAAGGAAGTGGAGACGGGGCTGGCGAAGAAATTGCTCCGGGGGGAAATTCCCGACGGCAGTACGGTGCGCGTCGATTACGATTTGAGCCACGACGCGCTGACTTTCACGGCGGGCGGCGGATAGCTTTCCCGGGAGAATCGGATGGCCCTTCGAGACGTGAGCGGGGAGCGGTTCGCCCCGCGGCCGACGCGCAATCCGATCATCCTCATCGCCGCCGTCGCGATGCTGCTCGTCCTGATTGCGGGGCTGGTGACCGGCGGGGTCATCGCCTGGAAGCGCTTCGGGACGGAATCGCAGGTCGGGCTCCGGGAATCGGCCCCGCGCTCGCAGCCCGACGCCGAAGAGCGCGAGAACATCGACCTGTTCAAGAAGGCCAAGGCCTCGGTCGTGAACGTCGATACCATCGCGTACCGGCGCGGAGCCGACCGGCGCATCCGCGCCACGGCGACCGAGACCGGCTCCGGGTTCTTCTGGGACGACGACGGCCGGATCGTCACGAACTATCACGTCGTCGAAGATGCGTACCTGAAGGCGGGGCAACTCTCCCTGCGCGTCGTGCTCGCGGACGGCTCGGCCTATCCCGCCTCCATCGTCGGCACCGCGGCCGATGTCGATCTCGCCGTGATCCAAATTGCGGCGCCGCGCGACAAGATCAAGAAGATCTCCGTGGGCCGCTCGAACGATCTCGAAGTCGGGCAGAAGGCTTACGCCATCGGCAATCCCTACGGGTTGAATCTGACGCTCACGAAGGGGATCATCTCGGCGCTGGACCGCGAGATCGAATCGCCGTCGAAGCGGGCGATCCGGGGGGCCATCCAGATCGACGCGCCGATCAATCCGGGGAACTCCGGCGGGCCGCTGCTCGACCGCGACTGCCGGCTCATCGGCGTGAACACCTCCATCGCTTCGCCGTCCGGCGGCAACGTCGGCATCGGCTTCGCGATCCCGGTCGATACCGTCAATGCCGTCGTCACCGAACTGATCGGAAACGGCCGGATGCTCCGGGCCGACATCGGCATCAAGCTCGCCGACGAACGCAGCCTCCGCCGCGCGGGCTACGCGGCCGGCGTGATGATCGACGAAGTGCAGGCGGGCGGCCCGGCCGCCCTCGCGGGGCTGCTGCCGATGGGCGATGCGACGCCCGGTGACCTGATCGTGAAGATGAACGGCCAAGAGGTCACGTCGAATGCGCAGTTCGATCTCCTGATCGCGGCGCGGAGGCCGGGCGACCGCGTCACGCTGGAAATCGAACGCCGCGAAAAGCGGATGACGGTCGAGGTGACGCTGAGGGGGATTTGATTCTCACTCCCTCTCCCGGCTTTGCGGGAGAGGGGAGAAGGCGTTCACGGAATCCGTCGCAGTGCGTTATGCTCGTAACGCCCTCGGTGGGATTCCGCTCCGCGGTTCGTCTCTCCGGTATCCGTCCTTCCGACTCGGAGTTGGCAATGGCCTTTTCCCGCCTCCGGTTTGCAGTCCTCCCCGCGCTCGTCGCCCTCGGACTGTCCGTCGGCTCCGCTCAGCCGGCGCGGGCGCAGAGCAAGAAGATCAACACGGACGACATGGTCGAGAAGGGCCTCGACTACCTCAAGCGGAGCCAGCACCCGGACGGCCACTGGGACGGCGGCGGGGGCTCCTACCCGACCGTGATGACGGCCCTCGCGGGCATGGCCCTCCTGATGGAGGGGAGCACCCTCCGGGAAGGGAAGTACAGCGACAACCTCGTGAAGGCCGTCGATTGGTTCCTGACGCGCTCTCAGAACAACGGCCTGCTCGGCAATCCGCAGAACCCGACCGAATCGTCCCGGTACATCTACGGCCACGGCTTCGGTTTGCTCTTCCTGTCCAGCGTCTACGGCGAGGAAGAAGACGACAAGCGCCGCAAAAAGCTCGAAGCGATCATCAAGAAGGCCGTGGAGTTCAGCGGCAAGGCGCAGACGAAGCAGGGGGGCTGGGGCTACGTCTCGGCGGCCGACGGCGGCGGCTTCGACGAAGGTTCGACCACGATCACGCAACTTCAAGGACTGCGGGCCGCCCGCAACGCCGGGATCGTGGTGCCCAAGTCGATCATCGACAGTTCGACCGAGTATCTCCGGAAGTGTACGACGCCGCGCGGCGGGGTGATCTACAACCTCGGCCAGGGCCAAGTCGCGCAGTCCGGCGGGGAATGCCAAGCGATCACCGCGGCGGCCGTCGCCTGCGCGTTCAGCTCGGGCCAGTACGACGACAAGTACGCCAAGATGTGGCTGAAGTACTGCAAGCAGGCCATCTACGGGACGGGCGGCTTGGGCGGCGGCCACGACGACTACCAGAGCTACTACTTCTCGCAGGCGGTCTACGTCCTCGGGGACGACCGCTACGGCAAGCTCTTCCCGGACGAGAAGAAAGAGAACTGGATGACGTGGGGCCAATACCGCGAAGTGATCTACGGGCACTACAAGCGGACGCAGACCAGCGACGGGAGCTGGCCCGGCAACTACGCCGGCCCGATGCTCGGCACGACGATGGCCCTCACGATCCTGCAGTTGGAAAAGAGCACGCTGCCGATCTACCACCGGTGATGATCGGAAAGGTGAGCGGTTCGGCGTTTCCCGAAAGGTATCGTTTTCGGGCGGGTATGCTCCGCGTGCGCACCGCCCGGGAGTGCTTCCGTTGGCTCACGGCTCCGAGCAAATCCGCAAAATCCGGCTGTTGCTCGGCGAAATCGCCGAGTCCGGGGGCTTTTACGCCGCGAAGTACCGCACCGCCGGAATCGATCCGCTCGCGATTCGCACGTCCGCCGACTTCGCGAAACTTCCCTTTACCCTCAAATCCGAGATCGCCGCGGATCAATCCGCGAACCCGCCCTACGGAACGAACTTCACGCGGTCGCCGCGCGAATACTCGCGCATCCACCAAACCTCGGGGACGACGACGGGCCGCCCGCTCCGCTGGCTCGATACCCCGGAAAGTTGGAGCTGGATCCTCGACTGCTGGTGGCTCGGCTTCCGCGATTGCGTCGGCCTCACGCGCGAGGACCGCGTGTTCTTCCCCTTCTCGTTCGGGCCGTTCCTCGGCTTCTGGGCCGCATTCGAAGCCGTGACGCGGGCGGGCCACTTCGCTATTTCCGGCGGCGGCATGCCGAGCACGGCCCGATTGCAGACCATCCTCGAACACCGGGCCACGGTCGTCTGCTGCACGCCGACGTACGCCCTGCACCTCGCGGAAGTCGCCGGGCGCGAGAAGATCGACTTGGCGAAGGCCGGGGTGCGGGCGGTTGTTGTGGCTGGGGAGCCGGGCGGCAGCATCGCGGTGACCCGCGAGCGGATCGCGGCCGCGTGGGGCGCCCGCGTCTTCGATCACTACGGCCTCACGGAGGTCGGCCCCGTCGCTTTCGAGACCGTCGATCGGCCGAATGAAATGCGGCTGCTCGAATCGGAATTCATCGTCGAAGTGATCGATCCCGAAACGGGGTCGGCTGCGGATTCGGGCGAACTCGTCCTCACGAACTTGGGCCGCAGCGGTTCGCCGCTCATCCGCTATCGCACCGGCGACATGGTGAATCTCGCTCCCGGCGTCGATGCGACGGGTTGCCGCTCGATCGCGGGGGGGATCCTCAATCGCGCCGACGACATGATCCACATCCGCGGGAACAACCTCTACCCATCGGCCATCGAAGCGGTGATCCGCCGCTTCCGCGACGTCGTCGAGTTCCGCATCCTCGTGGATCGCTCCGAAGCGCTCTCGGACTTGCAAATCGAAATCGAACCGGCCGAAGGAACCGCCGGCGCAGGGCTGGCTCAAGCGGTGGCACGGGCCATCCGCGACGACTTGCTCTTCCGAGCCGATGTGGTCGCGGTCGCCCCCGGCAGCCTGCCCCGATTCGAGCTGAAATCGCGCCGGGTGGTGCGATCCAAAAAATCGGTATAGTTACAGTACGACCCCCGCCTGCTCCCACTTTGGAGATGTCCATGCCGCGGACACGCCGCCTCGCCCTCCTGATCGCACTGATCGCGGTGACCCCCGCTCCGGCCGCCGACTGGATCCACTGGCGCGGCCCCGAGCAGACGGGCCAATCGAAAGAGACCGGCCTTCCGGACACCTTCGACCTCGCGACCGTCGGGAAGAACAATCTCCTGTGGAAACAGCCCTTCGGCGGGCGTTCGGCTCCGCTCGTCATGGCCGGGAAAATCTACGTGATCAACGGGGCCGATACGGCGAAGGCAACCGAAGTCGAACGCATCATGTGCCTCGACGCCAATACCGGGGCCAAAGTGTGGGAAACGCCTTTCAGCGTCTTCCTCACCGACATCACGTCGAGCCGGCTCGGCTGGACCTCGCTGACGGCCGATCCCGCCGCCGGGACGATCTTCGCGCAGACGACCGCCGGGTTCCTCGTCAGCTTGGACGCCAAGACCGGCAAAGTGCTCTGGTCGCGGCAGCTCACGGAAGAGTTCGGCCGCGTGACGGGCTACGGCGGTCGCATCGCCTCGCCGATCTTCGACAGCGGCCTCGTCATCGTCGGCCTCGTCAACGGTTCGTGGGGGGATCAGGCCCGCGGGGCGAATCGCTTCCTGGCCGTCGATGCGAAGACGGGCGAAGTCGTCTGGTGGTCCTCGCCGTCCGAAGAACTCAAGCTCGCATTCAAAGGCACCTACTACTCGAACCCCGTCATCGCCGTCATCGGCGGCCAGCGGCTGTTCATCTCGGGCGCTGCGGACGGTGCCGTCCACGCGCTGAAAGTCCGCACGGGCGAACGGGTCTGGAGCCACGTCTTCGGGGCGAAAGTCATCAATCCTTCGCCGGTCGTCTCCCCGGACGGCAAGGTCTACGTCGCTCACGGCGAAGAGAACCCGCAGGGGGCACCCATCGGCCGGGTCGTCTGCTTGGATGCGACGCAGATCGCCGCCAAAAAGCCGAAGGTCGTCTGGGACACCTTCCGCCGCGCTTACAAGGAGAACGGCAACCAGCCGCTGTCGAAGCGGTTCGGGCTGGCCAGCCCCGCCCTCGCCGACGGGATGCTCTTCATGCCCGACGACGGCGCCGAGATGCACGTCTTCGACGCCGGAACCGGCGAGCTGCTCTGGCGCTGGAAGTACGGCACGGTGGCCCGCGGTGCTCCGCTCATCGCCGACGGCAAGCTCTACGTCTTCGACGTGTTCGCGAAGCTCTCCGTCCTCGCGAAGATCGCGAAGGTCGCCCCGGCGCAGGGGGACGTCGCCCAGCACTTGATCCGGGCCAAGCCCGGCACGGGCGGCGTAGTCGAGACCAACGGCACCCCCATCGCCGTGAACGGGAAGATCTACTTCCAGACGCGCGACGACATCTACTGCATCGGCGACCCGAAAGCCACGACGACCGAGGCGAAGTACACGCCGCTCGCCGACGAGACCAAATTCGACGAGAAGGCCGCGGTCGCTGCGATCCGCGTCTTCCCCGCCGATGTCCTCAGTGCGCCCGGCGAAAAGGTCACGGTCGGCGTGAAGTTCCTCGACGCGAACGGCCGCGAACTTCCGGCCCCGAAAGGTGCCAAACTCGACTGGAGCTTGCCGCTGCCTCCGAAAACGCCGGCCGGTGCTCAACCGCCGGCCCTGCCGGGGGAAGTCAAAGGCGAGGGTGAGACGGCGACCGTCACCATCGGCAAAGTTCCGCCGAGTTCGGCGGGTGTGGTCGAAGTGAAGTCCGGCGATCTCTCCGCGAAGGCCCGCATCCGCGCCGCGGCCGCTCTTCCCTTCAAGCCCGACTTCGCCAAGATTCCGCTCGGGGGGGCTCCCGGCGGTTGGGTGAACACGCAGGGCAAGTTCGTGATGGTCGAACTCGCCGGCAAGCGCGTGCTGAGCAAAGTGAACGACAACGGCGCTCCACCCGTGGCCCGCGCCAACGCTTACATCACGCCGCCGAACGTTTCGAACTACACGGTCCAAGCCGACATGGTCGGCGAAGAGGTCGGCGATACTTTCCCGGACATGGGGCTGCTCTCGCACCGCTACGTACTCGTGCTCGACGGGAAAACCGACCCCGTCAACAACAAGCGCCAGCTCCGCATCGTCTCGTGGGAGGCGCGCGACCGCGTGAACGTCGCCGTCGATTTCGACTGGGCCTCGAAGGCCTGGTATACGGTGAAGTTCTCGGTCGAAGTCGATCCCAGCGGCAAGTCGGCGATGCTCCGGGGCAAAGTCTGGGAGCAGGGCAAGCCGGAACCGGAGAAGTGGACGCTCGAATTCAAGGATGTGAATCCCAATAAAGAGGGGGCGGCGGGGCTGTACGGCTACATCACGAACGCCGCTCCCGGAGCGCCCGGCGGCCCACCCGTCGCCTCGACGATCCACTACGACAACGTCGGCATCGTGCCGAACGCCAAGGCCTCGGAAAACCCGCGCGGCGCCCCCGGCGACAAGTGATCCCAGACTCCGGACTCGCACCCTCCTTCAGGATATCCCATGAGTATTCGCCCCCTCATCGCCATCGGAGCGACGGTTCTCACCGCGGCAATCGGCCTCGCGATCATCGCCAAGAACGTGGCCAACCCTGCCGTGGTCGCCGGCCCGGCGGCGCCTCCTGCGGAGGCGCAGAAGCCCGAGCCTAAGCCCGAAGTCAAGCCCGAAGTCAAGCCCGAAGTCAAGCCCGAAGTCAAGCCCGAAGTCAAGCCCGAAGTCAAGCCCGAAGTCAA
>Ga0136611_10002092_pt1 | contig 13854 bp, 16 predicted proteins | sample AntDrymUQ2232306_2_FD_106645 | JGI IMG/M metagenome (GOLD analysis project Ga0136611, IMG submission 106645) | Polar desert sand microbial communities from Dry Valleys, Antarctica - metaG UQ223 (23.06) | ecosystem: Environmental > Terrestrial > Soil > Desert | place: Antarctica: Dry Valley...
CGCTGGGTCAACAGCGGGTCCGCACCGACGTACGACGACTGGGACGTGGAGGTCCGCTTGTCGGACCGGGCGGGCCGGACCGTGGCGTCGAAGAAGCTCGACGTGGACCTGCGCAGGTTGCTGCCCGGCGGCACGACGTACCGCCTCGCGACCCGCTTCCCGAAGGTCGCGCCGGGGACCTACCGGGTGTCACTGGCCGTCACCGACCCCGTGGACTACCTGGCGCCGATGAACCTGGCGATCCAGGACCGGCGCGCCGACGGCAGCTATGCCCTCGGCAAGGTGCGCATCGTCCGCTGACGTCAGCGCGGTTCGGGCTGCTGCTTGCCCAGGTGCAGGAGCCAGTCGGATCCGGTGTCGATCAGCGCGTAGCGCGCCGACCCGGTCCGGCCGTGCAGGACGAACACGAAGCGGCGCTCGTTGCGGTCCTCGAGCTCCCACCAGCCGTCGTCGGCGATCACCAACGTCATAGTCGGTGTACGTCGCGTGATCGAGGTCGTGGTCGTCGACGGCCACCGCGAGCCGGTCGTGCCGGGTCTCGGTCGGCAGTCCCTTGGGCACGGCCCAGGACCGCAGCACGCCGTCCTCCTCGAGACGGAGGTCGAAGTGGTGCCGGGGCCGGTGGTGCTCGTGCAGCACGAAGACCGGGTGGGCATGGTTCACCGCGGTGGCCGGCCCGCGTGCAGCAGTCGGGCGGCGAGCAGTCCACCGACCGCGCCGCCGAGGTGCCCCTGCCAGGAGACGCCGGCCGCCCCGGGCAGGACGCCCCAGAGCACGCCGCCGTAGACGAACAGCACGACGACGCCGATGGCGATCTGGGCCGGGCTCCCCGACCACAACCCGCGCACCAGCAGGTAGGTCAGCCACCCGAACACCACGCCGCTGGCTCCCAGCGTCAGCGACGCGGGAGGCGAGACGAGCCAGACCAGGCCGCCGGAGACGACCACCGTGACCAGCGTCGCCCAGGCCCAGGCGCGCCAGCCCTCGAGCAGGACGAGCAGTCCCAGCACGAAGAACGGGACCGAGTTGGACACCAGGTGCGCCCAGCCACCGTGCAGCCACGGCGCCCAGAAGATGCTCACCAGCCCCTCGTCGGTGCGGGGTCGGATGCCGTAGGGGTCCAGGGAGTTCCCGCTCGACTGGTCCACGACCTCGAGCCCCCAGAGCGCGAGCAGCAGAAGGCCCATGACGACGGCCGCCCGGCCGACGCCCACCCGGCGCGGCCGGGCGTCGAGTCGCAGGTCGCTCATGGTCCCAGTGTCGCCGTACGGGGCAAGTCCAAGGCGGTCGCGGGCTCTGTCGGCTGGGTGCCGGCCCTGTCGGGCGCCCGGCGTACCAGGTCTCGAGGCTCGCTCCGCTCGCACCTCGACCAGCGGGCGGGTCAGCGGGTCGCGGTGCCTTCCACGTAGTCGCTGTCGTGGCTCTTGACCCACGCCATCAGCTTGCGCAGCTCGCGTCCGGTCTCCTCGATGGGGTGCTGCTCGCCCTCGGCGCGCAGCCGCTTGAACTCCTCGCCACCGTTGTCCTGGTCGTCGATGAAGCGCTGTGCGAACGAGCCGTTCTTGATGTCCTCGAGGACGGCGACCATGTTGGCCTTCACGTCCGGCGTGATCACCCGCGGGCCGGAGACGTAGTCGCCGTACTCCGCTGTGTCGGAGACCGACCAGCGCTGCTTGGCGATGCCGCCCTCGTACATCAGGTCGACGATCAGCTTGAGCTCGTGGAGGCACTCGAAGTAGGCGACCTCGGGCTGGTAGCCCGCCTCGGTCAGCACCTCGAAGCCGTACTGCACGAGCTTGCTCGCGCCACCGCAGAGCACGGCCTGCTCACCGAACAGGTCGGTCTCGGTCTCCTCGGTGAAGGTGGTCCGGATGCCGCCGGCGCGAAGGCCGCCGATGCCCTTGGCATAGGACAGGGCCAGCGGCCAGGCCGAGCCCGACTCGTCCTTCTCCACCGCGACGAGCACAGGCACGCCGCGTCCGTCGACGTACTCGCGGCGCACCAGGTGGCCGGGGCCCTTCGGTGCCACCATGAACACGTCGACGCCGGCGGGCGGGGTGATGTAGCCGAACCGGATGTTGAAGCCGTGCCCGAACACCAGGGTGTCGCCCTCGGTGATGTTGGGCTCGATGTCGTTCTCGTACAGCTCGCGCTGCTTGTGGTCCGGGGCCAGGATGACGATGACGTCGGACTCCTCGACGGCCTCGGCCGGCGTCAGCACGCGCAGGCCCTCGGCCTCGGCCTTGGCGCGGGACTGGGAGCCCTCGGGCAACCCGATGCGGACGTCGACGCCCGAGTCGCGCAGCGAAAGCGCGTGGGCGTGGCCCTGACTGCCGTATCCGAGCACTGCGACGTTCTTGCCCTGGATCAGGGCCAGGTCGGCGTCGTCGTCGTAGAACATCTCAGCCACAGGGGCTCTCCTTCTGGTGGGGTGTCGGGTCGTACGTCGTGGGGGGGTGCAGGGGGAACGAGTGAGGTTGCCAGGGCAACCTCCTCAACCAGCGGATCCGGTCGGAGGTGCGGGGACCGGCACCGGCACCGGTCGCAGGGTGCGTTCGGAGATGGAGCGCGAGCCGCGTCCGATGGCGACCACTCCCGACTGCACCAGCTCACGGATGCCGAACGGCTCGAGCACGCGGAGGAAGTCGGCGAGCTTGTCGGAGTTGCCGGTCACCTCGATGGTCACCGCGTCCGGCGCCACGTCGACGACCTTGGCCCGGAAGAGCTGGACTGCGTCGAGCACGGCGCCCCGGGAGGACACGTCGGCCTTGACCTTGACCAGCAGCAGCTCGCGGTTGATCGACGCAGCCCCGTCGAGCTCGACGATCTTGAGCACCTCGACGAGCTTGTTGAGCTGCTTGGTCACCTGCTCGAGCGGGGAGTCCTCGACGTTGACCACGATGGTCATCCGGGAGACCTCGGGATGCTCGGTCGGCCCGACTGCCAAGGAGTCGATGTTGAAGCCTCGTCGTGAGAACAGGCCGGCGATCCGGGCCAGGACGCCAGGCTTGTTCTCGACCAGGACCGAGAGCGTGTGCTTGCCCGCGGGCACTCGTGCGTCGCTCATTCGGGGTCCCCGGCGAGGCGTGAGCGGAGCGAGCGGCTTGTCGGGGTGATCACAGGTCGTCCTTCTCGAACTCCGGCGCCAAGTCGCGCGCGTACTTGATCTCGTCGTTGGACGTGCCGGCGGCGACCATCGGCCACACCATCGCGTCACGGTGCACCCGGAAGTCCACCACGACCGGCACGTCGTCGATCTCCATGGCTTTGGTGATGACGGCGTCGACGTCGGCGGGCGAGTCGCACGCCAGGCCCACGCACCCGTAGGCCTCCGCGAGCTTGACGAAGTCGGGGATGCGTCGATCGGCACCGGTGTGCAGGTCGGTGTTGCTGTAGCGCTCGTTGTAGAACAGCGTCTGCCACTGACGGACCATGCCGAGGGACTCGTTGTTGATGACGGCGACCTTGATCGGGATGCCCTCGATGGCGCAGGTGGCGAGCTCCTGGTTGGTCATCTGGAAACAGCCGTCGCCGTCGATCGACCAGACGGTGGTGTCCGGGCAGCCGACCTTGGCGCCCATGGCGGCCGGCACCGAGAACCCCATGGTGCCCAGACCCCCGGAGTTGATCCAGGTGTTGGGCTTCTCGTAGCCGACGTAGTGGGCGGCCCACATCTGGTGCTGCCCGACGCCCGAGCAGTAGATGGCGTCGGGACCCGCGATCGCGCCGAGCCGCTCCATGACCAGCTGCGGGGCGAGGCTGCCGTCGTCAGGGGCGTCGTACCCGAGCGGGTAACGCTTCTTGACGTCCACAAGGAACTCGACCCAGGCCTCGTAGTCGCCGGTCGTGCCGGCGTCGGCGTCGGCCGTGAGCGCCACGACGAGGTCGCTGATCACCTCGCGGCAGTCGCCCACGATCGGCACGTCGGTGTAGCGGTTCTTGCCGATCTCGGCCGGGTCGATGTCGGCATGGATCACCTTCGCGTGCGGTGCGAACGAGTCGAGGTTGCCGGTGACCCGGTCGTCGAACCGGGCGCCGAGCGAGATGATCAGGTCCGAGCGCTGGAGACCCGCGACGGCCGCCACGGTGCCGTGCATGCCCGGCATGCCGAGATGTTGCGGGTGGCTGTCGGGGAACGCGCCGCGCGCCATCAGCGTCGTCACGACCGGGATGCCGGTCAGCTCGGCGAGCACCTTGAGCTCACGCGATGCCGCGGCCCGGATCACGCCCCCGCCGACGTAGAGCACCGGGCGCCGGGATTCCAGGATGAGTCGCGCGGCCTCGCGGATCTGCTTGCTGTGCGGGCGGGTGGTCGGCCGGTAGCCGGGCAGGTTGATCTCGGTCGGCCAGCCGAAGTCGGTCATCGCGGTGAGCGCCGACTTCGCGATGTCGACCAGCACCGGGCCGGGGCGACCGGTCGAGGCGATGTGGAACGCCTCCGCGATCGTGCGCGGGATCTCGACCGGGTCGGTGACCAGGAAGTTGTGCTTGGTGATCGGCATCGTGATGCCGCGGATGTCGGCCTCCTGGAAGGCGTCGGTGCCGATGAACGCCGCGCCGACCTGTCCGGTGATCGCCACCAGCGGCACGGAGTCCATGTAGGCGTCTGCGATCGGGGTGACCAGGTTGGTCGCGCCGGGTCCCGAGGTGGCCATGCAGACGCCCACCTTGCCGGTGGCCGAGGCGTAGCCCTGGGCGGCGTGACCGGCGCCCTGCTCGTGGCGGACCAGGATGTGCCGGATCTTCGTCGAGTCCATGAGGGGGTCGTAGGCCGGGAGGATCGCACCGCCCGGGATGCCGAAGATGTTCTCGGTGCCGGCGTTCTCCAGGGACCTGATCAGGCTCAGGGCACCCGTCATCTGCTCGGGGGCGCCTGTCTCCTGGTGCGTCATGATCTGGTTCCTCATCCGTTCGGTGCCAACAAAAAACCCCTCGGCCGGTTGGCGGCGAGGGGCGGACGCGTGGGCGTTGACCAGACGGTCTCAGCTCACGCGTCGCGGGAGTACGAGGAGGCTGGTGGGGCGCATGGACCTACGGTCGCCGCCGGGCCACTCCGGCGTCAACCAAGTCTCCCAGGCGTCCCAACATCTGGTACAACGATCCCACATCCTGGAGTGTCAGTCCTGTGGCAGTGCCTTCTCTGCGGCGGCCCGCTCGGTGATCGACCTGGCCATCCGTACGTCGCGGGCGGTGACCCCGCCGGCGTCGTGGCTGGTCAGCCGGACCCCGACAGCGGGGTAGGTCAGCTCGAGGTCGGGATGGTGGTTCTCGGCCTCGGCCAGCTCACCGATCGAGTTGACCAGGCGCAGCCCGGTCGCGAAGTCGCCGGTGTCGAAGCGGGCGCCCAGGCTCCCGCCGTCGGTCGCGTCGTACGTCCAGGCCACCAGCTGCTCCTCGGCCACCTCGGACTCGGTCAGGACGGTCTTGTCATCGCTCATAGACCTCACGGAAGCACGTCCTGGCCGATCGCGCCAGAGTTGTAGGCGATCTCCCACCGGAAACCGTCCGGGTCGGCGAAGTAGCCGGAGTACCCGCCCCACTCGCGCTCCTCGGCGTCGCTGACCGTTTCAGCGCCTGCCCGGCGGGCCGTCTCGAGCACGCGGTCGACGCCTTCCTTGGTCGCGCAGTTGTGCGCGAGCGCTACCGGCGGTACGCCACCGAACGTGGGTGGCGAGCCGATCTCGGCTTCGAACGCGTGAGCGTCCCAGAGCGACAGCACGACCTTGTCGGCGACCTTGAACATCAACACCTCCCCCGGCACGTCGAGGGCGGGGTCCCAGCCGAGGCCGTCGACGAAGAAGCGGCGGCTGGCCAGGAGGTCCCGGACAGCCAGGGTGATGAAGCTGACTCGCTGGTCCATGCCGCTCACCCTGCCACGGTCGACACGGACGCCTCGGCGGTGAGGTCGGAGAGCGACCGGCGCTGCCGCCCGTCGGCGTCGAAGTTGGCGGGGTCCAGCCACACGTCGTACGCCGGGCGGAGCCGGGCGAAGTCGTCGTCGGTCATCGCGAACCAGTCGGTGTCGCGGTTGCGGCCCTTGTAGACCAGGGCGTTGCGGAAGCGGCCCTCGTAGCGGAACCCGAGCCGACGGGCGGCGGAGGCCGAGGGGGCGTTGCAGGCGTCCAGCTTCCACTCGTAGCGCCGGTAGCCGAGGTCGTCGAAGACGTGGCGCATCAGCAGGACCATCGCCTCGGTCGCGGTCCGGGTGCGCTGGAGGGACCGGGCAAAGATGATGCCCCCGACCTCGACCGAGCCGGTGGCCGCCTCGATTCTCATCAGGGTGGCCAGGCCGCTCGGGACACCACCGATCGGCACGAGCACGAAGGTGACCCACTCCGGCGAGGCGCTGACGCCTCCCAGCCACGCGGCCATCGCTGCCCGGTCGGGCGGCATCTCGTCGGGGCGGTAGGTCCAGAAGGGCGCATCCTGCGGGCTGCCGAGCGTGGCGTACAACGAGTCGGCGTGAGTGTTGTCGAGCGGCTCTAGCCGGACCGTCTGCCCGACGAGGGTGACCGGTGCCGGGCGCGGGCGCGGCACCCAGTCCGGGACCGGATCGCCGATCGGCTGCCCGTGCTCGTTGACGCGGCTCATCGACCACTTCCCTTGCGCCAGGCGGAGTAGGACCGCACCGAGGAGTGCCGTGGCCGGACCAGCCACGGCCACGGGTGGATCTCGCGGACGTCCAGCCGGGACCGGTGCCGCGCCCACCCCGGCACCGGCGCCCAGGTGGTCGCGAGCGGACCCGTCAGCGATTCCGCGACAGCGCCACGCAGGACCGTCAGTCCACCGGGCCGGGAGGCGGCGAGCTCGCCGAGGGTCTCGGCGAGGAAGACCAGGCGCTTGCCCGACAGGCGCAGCCGTCGGAGCAGGGGGTCGTTCGAAGACGAACACCGCCGGGCGCGCGTCGTCGACGACGAGGGCGGGGTCGGACGTCCCGAGCGACTCGGCCGTGAGCCAGACCCGCTCCCCCGCCCCGGGACCCTCCACGCCCTCCGGCCCGCCCGGCACGGGTCCGGCCTCGAGATCGGGGCCATCGACGCGGTCACCGGGCCGAGGGTCGGGCCAACCCTGGATGGGGCACCGAGACGCGAGCGGGCACGCGCGGCACAGCTCCGGTGCGCGCTTCTCGACCTGCCAGCGGCTGAAGCCGTAGGGCTTGGCGCTGCCGGTGCCGACGGTCCACTGCCAGCCCAGCCGGTTGGCGGCCCGCGAGCCGTCGAGCAGGTGGGCAAACATCTCGTCCTCGCCGTCGCGCCACGGCGCACCGGCGCGCACCGCCCACTGGCTGGCCAGCCACATCCGGGTCTGGTTCACCAGCCAGCCGTCCTCGTGCAGCGCCCCCACGACGTACTCCATGCACCGCATCCGGGCCGGCCAGGGCTCGTCCCACGGTTCGGCGACGTCGGGCTGCGCCGCGCGCAGCGGCCGTCCCAGGGCGGGACCGACGCGCGCGTAGAGGTGCCTGGCGTACTCCTGCCAGAGCAGCTCGTCACGGAAGCGCCGTCGGTCGCCGGGAGGCGCCTCCGCGACGGCGTCCCAGACGGCGGGCAAGGGCAACAGACCGTGCCGGATGTAGGGCGAGAGGCGAGTCGCTCCGCGGGCCGACTCCGGCAGGACCGAGCTCCGGCGGCGGGCGTACGCGGTGATGTCGAGAGCGTCCAGCGCGGCGTCCGCCGCAGACTGGCCACCCCGGACGGCACCCGGACGGACCCCGTCGGCGCCCTCACGCGCCAGGTCACCGAGGTGCTCGGCCACCCAGGCCACGACGTCGGCGGACGACGCACCGTGCGCGTGCGACGGCGGAGCGGGCAGCGCGGGCACGTCCCAGACTCTAATCTCAGCGCTATGGACGTCTCCTGGGCCCGCCGCTGGCACGCCCTCACCGCAGTCGTGGTCGTGGCCGCCGTCGTCACCCAGCTGGGCCTCGTCGTCGACGGGGCGTCCGTGCTGGTCGAGGAGGACCCGCCGGGCCTCGCGGAGCGGGTCTACCGGTTCTTCGCCTACTTCACGATCCAGAGCAACATCCTGGTGGCGATCGCCTGCGTGACCCTGGTCCGCGACCCGGCGCGCGACGGCAGCGGCTGGCGGATCCTGCGGGCCGCCGGCCTCGCCGGCATCATCGTCACCGGGATCGTGCACTTCTTCCTGCTGCGGCCGCTGCTCGACCTCGACGGTCTCAACTACGTCTGCGACAAGCTGCTGCACATGGTCGTGCCGCTGCTGGCCGTCGTCGGCTGGCTGGCGTTCGGCCCGCGACCCCGGGTCACCCGCCGTGAGGTGGCCTGGTCGTTGCTGTGGCCGCTGGCCTGGCTGGCCTGGACGCTCGTCGTCGGGGCAGCGGGGCGCTGGTTCCCCTACCCCTTCATGGACTACCGGGAGGAGGGCTGAGGATCGGTCGTGGGCGCCGGTGTCGGGATCACGGTGCTGTTCCTGGTCGTCTTCGCGCTGGTCGCCCTGGCCGACCGACGGCTCGCGCCGACTCCCCGGACGGGTCAGCCGAGGGTCAGGGCCTGAGCCGAAGCCGACGACCGCACCGCCCGCTCGAAGGCGTCCACCGACGAGCCGAGACCCTCGAGCGCCCCGCCGTCGAGGTGCAGCAGCACCACCGGCAGCCCGAGCCGGGTGACCATCGAGTCCCACTCCGGCTTGCGCTGCACGACGGAGTGGGTGATGTCGCAGTGCGCCGTGCCCAGCAGCTTGCCGACGGCGTACGCCAGCTCGCCGCGCAGGCTCCCGTTGGCGTGGTAGATCCCGACCAGCTCGACCGCGCGGCCGGTCACCGGGTCAGGTCCTGGGTGATCTCGCGGAGGTCAGCGTCCATCACGACGCGGGCCGGGGCGCCGTTGACCAGCGGCAGGAACGGCGCGACGTGGCCGCACTCGACGTCGAGCACGACCGGGACACCGAGCTCTCCGAGCGCGTCCGCGACCGCCTCGTGCTGGGTCATGGTGCTCGCGTCCGGGGCGAAGGTCCGCCCGACCAGCACGGCCGTGGCGTGCTCGAACCACCCGGCGTACCGCATCGCGTGCAGCTGGCGGCAGATCGTGAAGGCGTCGTCGTCGCTGGCCTCGAGGTAGACGACGATGCCTTCGTCGGCGTGCTCGACGCCGAAGGCCGCGACGTCGGCGTACGCCGTGCCGGCCAGCGGCCCGAGCACCTCGATGCAGCCGCCGACCAGCCGCCCGGTCACGTCGACCGGTCCGCTCTCCGGGTCCAGGAGCGACCAGTCCCCCGGGGCGTCGAGGTCGAGCACCTCGAGGCTCGGTTCGCCGACCCAGTCGTCGAAGACTGCGGTGCGGTGCCGCCCGATCGCCCGCTGGGTCACCGGCCCGGTGGCGCCGGCGATCTCGGTCCAGTGGCGCAGACCGTCGGGCGCCGCGTAGGGCGTGTCCATCAGGTTGGACCCGTGCAGGGTCGCCCAGCCGAGGCGGAGCGTGAGCGGCAGCATCCAGGTCGTCGTGTCGCTGTAGCCGACGACCCAGGTCGGGTCGGCGTCCGCGAGCTCGTCCCAGCCGATCCGGTCGAGGAGGTCGATGGCGGTGTCGCCGCCCCAGGGCGGGACGACCGCCCGGATCTCGGGGTCTGCGAGCATCGCGGTGAGCTCGGCAGCGCGGACCGCCTTGGGCGCGCTGACGTGGCTCGCGCCGTCCATGCACTCGCCGACGACGACGTCGTACCCCGCCCGGCGCAGCCAGCCCACCGCGTGCTCGAAGCGCGGCCACAGACGTGCAGGCACCCCGCTGGACGGCGAGGTCACGCCGATCCGGTCACCGGGGCGGAGCGGAGCGGGAAGGCGGACGGGCATGCCTCCATCCTCACCGAGGTCGGGGAGTCCGTGCCACAGTGATCCGCATGGCCAGCCTCGCCACCTTGATCCATGCCGCCACCGGAGTCCCCCGCCTCTACGCCGCCGCCCTGCGTGCCGGCGCCGGTCCCCTCGAGGCGACCCGGGTGCTGGCGGTCTCGAGCGGGGCGCTGGCCGTGGCGGCACGACGCGGCGCCGGCGTGCCGGGTCGGCAGAACGCCGTACGCCACTTCGCCTGGCAGGCGTTGCTGACCGCCCGGCACGGACTGCCGCTGGCGCGGGCCCTCGCGGAGGCGCAGGAGGCCGAGACCGCCAACGTCGCCGACTCGCGGGTGGACCGGCACAACAACGCCGTCGGCCAGGAGTACGGCGCCGCGCACGCCGCCGAGCTGTCCACCGGCTCGGTGACCACGGCGCTCGAGACCCTCGGCGGCGTGGCGCTCGCCAAGTGGGACCGCGACGAGCTGATCTGGGTCAGAGCGCCATGAGCGCATCGCGCACTGCGACGATCCCCGTCTCCACCTCGGCGAAGCTCGTCGACAGCGGCGACAGCCCGATCCGCAGGCCGCCCGGGTCGCGGTAGTCGGGGATCACGTCGCGCTGCCACAGTGCGGCCACGACCTCACGCATCGCCGGGTGGCTGAGCGTCACGTGCCCGCCGCGACGTTCCACCTCGCGGGGCGACGCCGCGGTGACGCCGAGCGGTGCGAGGACCTCGTCGGCCAGGTCGAGGGCGTAGGAGGTGAGAGCGACCGACTTCGCGCGCACCGCCGCCATGCCCACGGCGTCGATGAGCTCGACCATGTCGGTCAGCGCCAGCATGCCCACCACGGCCGGCGTGCCGGAGAGGAAGCGGCGCACTCCCGGCGACGGCGTGTAGCCGGGCCCCATCAAGAAGGGATCGGCGTGGCCCATCCAGCCCTGCACCGGTTGGGTGAGCCGGTCCTGGTGCCGGGCGGCGACGTACCCGAAGGCCGGCGCGCCAGGGCCGCCGCACAGGTACTTGTAGGTGCAGCCGACCGCCAGGTCGACCTCCCAGGCGTCGAGGGCGAGCGGCACCGAGCCGACGGAGTGGGAGAGGTCCCAGAGCACCAGTGCCCCGGCATCGTGGACCAGGCGCGTGAGCGCCTCGCCGTCGGCGAGGAAGGCCGAGCGGTAGGCGACGTGGCTGAGCAGGACGAGTGCTGTGCGCTCGCCGAGGGCCGGGGCCAGCAGGTCCGCGGTGATGCCGGCCGCGCGGTCCACCTCGACCCACCGGACGGTGAGCCCACGCTCGGCGGCGACGCCCTCGACGACGTAGCGGTCAGTGGGGAAGTTGTCGGTATCGATGACGATCTCGGTGCGCCCGGCCTCGCTCGCGTCGACCGCCGCCCGGACCAGCTTGTAGAGCAGGACCGTGGTCGAGTCGCCGACGAAGGTTTGGCCCGCGGCGGCGCCCAGGCAGACCCGACCGATCTCATCGCCCATCGTGAGCGGCAGGTCCATCCACCGCTCGTCCCAGCCACGGATGAGCCGTCCGCCCCACTCCTCGCGGACGAACGCCGGGAGCCGGTCGGCGGTCACGGCAAGTGGCCGACCGAGCGAGTTGCCGTCGAAGTAGACCAACGACGTCTCGGCGCCGACGAAGCGGTCGCGGTGAGCCGCGAGCGGGTCGGCGCGGTCGAGGTCAGCAGCGTCTGCGGTCACGCCGCATGTCTACTACTGGAAGCTGACGAACCGCACCGCGGGCCTGATCCGGCGCACCGCGCCCGCGCTCATCCGCGGCCGGTCCTCGTCGTAGAAGAGCTTGAACCCCATCGTGAACTGCTCCGGTCTCGCTACCGCGGCGTACGTCGCGAGCTTCTGCGCCGGGGTCCCGAAGCCGTCCACGTGCTGCACCATCGCCAGGCCGTCGCGCCGGCGCACCTTGCCGGCGTCGGGGATCATCGACTCACGGAACTGGTGCAGGACGAAGAGCTTCTGGGGCAGCTTGTTGGTCGCCGCCAGCCGGGCCAGCCAGGCCGAGACCCGGTTGACCTCCGCGGCCCGCACCCGGCCGGTCGCCTGCCCGGGCGCCTCGTCGGGACCCATCCGCCACTCGGGGTCGAGCGCGAGCCCGACGTAGGGGTCCTCCAGCGCCCACTGCCAGCGCTTGGCGACGGTGAGGAAGTCGGTGCGGCCCGGCTGGAGGTCGAGCAGCAGCAGCGCGCCGTGGCGGTGGGCGGCGTCGATGTAGGGCTGGACCAGGCTCCGGGCGATGTCGTGGCTGAAGTCGCCGTCGGTGCCGGGGATGCCGTCGGCGACCGTGACGATCAGCTCGAAGACCGGGAGCACCTGCTCGCCCGGCCGCTGGAACGGACGGCCGGCCCTGACGATCCGGCGGAACGCCGCGTCCGGGTCGGTCTCGCCGAGCGCACCGAGGATGCCGGTGCCGGCGGTGCCGTAGTAGGCGGTCAGGAAGCGCCGGTGCCCGAAGACCGTCCTGCCTCCGCCGGGCAGGCCGCTCGCCGGCGCTGCCGCGGCAACAGCAGCAGCGCGGGGACCGCTCTCCCCCGCGGCCGGAGCGACCGGCGCCGGGGCTCCGGCGGTCACGGCCAGGCCGAGCGCGGCCGCGACGATGGACAGCTTCCCCCGAGAGACGAACATGGCCGGGATCCTAACCGGGGCGTCGGTCGAGCCCCAGGAAGGCGGCGGTACGGCGCATCTCACCGGCCGAGAAGTCCGCGGCCCCGTCCTCGGTGATCACGTTGCGACGGTGGCCGAACACCTCCTGGGACACCGTGCCGAGGAGAGCGCTCCACGCCATCAGTCCGCGCACCGCGGACTCGGTCGGCGCGGTGTCGGCGAAGAACTCCAGCACCGGCGCCATCGCGGCGAGCACCTCGGGCTCCACGGGCGTCGCCGGCAGGTCGACGCCTGCACCGGCCGCGTCGGCGAGCATGGTCACCAGCAACCGGGGGATGCGACCGGCTGCGGCGATGGTGTCCTCGGGTGCCGCGTAGCCGGGGATCGGGGACCCGAAGATGAGGGCCCACTCGTGCGGATGGGCCAGTCCCCAGGCGCGGGTCGCCCGGCCGACCGCGACGAAGCGCCCCACCAGGTCGGCTCGGTCGATCGCCGCGTCGGCCTCCTCGGCGGCCGCGCCCAGGGCGTCGTACGACTCGATGATCAGCTCGGTGAGCAGTGCGTCGCGGTTGGCGACGTAGCGGTAGACCGCCGAGGACACCAGGCCGACGTCGCGCGCCACGGCGCGCAGGCTCAGCGCTTCCGGGCCGTCCGCGGCGAGCCTGGCGCGACCGGCGTCCAGGATCAGCCGCCGCATCTCCTCGCGCGCTCGCGCCCGGACCCCGCCCGCCGGCGTCTGGGCGGTCTCCTCGTCGCTCATGACCACAGTCAACCACATCGGCGAGAGCGTCACTCGCGTACGAGAGCACCGCTCTTGACATGTCCGTCCCGCTGCGCCACCGTTGTCACGAGAGCACCGCTCTCTCTTGCAAACACTGATCTTTGGGAGTTGACATGAACCAAGCAGCAGACCAGCAGACCCACGTGGTGGTGGGCGTCGGTCCGGTCGGCACGGCCCTCGCCGGAGAGCTTCTCGGGCTCGGCCACCGGGTCCGGATGATCTCGCGGTCCGGCCGGCGGCCGGCCGGCCCCGAGCACCTGGCCTCCCACCCGCACCTCGAGGCGCTCGCCCTGGACGCGGCCGACCCCGCCGCCCTCACCGAGGCCACCCGGGGCGCCGCCGTGCTCTACAACGCCGCTAAGGGCATGGAAAGGAATAACTAATTCGCTGTGTCGGTTCGGGGCGTGGTCGCTGGCTTGACCGTGTAGTTCCACTCGCCGTGAAACTTGTCGGCTTTGAGCTGGGCGGCGATGGCGGCTATCTGGGCGTCGCTGATCTTGATGCCGCGTGGGTAGCTGTTGGTGTCGGCTTCGGCGTGGAGGGTGAGTCCGGTTCGGCTGGTGGTCGCGCCGATCAGTTCGACGACGACCTGATGGCTGGTCAACGGTCGACCTCGCCAGTTGCTGGTGATTGCCGAGAACAGACGGTGTTCGATCTTGTTCCA
>Ga0136611_10002093_pt1 | contig 13852 bp, 18 predicted proteins | sample AntDrymUQ2232306_2_FD_106645 | JGI IMG/M metagenome (GOLD analysis project Ga0136611, IMG submission 106645) | Polar desert sand microbial communities from Dry Valleys, Antarctica - metaG UQ223 (23.06) | ecosystem: Environmental > Terrestrial > Soil > Desert | place: Antarctica: Dry Valley...
CGCCCCGGTGCGGCGCCGTGGTGGGCGCAAGCCGCGGGTGCTGTTCCTGTGCACCGGTAACTCGGCGCGGTCGCAGATCGCGGAGGCGCTGCTCGAGACCCGATCCGGCGGCGCCATCGAGGCTCGCAGCGCCGGCAGTCACCCCAAGGTGCTGCACCCCAGTGCCGTCCGTGTGATGGCCGAGCGGGGCGTTGGCATCGCCGGGCGGCCCACGAAGCACCTCTCGCGCTTCGCCCGATCACGGTTCGACCGAGTCATCACGCTGTGCGACAAGGTGAAGGAGATCTGCCCGGGGTTCCCGGGCCGGCCCGCCCTTGCCCACTGGAGCATGGCCGACCCCGTCGCCGGCAGTGACGACGACTACGACGCGACCTACCCGGCGTTCATCCGCACTGCGGACGAGATCGACCAGCGGGTCGGTCTGCTCATGGCCCAGCTGGCCGACACCAACCCACCTGAGGAGCACACATGAACGACGACACCGTCAGCGTCCGCTACATGGTCAACGACGTCGCAGCCGCAGTCGACTTCTACACCACCCACTTCGGCTTCCAGACCGGCATCGCGTCGCCCGCGTTCGCCGACGTCACCAGGGGCAACCTGCGACTTCTCCTCAGCGGTCGCGCCAGCTCTGCCGGCCGTGCCATGGCGGATGGAGCCCAGCCCGAGCCCGGGGGCTGGAACCGCATCCACCTGATCACCTCAGACTTCGACGGCGAGATCGCACGCCTCAAGGGCGAAGGCGTCCAGATCCGCAACGACGTAGTGAGCGGCCCCGGAGGCCGACAGGTCCTCGTCACCGACCCAAGCGGCAACCTCATCGAGCTCTTCGAGCCCGCGGCACCGCCAGCGCAACCGACCCCATAAGACAGGAACCCGACATGACAGCAACCCCGTTGTTCGAGCACATCGCCCTCACGGTGCCGAACCTCGACGAACAAGTCGAACGGCTGATCAGCGCCTTCGGCATGGAGGCCCAATCCCGGTCGGCCCAGTTCGCGGTGATCGTCGACCCCGCCTCTGGATTCAAGCTGGAGCTGAGCAGCTCGGACGATGGCCAAGTCCACCTGCGACATCTTGGATTTCGCGCTGACGACGTCGACACGGCGCATGCAAGCCTTGTCGCAGCCGGAATGGAGACCAACAAGGCACCGCACCGGCAGGACTTCGCGAGGATGTACACGTCGTACCTGCAACAGCCCGGCGGCGTGGAAGTCCAGCTCGTAAAGTACGACTGACATGCGCCACGGCGGCCGGCTGCGCGAGGTCGCCGCCCTCATGCTGAAGCTCGGGACGATCGCCTTCGGCGGCCCCGCCGTGCACGTCGCCATGCTCCGCGACGAGACCGTGCGTCGGCGGCAGTGGCTCGACGACCGGGAGTTCCTCGACCTGCTGGGCGCCGTCACCCTCCTCCCGGGGCCGAGCTCCACCCAGCTGGCGATCGTGCTGAGCCGCCGCCGAGCCGGCTGGCTCGGCCTCGTCGTGGGGGGCGCCTGCTTCATCGCCCCCGCGATGGCCATCGTGCTCACCCTCGCCTGGGCGTATGACCGCTACGGGGCCACGCCCGCAGGCGGTGGTGTGCTCGACGGTGTCGAGCCCGTGGTGGTCGGTGTCGTCGGCGTCGCGCTCTGGGAGCTCGGCCGCTCAGCGCTCAAGCGACGGTGGTTCACCCTCATCGGCCTAGCAACCAGCGGCGCATACCTGGCCGGAGTCAACCCTCTCCTCCTCCTCCTCGGAGGCGGCGCCGTGGTCGCCCTGCATGCCAACCGCGATCGCGTCGTCTCGCGGACCGGCGGAATGCTGCCAGTGGCCCCGGCGCTCCTGTCCGCTGCGCTTGCCGCTCGGCCCCGTGTCGGCGCCGGCGCCGTCGCGGCCGAGTTCGCCAAGCTCGGCGTCGTCGTCTTCGGCAGCGGCTACGGCCTGCTCGCCTTCCTGCAGGCCGATCTCGTCGACCACCTTCACTGGCTGACCGAGGAGCAGCTTCTCGACGCCGTCGCAGCGGGTCAGATCACCCCCGGACCAGTCTTCACCACTGCGACCTTCGTGGGCTACCTGCTCGGCGGCGTTCCGCTCGCGCTTGTCGCCACCGCCGCCATCTTCCTGCCGTCCTTCGCCATGGTCGCCGTCGTCGAGCCCGTCGTCGTTCGCGTCCGCCGGTCACGCTGGCTCGGTCCGGCGCTCGACGGCATCACCGTCGCGGCGCTCGGACTCATGGCCGGCGTCACGATCCAGCTCGGTGTGCGCGCCATCCACGACGCGTTCACGGCCGTGCTCGCCTTAGCGTCCCTCGCCATCCTGCTGCGGTGGCGACCTAACGCCGCCCTACTTGTCGCTGCAGGCGCCGCCATCGGCGTCACCCGCGCCCTCCTCTGATCGGTTCACAGCGGCGTGATCTGCTTCCCGTAGCTGCGGACCTTGGGCTGGCCCCGGTAGCGGCCGAAGTCCTCGATCGGCTGGTAGCCCGACGACTCGTAGAGCGCCATCGCCTCTGGCTGCTCGGTCCCGGTCTCCAGCCACACCTCCGAGAAGCCGAGCGTCGCGGCTTCGGACTCCAATCGCTCGAGCACGGCCCGGCTGATGCCGCGCCCTCGAGCCTCAGGCGCCACGTACATCCGCTTCAGCTCGCACCGCCCGGACTCGAGTCTCCGGATCCCGCCGCACGCCACCGGCACCGAGTCACCGCCGTCCACCTCGAGGAAGGCCACCACGAACGCGCCGGCAGGTGCTACGAACTCCGCCTCGTCGTGGGGTTCCTCCGGCTGATCACCGCCGTAGCGCACGAGGATCTCACCCGACAGGGCCTGCTCCAACGAGCGGGCAACCGGGTCCGACAGCGGGAGGAGCTCGAGTCGCAGCACGCCCGGGATCGTAGAGCCGGGCTCAGAAGCCCTAGACGAGGACCTCGAGCGAAGCCAGGAGGGCCCGGACGCGCCGCTCGATCTCGTCCCGCACGGGGCGCACGGCGGCAACATCCATGCCGGCAGGGTCATCGAGCGTCCAGTCCTCGTACCGCTTGCCCGGGAAGATCGGACACGCATCACCGCAGCCCATGGTGATGACGGCGTCGGCGGCACGAATGATCTCCTCGGTCCACGGCTTCGGGTACTCGCCCGTGATGTCGATGCCCACTTCGGCCATGGCCTCGACGGCGGCCGCGTTCACTTCCAGGCCCGGCTCGGACCCGCCCGACCACGCAAGGGCACGCTCTCCCGCGAGATGGTTGAACCAGCCCAGCGCCATCTGCGACCGCCCGGCGTTGTGCACGCAGAGGAAGAGCACGATCGGCACGCCGTCATCGGCCTTGCCCTCGACCTTGGCCAGCGCCTTCAGGCGCTGGCGGGCGAACCGCTCCGCCAGCAAGGGCAGGAAGTGGTTGAACTTGGCCCGGTCGGCGAACTGGTCGTAGCTGGTGGCCAGGAAGAGCTCGATGGTCTCCTCGCTGAAGAGTCCCTTGAACTCCCGGGCGAGCACCTGCGCAGCTCGGCTGAGGGACACCCGCTGATCGAGTGAGAGGTCGGTGAGGTCAGGCACGGTGAGACCCATCGATGATCATGAATGCGACCATATGGCGGTGGAGGATCGGGCCGCCAGGGGTTCGCCAAGTGTTCACCTGGAGACCGTCTCGCCACCATTTGCCGAGGAGCGTCGATCGACTATCGTCGATGATAGATGGGACCGCCTGACACGTTGGACCGAACGTCCGCCGAGCTGTACGCCGGCTGGTTCAAGGCCCTGGCCGACCCCACTCGGGTCCAGCTCGTGACCCTCCTGGCCAAGCAACGTCGGCCGATGACCGTGGGAGAGATCGTGGAGGCCTCGGGGGTCGGCCAGTCGACGGTCTCCCACCACCTCAAGGTGCTGGCCAGTGTCCGGTTCGTGTTGAGCGATCAGCGCGGCACCGCACGGTGGTACCGGATCAACGAGGCGTGCGTCGACTGCTTCCCGTCGGCGGCGGACATCGTGATGGGCCGGGCGGCACCCGGGCCTCCCGCCTGCGACACCACCACGGGGGCGGCCACGGACGGCCCAGAACGCCACATGCCGAGGCGACGGCGCGCGGCCGGCGCACCGATCATCAAGGTCGAGACGAGCAGGACCACGACGAGGAAGAAGGGCCAACATGAGTGAGCACATCGAGATCCGCGAGGCCGTGAGGCGTCGCTACGCGGCCGCCGCCGGTCACTCGGCGGCAGGGGACAACGATGCGGCCCGGGCCGCCGAATCGTCGTGTTGCGGTGAAGCGCCGGTGTCGACGACCGACGAACGGGGGCGTGTCGTCTTCGGTGCCGATCTGTACACGCCCGAGAGCGCCGATGGTGCACCCGAGGCCGCGGTAGCTGCTTCGCTCGGCTGCGGGGTACCCACGGCAGTGGCCGAGCTCCACCCGGGCGACGTCGTGCTCGACCTCGGATCCGGGGCGGGCGCCGACGTCCTCATCTCCGCCCGCCGCGTCGCGCCAGGCGGACGCGCCATCGGGCTCGACATGACGACGGAGATGCTGGAGCTGGCCCGACGCAACGCCGCCGATGCGGGGGTCGCCAACGTCGAGTTCATCGAGGGCTACCTCGAGCAGATCCCGCTCCCGGACGCGACCGTCGACGTCGTGATCTCCAACTGCGTCATCAACCTGGCCGCCGACAAGGCGCTGGTGCTGCGCGAGGCGGCCCGGGTCCTCCGAGCCGGAGGTCGATTCGCCGTGTCCGACGTGCTCGCCGATGGAGACATGGATGACGCCACGCGGGCCGACATGGCCCAGTGGACCGGCTGCATCGCCGGTGCACTGACCGAGACGGAGTACCGCGCCGCGCTGCACGCCGCCGGCTTCGTCGATATCGAGATCACCGAGACGCATCGCGTCCATGCATCGGCTTCGTCGGCGATCGTTCGCGCTCGGGTGCCCGGGTGATGCGGGGCGGGCTCGTCCACGTGTCCCGGCGCCGTCAACGTGACCCGAGGAGCTGCTGCGGCTGACACCCGGCCTCTCGGGTGGGGCTCCGGTGCGCTGCGCCGAGCGACCTTCACCCTGGCGGTCACCCAGCTCATCTCCTGGGGGGTGCTGTTCTACGGGTTCGCGGTCGTCGCCCCCGAGGTGACCAACGACACCGGTTGGTCCGAGTCCATCGTCGCGGGCGCGTTCTCGGTCGGCCTGCTCGTCGCCGGCGTCACCGCGCCCGCAGTCGCCCGAGCCTTGTCGCAACGCGACCCTCGCTTCGTCCTGACCGCCGGCTCGATCCTCGGTGCGGCGGGGATGTTGCTCTTCGCCGGCGCGCACCACGTCGCCGTCCTCTACGGCGCTTGGGTTGTCATCGGGGTGGCCATGGCGGCGACGCTGTACGAGCCGGCCATGGCCGTGCTCATCGCCATCGACCCGGCCCGTCGGCACCGCACCCTTGCCACCGTGACCGTCGCAGGCGGCCTGGCCAGCACGGTCTTCGCACCGCTGGGTGGCGTCCTCGTCGATCGCCTGGGCTGGCGGACGGCTCTCACCGTGCTGGCCATCGGAGGCGGAGCGTCCACTGCGATCCTCCACGCCTTCGTGCTCCCGGCCGCCCGCACCCTGGTCGCTCCCCCCGAGCCTGCGTCTCCCGAGATGCTGGACAGCCGGCCCGTCCGCCGCCTGCGAGTGGCGATGCTCTTCGAGCAAGCGGCCCTCCTTGCCACCACCGCTCACCTCATCGGCCTTCTGGTCGACCGTGGAGCCACCCTCGCCACCGCCGGGGCCGTGCTCGGCGTGATGGGCTTGGGCAAGGTGGCCGGCCGACTCCTGCTGCTCGGGCCCGTGCGCGGTGTTCCGCTGGCCACAGCGGCGGCGGCATGCAGTGCGGTGCAGCTCGTCGGGCTGGCCGTCCCACTCGGCACCACCGGCTTCCCGGTGCTGCTGGCCTCGGCCGCCATCGTCGGGGCGGCGTCGGGGGCGACGACCGTGCTGCGCCCGCTCATCCTCGTCGAGCTGGTCGGTGCCGGGCCGTTCGCAGCAGTCAACGGTCACCTCCAACGTTCGACCACGCTGAGCCGAGCGGGTGCCCCGTTCGCTCTGGGCGCAGGAGCGGCCACCATCGGATGGGGGCCGTCGTGGGCCATCGCCATCGCCGCCTTCGCCATCGCCGCCGAACGATACGTACGGCTCCAAGCTGAGCAGCGGACGGCTGCGCCGTTGCGGCGGCGGTCCACATAAGCGATCATGTATGTCGATGGTCACTGATACGGATGTCGAGACGCTCGACCTGCTCAAGGTCTTGGCTGAGCCGCTTCGGTGGCGGATCGTCGGGCTCCTGGCCGCTGAAGAGCTGTGCGTGTGCCACCTCGTCGACGAGCTCGCCGTCGCCCAGCCTCTCGTGTCGCATCACCTTCGGGTCCTGCGGGATGCAGGGCTGGTGGAGACGGAGAAGTGGCGGTACTGGACCTACTACCGGCTGTGTCCCGAGCGCCTGGCCAATCTCGCCGAGGCGCTGGGCGCGGTGGCGTCGGCCCCGGCGGCGGGCTCGAGTCGCCGGCCGTGCTGTTGATGCGGCCCGACCTGTGGCGACGCTGCATCGCCGAAGCCCTCGGCACCGGACTGTTGGTGGCCGTCGTCGTCGGATCGGGCATCGCCGCGCAGCGCCTCTCCCCGGATGACATCGGGCTCCAGCTCCTCGAGAACGCGATGGCGACGGCCGCAGGGCTCGTCGCCCTGATCCTCGCTCTCGGACCGGTGTCCGGCGCCCACTTCAACCCGGTCGTGACCCTCGCCGACCGCTTCTTCGGTGGGCTCACCAATCGGGAGGTCGCCGCCTACATCCCGTCCCAGCTCGTCGGCGGATGTGTCGGCGCTGTGCTGGCCAACGTGATGTTCTCGACCGCGACGCTCCAGGTGTCGGACAAGGTCCGCAGCGGCGGGGGCCTGTGGACCGCCGAGGTGGTCGCCACCGTCGGCCTGCTGCTGGTGATCTTCGGCGTCGTGCGCTCCGGACGAGCCACCGCGGCACCCTTCGCTGTCGGTGCCTACATCGGTGGGGCGTACTTCTTCACCTCGTCGACCAGCTTCGCCAACCCGGCCGTCACCATCGCCCGCACCCTCAGCGACACCTTCGCCGGGATCGCTCCAAGCTCAGCGCCGGCGTTCATCGCCTGCCAGGTCGTCGGTCTGGCCATCGGCGTCGGCCTGATCGCCGTCCTCTACCCCGGAGTCGGCGATGCGGCCGATGCCGTCGTCATCCCCATGGAGGTTGAGCGCACGTGACCGAACCCGATGCATCCCCCGACCACGTGCCCGATGTGCTGTTCGTCTGCGTCCACAACGCTGGGCGTTCCCAGGCCGCCGCCGCGTTGCTCCACCACCACGCAGCCGGCCGGGTGCGCGTCCGCTCGGCGGGCTCGGCCCCCTCTGACGAGATCAACCCGGCGGTGCGGGCCGTGCTGGCCGAGCGGGGCTTGGACATCACCCAGGAGTTCCCGAAGCAGCTCACCGATGAGGCCACCCGAGCAGCCGATGTCATCGTGACCATGGGCTGCGGGGACGCGTGCCAGTTCTTCCCTGGGAAGCGCTACCTCGACTGGCAGCTCGAGGACCCCGCCGGCCAGCCCATCGACGCGGTGCGCCCCATCGTCGACGACATCGATCGTCGGGTGCAGGCGCTGCTCGAGGAGCTGACCTCTCCGACGGGATAGGCCGCGCCTTGCTCGGCTGTTGTCCTGAGAATTCAGCCTGGCGATTCGGGACGAGGGGCCGTCCACGCCGCACCGCTCCGGGGCCCCGGCCCTTGGCCGGTGGAAGTACGGTTCAGCGCCATGGACAGCGTCCACGACCTTGGGGGCCGGGAGGGCTTCGGACCGATCGTCGGGCAGCATGCCCCGCTGTTCGACGACGAGTGGGAGCGGCGGGCGATGGGAGTCACCATGGTCTCGTTCCGGTTCGGCCACAACAACGGCGGCACGTTCCGTCACTCGATCGAGCGGATGGACGCAGCGCAGTACCTCACGACGCGGTACCACGAGCACTGGTTCACCGGTACCGCGACGCGGCTGATCGAGGCCGGCTTCCTCGAGCTCGGCGAGCTCGAGGCAAGAGCGGGCGGGTCGGTGCCCATGTCGCGGCCGGTCGTCGCCGAGCCCGGTGAGCAGCCGCCGCCGATGACCGCAGAGGTCAGCGTGGGTGACCGCGTCCGAGTGCGGTCCTGGCACCCTCGCGGCCACACCCGCTGCCCCGGCTACGTGCGCGGCAAGAACGGCACCGTCGTGCGCCTCGACCCGCCGTCGTCTCTACCCGACCTCGAGGCCCACACCGACGAACGTCGCCAGGAGCCGCAGGCGTGTGTCCGGTTCGAGGCGGCAGACCTCTGGGGCACCGGTGAGGGCGCCGCCGTCCACGTCGATCTGTGGGTCAGCTACCTCGAACCGGGAGACGCCTGAGATGAGCGAAGACCATCACCACCTCCGAGTGGTGAGCCCGATCGAGGCGCGGGTCACGGCCCTCGAGGAGCTCCTCGTCGAGAAGGGGTACCTCTCGCACAGCGACATCGATGACTTCGTCCAGCGCTACGAGCACGACCTCGGGCCGCTCAACGGGGCCAAGGTCGTAGCCAGGGCGTGGACCGACCCTGCCTTCAAGGAGCGCCTCCTCGCGAACGGCACCGCGGCCATCGCCGAGCTGGGCTTCGGCGGCCCCGAGGGCGACCATATGATCGTGGTGGAGAGCACCGACGAGGTCCACCACGTCGTCGTCTGCACCCTGTGCTCGTGCTATCCGTGGCCGGTGCTGGGCCTCCCCCCGGAGTGGTACAAGAGCGCGCCGTACCGCTCGCGCGTCGTGCGCGAGCCGCGGGCGGTGCTGACCGAGATGGGGTGTGAGGTGCCCGAAGACGTTCGCATCGAAGTGTGGGACTCGAGTGCCGAGGCCCGCTACCTCGTGCTTCCCCCCCGGCCCGCCGGCGCGGACGGCTTCACGGAGGACGACCTGGCCGCTCTCGTCACCCGTGACCACATGATCGGCGTCGCCCGGTGAGCACGGCGGACCTCGACATCGACGGCGCGGTCGCGCCCCCGAGGCGCAATGGGGAACTGATCTTCGACGCGCCCTGGCAGGGGCGGGCCTTCGGCATCTGCGTCGCCGTCCTCGACCGTGAGGGCTTGGGGTGGGGCGACTTTCGTCCACACCTCGTGGCGGCCATCGCGGCCGAACCCGGGGCGGACTACTACGGAGCCTTCACCGCTGCACTCGATTCCTTCCTCGCCGACCTCGGCCTCACGACCCCGGCCTGACCCGCTTCCCGTAGGGGCGAGCCGAAAGCATCCGGACCAGGTCGTCACCCCGGGTGTCTTGGTCCTCGTATCGAGGTCAGCGAGCCCCGAGGTCGATCGTCGGGTAGAGCGGAAAGCGACCGAGCAGGCCGGCGCACCGGGCCCGGCCCGCTTCGGCGACGGCGGGGTCGAGCCGGTAGCGGGCCTTGGACGGTTCACCGGCCCGGGTAGCGAGCGGCGTGGTCGCCTGCATCGTGATGACGATGATGTCGGCAATCTCGTCGAACTCGGCCGTGCCCATACCCAGTGTCGTGAGCGCCGGCGTCCCCATCCGGATGCCCGACGTGTACCACGGCCCGTTCACGTCGTTGGGAATGGCGTTGCGGTTGGTGACGACACCTGCGTCGAGCAGCGCAGCCTCGGCCTGGCGCCCGGTCAGCCCGAAGCTCGAGGCGACGTCGAGGAGCACGAGGTGGTTGTCCGTGCCGCCGGTGACCAGGTTGGCACCGCGTCGAACCAGCGCGTCGGCGAAGGCGCGGGCGTTGTCGACGATGCCCTGCGCGTACGTCGCGAACTCGGGTCGGCGAGCCTCGGCGAAGGCAACCGCCTTCGCCGCGATCACGTGCGGGAGCGGGCCGCCGAGCACCATTGGACAGCCCCGGTCGACGAGCTCGGCGTAGTCGTCGGTGCACAGCACGAGGCCGCCCCGGGGGCCCCGAAGCGACTTGTGGGTCGTCGAGGTGACGACGTGCGCATGGGCGATGGGGCTGAGATCGCCGGTCAGCACCCCACCGGCGACCAGCCCGGCGAAGTGGGCCATGTCCACCATGAAGGTGGCGTCGACCTCGTCGGCGATCTCCCGCATGATGCGGTAGTTCGGGTTGCGCGGGTAGGCCGAGTAACCCGCGACGACGATGAGGGGACGGAACTCGTGCGCCAGCCGGCGCAGGGCGTCGTAGTCGATCAGCCCGGTGGCCGGGTCGACGCCGTAGCTGCGCTGTTCGAACATCTTGCCCGAGATGTTGGGCCGGAAGCCGTGGGTGAGGTGGCCGCCTGCGTCCAGCGACATGCCGATCATGCGTTGTGATCCGAGGCGGCGGCGCAGCAGTTCCCAGTCGTCGGGCGTGAGGTCGTTGACGTGGGTGTTGCCCGCCTCCGCCAGCGCCGGCTGCTCGACTCGCGCCGCGAGGATCGACCAGAAGGCGACGAGGTTGGCGTCGATGCCGGAGTGGGGCTGCACGTACGCGTGGTCCGCGCCGAACAGCGCGGTCGCATGCTCGATGGCGATGCGTTCGATCTCGTCGACCACCTCGCATCCCGCGCAGAAGCGGTGGCCGGGCGTCCCCTCTGCATACTTGTCCGACAGCCAGTTGCCCATGGCCAGCAGCACCGCCGGCGAGGCGTAGTTCTCCGACGCGATGAGCTTGAGCTGGCGGCGTTGGTTGGTCAGCTCGGCGGCGATGGCGATGGCGCTGGCGATGCGGGGCGCTGCGGGCAATCGCGTCGAGTGCCGCGTTGGCCGCCAACGACTCGGCCGGCTGGACGACTTCCGGATGTGGCACCGAACCTCCTCGAGATGTCGGCCCAGGCGCACGGCTCCGGTGACCAACGCCCAGCGGGCGCCGGCCGGACCGCGTCACGGTGGTACTCCACCTCGCAGCGCCAGTAGCGGTCCGCTCTGCATCGTACCGGGCAGTCGAAATGGCACCACCCCGCTGCTGTCGATTCTGGCAGGCTCCACCCATGGCCAGCCGGGCGGATCTCGCCATCGCGTGTCATCGCGCCATCCGCAACGGTGACCCCAAGGGTCTCTTCCCCGACCCGGACTCCGAGCTCCTGCGGGCGGTACTTGCCGGTCTTGGGGTGGCGAGTGAGCTCGTGAGCTGGGACGACCCGGCCGTCGACTGGGCCGAGCGTCCGCTGACGATCATCCGCAGCACGTGGGACAGCGTTGACCGACCCGAGGAGTACCTGGCTTGGGCTCGAGCGTTCGGCGCTCACTCGACGCTGGTGAACCCCGCAGAGGTCGTGGCGTGGAACCTCGACAAGACCTACCTCTTGGACCTCGCCCAGGCGGGAATCGCCATCGTGGCGACGGAGTGGGTCCGGGCCGGAGAGTCGTGGACTCCACCGCCCGGCGAGTACGTGGTGAAGCCGTCGATCTCTGCCGGAGGACGGGAGACGGCCCGGTATGGAGCGGACCACGGCGACGAAGCTCGCGCCCACATCGCCCGGCTGGTGGCCGCTGGCCAGATCGTGATGGTCCAGCCGTACCTGCCCTCAGTGGTCAGCCCCGGGGAGCTCTCGCATGTCTTCGTGGACGGACGGTTCACCCACGCGGTGCGCAAAGGAGCGGTCCTCGACGTCGGGGCCGGAGTACGGGAACGACCGTGGGAGCGGATGACGTTCCTCGGGCTCTCCGAGCCCACAAGCTCCGAGATGGCCGTCGCCGAGGCGACCCTCGCCTGTGTTCAGGAGCGGTTCGGCCAAACGCTGGTGTACGCCCGCGTCGACCTCATCGACGGGTCGGATGACGAGCCGCAGGTGCTCGAGGTGGAGCTCATCGACCCCAACCTCTCCCTGCACCTGTCGACGGCAGCAACCACGGCATTGGCCGCCGCGTTGGCCGCCCGTGTCTAGGTGGTCATGCCGGGGCGGTGGTGATCCAGGAGGAAGCGGCGTTGGCGTGCGGTGAAGGGGGCACCGGCCTCGTGGATGCGCCGAAGCTGTGGCGCATGCCGATCGACATCGAACCCCTCCACGGCCCATGGCACCGAGCGGAGGTACCAGGCGAGGGCGCCGACGTCGTAGAAGGTCGAAAGCTCTTCGCCGTGCCGAGCAGTGTCAACCCGGAGCCCGGCCACTTCCATCTGGGCCGCGGCGACGGGGAGCCAGGACTCGGATTCGGCGGAGATCTCGAGGTCGAGGGCCTGGAGGAAGTCGTCATAGCTGTGGAGGTCAACTTGCTGGGTAACGAACGCGCCACCGCGGCGCAGCACCCGGGCGACCTCGTGGGCGTTGAAGGCCTCGTGTCGGTTGATGACGAGGCCAAAGGCGTCGTCTCGAAACGGAAGGCGGCCCCGCTCGGGGATCCCATGCAGGTTGTCGGGCGAGCCCTCGTCACGAACCACAGGGGTGCCCAGGTCGCCCAGGCGGACCGCGGCGACCGGGACATTCGGCGCCCATGCCTCGGTCGCAACCGTGAACTGTGCCGGCGGACGCATGCGGGCGAGCATCTCTCCGCCGCCGGTGCCCATGTCCAGGAGGCGCTTCGCGGGTGCCCGGGCCAGCACCTCGGCTCTGTAGTCCCACGGCACGCCTCGCACCGACGAGCGCTCGCCCAACGAGGAGAAGTCCCATCCCAGGAAGGGCGTGGCCTTCGCCTCGGCCATCAAGTCCTCGAAGCTGCGCGTCACCTTGTGAGCATGACGCTGATCGACGCGGCGCCGCCTCCGCCTTCGCTGTCGCAGAGTCGGCCCGCGAAAGCTCTGAGTGGCTGGTTCGGGGGCGGTGGTAGTACGGCGAGGTGCACATCTTCGAGAAGAGGCGGGAGTGGGCGCCGGCCGGCTCGATCCCCGACGTGCTCGGCATGTTCGCGTCTGAGATCCGCTTCTACCGGGAGATCGCGCCCGTCGTGGGCGTCCGAGTGCCGACCTGCTTGGATGCGACCGAAACCGATGCAGGGACGTTGTTGCGGCTCGAGGATCTGTCCTCGTGGTCGCCGGGTGCCGACCCCATTGCCGTCGCAGAGCAGCTTCGGGGGCTCCATCAGCGGTGGGAGGGAACAGCGCTCGAGCGAGTGGCCATGTCTCCGCCAGCCGGGCGCGGCGGCGGACCTCATCGGCGCGCACTACGACCGGCTGTGGCCACTCATCTCGGAGCGCCGGGACGTCAACGCCCAGGTTCGGGCACTGGGTGATCATCTCGTCGGACGTCTCCAAGCCGCCGAGCACGCTGAGGGAACAGCCGGACCGCTGACGCTTTGTCATGGCGACACCGCGGCCGGCAACTTGGCCACTGGCCCGCTCGGTGAAGTTGCATTCCTCGACTGGGAGGATGTTCGGTGGGCCGCCGGTGTCACCGACCTCGCGTGGTTCCTGGTGTCGTCGGTCGATCCCGCGCGATGGGACGATGTGATCGTTGCGTACGGTGACGTGGACGTGCGGGCGGTACTGCCGTCGGTGGCGGCGCAAGGCTTGTTCGCCCTCAGTGATGAGGCAGACGGAAGTCCGGCGGCGCTCGGCTGGCTTACGAGGCTTTCAGCAGCCGCCGACCGCCTCAGCCTGTAGGGCGCCTTCCGCGAGGAGAGATGGCACTCGCCTGGGAGGCGGTGCGCGCGCGGCGGCATGGCGCGCGGATCTCGGACGCCGCTCTGCCTACAAATGCTTTGACACATCGCCGGGGGTCCCGCACCATCCCTCCGTCGCTCACAAGGAGGCTGACATGCCCACCAACATCAACGACAAGCTCATCTCGTGGGCCAGCGACATCGAACCCGGCACACTGCGTCAGGCTGAACCGGCCTAACTTTGACGGAGGCTCGTTGGGTTGGTTCTCTCAGGCTGCGTCGCGCTGAGACTGGCGACGGTAGTAGTCGTCTTCGACTTCAGCGGGGGTCCTGTCATCGAGCTCACCG
>Ga0136611_10002094_pt1 | contig 13850 bp, 13 predicted proteins | sample AntDrymUQ2232306_2_FD_106645 | JGI IMG/M metagenome (GOLD analysis project Ga0136611, IMG submission 106645) | Polar desert sand microbial communities from Dry Valleys, Antarctica - metaG UQ223 (23.06) | ecosystem: Environmental > Terrestrial > Soil > Desert | place: Antarctica: Dry Valley...
CCGCGCAAGTAGGTCGGCGCGTGTTCCACCAGGCGCTCTGGCTGGCCACCTTGCAACAATTGAGTTAGCCGGCCAAGTGACACGCTGGATTGCCGGTACTGAGTGAGGAAATGACCGGCAGCCCCCGTCACCGTCGTGAGCCAGCCGAGATACGAGACGAAAAGCGCGAAATCTCCGACCGTGAACCTTCCGGAGCGCATACCGTCGGCGGCGATAAGCAGGACGATGCCAGTACCAATATTCGCCGCGTTCGCTCCGATCGACTGCAACACCTCCGTGAAGAGCAGATCGTTCAGCGTCATTTTACGGCGGATCTCATTGATGCGCTCAAAATGGCGAACCACGCGCTCCTCGGCATTGGCGAGCTTCACCGCCTGCACCGCGCCGAATGCCTCACCGAGGAGTCCGGTCACCTCGCCGATCGACTCCTGGCTCGCGCGGCGATAGCGCTCGATGCGCTTGCTCGCCATGTTTACCAGCACGAGCACAAAGAGCAGAGGGAGGAAGACCGTCAAGGTGAGCAGCGGATCAATACGCGCGAGCACCACGAGCGCGATGATTGTCACCACGATCTGGCCGACAGGATCGAGGGTCCATGTCAGAAACTGGACAACCACCTGCGTGTCGTCACGAAAGCGGCTGATCGCCTCGCCGGGGGAGGCGGGCACCGCCCGCGCAGCCGGATGCTCCAGGATACGTGCGAGCAAGTTCCTGCGTAGCAGGGCGGCGGCCGTGAGCTGCGTTGTCGTCTCCGCGAATACCGCCACCGCCAGCGCCGTGACCCGTCCGACGGCCAATGCGACGAGCAGCGCCAGGAGAGTCCACACTTCCAGTCCGGCCTGCGCGTTCCGTGTTAGCCGGTCGAAGAACTCGCGCACGATGAGTCCGGGAACCAGGGGAAACAGGTAGAACATGGTGCTTGCGAAGATGCCACTCGTGATCCATAGCCCTGGCCGATACATGGCAAGCCGCCAGAGATAGCGCCAAAGGCTGAGGACTGGGGCTGGATGGCCGAGCGGCGCCCGGTCCGTTTGCGATCTGGAAGCGTCCACTGGTTGTCTCCTTATGCCTTTCTAGACGCGGCTGGGCAAGTGCGGAGCCAGCACGGAGAATTGCGCCTCACAGGATCTGAGCCACATCCACCCAGCATCGACATCATGATCGTAGGTTTTCGATGGTGAATGTTGGGTTTGTTCTCATCGGCTCTTCCATCCCGGTGCGCAGGAGACCAGCGAAGCGAGACATAGAATCGGCGGCAAGGGCCGCTCGCGCCCCATACTCCGCAACCTGACCTTGTTCGAGCACCATGATCGTGTCTACCCGTTGTACGGTTGAGAGCCGATGCGCGATGATGATCCCCGTGCGCCCTTGCATCACGCGTGTAACCGCGTGATCCAGCCGCCGCTCCGTCGCGGGATCAAGGCGCGAGGACGCCTCGTCGAGGATCACCAGTCCGGGGTCGACCAAAAAGACGCGAGCAAAGGCGAGTAGTTGCGCCTCACCCGCGGAAAGCCCGCCACCATGGTCAAGCACGGTTTCAAGCCCAAGTGGGAGCGCACGATACCAGTGGCCAAGCTCCAGTTCGTCGAGTACACGTTTTATGGCCGCGTCCGTGATGCGGGAATCAAAGAGGGTGAGATTATCTCGGACACTGGCGTGGAATAGCTGGATGTCCTGCGTGACGACGCCGACATGAGAGCGAATGCTCTCAAACTGGGCCTCGCGCAGGTCGACGCCGCCGAGCCGTACGGCACCCTGCTGTGGATCGTAGAGGCGGCACAACAGCCGAGTGATCGTGGTTTTGCCGCTGCTGGTACGGCCAAGAATACCAATCGTCTCCCCTGGTCCAAGCGTGAAGCTCACGTCTCGCAGCACCGGCTGCGCGCCGACATAGCCGAACGTCACGTGTTCCAACTCGACGGACAGCGCCACAGACGAGGGCAGCGCAGCACGGCCTTCCTTGATCGTAGCACGGGCATCGAGCAGTTCCTGTACGCGACCGATGCTTGCCGCCGCCTGTTGTAGGTCCTGCATCTGGCGGGCGATCTGTTCGATGGGCCGGGTGAGCAACTCGGTGTAAGTGTACATGAGAAAGACTGTTCCGATCGAGATCGCACGCACGCTCAGCAGGTAGGCTCCCAGAGTGAGCGAGAGAACGGTACCGAGCGCGAAAAGCAGCACGGTCGTGCTCCCAGTTAGAGAGCCGAAGAACCCCGCGATGCGCTCGCGGCGCAACAGATTGCGGGCGAGGACGTGCGAGGAGCGCATTGTGTACGCGGTCGCGCCGTTTGCACGGATGTCCTCCGTTCCGGCGAGTCGCTCCTCGATAAAGCCAAACACCTCCGCGCTCGCCTGACGCGCGGCGTTCCAGCGGGGGGCGCCGACGTTACGCAGCCGCAGGAGAATCAGCAGGCTGATGAACCCGAAGACCGTCAACACCGCGCCCGCGATCCAGTGTATTCGCCACAGCAGGACCAGCACACCGGCGAAGAGAAGCCCATTGCCGAGCACATGCACGACGAAACGCGAGAAGAAGTTGCCGAGCTTGGTGACATCGCCATCGATACGCTCGATCAGCTCGCCGGGCGTTCGGGCGTTATGAAAATCCATGTCGAGCCGCAGGCAGTGTAGCGCCAGGTCGGATCGCAACTTGTTTGTCGCGGTCCACCCCACGTTCTCCGCGAGGTACGTCTCGCCCACCGCGACGACCTGCGTCATCACCGCCAGACCCAGGAAGAAGACGGCGAGCGTGAGCAACGTCGAACGCGCGTCGCCACCCAATGCGCCATCAATGAAGCGGCGCAAAAGCTGAGGACTCGCGAGTTGCAATGCGATGTTGCCCAGAAGCAGCGCCGCTAATATTATGACGGCGCCCCGCTGTTTCCCCACATAGCGAATCAGCAGATCGCGATACTGACCAAGTCCAACGGTCATCGCCGCACTTCTTCCCGCTTGTCTGGCAAGACGCAAGACTGCTTCGCCTCGGCCAGAAACCGGTGCGGGATTGCATCGCACATGAGCATGCCACTGGCTTTGCCTTGAGTCGCGATCACAGATCCCCCCGAATATACCGGCTCCACATCTTTCGGGAGATCCGATTGGCGTCCGCACGCACGCCGTATTGCTCCCAGTAACGGCACAGGTTTGCTATGTCGCGCTCCAGCAAAGCGAGAGCATTCGTGTTCGACCGAGGGTCGACCGCCTGTGGGAAGTCGATGAACACGAGCCTTTCCCGCGACACCAGGACGTTATACGGCGAGAGGTCGGCGTGTACGCGGTTGTGCGTGAGCCAGAGCTCGATCTGCGCCATGGCAACCTCGAACAGCCGACGTGTGTCCCCCCGATCAAGGTCCACCCGGTGCAGGGGCGGCGCGGTGGAATCCCGGTCTCCCACGTATTCCATCAGCAGCGCGTTTCCCCGCTGTGCATACGGCCTGGGGACAGCGGCACCGGCGGCGTGGAGCGCGCGCAGCGTCTCCCACTCGTGACTCATCCACTCTCCCGCTTGGACCTCGCGTCCCTTGCGACTCTTATTCTTTACCGCCCGCCGCTCGTGGGCGTCGAGCACTATCCTCCCCTCCTGATAGATCGAGTCGTTCTTGAACCCACGGTTGTTCCGCGAGCGATACACCTTCGCCGCGAGCAGCTCGCCCCCGCTGACCGCGCCACCCTCGCAGCAGTACACCGTCGCCTCCTTGCCGCTCTTCACGACGTGCAGTACCTTTCTGATCCAGCCCTCGCCCAGGAACAGCTGGAGGGGATCATCCTGTGCCTCCAGCTGTGGGTTGTCACCGCCGTGCTCGATATCCGAGAGCGGGCTTTCTTGCTTCGTCCTCCGAACCATGGGCCGGGCTGCGCGCTGGCGGACCGGCTCGTCGTCGAAAACGTCTGTGTAGTCCATGTAATGCAATCGATTCTCCTGTTACTTGGCTCGTCGAGTTTGTGTGGTGTCAGTGAGCAAGTCGTTCTCATAGCCGGTCCTCCTTTCGTATGGTGTTGCACGGGCAGCGTACCTGGGCGTCCGATGACGCCTCTTACCGATGCGAAGAGGCCGCCCCTGGATGGGACGGCCTCGTGAGGTCGGGTCTAGCAGCTAGAGCCGAGTCAGGTGGACCGTGCGCCTTCGGGGACGTGGCTAGGCCGGGTACTCGCAGTACGCATAAAGCCCATCGTCACACCCCCTTTCATTCAGCGCGGCACCGTGTGCGGCTCGCCGTCCGGCGCTGTTTGCGTTACTATACTGCAAATGGTCTCTGCCTTCAAGTACCGGTGTGTAAGCACGGGGGCAAGAAGGGTCGCCGCGCTCCGGTCACTCGACGTACGGCTCAAGGTGGATCACTCCTGCGGGCGTGGAGACGAAGCCGCAGCCGCAGTAAAACGGCTCCAGCGCCGCGTCTGTCTCGTCGTAGTCCACGTGTAGCCACTTGGCGCCTCCTTCGCGGGCGAGAGCGGTGGCCTCTCGGACGAGCTCCGTCCCAATGCCGCGCCGCTTAAAGTCTCGGTGGACGGTGGTGTCGAGGAGGAAGGCGTGCGCGCCTCCGTCCCAGGCAACGTTGACGAAACCAACGAGACGCTCGCCTTTGTGGGCGCAGACCCACCCCATGCTGCGGGCGAAGACCGGGTCCCAGTCCGACGGACCCATGTCGGCCCACGACTCCATCCTGAGAATGTTGAGGGCGTCGCTCGTAATGGTCGTGTTGCGCGTCAAGGTTACCGGCACCTGAAACCTCCCGTCGCGGTCTGCTCTAGCCGCGGTTGTTCCGTCCTTCGCGTCGGATTGGTAACAGGCGCTTCGTTTCGGGGTCGCCGCAAGCAACCATGGCGGTTGTCACGAAGAAGCGTCATAAGTTCTTGACCCCAAGGCTTTACGGCTACGAGTCGGGAGACGCGGCCGGTACGATGGTCCCGGCGAGTAGCGCGATGAGCGCGCACAACAGAACGACGACCGCCAGCGCCACCGGCAGGGTCACAAGTTCCGCCAGAAAACCGATAAGCGGGGGTCCAACAAGAAAGCCGCTATACCCCATCGTGGTCATCGCCGCGATCGCGGGAGCGGTGCCCAGGCCGGGCATGCGCCCGGCCGCACTGAGCACGATCGGGAAGATGTTTGCGATCCCGACGCCGAGCGCGCCGAAGCCCAGCATCGCCGCCACCGGATGCGCCGCGAACAGCCCGAGCCCGAGCCCGAGCGCCGCGATCACCCCGCCCAGTCGCACTGTCGTCACCGCCCCCCACCTTGCGGCGATCCGGTCGCCACCGAGTCGCATCACCGCCATCGTCAGCGAGAATGCGGCGAAACCGGCAGCGGCGAGCCCCTTGCTGGTGTGCAGGTAATCCTGGAGATACACGGCGCTCCAGTCCGCCGCCGCGCCCTCTGCGACCAGCGCGCAAAACGCGATGACGCCGAGCAGCATCAGCGGTCTGGACGGGACCGCAAAGGCGGGGCCGTGATCCCCAGCGTCCGTGTGCGCCGGCAGGAGCCAGCGGGAGCCGACCGCCGAGACCACCAGGAGTATGGCACCGACGGCAACCATGTGTGGCACCAGATCGATGCCTAGTTCCGCAGCCCAGCCGCCAATCACGGCGCCGCCGAGCGCCCCGAAGCTGAAGGCGGCATGAAAGGTCGAGAGGATCGGCCGCCGGTACTGCGTCTCGACCGCCACCGCCTGGGAGTTCATCGCGACATCGAGCGAGCCGATGCCGGCGCCGAAGAGCAGCAGCGCGAACGCGAGGGAGGGCAGGTTCCAGGCGAGGACGGGCAGCGGAAGCACCGCGCAGAAGCAGAGCGACAGTAGCCGCGTCGCCGGTCTGCTCCCCCATCGCGCGACGAGCCAACCAGCGAACGGCATGGACACGAGTGCGCCGGGCGCAGGGAAGAGCAGTGCGAAACCGAGTAGTCCCTCGCTGAGTTCCAGGGCGCGGCGCACCTCCGGGATGCGAGGCACCCAGTTGCTTACCCCGATGCCACACACAGCGAAAATAATGAGGACCGCGACGCGAGCCGCTACGGGACGGCGTCGCTGCATCACCTCAGGCGTGGTGCCGCTGGTGGCAATTGTGATCAATCGTATCACCCTTTCGGCTCGGTAATGCAGTGAACGCGTTGATGCTGTAGATTATACCGGTCCCGCCTTCCGGCAAAAGGATTCACCTCGCCACTACGCTTTTTCATGGACGCAATCGGCTGCATGGCGTTCCTTCGCGGCGCATCTCTTGCAGCAGCGACAAAGGTCAGTATAGCCACCAAGGATACCAGGAGGTGCCCGATGCACTTATCACTCGAGCAGAAGCAACAAATGTTTGAGCATGGCTACGTAAAGCTGCCCAGCATCGTCCCACGAGACCGCGTGGACGCCGCGCTGCGGGCTATCAACGCCTCGCTCGGCGCGAACGGCATTGACCCTGCGAAGCTCACGACGTTCCGCGCTCAGACGTACACGCCGGAACTTCGCGACACGCCAGCGATCACGGAACTGCTCAACAACACGCCTCTCTGGGCGGTCGCGGAGTCCGCTATCGGGTCAGGCCAGATCAAGCCGGTTAAGGGCGGGCAGATCGCGTTACGCTTTCCTGTGCCTGAGGAGCCAACGAAGCCGCGGCCGCATATCGACGGAATGTACTCGCCGACCAACGGTGTAAAAGAGGGAACGATCTCCAACTTTACCGCCTTGGTGGGTGTGCTGTTGAGCGACCTGCCCGGACCAGATCGTGGGAACTTCACCGTGTGGCCTGGCAGCCATCGCTTGTTCGAGGAGTACTTTCGGAGCCACGGCGCGCATGCCCTGTTAGAAGGTATGCCAAAGGTTGAGCTGCCCGAGCCGGTCCAAGTGACCGGCAAGGCTGGCGACGCGTTTCTGGTGCACTATCAACTTGCGCACGGCATCGCTGGCAACGGATCTGCAGATATCCGATACGCGATCTTCTTCCGCCTCCACCATGTCGACCACGAGCAGGTTCATTGGGAATGCATGACCGATATCTGGCGCGAGTGGGCTGGCATGAGTGACGTTCTGAGCGCTGCGGCCCAGTAGCTACCTCAGCCTTAACTTTCTCCTACGACGTCTCGCGGCAAGGTAGCACATCAGTCATTCCGAGCCTGCGAGCGATCAATGGTTGGGGATACTGATCTCTCACGCGTTTCGGGATGACCTGCGTGACCATTCAATCAGCCCCCATATCAGTTGCCTGTACCTGCCTCTGGTGCGAGTACGCGTGGATACTGCCGCCGTTTGGGCCGAGCAGGATGAGCGCTCTCTCTGCCCGGAAACTGCCCGGTGCGCTCAGGCTCGCAAGCTGCTTTTCCAGCTCCGTCCGGTCGTGCCTCGCATCCCCGGGAACATCAGACAGAAAGCCCACGACTTTGATGCGATGTCCGGTCGACTCGCGAAGTTGCGCCAACAGCACCTCCGATCCAGGAGCAACAAATGCCGAGATCCTCACGCTTGTGCCAAGTGCGGGGCCGAACGCGAGATCGCGGCGCAGGGTCTGGCCGTGGTACGCCACCATACTCAGTGCAACAAGTATCGCGCTCAGGCTCTTGAGCATCCGGCTCACCTCGCCGCCGTCCAGCCCCGCGCCCAGCAACGCCTGCAGAACCAGCCAAAGCAGCGATATTCCAAAGCCGATCGCGGCAAGTAAGCCCGATAGCACGATGAAACCAAGCAGGCGTCGTCGTTCGGACGCTCCCCGCTCCCGCTGAGGCGCAGATGCGGCTGCGCGCTGCAACAAGTTCCAGCCACCCAGCCACGCAGGTAGTCCCACCAGTCCTGCACCTATGCTCCCGCTCAGGCGGTCGCGCCACCAGGCTCCGCCAGAAAGGGAGTTGCCGCTGTTGAGTACGAAGTCAAGTGATAGCCAGAGCACGGCTACGATCGCCGCGGTCACCATCGATAGTCCGAGGGCGACCAATACGGCAACAGGGAGCCGCCGAGGCCACAAGATCGCGCCTGGCATGTGCCGTTCGCCTTCGCTTCGGGGAGACGGCTGGTCACGCACAACGGCCCAGTGATGCGCCCACACCACCCCGGACACGAGCAGAATGGGCAAGACGCTTACGAGAAACTGCCATGTGCTCTCCGCTCTGGGGTCATAGCCGAGTCCGCGACGCAGCAGTTCGTACAGCATCGTTGCGGCGCTCCAGAGCGCCGTCGGCGCAGCAAACAGCAGGACGATCCAGAGGTAGGCTACGCGTACGCGACGCGCCCCACCGCGGCTCAGCTCATACTGCCAGATAGCGGCCCAAACAAATCCACCCGAGAGGATCCACGCGGCGATCGCGCCCCAGCGGTCCCAGATTGAACGCGGCAGAACCCCGGAGAACACGGGCTGGCCGCTGCGGATTAGGTTGCCCAAGGATTCACCGAGTGCCTGGACTGCACCAATCGCCAGGAACATCAGGGAGAAGCCCGCAAGCACGGAAACCGCGACGTCGTGCGCTTCGTCATCCTCCTGCGGCCCACGCTCCGTCCAACCGATGCGGGCGTGGTAGAGCCAGGCAGCGCCGAAGACGAACAGCCGGGCCACTGAGAATACGGCGTTCTGCGCCGTTGGATCGATATCGCTCGTTCCCGGCAAGGTGAACACGTAGCGCAGCACCGAGTGCAGGGCAAAGAGCGCCACGACGGAGGTGAACGCGAAGGTGGTGCCGAGAAAAACGCGGCGCGCGGCCGAGTCGCGCTCCTCGTCCGAGGACTCGACTCGGCGCTGAGAAGCTATCCACAACGCGAGCCAAACGGGCAGTCCCACGATCAGTTCCGCCAGGTACAGGCTGGCCCGGACGCGGTTGTCGTCCGTGCTGGACAGCACGTTGTCCCGCAATGCCGTTAACGAGATAGCAAGGCCGAGGAGGCCGATCACGGCGTACAGCGCAGTGAGCAGCCCAGCAAATGCCAAAATGTACCGGAAAGATCTACGTGGATCGTTCATCCTGTCCCCCCGTCATAGTCCGAAGTACCTAGGACCCGTGATGAGCCACCTGCCGTTCTCGCGCCTGAGATGGTAGGTCTGCCTGTTCGTGTACTCACTCACGTCAAGCGCGTCCGTATAGGAGAGCGTAGAGATGGCCACATCGACTGTGGCGTTGCCGCCATTCACGTCCGATCCGATGAGGGTGACGCGGCGCGAACTCTCATTCCGGTACGCTGGATCGACTTGTTCATCAAATCGTTCCCTGCTCAATCCCGGTATCGCCATCAGTTCGTATGCCTCGTCGAGCTTCCCTGCCTCGACCAGTCGTATGAAGTCCGCGACAACAGCCTCCGGCGTACCTGGCGGGTAGGTTTTCTCGGGCTGCCGGCTGGCGGCGATCGCGACAACGACCCCTGCGAGCAGGAGTACTATCGAAACGCCGAGCAGACCAAGAACTGATCGTTGTATATGCATTCATCGCCCCCTCGTGGTCTAGCAACGGGGTAAGCATGACACATCACCCCTACGGCACGACTGCGGTCGGTGCTTCAACCGCCATCGCGTCGTCATGGGCAACGTTGTACAGGTCCTAACAAGGGCGGGCCGCCAATCACAGTACGGCCGCCTGCCACTCCGTGCCGCCCTCGGCGCTAATGAACTGCGCCGTTTTCATGATCTATACTGATGGCCGTATCGAACCGTATCACGTGGCTCGCTCAGCGCTGAGCGGAGCCTTGGCGCTCGGAGGCGCACGTTCGTGAACTGCTACGTGGAGATCGCGCGAGTATCATACAGGCGGCATCGGGCCCACCGCGCCGCGAACATAGCTGGCCTGGCAACGAACGGATTCTTCGGCTTGGTTCGCTCCTTCGTTTTCTTGGCGCTGTACCGCGCACGGCCCGAGGCGGAAGGGTACGTCCTGCTGGACGCGCTGACGTATGTCTGGGTAACACAAGCGCTCATCATGCCCGTCATGCACTGGGGGTGGCTCGAAATTGCTCAGACGATCCGGGACGGCGATGTGATCTCTGACCTGTCCAAGCCAGTCAGCTTCTTCGGCTACTGGTTGAGCCGCGACTTGGGACGTTCCGGATACTACGTGTTATATCGCTTCGTTCCGACCCTTTGCATTGGCTTGATCCTTTTCCCCATGCGGTTGCCAGAACACCTCACCACGTGGATTTACTTTACTCTGAGTGTCCTGATGGCAGCGGTCCTCGGATTCTGTGTGCTGTTCCTTATCAACATCACAGGATTCTGGACAACGGATGTGCGCGGCATCAACAGCGTCGTGCTGACCGCAGTGAACTTTCTCACCGGTTTCATCGTCCCTCTCGAGTTTTTTCCACCCGCCGCGCGCGCCATTGCCGAGGTTCTCCCATTCGCAGGGATGATCTCCATTCCCATCAACATCTTCCTCGAGCGGGCAACCGGGCTAGCTATGCTCGGGTTGCTCGGACGGCAGGCGCTGTGGGTTTGTATGCTCGTGCTGGCATGTCACGTTACGCTCGCGGCCGCGACGCGAAGGCTGGTGGTGCAGGGTGGATAGTCTCACGGTGTACTGGCGACTCATAAGCGCCCAGATCCGTGGGCAGATGCAGTATCGGGTATCCTTCCTGCTGCAACTCCTTGGCTCCTTCTCGACCGTATTCGCCGAGCTTCTCGCGGTATTGATCTTGTTCCGCACCTTCGGGGAGATGGCGGGCTGGCGCGTCGGGGAGGTCGCGCTTCTGTACAGCCTGGTCGCCATTGGTTTCGGACTTTCCGAGCTTGTCAGCGAGGGCTTCGACGACATGTCGGTCCTGATCAGGATGGGCGATTTCGATCGGATACTCACTCGACCCATCCCCGCGTTCGTGCAGGTTATGTCCTCCCAGTTCGCCCTGCGTCGGCTGGGGCGGATCGCGCATGGAGTAGTCGCGCTCACGCTCTCACATTGGTGGCTGCGACTGGCCTGGTCATGGGTGGATGTGCTGCTGTTTCTGCTAGCGCTCGCCGGCACAGCGGTTGTCTTCTTCTCCATCGTGCTGATCGGCGCGGCGATCTGCTTCTGGACGACGGAGCGTACGGAAGTTCAGAACGTTTTCACCTACGGTGGCACCGAAGTCGTGAGCTACCCGATGCATATTTACAACCGATGGTTGCGGAGCGTGTTCCTGTGGGTCGTGCCGCTCGGATTGACCACGTACTACCCCGTGCTGCACATCCTGCAAAAGACAGACCCGCTCGACATGCCCGGCTGGCTCCCGTTTGTCGGTCCGCTGATTGCCCCACTTTTTTTCGGCGTGGCACTCCTTATCTGGCGCACCGGTATGGATCACTACCAGAGCACCGGCAGTTAACGACGGGGAAGCGGTGCGCGAGCCTCGGGACAGTTCGGTATGAAGGTCCAGCAGTTCGGTATACTCTATTCATCATGATATCTATCTCGCCGCCTACTACACACCCGCAGAAGTTCATTGACGGCTTCGGCCGCCACATCGAAGACATGCGCGTTTCGGTGATCGATAAGTGTAACTTTCGCTGCACGTACTGCATGCCCGCCGAAGGATTGCAATGGCTCAAGAACCACGAGGTGCTCTCGTTCGATGAAATCGAGCGCATTGTGCGCATCGCCATCGAGCGGGGCATACGGGAGATTCGCCTGACGGGTGGAGAGCCAACCGTGCGAGCGGGGCTGCCCGAACTCATTGAGCGGCTGGTCCAGTTGCCAGGACTTGAAGGAGTGTCGCTAACGACAAACGGCTTCCTGCTTCGGCGAATGGCGAAGGACCTGGCGGGCGCTGGCCTGACGCGCATCAACGTTAGCCTCGATACGCTGGTTCAGGAAAAGTTCGAGCACATCACGCGGCGCAACCACCTGACCGAGGTTCTCGCGGGCCTCGAAGAGCTGGAGAAATACCCGACGATCAGCCCGATCAAGGTCAACGCGGTCGCCATTCGGGGCTTTACGGATGACGAGGTTCTGGAGTTCGCCCGTTTCGCGCGCCGCAAGCCTTACGTTGTTCGCTTTATCGAATTCATGCCGCTAGACGCGGATAAGAGCTGGACACCGGAGATGATCCTGACCGGCAATGAACTGTACGAGATGATTCACGCCGTATACCCCCTTGTCCCTCGTGACTCCGCGCCCGCCTCAACGAGCCGTGTCTATCGCTTCGCGGACGGCAAAGGCGAGATAGGGTTCATTAACCCCGTGTCCGAACCTTTCTGCTCGACATGTAACCGCATCCGGGTCACCGCCGACGGACAACTCCGGACGTGCCTGTTCTCCCGCTGGGAAACGGACCTGCGCGGTCCACTACGCGACGGCTGCTCGGACGACGAGCTCGGCGCAGTTATGCTGGGCGCCGTGCAGCAGAAAGAGATGAAGCACCGGATAAACGACCCCGGCTTTGTGCGCGCCAACCGCTCGATGAGCCAAATCGGCGGGTAGTCCTCGAAAGCGCAAGTGCTACCGCATCCAGAGCCTGCAATAAGCCAACTGATTTGTTCGTTGTCCATAAAAGATGACCGTTGCAGTGTGTCGCAACGTGCGGATAAGATGGCGAGGAGAGGAAATGCAGCAAGGAAATGAGCGGGTCGTGGTGTATGGAGCTGACTGGTGTGGCGTAACTACGGGGACGTTGCGTCATCTCGATCAGATTGGTGTGCCGTACGACTATGTCGACGTGGATCAGGATGCAGCAGCGTCGCAGTGGGTCAAGGACCAGAACAAAGGTAAGGAGTTGAAGCCGACGCTCGATATCGAGGGCGAAGTTCTATCGGCGCCACGCGACTACATGCTCGATGACGCCTTGAAGCGCCACGGAATTCTCGCCTGATCGGCGCACCCCAAAGAGACCGGTCTTGACGTCCTCGCGCTCGGCGGGGCGCGCGCGTTAGTCTGCGCAGTCAACTGACGCTTGTGCCTGCGGCGGGTGCGCGGAGAAGCAGGGCGCGCACTACGCGCTCCGCGCCTGGCGTCATCGCCAGGTCCGCCACCTCGTCCAGGGAGAACCAACGGGCTTCCAATGCATCGGTGCCAGGGCACACGTCCCCGGAAGCCCACTGCGCGAGCACATCAACGATGAGGTAGTGGTACCGAACCCGGCCGGCAGGGTCGCGGTGAATGCTGTCGAAGGCATGATAGATCTCGGTTGTGGTGCATTCGATGCCACATTCTTCCCGGACCTCGCGGCGGGCACACTCAGCGATTGTTTCGCCGAGTTCGAGCACCCCGCCAGGTACGGACCATAGACTATCAAGGGGCGGATTCGCCCGTCGCGCGAGCAAAACCCGGCCGTCGTCGCGCACTACCACCACCCCAACCGCTGCGACAGGGCGTTCGAAATATTCTCTGGTCACGTAGCCCACCCGTGCCCGTCATTGGAGACCCTTCGGCTACGGTACGTCCTCAGGCCCCTTGTCCACGTACGTGCGGTAGAAAGTCAGCATACGCTCCTGATCGACCGTTTGGAGCTCATCTACGCGGTTCCACGCGAGCATCGCCAGAGGCGTGCGGAGCGTCGGGTACTGCGCCGCGACCATCTTCACGTTCCCGAACTTACTGGGCGGAGCCGCGCGGTATAGCTGCTGTAGCTGTGCCGTCACCTCCGGGCACTCCTGCTGGCCCCGTGGGCATCTGTACAGCACCACGATCGCGCCGTGCTCGAGGTTATGCACCCAGTACTCCGGTGGGACGACTTCGGTGTACACATTATAGTCGGGCACTCTGTTGTAGTGCGGTCCCGACGCGGGAGGGTCGTTCTTGTACGTCACGTCCGTGCCCTCGGCAACGTGGCCGCCGCCTTCGTCGGACACGGGGTGCCCAACCCGGTGCCCGCTCCGTCCTGCGCTGTGGGGGACGGAGCGATCGCGAACTGTGTTGTCGGGGTGCTTTGTCCATTGCCGCACGCGGCAACCAGCAGACACAGCAGGAGCAATGTGATGCATGAACGCCC
>Ga0136611_10002095_pt1 | contig 13848 bp, 14 predicted proteins | sample AntDrymUQ2232306_2_FD_106645 | JGI IMG/M metagenome (GOLD analysis project Ga0136611, IMG submission 106645) | Polar desert sand microbial communities from Dry Valleys, Antarctica - metaG UQ223 (23.06) | ecosystem: Environmental > Terrestrial > Soil > Desert | place: Antarctica: Dry Valley...
CTACGGATCAGAAGGTTGGGGGTTCGAATCCCTCCGAGCGCGCTGAGTAAGTCCTGGTAGAAGACCGTTTCCGGTGTCCGCGTCTGCCGTGGGCGTCCACCAGGAATCCATCGCCGAAGTCCAATCAGATGCCGCAAGGGCGTCGAGCACCCGCCTCGAAGGGTCGTTGGCCTACACGAAGGACCTGGTCAACGCACGCCGCGGCGAATGGCACCGCCGTCGCGGGACGAGGAGCATCTGATGCGCGGTCAGAAGTCGTCCGGGGAGCCCCGCTGCTGACTCTCGAGGATGCGCTCGTCGGACCATCGGTGAATCTCGGAGCTCGATGCGGAGCGTCTCGCCAACGGGTACCCGCGGAGGGGGTCCCGCGAGGGACGACAACACCGCGCGCCGAGCTAAGGGATGGGAGGTCAGAATGCGGGGCGTGGTGGCCTCGGCTGAGGGGATGGCGTGAGCATGCGGACTCGTTTGTGCGAGCTGCTCGGCATCGAGGTGCCGATCGTCCAAGCAGGGATGAGCATTTACACGTCACCGATGCTCGCTGCCGCGGTATCGAACGCTGGCGCGCTCGGCAGTCTCGGCATATGGCAGCGATCGCCGGAGCAGGTCCGGAGCGATCTGGCGGCGCTGCGCGAGGCGACCGATCGACCGATCGCGCTGAACCACGTCGTCCCCGACCTCAACGAAGAGGCGTTCGAACTCACCCTCCGGGAGGCACCGACCGTGATGGCGTTCGCGCTCGATGACGCCGGGCCTTTGATCCAGCGGGTGCACGACGCTGGCTGCCTCGCAATGCAGCAGGTCCATACTGTCGAGCAGGCGGAGCGAGCAGCCGAGCACGGCGCCGACCTGATCGTCGCCCAAGGTGGCGAGGCGGGCGGCTACGGCGGGGCCGTGTCGACGCTCGCGCTGGTGCCGCAGGTCGTGGACGCCGTCGACCCTGTTCCGGTGCTCGCAGCGGGAGGTATCGCTGACGGCCGGGGGATCGTCGCTGCGCTGGTGCTCGGCGCCGTGGGAGTGAACCTCGGCACCCGCTTCCTCGCTGCCTCCGAGTCGCCCGTCGGGGATGGCTATCGGGAGGCGATCCGGCGATCCGCGTCGCAAGACTGGGTGCAGGTCGACTATCACAACGTCGTGCGCCCGAACCCCGGGACGCTCGGTTACGGCACCCGCGTGCGGCTGTTGCGAACTGAGTTCACAGAACGACACGAGGGCCTCCTGCACGGGGAGCGGCTGAGTTCAGCGGACGTCCAAGCGGAGATGCTGACTGCCATCGAGCAGGGACGCATCGACGACCTGTTCGTCTCCGCCGGCCAGAGCGCCGGACTCGTCGACGACATCGAGACCGCGGCAGACATCGTGCGCCGCCTCCTGGCAGAAGCCGACGACGCCTACCGGCGGGCGGGCGAAGTCTTCTAGCGACGCAGCGGCTCGCTCCGGCCGCCGTTCCACGCACGATGGCCGCGGTCAGCCAGGAGGCGGCGTTTGGGCGCGTATGTCGTAGTGGGCGGCCTCGGCGTGGATGAGCGTGGCGCCGGTCCTGTCGGCGATGTCACGCGCTTCACGGACGAGCGGGCTGATCTCGTCGTGGGTGGCTCCGAGGCGGCGGCGCGCTTCGGCGAGGCGGATGAGTTCCCGGCCGAGGAAGATCGGTGTGCCACGCGTGCGGCTAGCGCGCACAGCAGTGTCGGCATGGGCCGCTGCGAGGTCGGCGTCGCCTGTGGTGAGCGCGGCCTGGCAGAGCGCTAGGTCGATTGGCGCGAAGGTCACGATGGCGTTGGCGGCGATGCGTCCGGTGAGACCGCCGAGCATCTCCGCGAGTTGAGCCGCTGCTGGCGCGTGGCCGGTCTTCTCGGCGACCTCGCAGAGGAGCGCCGTCTTGACGCTCCACAGGAAGTTGCGGCGGACGCTCTCGAAGTTTCGTGGCTGCGAGCTCGGACAGGCGCCGTCGTGGTTCGTCGGTGTCGCCTGCTTGCAGCTGTCCGAGCATGGCGATGCAGCGCAGGTAGTCGTCGACCCCGGGTTCGTGGACGAGGCGTCGTTGCAGGAATGGCGCGAGGCGAGGAAGACGGTTCTGGGCGTGGAGGATCGGCCAGAGTGCCGCGCCGTACCAGTTGGCCGGGTCGAACGCACCGTGTTTGGACAGCCGTCGGATCTCGTGGGCGGTGGCTTCGGCCTCGGTGAGCTCCCCGCGGAGTCGCTGGAGTGTCGAGCGGTGGAGGACGACGCTGACGTGCAGGTGCGGTAGGTCACTCGTTCCGAGCAGCGCAGCGCTCTCTTCGACGGCTTCGTCGCTGGCGACGAGGTTGTACGCCTCGCGGAGGGCGGACGGCGGAGGCGGACGCGAGCAGTCCGCCGATCGTCAGCGTTCGCCGACCGGTCCGGCGTCCGATGTCGACGAGGTCGTCGGCGGTTGCGTTCCGACAGTCGAGTCGACAGGTCCACAACCGGCTAGCGCGTAGGACTGCATCGCGCACTCCGTCAGGACGAAGTATACCCGCCCGTGGTAACATTTCTGGGTGCCGAAGCTTCGCCGGGGTGGCTACATCTTCCTCGGATGGGCCGGGGATCACAGTCCCCGGCATGTGCACGTGTATCGAGACATGAAGCTTGTTGTGAAGTGGGACCTGGAGAATTGGCAGCCGATGAAGGGCGAGGCGACCGCCCGGATCCAGCGGCTGCTCCGAGAGCTTGTGGAAGAGGGAAAGCTATGAAGATCACCGCCGTGACGACCGACAACCGCAAACGTCGGTTCGAAGTGAAGACGCGACGGCAGACCTTCGTGTTCCCCTACGCGAAGGCCGACCCCGCTCCAACGTCGAGCGATCGCGTGGTCGAGGTGTTCGTCGACGCCGAGCTCGGGCGTGAGGCCATCACCTACCGGCTGGACTCCGGCGCTGAAGGCAGCATCCACATCGACGCGGTGCTGGAGTACAACGAGGATCCGTCCTACATGGCAGACCTCACGCTGTACCGACTCACCCAGGAGGCGCGATCTCGACTCGACAGTTCGGGTCTGTCGGTCCGTGAGGTGACGCGCTCGCTCGGAACATCACCGGCGCAGCTCTACCGGCTTCTCGATCCGACGAACTACACGAAGTCGCTGCGCCAGCTCATGTCCTTGCTCTATCTGCTTGGCTGCGACGTTGACGTCGAGGTCAAGACAAGACGGAGCCGAGCGGCCTCCTGACAGAGCCCTCGACGCGCCGTTCCGAATCCATCAGGAATCCAACGAAGAGGTAGTGACACGTAGCTCGCCGTAGCAAGAGGTAGCTGGCGCGAGAGGTGCGGTGCCGGAACCCGGCGGCGACGAGGCCGTCGGCGTCGAGGACGTCGCGGCCCGCCTTGCCCCGTCGCACCCGGGCCGCCTCGGTCTCCATCACCCCGAGCGCAGCATCCACGGCAGCCACATGGGCGGCCACCACCTCGGCGGTGACCTCGGGCGAACCGAAGGCCCACAGGAGAGAGACCGACTTCGGAGCGCAGAACGTCAGGTCGAACCCCGCGACCTTCGGCGCCGACCGGCCCAAGGTGAGCGGTTCGCCGGTGCGGGGGTCGAGGTGGCCGAGAAGCGCGGCCAGGTCGCCGCCGTCAACGTCGCCGGCGAGCTCGAGGCGGGCGGCGGAGCGACCCATCCAACGACCCGGCGCCTCGCCGGAGCCGACGTAGTACTCCTCCGCGCCCTCGGCCACCGTCTCGACGTAGTACGCCTCCTGGCCCTGCGCCAGCTTCCCGATGCTCAGCACGAGCGGCCCTCGCCGTCGCGCTCATCGGTGCCGACCAACCTGACCAAGCGACCTGACGCACTTGCACCCGAGGTGTCAACGGGCTCTCTCGCGTCGGTGGTGACCGACAGGAGACGGTTCTGGGCAGGTGCGGCGAGCATCGCCCGCAACGCCGAGACGGGAACAACCGTCCGGTGCCCGAGCCGCAGCGAAGGCCGCTCGCCGCTCGCCGCTCGCCACGAGGCGGTAGGCGTGGGCCCGGGAGATGTCGAGGCGCCGGCCTGCCTCGGCCACCGAGATGGCCCATCGGTCGTCGTCGTCCAGGTGGTGCGCAGCGGTTGCATTCACACCCCTATACGGCCATCTGTGGAGGCCGATCGCGACGGAGAGACTCGTGATTTCCTTGACACGTACGCGTCAACGAACCTGACCAACGCCGATGGTCAGGCTCTCGAAATCCACCCTCGAGCTGCGCGACCCGAGGTACCCGAGGCGATTAACGCGTTCGAGGCGGGCAAGGTTGCCGCCCTGTTCGACTCCGATCTCGCCGTCGAGTACCAGTAGCCGTCAGAGCCTTGGCCAGGGAGCGTGGCGGCGGCATCCTGTCCGAGGATCGATCTTGGGTGGGATGCGGAAAGTGCGCTCGGCGTGCCGTGAGCGGACTAGGCGGAAGTTCGGGCAGCGAGCGTCTCGAGGAGCATCCGACAGTAGGTAGTCGCAGCGCCTATGGCGAGATGTGCGTGCCGCGGCCGAAGCCCGACGACGGCGGTGGTGCGACCGTGATCGGGTCCGTACTGGTTTCGGAGCTCCGCTACTCCGATTGCGAGCTGCGAGAGGCTCGACAGGATCCTCTTGGTGATCTCCACGCCCGGCCGCGTGGGTGCGAGCGAGTCGGGGTGCAGCGCCAGCGCCTTCTGCGCCGCCTTCACGAGTGCAGGCACGTCAGCCTTCTCGTCGTACGCCTCGCCGAGCTCAGCGAGGACGAGCTTGGTCGTCGCCTCGATTAGGGCCTTCGCACCCGAGATGGCGACGCCCGGGTCGGAGTCGGTGCTCGCCGCGATTCGCTCGAGGTGTTCGTAGATCGAGGAGGGGTCGCTCAGCTGCTCAAGCGGGATGTCGACGAGCGCCGCAGCCGAGCCCCCCGGATCCGACCGCTCTCACTGACGTCGTAGCCGTCGCGCCGGAGATGCCGGACGAGGTTGTCTCGGTAGTCGCCTTCGATGGTCCACGAGAGAATCTGCTCGAACACGTTCAGCACCCGCCTGACCTGGGCTGGGTTGCTCCAGTCGCGATCGAACGTTCCTCGTCGTTGACCTGGTGCGTACCAGGTTCGGTCCTCGTCGGCTGCCGCGTCGATGCCCTCGTCCTCGAAGGCGCGCTCGATCTGACGGACGACGCCGCAGTCGGAGACGGCCTCACGAAACGCGCTGCGAACGCGAGGGTGCACGAGCGCGCGCGGCGATCCGGCGGCGGTCATCCCTCGATCACTTGGAAGACTCGCCGACTCCAGTAGAGGCGGTCGTATCGCTGGCTCCCGTATGGCTCGAGGATCCCGAGCTCGACGAGCGAGGACACGGCGTTGCGGTTTGCCTGATTCGATCGGCCGTAGCGGCGATGGGCTTCCGACACCGAGAGAATCGGAAACGCGATCAGGTCATCGGCGATCTCGACCGCGAGCCGGGCGCGTGGAAGTGCTGACCGAACGGCTTCGCCGATCTCGTCACGAAGGGCGAGCAGCCGCATGATCCGGTCATGGCCAGACCGCGACTCGGCCGCGACCGCGTGAGCGAAGAACTCGATCCATGGCGCCCAGTCGCCCGAAGTGCTGACCGCAAGAAGGTGATCTCGGTACTCGTCGGCGCGCTCCTCGAGCCATGGAGAGACGGCGAGGACGGGGGATCTGAGGGCGCCTTCTCGGAGCATCTGCAATACGGCGACGAGCCGGCCGAGCCGGCCGTTGCCGTCGGTGAAGGGGTGCAGCGTTTCAAACTGGTAATGCGCCATGGCGATACGAGCGACGAGCTGGATCTGCCTGGTTGGCGTCGGCGCGGTCAGCCAGTCGACCCATCGCTCACATAGAGCTCGCAGCGGGTCGCCGGGTGGCGGTGGGACGAAGCGCGCCTCGGTGACCCGCCGGTTGTTTGCCCCGATGAACACCTGTGTCTCACGCACTGCCCCGGCGTCTGGTCCGTCGCTCGAAGTGCCGCGGACGATCTGGGCTTGTAGCGCGCTGATCAGCCCGAGCGTGATCGGTCGGTCCCCGACCCACGAGTAGGCCGTGTCTGCGGCGCGCGTGTAGTTCATGACCTCTCGCACGTTGGGGGCGACCTCGGTCTCCTGCTCGCTCTGGGGGAGGACTTCGGCGGCGAACAGGTCGGTGAGGTCGGCGTAGGTGCCCTCGAGCGCGGAGGTGCCGATCGCCTCTCGCCGTGTGGCGATGCGCGCGACGAGTTGCGGGCGAGGGATCAGGCTGGCTGCAGCGTCGAGACGCCCGAGTTCGGCAGCAGCGTCGCTGACGGCCATCCAGGTGGCGCTGGGCAGATCGACGTGTTCGGGCAGGTCATTCGGGATGAAGGCCTCGACCGCGTAGTCCTCGCCGAACCGAGAGTCGTGACCTGTGATCGGAACGACATCGCCGACCGGCGAGTTACGCAAGGACTGCATGGACTTGGATTCTACGGCTCATGGTCCAAGTCTCAAATCTGAAAGTTGGAATTGCAACTCTGTAATCCAAGTCTGTCCGCGCAGTGCCGCTATTGGTTGGGCGGGGTGTCCTCGGCCCAGTGAGTGCCCGGGTGAGTGCCCGGGCTCCCGCCAGCTTGCGCCCGACAGATCGTTGACCCCAACCGTCAAGCAAGACTTGACGTACGGGATCGTCAATTATACATTGACGACATGTCCCCTTTCTCGCTCGACCTCGAGGTGCGCCAGCTCATGGAGCGGTGCGCCGACGAGGAACTGCCGGCGCTGGACCGGCTGCTCAACGCCGCGGCCCTGCAGCAGTACCTGCACGGCGTGCTGCAGGCGCTGGCCGACGTCGCGCGGGACGAAGAGGGTCACTCCTGGGCCGACGTCGGGACGGTGTTGAGCATCACCAAGCAGGCCGCGCATCAGCGGTTCGGCGGCGAACGGCTACTGGACGACAGGGGCACCTACGTGAACGTCGACCGCGCTCCGACGGTTTACCTGGCCTCCCTCGAGGACGCCCGCGAGGCGCTCTTTGCCGAGGGCGGTCGAGAGCGTGACCTGCGCCTGGTCGAGGCCGGGATCGCGCGGGCGCGCGGCGGCCAGCCTGACCTCGAACGCCGGCAGGAGTTGGAGGACGCACGTGACGCGCTCCGCGACCTCGGGGGTCGTGAGGCCGATGTGGCCCTTATCGACAAAGCCTTGGCCTCGGACGAGCTCGGCCTGACCGACGATCCGGACCCGGTGACCTTCATCGTCGTCGACGAACCCAAACGCTGATGTCGCTCACCGTCGTCGGCAGCGACTTGCCCGGCCGGACGTGCCGCACGAGGGCCGGCACTCACACAGCTGTCCGCCGAGCTGACCGCTCGGGGGGAGATTGACGTGGCTGCGCCACGCGCTAAGTCCGCACGTCCCGGTGACGGGCTTTGGCTCCGCTCGCGCCTGCTGAGCCAGATGGCGGAGCAGGTCGAAGGTCGCGGCGAGCTCGGCGTTGGTGAGGTCGAAGGCCGTCGACCTTCGGATCGCGCTCCCGGTCGGTGCGCTCCCGGCGGCCCAAGATGACCGGACTGGGAGGAGGCGGCTCGCGAGGCGAGCTACGTCGGGCGGAACGTCGTCGCCGGCGGTGAGCGCGCCTCACAGGGGTGCAGGGCTGACGACCAGGCGGGTGTCGGCGTCGTGGAGGACGTCGACAAGTTGTTGCTGAAAGGCCGATCAGGTGGCGAGTTGGGATGCCGGCGTCACCCTTGACGCCTGTCGCTTGGCCGGCAAGGCGGCGACAAAACTGGCTGCCCCGAACGCCACCACCGCCGAGGCCAAGGCCGACCACGGGGCATCGAACTCGAGGAACCCTTGGGCCGAGAGCGAGTGGACGAAGGTGTAGGCGATGCCGAGGCCGGCGGTGATGCCGAGGCCGGCGCCGGCGACTGCCATAACGACCGCGTCCCACTGGAGCATCGCCCGCAGTTGACGCGCCGTCATGCCGACGGCGTCGAAGACAGCGAGCTCCTCGCTCCGCTCCGCGATAGAGAGCACGAGCGCGTTCGCGATGGACAACAGGCCGACGATGAGAGCGAGGGCCAGCAGTGCCTCGACGGCAGTTGCGATTCGCCGGACGGAGGCAGCGTTGACGGCGCTGAAGGCGTCGCCGTCCAGCACCTCGATGTTCGGGTGGAAGGCGACGAGTGACTCGAGCTGGTCGCGCAACGCCTGGCGGTCGGCACCCGGGGTGGCCAACAACGGAAGCTGGTAGTCCAACCGTGCACGGTTCGACGAGGAGAAGGTCGCCGGCGCGACGAGCCAGTTGCCGGCGAAGAGGATGTCGTCGGTGACGGCTTCGACGGCGACCTCTTGGCGGATCCCGGTGTCCCACAGCAGCGAGACGCGATCACCAATGGCGAGGCTTCGGCGCTCGGCGACACTGCGGTCGACTGCGACGCCGGGCGGACCCGTGGCGAGCGCTCCAAGGGTACCGTCGACGACGGGCGTCGTCGCTACCCGGGCGAGGTTCGCCGGCTCAGCGGCGGCGACACGTTCCGTCGACATCGTTCCGTCGGGGTACGTGGCCTCGACGGCGGCACGCTGGAGCTGCGCGGCGACGGCGACAGTGGGCAGCCTCGCTACCTGATCTGCGAGCTCGACGGGGAGCCCCGCACCGGTCGCATCACGCAGGACGAAGTCGCCGCGGAAGCCTCTGGCGACCTTGGCGCCGATCGACGCCTCGAGGGAGGAGGCGACGGTGGCGAGGGTCGTGACGAGGCCCACGGCGAGGACAAGGCCGGCGGCCGCGGATCCGGCTCGTCGTGGTGCCGCGATGACCTGCCGTCGGGCGAGCGTCGAACACGGTGCGCGGTGGGGCCGGTGGCGCCACAACACCGAGGTGGCCACGGCGAGCGCCCAGCGGGGCGCTGGCAACCGCCGACGTCATGGTGAGGACGGCCCCGAAGGCTGCGAGTTCCACAGCCTGGTCGCCGGGTGTTGCCAGTGCGGCGGCGAGGACGGTGAGGCTGATCGACCAGAGGACCGCGGCGGAGACGACGACTCCCTTCGAGATCCGAGCGTGCTCCGGCGTCACGAGCCGGAGGGCGGAGAGCGGTGACGATCGGCTCGCGAGCCAAGCCGGCCAGACGGCCGAGCCCGTCGTGACGACCACGCCGACGACGAGCGCGAGCGCGGCCGGAGCGACGGTGAGGCGGAGCGGGATCGGCAGGTCGTTCGTGAGGGTCTTGGGCAGGGCGCGGAGCAGGAATGATGCACCTGCCATCCCGATCGGTATGGCGATGGCGGCCGAGGTAGCACCGATCACCGCGGCCTCGGCGGCGACGATGGCGAAGAGTTGTGCACGGCTGGCGCCGACGGCGCGCAACAGCCCGAGCTGACGCCTGCGCTGGGTCGCGAGGATCGCGAAGGTGTTGGCGAGGAGCAACGACGCGACGCCGAGCGAGAGGAGTGCGATGAGCAGGAGCACGTCGAGGAGCGGGCCGGCCGACCCGGCACCTCGCGTGCGCAGCTCCTCGGCGCGGGCCTGGCCCGCGGAGACCGCCTCGGCTCGCTCCGGCAGCGCGCGTCGGATGGCGACGAGCGCCTCCGGCGTCGCCGTCGGCCGGAGCAGGACCCGGATCTCGTCGACGGCAGCGTCCCGACCGGCGACTCGCTGCGCCTCAGCCACGGACAGGTAGCCGGTCGGCGGAGCGGCCGGACGGTGACCCACGAGCCCGACTACCACGTACGCCGCCGCGCCTGACGGGGCCGCAAGCGTCATCCGTGCGCCAAGCTGCGCGGTGCCGACGACCCGCTGATCGAGCGCCACCTCTCCTGCCGCCTCGGGCGGACGGCCGGCCACGATCTTTGCTGCCGTCAGGGGTCCCGGCATCCACGAGACGAGCCGGATGCGGCCGCGGACGTCCGCCGTGTCCCCGCCCGTGCGGGACGACGACTGCGCCTCCCCGTCGAGGACCGTCGCCCGCTCCGCGGCGACCACGAAGGCGGCGGCGCGGTCCACGTCTGTAAGGTCCCCGAGCGAGGCAACCGCGGCTTCCGCGACCGGCGCCCGCACCGGGGCCGCGCCCACGTCGAACAGCGGGCGTCCACGCACGACGACGTCCGCGCCGGCCAGCGACGTGACCGACCGCTCTCCGAGCGCGGACTGGAACGAGTCCCGCAGGACGAACGAGCCGACGAGGAGGGAGAGGGCCGCCGACACGGAGACGAGGGTGAGGAGGAGACGGCCCCGGTTGGCGACGACCTCCCGCACTGCGACGCGAAACATCAGCCCTCCAGGTCCAGGAGCTGATCCAGCACGTCCTGGCGACTCGGTGCCGACAAGTCGGAAGCCACGCGGCCGTCGAGGAGGAAGAGGACGCGGTCCGCGGACGCCGCGGCCGCAGCGTCGTGCGTCACCATCACCGTCGTCTGTCCATGGTCCGCGACGATCTTCCGAAGCAGGCCGAGGACGCTCGCAGCGGCGCGAGAGTCGAGGTTCCCGGTCGGCTCGTCCGCGAAGACGACAGCGGGGCGGTTGGCGAGCGCCCTTGCCAGCGCGACGCGCTGCTGTTGGCCCCCGGACAGCTCGGACGGCCGGTGCGACAGCCGGTCGCCGATGACGAGCAGGTCCACCACATGGTCGAGCCACGCCGCCTCAGGACGCCGCCGCGCCAGGAGCAGGGGAAGTGTGATGTTCTCCCACGCCGTCAGGGACGGCACGAGGTTCGAGGACTGGAACACGAACCCGAGCCGATCGCGCCGCAGGACGGCTCGGCGCCGGTCCGTCAGGGCGCCGAGGTCGTCGCCGTCGACGATGATCCGACCCGAGTCGATGCGTTCGAGCGCTGCCATGCAGTGCAACAACGTCGACTTGCCTGCGCCTGACGGTCCCATGATCGCCGTCAGCTCCCCTTGACGAAGATCGCACGTCACCTCGTCGAGCGCCCGGACCTTCACCGCGCCGCGGCCGTGGACCTTGACGACGGCGCCGACGGAGATGGCGATGGCGGGATCGATGGTGCTCGCGCTGGACATGGAGCGGCTCTCTTCGAGGCGTTGGGGACTCGGTCGAACGATACGAACGGGCACCGGCGGTGGCTACCAACCCATGGCCGCTCGTAGACCGACCTTCGTCGTGTCGGATCCAGCCGTTCGTCCGACGACTCCGCCGGTACGCTCGACCGAGCACCGGGGGGGCGATGCGGACCGTTTGGAAGTCGAGCGAGCAGAAGCGGTCGAAGCCGTCGCGTGGCGACCTCCTCGTCGCGGTCGCGCTCGCAGTCACGGCGTCCCTCGCCGCGGGCCTCAGCGACGCACCGCCTCCGGTCGCCGTGGCCGCGGTCGTCGTCGCCGGCGGAGCCGGCCTGGCGGCGCGAAGCCTCCCGCTGGCGGCCGCCGCCGCGACCCTGCTCGTGGGGGCGGTGGCGGCGCCGTGGGGTGGTCTCGCCCCGCTTGCGCCGGCGCAGGCCGTGCTGTGCCTCCTGCTCGGTCGGAGGACGAACGAGGTCCGCCGGCCACTCTGGACGTTCGTCGCCTTCGGCGCCTGCACCACGCTCGGCGTCGCCGTCCACCGCCCGGACACCCTCAATTGGGTCGGGCTACCTGCCATCGCCGTGACGCTGTCCCTGTTCCCGTGGCTGATCGGCCGCACGAGACGCCAGCAACAGGAGCTCGTCGCCGCCGGGTGGACGAGAGCGGAGCAGCTCGAGCGCGAGCGCGAGATCGTGGAGCGGGAGGCGCGGCTGCGGGAGCGAGCGGACATCGCCGCCGAAATGCACGACTCGCTCGGCCACGAGCTGGCGCTGCTGGCGCTCCGAGCGGCGGGGTTGGAGGTCGCCCCCGGACTCGGCGACGCCCATCGCGCCGCGGCCGCCGATCTGCGTTCCAACGCCGCCCGGGCGACGGCGCGGCTCGGGGAGATCGTCGGACTGCTTCGCGACGTGCGTTCGGACGCCGTCGCGGACATGCTCGAGGCACTCGTGGGCAGGGCGGAACGCGCCGGCGTCGCCATCGCCACCGATCTCTCCGGAGAAGCCGAGCTGGCCGCGGCGGGCACCGAGGTCCGTGGCGCCGTTCACCGGGTGGTGCAGGAGGGCGTGACGAACGCCGCACGCCACGCGCCGGGCGCTCCCCTCCGCGTCTCCGTCACCACCAGCGCCGCCGACGACGCGTTTGTCGTCCTCGTCGAGAACGGACCGCCCGACTTGCCGTCGCCGGCCGCTGGGCTCAGCGTCGGCACTGGCCTGGCTGCGTTGGCGGTACGGGTGGAGTCCTGCGGAGGCCGCCTCCAGGCCGGACCGGTCGACGCCGGGTTCCGCCTGGCCGCGGCCATCCCTCGGCACGGCCGTTCGATGCAGCCGTCGCGCCGCGACGCCCCGGACGCGGCCCTCCCGACCAGCGCTGCCTTTGCGGGTGCGCGCCGAAGCGCCCGCCGCTCCCTCGCACTCACCCTCGCCGTCCCGGCGGGGACGGCACTGGTCGCCTTGGGCGGCGTCGGTGCGTTCTGGGCGTATGAGATGTCCACGACCGTGCTCGACGGCGACGAGTTCCGGGCCATCGGCCCAGGCGACCCAGAGGAAGGGGTCGTGGAAGCGCTTCCGTCGCGGTCAGTGACTTGGGGGGCCGCGGCCGCGCAGCCTCCCCTGCCCGCCGACGCCAGGTGCAAGTACTTCCGTAGCGGGTCGCACCCGCTGCGGGCGGAGCCGCTGTACCGGATCTGCTTCCGCGACGGCCGAGTCGTGCTCACCGACACACTCCCGGTCCCCGACCGCGCGCCGTGATCCGCGTCCTCCTGGCGGACGACGAGGCCGTCGTGCGAGCCGGCCTCCGCACCATCCTCACCTCAGACCCCGAGCTCGAGATCGTCGCCGAGGCGGGCGACGGTCGGGAGGCGGTGGAGCTCGCCGAACGCCACCGTCCCGACGTGGCGCTCCTCGACATCCGCATGCCAGGTATGGACGGTCTCGCCGCGACCGAAGCCATCCACCGCGGCACGCCGGAGGTCGGCGTCCTCGTGGTGACGACGTTCGGCGAGGACGCCTACATCGTGCAGGCACTCCAGATGGGCGCCAACGGATTCATCCTCAAGACCGCCGACCCGCACGGCATCATCGACGCCGTTCGAACGGTCGCCGCCGGCGGCGCGGCGTTGTCGCCGGAGGTCGCGCTGCGACTCGTCGCCGCGCTCCGCTCCGGTCCGATGCCACGGTGGTTCGAGGCGCAGGAACGGGTCGTCTCACTGGCGCCGAGAGAGCGGGAGGTGCTCGGGCTGCTCGGGACGGGCCTCTCGAACGCCGACATCGGGCACCGCCTGCACATGGCGGAGGGCACGGTCAAGGGGTATGTCAGCGCCATCTTCGACCGGCTCGGCGTCGAGAACCGCGTCCAGGCAGCCCTCATCAGCTACCAGGCCGGGCTGACTCCCCGCCCTTAGCTTAGATCTCAACATCGAGCGACGGACCCGGTCGGCGGCTCGCAGGTGACGGCAGCCGTCGAGTACAGACGCGATGCCGGCCCCAGCCGGTTCCGGTACCACGTTCGGTTTCGACGGTCACGACTTTCGGCGGCGAATCCTGAGCTGCGACCCGTGCACCTACGGTGCGGCGGCCGAGCACGCTACGGCCGAGCGAGTGACGACTGCTTGCCACGATCTCCGATCCGCCGAAAGGTACGTCTCATCCGCTGGTGAGAACCGAGTGAGAACATCCCGGCGAGAAAGGCGGTCTACGCTGGATACTGCTGGTCAATCGGCCAGCGACGAAAGTCCTGGTCACCGGCCACTAGTGGCTCTCACGGCAAACAGGCGAGCATCCCGGTCATGCGCTCGGGGCGATCTACGGATCAGAAGGTTGGGGGTTCGAATCCCTCCGAGCGCGCTAGCCGCCTACCAGCGGGGCACCGCCGTCGGCGGTCCTGCCGGCGGACGGACGGGGTAGACAGGGAGACATCGGTCCAC
>Ga0136611_10002096_pt1 | contig 13840 bp, 16 predicted proteins | sample AntDrymUQ2232306_2_FD_106645 | JGI IMG/M metagenome (GOLD analysis project Ga0136611, IMG submission 106645) | Polar desert sand microbial communities from Dry Valleys, Antarctica - metaG UQ223 (23.06) | ecosystem: Environmental > Terrestrial > Soil > Desert | place: Antarctica: Dry Valley...
ACAAAGTATTGATAGTGATTTAAAACATTTAAAAATAACACCCAACACAAAAAATCAATTAACTCATACATTAATCAACAACTAAAAACTAAAATTCTAAAAAAATGGCGAACGCACCAAAACCAACAACCGCGAAGAAAGAGAGCTCTGGTTCAAGCATTTTTGCAAGTTTATCTATAGTACTTTGTATTGTAGTTGGAGTACTTTTATGGAAATTCGTAATGGGCGATCCATCGAACTTTGAAGGAGGCGATCCAGAAAACGGCCACCCGCTCCCAGGTAATTACTTTGGAATGGTTTACAAAGGAGGTTATGTAGTACCCGTATTAATGGGATTGTTTTTAATGGTAATCGTGTTTTCGTTTGAGCGTTTCTTTGTCATCAGCAAAGCTACCGGGAAAGGAAATATAGATTCTTTTGTTAAAAAGATTCAATCATTTATTGGTGCAGGAAATATAGATTCAGCTATCGCTGAGTGTGACAAACAAGAGGGTTCTGTTGCCAATGTAATCAAATCCGGATTGAAGAAGTATAAAGAGATGGAAGTTGAGACTAAAATGGACACTGAGCAAAAATGTCTTGCCATCCAAAAGGATATTGAAGAAGCAACGGCATTGGAGATGCCAATGTTAGAGCAAAATCTTACTGTAATTGCTACCCTGGTATCAATTGGTACTTTGATGGGATTATTAGGAACTGTAACAGGTATGATCAAAGCCTTTGCGGCATTATCAACTGCAGGTTCTCCGGATCAGGCGGCACTCGCGAATGGTATATCTGAAGCACTTATCAATACAGCAACAGGTATTGCTACTTCGGCTCTTGCGATCATAATGTATAATTTGTTCACATCCAAGATCGATAAGTTGACCTATGCTATTGATGAAGCAGGTTTCTCTATCGTTCAAACGTACGCCAGTACGCATAAATAATTGGTGCGAAAAAAAATATTCCGGGTTTTATGGAAAACCCGGAATATTTTCATCTTTATAGTAATCGGATTAAATAATATTATAAAATAAACTATGCCTAGAGCTAAAGTTGCCAGAAAAAGTACAGCTATCGATATGACAGCGATGTGCGACGTGGCGTTTTTGTTGCTAACATTCTTTATCCTAACAGCAACAGCTCGTCAGCCAGAAGCGCTTCCTGTAGATACCCCGGCGTCCACGGTTAAGTTTAAGTTGCCCGATACAGATATTGCAACTCTGACTGTTGGACAGAAAAAAGTATTTTTCGGAGTTCCGGGACAGCCAATAAGAGTACGTACTCTGGAACTGATGGGGGAAAAATACAATCTCCAGTTTACGGATGAGGAAAAACTTAGATTTTCTCTGATCGAAAGTTTCGGCGTGCCAATTGGAAACCTTAAGCAAATAATTGCCTTGAAGGGAGATGACAGAAATAAAGCCGGACTTCAGCCTGGTATACCAACGGATTCTGTTGGTGAAAGGCCGTCAGAACTTCATAACTGGATTTTATCTGCCCGTTACGCAACCAAAGAGCTTAATAATGTAGACATGCGTATCAGTATAAAGGGAGATTCAAATGAAGAGTATCCTGAAATAAAGAAAGTTACCGGCATCCTGCAGGATCAGAATATTAATAAATTCAGTTTGATCACCTCATTGAGGCCAACTGAAAAGTAGTAATTCGTATAATTAATTTAATTAAAACGCGATGGCAGAATTAGACACCTCCGGCGGGGGTAAGAATAAAGGCGGGAAGGTTAGAAGCAAGAAGCAATCTACACGGGTAGATTTAACAGCAATGGTGGATCTTGCTTTCCTTCTAATCACTTTCTTTATGCTTACCACTACATTGGCCAAACCACAAGCAATGGATATGGCCATGCCGGATAAGGATAAAACAGATCAGCAGGAATTGACAGTCGCTGATAACAGAACAATGACAATACTTTTGGGGGATAATAACCGTTTGGAATGGTACATGGGTTTGGTTGATAATCCATTGACTCCTCCGCAAGTTGATAATTATGGCCGCAATGGAATTAGAAAAGCTTTGATCGAGCATTCAAAGAAAGTAATAGCTGCAACAGGCGATCCCAAAAAAGGCTTGATTGTTTTAATCAAACCAAGTGATCAATCGAACTACCGAAATTTCGTTGATATTCTTGATGAGATGAAAGTTTCAAACATTAGTCAGTACGCAATCGTTGAAATTTCGGATCCCGATATTGCTTTGTTAAAGCGTGATGGACTTTACAAATAATAATAACAAAAATTAATTACCCTCTAAAGAAGTAAGATATGTTAGGGTCAAAAATAGATTTATTCAACACGCAGTGGCTTGATGTGGTATTCGAAGGTAGGAATAAATCCTATGGTGCGTATGAGTTGAGGAGAGATAACTCCAAAACGACCAGTCGGGCGGTGATTATCGGATCTGTGCTATTTATAGTATTGGTTTCGATGCCGCTTATCATTCGCTACATTTCCGGGATACTTCCTGAAGCTGAGAAGGAGAAAATTACTGAGGTAGTATTGGCTCCTCCTCCGCCGATTAATAAAGAGGAACTTCCTCCTCCTCCACCAGAACCACCTAAGCCAAAAATTGACCAGGTGAAATTTCCTCCTCCGGTTGTAGTACCCGCTGAGCAGGTAAGAGACGAAGAGCCGCCAACAGTGGAAGAGCTTAAGGTGGCTGATCCGGGACAAAAAACTATTGAAGGTAATCCTGACGCTGAGATTGTAATTGATGAGCCAGTAGGTGAAGCTCCGAAGGTACAAGAAGTAGTTGAAGATAACAGCATCAAGGATTTTGCAAGTGTTGAGGTTCTCCCGGAGTTTGCCGGCGGTATGGCTGGATGGGGTAAATATCTTCAAAAAAACCTGAAATACCCGCCAATGGCTCGTGAAAACAACATTACGGGAAGGGTTATTATGAGTTTCGTTGTTGAAAAGAACGGACAATTAACAGATATCAAGGTATTACGCGGAATCGGTGGTGGTTGCGACGAAGAAGCTAAGCGCGTTCTAGCCAATGCACCTGCATGGAAACCAGGTATTCAAAATGGCCGTCCAGTTCGGGTGGCTTACACCATGCCAATATTCTTCCAGCTCTCAGGACAATAATGTCATTGAATAGCGAACAGAAAAAAATACAGAAATCGCCCGCAAAGCGATTTCTGTTTATTTTAGGCCTGGGGATGTTCGCACTTTATTTGGTTTTGGGCGTTATAATAATGTTTTGGAAGGACTTTCCTATAGATCTATCACAAGGCTATAGAATCGCTTTTGGGATTTTATTAATAGGATATTCATTTTTAAGATTTGTGCGTTTGCTTCGTTCTCAATGAGAAGACTAATTAGAATAAGGGTTTATTTAATTGCCGCCTCTTGTATTTTGCTTGCCTCTTGCCAGCAACAAAAGACAGAAGTTCAGTCCTATACAAGCGGAAGGGAAAAGATTCTGGTCGACGAATCTTTAGCTCCCATCATTGAGGATCAAACATATGTTTTCGAGAGTACCTACGCTGATGCTAAGCTCGAACTCATCATGAAGTCGGAGAATGAATTGATAAATTCTTTTTTGGATGATAGTGCTCAAGTCGCTGTTTTGTCGCGTGAATTGACATCCGCAGAACGGAAACATTTTGAGAACAAGAAGATAAAGGTAAGAGTAAACCGTTTTGCTATTGATGGTATAGCTCTCATTGCCCACAATTCCGTAAAGGATTCTACAGCGACCATTGAAGAAATAATTAAAATTTTTAAAGGAGAAGATTCTTCATTGGGAAATCTGATTTTTGATAATGCAAATTCCAGTACTGTGAGATACTTTAAGGACCTTGCTGGCGTTAAAGAACTTCCAGCGAAAGGCGTCTACGCTCTTAAAACAAACTCGGAGGTCATTAAATATGTTTATGATAATCCTGGTACCATTGGAGTTGTAGGAGTGAACTGGATAGTTCAGCCGCCAGTGGAACTGGAGAAAGAAGTTGGGTCATTGAAAATAATGGGAGTAAAGAATGTTGCCGGGAAGCCTGGATCCGATGCTTATTATAAGCCTTTTCAGAACGATATCGCTTTGGAACTATATCCGCTGATAAGATCATTGTATATAATAAATTGCGAGGGAGGCCCGGGTTTGGGCACAGGTTTTGCATCTTTTATTGCAGGAGAACGCGGACAACGGATTGTACTAAAATCGGGACTGTTACCTGATAGTATTCCCTCCCGTGAAATTAATATCATAAAATAAGTAAATTAAATTAAAATCAAACACGATGAACAAGGCAATTAAGATAACCCTGGGGCTGATGTTGGCAGGTTCAGCTGTATTTGCACAGAGTTTAGCTGATGCGCGTAAAGCCATTGATGCAGAACAATATCAAAAAGGCAAAGCTTTATTAAAAGCATTAACGAGCTCTCAACCAACAAACGCAGAAAACTTTTTCGTTTTGGGTAATCTTTACCTGAAAACAAGTCCCATAAATCAAAGACCAGACTATATAGATTCGGCAAAAGCTTCTTTTGACAAGGGTGTAGCGGCAAATAATGAATTTGCTTTAAACTTCGTTGGCCTCGGAGCTGTGGATCTCGCTAAGAAAGGTAACCCGAAAGCAAATTTTGATAAGGCAATAGCACTGACGAAGAGAAAAGATCACATTACTGATCTTTATATAGGTAAGGCCTATGCTAACGCTCAGGTACCAAAAGTAGCTGAAGCGCTTATTCATCTTGAAAAGGCCAAGGTTCTTGATGAGAAGGATGCGCAAATATACCTTACCATGGGCGATGCCTACCGTTCACAAATGAAAAACAGTGAAGCGTTCAGTGCTTACAGAACTGCCTATGAGTTGGATAAGACTTTAATAAGATCGAAGGTTGAACTTGGCAAGATCAATAAATTGTCGAAAGCTTTTCCTGAAGCAATTGAAGAATATAACAAAGTGATTGCAATCGACCCGAATTATGGCCCTGCATATCGTGAGTCAGCAGAAGCACACATGGAATGGTCATTCACCTCACAAAAAGAGTACGAAACTCGCATTAAGCAAGCGTTAACGCTTTACGAGAAGTATATGGATCTAACGGACAGGTCTTTGGAATCCCGCTTGCGCCATGCCGACTTTTTATACCTGGCTAAAGACTTCAAAGCTCTTGAAGCTGAAGCTAATGCGATGGCAAAACTTGAAAAAGCAAATGCCAGGGTTTTGCGGTACTTAGCTTATTCGGCCTTTGAAAATGGCAATTATGCTGCTAGCTCCCAGGCGTTAAAAGAATTTATGGCAAAAGTTGAGCCTTCACGTCTCATTTCTCAGGATTATCTATACCTGGGAAGAGCCCAAATGAAGGACACCACTCAATTAACGGAAGGTATGGTTAACATAACTAAGGCGGTAGCCATGGATTCAACTAATGCTTCTGTGATGAGTGAAATTGCTCAGGAATTATACAAAGCCAGAAAGTATGAAGATGCGGCAAAAGCTTACGAAATTGCCATAAAAAATCCAGAACGGGCGTTACTTGATTATTTCTACCTGGGTTCATCTTACTATTTCGATTACGGCGGAAAGAAAACTGCAGAACTGAATCCGTCAAATGATATTTTAGTAAAAGCAGATAGTGCTTTCAGCTATCTCATTCAGCGTGCCCCATCAACACACCAGGGTTGGTTGTATAGAGGCCGTATTAATCGCTTATTAGATGGCCCTGACGATGTAAAGGGTCTCGGAGTTCCGTTTTTTGAAAAATATGTGGAACTCGTAACTGTAGAGAAACCGGAACTTGCAGCCACAAGTACTAATAATTTAGTACAAGCGTATACATATCTGGGATCGGTTGCAGCGAGGAGAGATGGGAATAATACGAAAGCGAAGGAGTATTTTGATAAGGTGTTAGCCCTAGATCCAAATAACACCACCGCCCAGCAAGCTATTAAAGCCATCGGCGGCAGTAAGTAAAATTTTAAATATATACTCTTGTGGAGCCTCCGAACATTGTTTGGAGGCTCCTTTTTGTTATCTTTGCCCCAGAATTACAGAAAATGGAAGCTCAAAGTACTGCGGTAAATTATCTCCCAATAGTCTTTCAAATGTTGGTAGCACTTGGATTTGTGGTTTTGACGATGACTATCACCCATTTGGTGGGCCCGAAACGTAAAACGGCGGATAAGCTGGTTGCCTTTGAGTCAGGTATTAAATCGGTGGGTAACGCAAGGCAGCCATTTTCAATAAAATATTTTTTGGTGGCAATATTATTTGTTCTTTTTGATATTGAAGTAATTTTTATGTACCCATGGGCTGTTAATTTTCGCGATTTCGGCGTAAATGGTTTGATTGAGATGTTCATTTTTATGGGCACGCTCTTATTGGGGTTCATATATATTATTAAGAAGAAGGCCCTCGATTGGGAATAAAATAGACTGTTTCTAAATAATAGGTATGGGAATTGAAAACGTTAAATTTCTTAAATTTGCGGCTCCCTTCCGACTTCGTCTGAATTGGATTTTTTCGTTGGAAAGATTATGAGTGAAGTAAACATAGTTGAAGCGCCTCCGGGTATTGAAGGATCAGGATTTTTCGCAACGTCGATGGAAAAGGTGGTTGGGCTGGCCCGCTCACACTCATTATGGCCGTTACCTTTTGCCACCTCTTGCTGTGGGATCGAGTTTATGGCAACAATGGGTTCTCATTATGATTTTGCCCGATTCGGCTCTGAGCGACCTAGTTTTTCGCCGCGGCAGGCGGATCTTTTAATGGTTATGGGCACTATCGCCAAAAAGATGGGTCCTGTTCTGAAGCAAGTTTACGTGCAAATGGCTGAACCACGCTGGGTGATTGCAGTTGGAGCCTGTGCAAGTAGCGGAGGAATATTTGATACCTATTCAGTAATGCAGGGTATCGACGAAATCATTCCCGTAGATGTTTATGTGCCCGGTTGTCCGCCTCGTCCCGAAGCCATCATAGATGGATTTACTAAGATACAGGAGCTGGTTAGAAATGAGTCTCTTCGCAGAAGGGAATCACCAGAATATAAGGAATTGTTAAGCAGATATGGAATCCAGTAATGGGTAATTTAAGCAACCAGCAGTTAGTACAACGTCTTACAGCCAGATTCGGCGAACGAATTACTGTTCCAACAGAGCCGTTCGGATTATTAACTTTTGGAACTTCGGCCGAAACTATAGAGGAGGTGCTTCGCTTTCTAAAGGAAGATGGTGAGCTGAAGTTCAATTACCTAACCGATATTACTGGGATCCACTTTCCGGAACTTGAATTATCAATTGGAGTTATCTATCACCTGCACAGTCTTACAAATAATGTTAGAGCCAGAATAAAAGTATTTATAGATGGTAATAACCCTAAGATTCCAACTGCCACTAATTTATGGGAAGGAGCAAACTGGATGGAACGCGAAACGTATGATTTCTTTGGGGTAATTTTTGAGGGACATCCAAACCTTGTGAGAATTTTAAATGTAGATGAGATGACGGTTTTTCCCATGAGAAGAGAGTATCCGCTTGAGGATCCAAACCGTGTTGATAAAAAGGATTATTTCTTCGGAAGATGATAAACCACCCAATACTTACAGATAACGATCCTCAAAAGGATACCATCACATTAAACCTTGGCCCTACCCATCCGGCTACCCATGGTGTGTTTCAGAATATCCTGGAAATGGACGGTGAGCGTATCGTAAGTGGTGTTTCTACAATTGGGTACATTCATCGGGCGTTTGAGAAGATAGCAGAACACCGCCCATTTTATCAGATTACACCTTTGACCGACCGCATGAATTATTGTTCATCCCCCATCAATAACATGGGATGGCACATGACGGTTGAAAAGCTTTTAAACATACAAACCCCTAAACGTGTCGACTACCTTCGGGTGATAGTTATGGAGCTTGCCAGGATATCGGATCACCTTATCTGTAACGGTATCCTTGGTGTTGATACCGGGGCTTTTTCAGGTTTTTTATACCTGATGGAAGAGCGGGAACATATATATGAAATCTATGAAGAGATTTGCGGTGCCCGTCTTACAACTAATATTGGTCGTATCGGTGGTTTCGAACGTGACTTTAACGACATCGCTTTTGCCAAGATCAAACAATTCCTTGTTAAGTTCCCGCCGATATTGAAAGAGTTCGAAACACTTTTCAATCGTAATCGAATCTTTATTGAGCGTACTTCTGGTGTGGCCGCAGTTGATCCGGAAGTTGCTTTAAATTATAGCTGGAGCGGTCCAATACTTCGCGCTACCGGAGTAGATTATGATGTAAGGGTAAATGAACCTTATTCTTCTTACGAAGATTTTGATTTTGAGATTCCGGTTGGAACTAAGGGCGACGTTTATGACCGCTATATTGTTCGTAACGAGGAAATGTGGCAGAGTTTGAGGATCATACAACAGGCACTTGATAAAATCGAAAAGGAGCCCAAAGGAGTGTTTCATGCTGATGTGCCGGAATTCTATCTTCCGCCAAAAGAAGAAGTTTACAATAATATGGAAGCCCTGATATATCACTTTAAAATTGTGATGGGTGAAATTGAAACTCCGAAGACTGAAGTTTACCACGCAGTTGAGGGAGGGAATGGAGAATTGGGATTCTATTTAGTTAACGACGGTGGCAGGTCACCCTACCGTCTGCATTTCCGCAGGCCCAGTTTCATAAACTATCAGATGTACGCACCCATGAGTGCAGGTATGTTATTGTCTGATGCCATACTAAATATGAGTAGTTTGAACGTAATCGCAGGAGAATTAGATGCTTAGCGTGAACGAACATAAAGAGATAGAGTTTTCATCAGAACTGATTAAACAGTTTGATGATATAGTTACCCGCTATCCGGAAGGGAAACAAAAGGCGGGCATGTTGCCAATTTTGCACCTTGTTCAGGCTGAATATGGCTGGGTAAGCCCTGAAGCGATGGATCAGGTTGCAACATTTCTGAATATCCAACCAATAGAAGTCTATGAAGTAGCGACATTTTATACCATGTTCTTTCTTCGACCCCAGGGTAAATACGTTCTTGAAGTCTGCCGTACCGGCCCTTGTTGTCTGGTAGGGGCTGAAAAGATCATGGATCATATTGAAAAGACTCTCGGAGTTAAAGAAGGTGAAATAACAGCCGACGGTAAATTTAGCTGGAGAGGTGTCGAATGCCTTGCAGCGTGCGGTATGGCACCGGTCTTACAGATAGGGCCGGAATATACCTTTTATGAAAAGCTGACCAACCAAAGTGTCGATCAGCTGATAGAAGATTTAAAAAATAGGATATGAGACATGAGATATGAGATATGAGAAACGAGAGGAATCTCTCACATCTCAACTCTCGAATCTCACATCTAAAATACACGATGGCGCGAAAATTACTATTAGAGCATATTAATGTCCCGGATATCAACACCCTTGACGTATATCGTCAACATGGTGGTTACCGTTCTGTTGAGAAGGCTTTAAAGACCATGTCGCCAGATGATGTGGTCGAAGAGGTTAAAACTTCAGGCTTACGCGGACGTGGTGGTGCTGGTTTTCCAACCGGTATGAAATGGGGCTTTCTTGCAAAGCCTGAAGGAAAAGAAAGATACCTTGTTTGCAACGCGGATGAATCTGAGCCTGGAACATTTAAAGACCGTTATCTGATGACTTATATCCCTCATCTGCTGATTGAGGGGATGATCGTTTCCAGTTTTGCTCTTGGTGCAAAAACTTCCTACATCTATGTGCGTGGCGAGATGATGCCACAGATCAGGATACTCGAGCGTGCCATCGCAGAAGCTAAAAATGCCGGGTTTCTAGGTAAAAATATTTTAGGTTCAGGTTATGATCTCGAATTGTATGTTCAACCAGGAGGCGGAGCTTACATTTGCGGTGAAGAAACTGCTCTGATCGAATCACTTGAGGGCAAAAGAGGTAATCCGAGGATTAAGCCTCCATTTCCTGCGATCTCGGGAGTATGGGCATGTCCTACCGTAGTGAACAATGTTGAAACTATTGCTGCAGTGGTACCAATCATTAATGAAGGTGGTGAGGAATATGCGAAGATTGGAGTTGGAAGAAGCACCGGAACAAAACTTATTTCTGCTTCAGGAAATATTAACAAACCAGGTGTGTATGAAATTGACCTTGGTGTTCCTGTTGAAGAATTTCTTTATTCTGATGAATATTGCGGTGGTATCGCAAATGGCAAAAGATTAAAAGCTGTAGTTGCCGGAGGTTCATCGGTTCCTATTCTGCCAGCTAACCTTACGTTAAAAACTATAAACGGGGAAGCAAGGTTAATGAGCTATGAGTCTCTTTCAGATGGTGGCTTCCAATCAGGATCAATGCTTGGATCAGGAGGATTGATAGCCTTTGACGAGGATCAGTGTATCGTTCGGAATACGTGGAACTTTGCCCGTTTTTATCATCATGAAAGCTGCGGACAATGTTCACCATGTCGTGAAGGTACCGGGTGGATGGAAAAAGTTCTTCATCGACTAGAGTATGGACATGGTAAAATGAGTGATATCGATCTTTTAGTTGATGTAGCTAAAAAAATTGAAGGAAATACAATTTGTCCGCTTGGAGATGCCGCGGCCTGGCCCGTTGCCAGTGCAATACGTCACTTTAGAGATGAATTTGAATGGCACGTAACAAATCCTAAAGAAGCTATGGAGCGAAATTACGGATTAGCAAAATATGCTGATCCGCTACCTAAGTTAGAGGAGGTGAATCAAAATTAAAAATTAAAAAGTCAAAAACTTGGACGAAAAACCTTTCGATATAAAGCACAGGTGTTATCATTTTTCGAAAGATATCATTTTATTATATCAGAAGTGCGTATTGAAAGAATACATTTTTGAATTTTCGATCAACTTTTGAGAAGCGCTACATCGATCGGAGCAAATTTTGTTGAAGGAAAGTCTGGCAGTTCGAGAAAGGATTTTAAGAATTTTTATACAATAGCATTAAAATCTGCAAACGAGACGAAATACTGGATTTGTTTAATCAGAGATAATGAAATATCAAAAATTGACAAGGAGAAGTTAAATAGTTTGTTGAGAAGCTGATGAACTGTCAAAGATAATTGCTTCTATTATTATAAATCTGAATAAGTAGTTTTGATTTTTGAATTTTAACTTTTGAATTTTTATTAAATAATGTTAGATAGGGTTAAAGTAACAATAGACGGAATCATGGTCGAAGTAGATCCGGGTACAAGCATTCTCAATGCCGCCCGTCAGATCGGCGGAGACATTGTGCCTCCTGCTATGTGTTATTATTCAAAACTTGAAGGAAGTGGTGGGAAGTGCCGTACTTGTCTGGTTAAGGTAAGTAAAGGATCCGAGAAAGACCCGCGTCCAATGCCGAAATTGGTTGCATCTTGCCGTACGGGTGTTATGGATGGGATGGAGGTGCAAAATATTACCTCACCGGAGGTTATTGAAGCCCGCAAAGGTGTTGTTGAAATGCTTTTAATTAACCATCCTCTTGACTGCCCAGTTTGCGATCAGGCTGGTGAATGTCATTTGCAGGATCTTTCATATGAGCATGGGGTTGCAAATACACGTTATGAATTTGAACGGCGTACATTTGATAAAATAGATATTGGCGACAAGATTCAGCTTCATATGACGCGATGTATTTTGTGTTACCGATGTGTATATGTGGCAGATCAACTCACAGATAGCCGTGAACACGGAATTTTAGGAAGGGGCGACGCTTCAGAGATCTCAACGTATATTGAAAAGGTTATTGACAATGATTTTTCCGGGAATGTTATCGACGTATGCCCGGTTGGAGCATTAACCGATCGTACATTCCGTTTTAAGAATCGGGTTTGGTTTACTAAGCCTGTGGATGCACATCGAGACTGCCCCACATGTAAAGGAAATGTCACTTTGTGGTATAAGGGTGAAGAAGTACTACGTGTGACTGGGCGTAAAGATGAATTTGGCGAGGTTGACGATTTCATTTGTAACACCTGCCGGTTTGAGACAAAAAACACAAGCGACTGGGTGATTGAAGGGCCTCGTCAGATTTCACATAAATCTGTGATCTCTTCCAATCACTATGAAATGGCGCCATTGCCGGTTATTAAGCAGAACCCAGCGTTGATGGAAGCAAATAAGGTTGAATTTGATAGAGCAAGCAAGGTCTGATGGAATTAGCACTTATTATCGAAAAATTTATTTTAATCACGGTGATTTTCTCCGTTAGCTTAGGGGTTGCGGCCTATTCGACACTGGCTGAACGGAAAATCGCCGGTTATCTTCAGGATCGCGTTGGCCCTAGTCGCGCTGGATGGGGAGGGATGTTCCAGCCGTTGGCAGATGGATTGAAGATGTTTTTTAAAGAAGAAATTATTCCCACTGATTCGTCAAAAGCGCTTTTCATTTTAGGGCCGTCTCTGGCTTTATTAACAGCCTGTATCGGAAGCGCCGTTATACCATGGGGGCAGGATGTTCTAATTGCTGATCGTTTGGTCAGCCTGCAGGTTACAGATATTAATGTGGGGATATTGTACATTTTTGGTGTTGTTTCCCTCGGTGTTTATGGAATTATGATTGGTGGATGGGCTTCGAATAATAAATTTTCATTGATGGGAGCTGTGCGTGCGGCATCGCAAAGTATAAGCTATGAGATCCCTATGGGACTATCAATAATCGCTTTGCTGCTTGCTACAAATACCCTTAGCATGAAAGAGATTGCTGAACAACAGCATGGTGCGAATTGGAACATCCTTTACCAGCCGCTGGGTTTCATAATTTTCCTTGTATGTTCATTTGCTGAAACCAATCGTACGCCCTTCGATCTTCCGGAATGTGAAACCGAGCTTGTTGGGGGTTACCATACCGAATATTCTGGTTTTAAAATGGGAGCCTTTATGTTCGCCGAATACCTGAATATGTTTCTTGCTTCGGCCGTTATGTCGACTTTGTATTTTGGCGGATATAACTACCCCGGTATGGATTGGGTTACCGAATTAACTGGTCCTACAATTGGACCGCTAATTGGAATGGGTGTCTTGTTCCTGAAAATATTTGTATTCATCTTTTTCTTCATGTGGGTACGCTGGACTGTTCCGCGTTTCCGTTACGATCAATTGATGGATTTGGGGTGGAAAGTACTAATCCCATTAGCTATTGCAAACATCGTCATCACAGGTATTGTGATTACGATTGTCGAAAAATTGTAAATACCGTCTGCTTTTGCTGATGGTACTTTATTTAAATTAAAATTTGTTTGAGAGGATTTAGGGTCTATGGAACCATTAAGTAACAGGAAGAAAATTTTAGAACAGAAGCCGATGAATTTCTGGGAGCGGTTATACCTTCCGGCAATTTTTCAAGGAATGGGAATTACGTTCATGCACATGTTCAAAAAGAAAGAAACCATTTTCTATCCTGAAGTTGAGCGTGAGTTTTCCGAGAACTGGAGAGGTTTACATTCATTGAAACGTGACGAAAATGGCGCAGAACGTTGTACCGCTTGCGGATTATGTGCCCTTTCTTGTCCAGCAGAAGCTATCACGATGATTGCTGGAGAAAGGCAAAAGGGAGAAGAGCATTTATATCGTGAAGAAAAATATGCGGCTGTATATGAGATTAATATGCTTCGCTGCATTTTTTGTGGTTTATGTGAAGAGGCTTGTCCGAAAGAAGCAATCTACCTGGATGGGCCAATCGTGCCTGCGGATTATTTAAGGAAAGATTTTATCTACGGTAAAGATAAACTGGTGGAAGAACACATCGGTTAATACAAAAAAGAATTAAAACGGTTATGGGTATATCTCTTTTTTATTTTATTGCCTTTTTGTCGATCTTCTTCGCCTTACTCGTAATCTTTACGAAGAATCCGGTGCATAGCGTATTATATCTCAT
>Ga0136611_10002097_pt1 | contig 13837 bp, 17 predicted proteins | sample AntDrymUQ2232306_2_FD_106645 | JGI IMG/M metagenome (GOLD analysis project Ga0136611, IMG submission 106645) | Polar desert sand microbial communities from Dry Valleys, Antarctica - metaG UQ223 (23.06) | ecosystem: Environmental > Terrestrial > Soil > Desert | place: Antarctica: Dry Valley...
GATGTTCGTCGCCTTGGCATTGACCACGATTGTTGGAATTGTGCTCATCAACGAGGGGCAGCGCCGGATTCCGGTGCACCATGCGAAGCGCATCCGTGGGAACCGACAGTACGGCGGCAACACGACCTTCATCCCGCTAAAAGTCAACTCTGCTGGCATGATCCCGCTGATCTTCGCGGTCAGCATCATGGTCTTCCCAGGGATGATCGCGAACTTCTTCGTGGGGTCGAACCGCGAGTGGGTCCGTGATTTCGGGGGCGATCTAAATCGGATCTTCAGCCCGAATACCGGCCTCTACAACATCATCTATTTCCTAATGGTGGTCGGATTCACCTACTTCTACACGATGGTCTTGTTCCAACAGCAGAAGATTCCTGAAAACCTCCAGCGCCAGGGAGCATTCATTCCAGGGGTTCGACCTGGGAAGAACACCGCTGTCTACCTTCAGCGTGTATTGACGCGAATCACGTTGATCGGAGCGTTGTTCCTGGGCATTGTTGCGGTCTTGCCGTACATCGCCTCCGAAATCACCGGAGTTCGCACATTGTTGATCAGTGCAACCTCTATGCTCATCGTCGTCGGTGTCGCGATCGACACGATGCGCCAGCTTGAAGCGCAGCTGATGATGCGTAACTACGAAGGTTTTATCCGGTAGTTCCGAGCCGCTAGCCGCTAGCAGCTAGCCGCGAGGAGTACGAGGTCGGCGCGTCAGCACCGCTTCGCTCTTGGCGGAAAGCAGTTGCGAGTTGGCTAGCGGCTAGCGGCTAGCGGCTAGCGGCTGAAGATGCACGTCATATTGATGGGTCCGCAGGGCGCGGGCAAAGGTACCCAGGCCGACCGGATCGGTCCGCGTCTGAGACTTTCGAAGTTGTCGACCGGTGATTTGTTTCGGGCAGCAATGGCGGCAGAAACGGATCTTGGGAAGCAGATCAAGGGTCCTTACGATCGAGGCGAGTTAATTCCGGACGACCTAACCCTTGGGATTGTCGAAGAGCGACTCGAACTCCTTGATGACGAGCCCGATGTCGACGGCGCATTGTTCGACGGTTTCCCCCGAACGCGTGCCCAGGCTGAAGGTCTTGATCGGGTGCTTGCGAAACGAGGCGAACACATCGACGCGGTAATCGAGATCTCGGTACCGCGCGAGATGTTGATTGAACGGTTGGCCGGTCGCAGAGTCAATCCGGTGACGGGCAAGACCTATCACACGCTGTTCAACCCGCCGAAGGTTGACGGCATCTGCGATGAGACCGGTACTCCGCTCATTCAGCGGGCCGATGACACGCCAGAAGCAATCGAACGACGGTTGGCACTCTACGATCAATCAACGGCACCGCTGCTCGATTTCTATGATGCACGCGGTGTGCTTACACGGGTGAGTGGTGAACAAGCAATCGACGACGTCACAGCAGACATCCTCGCCGCGGTTGAGCAAGCCGCGGCTGGTCAATAGACGGCGACTCCCGATGGCGGTGACGATCAAAAACGATCGTGAGATCGAGCGCATGCGTCTTGCTGGCAACGTGGTTTCTCAGATTCATTCCCGGATCGAAGCCGCGATAGCACCAGGCGTCACCACGCGAGAACTTGATGACATCGCACGCGAAACGTTGGAAGAGATGGGCGCTCGTTCACTTTTCCTTGGTCACTTGGGTTTTACCGGTCGAATCTGTGCGTCGGTCAATGACGAGATCGTTCATGGCATTCCAGGCAAACGCGCGCTCCATGAAGGCGACATCGTTTCAGTCGATGTCGGCGCTATTGTCAGTGGCTTTTGTGGCGACTCGGCTTGGACCTATCCTGTTGGGACAATTTCGGAAGACGCTCACCGTTTGTTGCGCGTCACCGAGGAGTCGCTCTACGAAGGAATCGCGGAAGCCCGCGCGGGAAATCGCTTGGGTGCGATCGGACATGCAATTGAGACGCATGCGAGATCTCTCGGTTTCGGCATGGTTCGCGAATACGGTGGTCACGGGATCGGTCGGGAGATGTGGGAGGAACCACATGTACCGAACCACGGCAACCCAAATGAAGGGGTTCTTCTTCGACCAGGAATGACTTTGGCAATTGAGCCGATGTTGAACGCCGGGACCGATGAGACGCGAGTACTCGGCGATGACTGGACGGTAGTGACCGCAGATGGCACGCTCTCTGCCCATTTCGAACATACTGTGGTGATTACAACTGGCGAGCCAGAGATCTTGACGAAGAGGCTAGCAGGAGTGGTACACTAAACATTCGGCGCACGTCCTTTGCGGGGTGCGCCCTTGCCATGTGTTTCATGTCGTAACGACTGCATCACTATTCGATCAGTAATGCTGATGTGATGTCAGGCATCGCGTAGCAGATGAGAACGAGTACAGCGTAAGGCGCGTTCGAGCGATCGAATGTGTCAAGAAACGGGGATAGTGATGAAGGTATCGGCTTCCGTGACGCGCCGCTGCGAGCGGTGCAAAGTGATTCGACGCAAGGGGATCATTCGCGTCATCTGCACGAACCCCAAGCACAAGCAACGTCAGGGTTAGTTGAAGGCGGGAGGAGAAGGCTGCAGGTTACGAGCGAAAAAGTCGGCTCTGTGCCGCGCGAGCTCTGCCTTCCGTCTTTCGCCCGACGTGAGTGTAAAAGGATCAGACGATGGCCAGAATTTCGGGTGTCGATCTTCCGCGCGAGAAGCGGGTCGAAATCGGTTTGACGTATATCTTCGGGATCGGTTTGCACACCAGTCAGAAATTGCTGGAGCGCACGCAAATCAGTCCAGACACGCGTGTGCGGGATTTGACCGACGATGAGGTCAACCTCTTGCGTGAAGTGATCGACAAAGAGATGCGTGTGGAAGGCGATCTTCGGCGCGAAGTCTCGATGAACATCAAACGGTTGATGGATATCGGATCCTATCGTGGACTACGGCACCGTCGCGGTATGCCATCTCGCGGTCAACGAACCAAGACGAATGCACGGACTCGCCGTGGACCCCGCCGTGCTGTGGGTGCACGCAAGAAGAAGTAATTCGATGGTGGGAGGCGGACGGCGGTGGGCGGATGGGATTCAACCCGTTCTTCCCGCCTCCCTCATCCCACTTCACGCCTAAAAGGATGGACGAGACATGGCTGAACGGCGAAAAGGCGGACAGGGTAAAGGCAAGACGCGGATTCGGCGTCGTGACCGTAAGAACATCCCTCGTGGGAAGGCTTACGTGCAGGCCACGTTTAACAATACGATCGTCACCCTGACCGACCCCGCTGGGAATGTCATTTCCTGGTCGAGTTCTGGTGCCAACGGCTTCAAGGGGTCGCGCAAGAGCACTCCCTACGCCGCGCAGGTCACGGCCGAGCAGGCCGCGCGCCGCGCGATGGAGCACGGTCTCCGTCAGGTCGATGTCTTTGTTCGCGGACCGGGATCTGGTCGCGAGATGGCGATTCGCGCGCTGCAAACGGCCGGTGTGATGGTTGTGTCGATCACCGACACCACGCCGATCCCGCATAACGGTTGCCGACCGCCGAAGCGCCGTCGCGTGTAGTCTCGGTTTTTTGCCCGAGCCAGGTGGCGAGGGTGACAGAGTGAACAACGTTGGCTCTGTCGTTGTCGCGGTTGACCCATTTAGTCCTTGCCGCCTGGTTGTTCGTTTCATCGTCATGTTGTTTGGTCCGAGGAGGTTTCGCTGAGGTATGGCGCGATATACCGGCCCCGTTTGCCGACTCTGTCGGCGCGAGGGGATGAAATTGTTTTTGAAGGGGTCGCGATGCGACGGGCCGAAGTGCCCGATTACGCAGCGTCAACCTGCCCGGAACTATCCGCCAGGACAGCACGGCCAGCGGCGTACCCGCCGACCTTCGGAGTACGGATTGCAGCTTCGCGAGAAGCAAAAGGTGCGTCGCTATTACGGCGTGCTGGAAACGCAGTTCCACAAGCACTATGTCGAAGCGGAGCGCCGTGGCGGCGTGACCGGTGACAACCTGCTGCAAATCTTGGAATCACGACTCGATAACGTCGTGTACCGGATGGGCTTCGCAGAGTCCCGCAAGCAGGCTCGGCAGTTGGTGCGGCACGGACACTTTGTGGTCAACGGTCGAAAGACCAATGTCCCGTCGTTCCTTGTACGCCCGGCCGATGAAATCACCCTGCGGCCTGAGAGCCGCAAGCGCGATTACTTCAAAGATTACGGCGATGTTCTGCAGACCAAGCGGGCGCCGGATTGGATCAGTCTGAACGTCAACGAGCTTGCCGGTCGCATCATGCAGCTGCCAACGCGCGATCAGATTGAAGTTCCCGTGTTCAACGAGGCGTTGATCGTCGAGCACTACAGCCGGTAAGAGATCCGACCGACTCACCGTGAGTCGGTCGGTGACCGGTAGGGTAAGGCGGAAATGTGTCGCTTTGCCCGTAAAGGAGGCGAGTCCGGTTGTTCGAAAAACCGCAGTTCCACATCAAAACCGTCGAAACCGGCCTCAATTACGGCCGTTATAAAATCGAGCCCCTCGAACCCGGCTACGGGACGACCCTCGGGAATGCTCTTCGCCGCATCTTGCTCCGCTCACTTGAAGGCGTAGCCGTTTCTCGCGTTCGAATTGATGGTGTCTGGCATGAGTTTTCTACCGTCAATAACATCCGCGAAGATGTTACTGAAATCGTCCTCAATCTGAAGCGGATACGTTTGAAGCGTATGTTGGAGATCAACGGTGATGTCCGTGCGCACTTGTACGTGCGTGGAGATGCATCAGGTGATCGCATAGTGACGGCCGGCGAGGTTGCCTGGCCTTCCGAAGTCGACGTAATCAACCCTGAGTTGCCGATCGCGACATTGGCTTCGGCGGATGCCGTGCTCGACATGGACCTCTGGGTGACGCGCGACCGTGGCTACCGCCCGGCCGAGGCGCAGGAGACCTATTCGCTCGGTGAAATCCCGATCGACGCGATCTTCACTCCGATCCAGAAAGTCAACTTTGTTGTGGAGCACACGCGCGTCGGGCAGATGACTGACTTCGACCGCTTGATTCTGGAAATCTTGACTGACGGCACGATCGAGCCGGATGACGCGCTTGCACAGTCTGCGCAGATCCTGGTCGACCACGCGAAGGTCTTTGCAGATTTCAATCGGAAGGAAGGTGAGGGTGCCGCAACCGGCAGCCCGTTCATCTCCGACGAAGTCCAGAACAAAGCCCTCTCGGAATTGGGTCTTTCACCGCGCGTGCTCAACGCACTGCGTAGCCGCCAAATCGACAAGGTCGGGCAGGTGCTGACGATGGATCCGGATCAATTGCTTTCAATCCGGAACTTTGGTCCGCGCTCGTTGACCGAGTTGCGACAGAAGCTGGCGGAGTTTGGGTATCTGCCGGAGAGCGAAGTGACCGCGTTCACGGCCTCTGGCACCTACATGGACGATCTCGCGATGGCAATGGACGGCGAGGATGAGGACGGTGCGTCCGACTCCGACGATGTTGCTGAAGCGATTGCGGCATTGCGTGGGGACGAGCGGTTCGGCGGGTCCGGCATCGGGGAGGATCAGTCATGAGACATCTAAAAGCCGGTCGCAAGTTCGGCCGCAATCCAGCACAGCGCAAGGCGCTGCTTCGACAACTCGCAATTTCGATGATCCTTCACGAACGGATCACGACGACTGAAGCGAAGGCCAAGACCCTCCGCCCGATTGTTGAGAAGCTGGTAACCATTGCCCGTCAGGATTCTGGTGCGCACCGGCTCTTGATCATGACGAAGATCGACCATCCGCTGGCGACAGCGAAGTTGTTTGAAGTGATCGCGCCCCGGTTCGAAGCGACTCCTGGTGGCTACACCCGCATATCGAAGTTGGAACCGCGACGCGGCGACGGCGCGCCAATGGCGCTGATCGAATTTGTCGAGTAAGCGTCGCGACGCTGACGGACTCCGTCGCGGTGTCGATCGACCGGAAGGTCGGACGCCGCGACAAGTCGTCAAGTTGACTGTTGCCTATCACGGGCATGGGTTTTTCGGTTCGCAACGGCAAGACGGAAAACGAACCGTTCAAGGCGAGTTAGAGCAGGCAATCGCGGAAGTCGTAGGATTTTCTGTGCCGGCCTATCTCGCAGGTCGAACCGATCAGGGAGTTCACGCCGCAGGTCAGGTGGTCAGTCTTGCGGACTACCGCCCAGATTTGCGGGACGAGACGGTGCTTAAAGCGATCAATTCGCATCTGCCTGATGATTTGGCAGTGACTGAAGTTGCTCGGAGGCCGTTGGGATTTCATGCGAGATACGACGCGCGGTGGCGTGAGTATCGATATCGTATATGGACCGGTGTTCGACAACCGCTGGTTGCGGACAATGTCTGGCAGCGTTCCGGTTTGCTCGACCTCAACGCGATGAATGCGGCGGCGATCCAGTTGATGGGAACGCACGACGTCGCATCGTTCGCGGGCGGCGGCGAAGGGGTACCGGGAGCGGAGCGTCAGACAAAGGCGCGTGGTACGGTTCGATCGATTGTTCTTTGTCGCGTGGTAACAGTTCCTCCATGGTGGGGGGCGTCGCGCGGCCAGGGAACATTGCTCGAACTTCGGATCGCCGCCGATGGCTTCCTGCCTCGGATGGTGCGGACCATCACGGGGACGCTGATTGAGATTGGACGCGGTGCGCGACCGGTCAATTGGATTGATGAACTGCTATCGGCGAAGGATCGCCGGTTGGGGCCAAAGACGGCTCCAGCGTATGGATTGACGTTGTGGCGGGTCGGCTACGATGACGACGAACCCGTCGATTTGAGCGAAACGCCGAGCGGCGGACCGAGCGAGAGCCGGCAGCCGCGGCGAAGGGAGTAAAGAGCCGTGGAACGTCGGACGTGGTCACCGAAGCCAGCGGATATTACGCGCGATTGGTTTATCGTTGACGCAGAGGGGATGACTCTCGGGCGGTTGGCGACGGTCATCGCGGCAACCTTGCGTGGGAAGACGAAGCCAACCTTCGCTCCGCACATGGACATGGGCGATTTTGTGATCGTGATCAATGCGGAGAAGATCCAGGTCACTGGTAGTAAAGAGACCGAGAAGTTCTACTATCGCCACTCGGGGTATCCTGGCGGTTTCAAGGCAATTCGCCTGCGTGATGTTCGCCGCGACCACCCAGAGCGCATTCTAGAGTCGGCAGTTCGCGGAATGTTACCGAAGAATGTGCTTGGCGGACAACAGTTCAAGAAGCTCAAAGTCTATGCTGGAGGCAAACATCCGCACGCTGCTCAGCAGCCGAAACCGCTGTCGATCTAGGCTCACCGGCCTTGTGACCAGCCGCTAACGAGGAGTCATCATGGAGAAACAGCGTTATCACTACGGAACGGGACGGCGTAAATGTGCTGTGGCGCGTGTCCGGCTCTATCCGGGAACTGGCAACATCACGGTCAACGGCAAGCCCCTGCGCGACTATTTCGGTGGTCGATCGTTCCTTTCAACGAACGTTCAACTCCCGCTTCGTCTGACCGCTACCAACGAGCGGTATGACGCAGTGATCAAGGTCGTCGGCGGTGGGATTTCGGGTCAGGCGGGTGCCGTTCGGCACGGAATTGCTCGCGCCTTGGTACGCTCGGACGACGAGCTACGTCCGGTGTTGAAACGCGCCCATCTGCTGACTCGCGACGCCCGTGTCAAAGAGCGCAAGAAGGTCGGACTTAAACGAGCTCGCAAGGCGCCTCAGTACACGAAGCGGTAAGACTCCGATTCATACGTTTCACAACAGACATGACAACGGGGCGGCCAACATTGGCTGCCCCGTTCTTGTGCCCTCACATCGTCGCTACGCGGTCGAAGAGCCTTGCGGCACATCTTTGGTGTTGACATCGAAACGAGGCCAAATCGACCGCTCAGACGCTCCACAGCCGTTTGGAAGCCACGGTCTAGTGCGCTACTATCGTGCCATCGCCAAATTGGCAGCGGGCAGACGAGCGCGATCTGACCGTCATATGCTGCATCGACGCAGGCAGCGACTGTTCGTTGCGTGATTCGCGTTCGAGTGTGAGCATCGAGGCTCGGTAACGGATAGATCATTCGGACCAATCGGAGCCTGGACGAAAGCCGATGGACGATTGCTTCTGCTTCCCAAAGCCAGTCGATATGGCCACAGAGATCGAGGGCGATATCGAGATCCCACTCTTCGGCAATGTGTCGAAGCAAAGCGAGTCGACCAAGATGCGCCCGACTCCCTTCTGGGTTTCGGGGACGGATTGCCAGCGCAACGCGCGTCGACGTGGGTGTCATCGAGCGCATTCGGATCGCGTTCGCTAGTTGCCGCTTGCCATTCGGGTCTTTTCCCGATTCCTCGTCGATCACGAGGAGAGCGCGTCGAAATCCGCCAATTCTCGTCGCGACGACATCGCAATTAGTTGCGGTCGCTGGAAGCCAGAGCGACGTAACCATTTCATACGAGTCGCTAAGACCTGGATGGACGAATCGAGAACGCCATTTTGTGCCAGTTAGATCAATGTCGATCCCCGTCAAAGTCGAACCAGACGCAATCGACGCCAGCGTATCGGCGGACAGTAAAGGAGTGCTCCGGGATGACACCGCGAATTGCGGGCGCGGAGTTCGCGGAGGTTCCAGAGGGTAGGGATCGCGAGAGTGGCGAGGGGTGCCAGCACCTATAGGAGATCCTTCTGACCGTTGCGGGCCACTGGGCGGAGGTGGGATCAATCTGCCGAAGAAGCGATCTGCAATCCGCTCAACGACCTCAGGAGCCTCGGAAGCTTGCCCAACGCAGACGAGTCCAGCATTCGTCGGGTCATTTGCGCCGTATTTTTAGGCGCCTATGCAGTAACCGCGTCCAAGATTGCCCGTTCCACGGCAAGCTCCGTCGCCAGCGCAACAACCCAGACCTCGGCTGGCGAAGGCGTACCAACGCGAAGCCCGGACGCGAAGATCAAGTCGCCATCAAAGATCGTATGACACGGTCGAATCATTCGGGCGTACCCATCGTGGCCAGCAATCGCGCAACGGCGAAGTCCGGCATCATCGATCGGCGCGTCGACGAGGACGATCCCAAGCGTCGTCGCCTGGCCCTCTCCAAGTTTGGTCGGCGTACGCAGAAGAGTCTCACGCTGGTCTTCTTTGCCGCTGGGGACGGTGCGGTTCGTCGCGCTATCGAACACCGCGCCAGCCGCATTGACGACGACGAGCGCGGTCACCGATCCGCCGCCGAACGCGACCGTGGCCTTGCCAAATCCGCCGCGCTGTCCGTTTCCCGTGAACTTGTCGGTCGTAGCGCCAGTCCCGACGCCGACTTGGCCACGTGCTAAGTGCTCCAACGTCTCGGCGGCGTTGCAGGCGATTCTGCCATGTTCGGCGGTCGGTGCGAATGACTGCCGATTCGCTAGATCAAAGATCACCGCTGCCGGGACGATGGGAACCGGTCCACCCGCCGTGGCAACTCCGCGCCCTTGTTCCCGGAGATGGGCCATCACGCCGTCCGCGACGGCCAACCCGAAGGCGCTGCCGCCGCACAGGGCAATCGCGTCGGCTCGTCGTATGAGACGGTCACCGGCCAGAACGTCAGTCTCTCGTGTTCCCGGTGCTCCGCCGCGGATGTCAACGACCGTCTGCGCCGAACGGTCAAATAACACGACAGTACAGCCGGTTGCTGCGTCAGCATCGGACCAGTGGCCGACTGTGACCGCAATGGGTGATCCAGATGTACCTAGCGTTTGATCAAACACATCAACCTCAATAGAGGACGATTAACGCCTGTTCTACCACTCGACAACCACGCCTGGATGGGCAACGACAAGCCGCCCACCAAATGTTGCCGCTGCCCGTCGTTGTAATTGATCGAAACCGTGCTCTTGCCAGAGGTGGCTGAGGATCAGCGTCGCCGCCGCACAATCAGTCGCGAGTTGTCCGGCTTCGCCCGCCGTCAGATGACCACGGGTTGCGAACGGTTCGTCTCTTGGATCGAGCAGCGTTCCTTCTGAGACAATCACCTGGCACCCCGTGAGAAACGATTGGAGGTTCGCCGCTGGACCTGTGTCTCCGGTAAATCCCAGATCGCCACTTGGATTACAGCGGAACCGCATCGCCCAGCACGGAATGTAGTGAACGGTTGGCGAGAAGTCGACCGTCACATCACCAATCGTTAGAGATTCGCCGGCAACGTAATTACGAACATCGAAGACGTCGCTGAAAAAGGCGTCTCCTGCGCCGTCGTCAGCGAAACCAGCGGCGATCCGGTTCAAAACGGTTGTGCCATCAGGAGGAAGCCAAAGCGGTATCCGGTTCGTCGGTCGAATTGGATTGTAGGCAAGGGCGAATCGTAGTGCGCAGAGATCCAGTACATGATCGAGATGCATGTGCGAGATAACGATTGCGTCGAGGTCTCGGTAGTTGCAGTGTCGGCGCAGCTCCATAAGGGTGCCCGGACCGAGGTCAAATACCAGTTTCGTCGTCCCAGTTTCGAGGAGATAGCCGGAGCAGCCGGCACCGGCATTGCCGCCAGCGGCGCTCCCTCCGAGGACCGTCAATCTCATGGCAAGAGCCTTTCGTTCTCGGCGTCGATCAGCGCTTCAAGGTGACCGCAGTCGTTCTTGAAGTGCACGGCAGTGTGCTGAGCGCGAAAGTCGATATGGGAAAGTCCGCAATTTGCCAGTTGGTACGCTTGCCAGTTGTTTGGGTGATCACCTTCCACTTGGGCGAGAAAGGACCCGAGGACGCCACCATGGGCGACAACAATCACGGCGTGGTTCGAATAGGTTTGCAGGATGTCGAGGAACGAGGTGAGAACTCGCTGATGAAAGCCAGCGCGAGTATCGCCATTTGGCCAGGCGAGATCTTCGTCATCGATGGTCATCGCTTGGATCGCTAACTCAGGATAGCGGTCAGCCACGACGTCGAGCGTCATCCCCTCCAAATCACCAAAATCCATCTCGACTAAACCAGACGCGAATACTGGCTCCAAGCCAAGCCGTTTTCCGATGATTTCGGCCGTAGTCCGCGCGCGTATTAGTGGACTTGAGACGATGACATCAGCACGCGTGCCGATGGCCAACCGATCGGCAATTCGTTCCGCTTGTCGGTAACCGATGTCGTCGAGGGGAAGATCGGTTGAGCCAATCAGTTGCTTGAGGACATTGCCACTCGTGCGCCCATGGCGCACGAGGTAGAGGGTTGTTTCCCCACCGTGAGGGTGAGACTCAAACTGATGTTTCGGGCGTCGGACGCCAATCGTGTCGTTCATTGACATAGTCACAGCATTCCGCCAGGGTACAACGTTCACAACGGGGTTTGCGTGCCAGACAAACCGTGCGCCCATGCGCGATAAGGTTTACATGAAAAGCGTATACCTCGTCGCGGTCGTCGCCAAGGGCAGATTCCAACGTTGTTTGTGCCGCTTCCGCGTTATCACGCCGGGGAACGAGGCCGAGACGCTGCGAAACGCGGTGCACATGCGTATCAACGGGCATGGCTGGCATACCGAAACTAAAAAGCAGCACGCACGATGCCGTTTTTGGGCCGACGCCCCTAAGCGCGGTCAAAGCTGCTCGGGCGTCCTCGATTGTCAGCGACTTCAAGGAGTCAAACGCAAATTCGCCGAATTGATCTTCAATTGCTTCAAGGACGGCCTGAATCCGCGGGGCTTTAATGTTTGCGAGTCCGCCGGTTCGAATTGCATCGGCAATCTCATCGGGCGTGGCATCAATCACCTCCTGCCACGTTGGAAAGCGTTCGCGAAGCGACGCGAATGAACGCGCGGTGTTCGTGTCGGACGTGTGTTGCGACAAGATCGTCGCAACCAACTCGCTGACACTATCGCTGTGAGAACGCCAGATTCGCGGTCCGTAGAGATCATTAAGGCGGTTTGCGAGGTGATGAATGTCGCAATGTTTGGCCCGAACCGGCACGTAGCAACTCCTGAAACCGGTGCTGAGTGCAGGAATCCGGTGTTCGCTTTCCGATTTGCTGCACGCGATCAGTTGTCAGTGTCGGTCGGAGCAGGTGCTATTTCAAGGGTGGATGGGAACGGGGATTTGAGGGGCCGGATGTGACTGTTCCTGAGACGCACGGGGTTGACATGAACAAACGCTGTGACTACACTTCGCACTGCTGGCGAGATGACCGGTTGTTTCGCGGAAGTGGCTCAGTGGTAGAGCATCTCCTTGCCAAGGAGAAGGTCGCGGGTTCGAATCCCGTCTTCCGCTCCAGATCAAGACAGTGGGTGTAACGGGCCTTGCGGCCCGTTTATTGTTTGTGTGATATTCCCGCAGTCTGATCGGTTGTTCGCGGGCGTGGCGGAATGGCAGACGCTACGGTCTTAAACACCGTTGGGGCAACCCGTGCGGGTTCGAATCCCGCCGTCCGCACCATGGAGAACACTGGGGCCAAACCCGATCGACATTTGGCCCCTGAAGCCCTGTTACGTAGCTAAGAGCACTGAATCGGCAAGACACAGCGACCGTTGCACGATATTTTTCCTTTCGGGCAGCATCGTCCGTTCGAACACGTTTTGCCAACCCCGCAGGAATTGCCGCAAACCCCGCAGTTTTTGTTGTCGCGCGAGACGTCTTTGCAACCTCCATTGCAATAGCGTGTCCCTGGCGCAGTGCAAATGCTCGTCACGCACGCCTGAGAATTCGGAACACAATCGCAGAACGAATTGCAGAAATGGGTTCCGGTCGGACAACAAACCGAACCAGATCCATCTGTCGCGCGTGAGCAAAACTCACCAGATGAGCAGATTGCATCATCGCCACACGGTAAGCGGCTAATGAACAGTAAGTAGCAGATCGCGTCCGCGTTTTCACGTTGTTGGTTCGTAAATGCGATACCAACGAGGCTGCCAATTATTCCTTTGAGCACTCTCCGTCGTGACACTCCCTTGACCATAGAGCGAGTGAAGGCATCGAATCGTGTGCTGTCCATGACTCACTGACCTCCCGGTTTACGACCTCGATTTGGGCCATCTGGCTCTGTCTATGACCGTATCCGAGGCAACGGGCGCGAACATCGGCAAGAATACTTAACCCAGATGATCAGACCGTGAAAATGCCCTTTTCAGTTCTTGATGCGATACTGACCGGCGAAGGAAGCCCGAACGGCAGAAAGGACCTCTATGAGCAACGAACAGTCACCAGAAACCGCGCGAGTGCACGTGTACGTTGATGCTCACCGCTGTATCGCGAATGCGAAATGCACTGCCGCTGCGCCAGGTATCTTTGTTCTAGATGAAGAGACTGGTGTCGCGATTATCGAAAACGAGGAGCGGGCGACTGTCGAGCAGTTCTTTGCTGCCGCCCGTGTCTGCCCAACACAAGCCATCATCATCGAACAATACGGTCGACGAGTTTTCCCTCGCATTCTGACGCCCATGTTTGGCGAAGCAAAAAACGACGGTGGCGATTGAGGCGTTGCCAAGAGCAGCAATAAGCAAGACGAAGGGCCGGGAGGATCCTCCCGGCCCTTCGTCATTGGTTTTCTCGACTATCGACTGTCGACTCGTCTAGTAGTCCATGCCGCCCATGCCGCCGGGGCCGCCTGGCATTGCCGGGGCATTCTTCTCCGGGATGTCGGAGATGAGGGCCTCAGTTGTCAAGATCATGCCAGCGATGCTCGCCGCATTCTCTACTGCCGAGCGGGTGACCTTGGCTGGATCGAGAATGCCGGCTTCGATCATATCGAGGTACTTCTCGCTGATCACGTCGTAGCCGATGTTGGTCGAGCCCTGCTCCTTCTGAGCACGACGAACCATCTCGATCACGACTGCGCCATCTTTGCCAGCGTTCGCGGCGATACCGCGAAGTGGCTCTTCGAGCGCGCGGCGAAGGATGTTGACGCCAGTCTTGATGTCGCCTTCGGCCACAACGCTGTCGAGAGCTGCAATCGCGTTGATCAGGGCGACAC
>Ga0136611_10002098_pt1 | contig 13837 bp, 10 predicted proteins | sample AntDrymUQ2232306_2_FD_106645 | JGI IMG/M metagenome (GOLD analysis project Ga0136611, IMG submission 106645) | Polar desert sand microbial communities from Dry Valleys, Antarctica - metaG UQ223 (23.06) | ecosystem: Environmental > Terrestrial > Soil > Desert | place: Antarctica: Dry Valley...
CCTGGGGGCGAACAAGGCCGTCATCCTGCGCAACCACGGCATGCTGACGGTCGGCGAGACCGTCGACAGCGCCGCCTGGTGGTTCCTCACCCTCGAGCGCACCGCGCAGGCCCAGCTGATGGCGTACTCCGCCGCGGCCGGCCACGGCAGCAAGCCGATCCTCATCGACGCCGCCGAGGCCGAGGCCACCAAGGGCCAGGTCGGCTTCGAGCTCGCCGGCTGGTTCCAATTCCAGCCGGTCTGGGAGCGGATCAGCAGGGACGCCCCGGACATCTTTGATTGACGCCGTCGTGGTCGCAAGCTAGACAGGCAGATGCGAGCACGTCTCACGCCGTGAGAGGGGGCAGCTGACCACGATGACCAATCCGGGCGGGACGACCCGTCGCCGGGGCTTCGTTCGAACGCCGCTGGTCCTCGCGTCGATCGGGGCGGGACTGCTGGTCCCGGTGAGCACTGCGAATGCAGTAGATCCTTGCGGAGAACCCTGCCCGATCGTTACGACGGACGTTCCGCTGCCCGCACCGGTAGCCCCGGCCCCGGCGCCGGCGCCGGCGCCGATCGGCCCGGTCGGCCCCAATGACGCGGCGGAGCGAGCTGCTGCTCAACTGGCTGCAGAGCGGGCCGCGGCGGAGCGGGCTGCGGCGGAGCGGGCCGCTGCTCAACTGGCGGCGGAGCGGGCTGCGGCGGAGCGAGCCGCTGCCCAGGCTGCGGCGGACCGAGCTGCGGCGGAGCGAGCTGCGGCGAAGCGAGCTGCGGCGGAGCGAGCTGCGGCGGAGCGGGCCGCTGCCCAGGCTGCGGCGGAGCGAGCTGCGGCGGAGCGAGCTGCGGCGGAGCGGGCTGCGGCGGAGCGGGCCGCTGCCCAGGCTGCGGCGGAGCGGGCTGCGGCGGAGCGGGCCGCTGCGGCGTCGGCCGCGGAGCGTGCGGCCACAGAGCGTTCCGCCGCGGCAGCTGCCGAGCACGCTGCCGCGGAACGCGCCGCGGCAGCAGCTGCCGAGCGGGCCGCCGCCGAACGTGCCGCAGAAGCGTCGGCTGCGGAGCGCGGAGCGACGGAGCGCTCCGCCGCGGCAGCTGCTGAGCGGACTGCCGCCGAACGCGCCGCGGCAGCAGCTGCCGACCGTGCCATGGCCGATCGCGTGGCAGAGGCATCGGGTGCGGAGCGCGCCGCACTCGAACGGTCGGCGGCGGCTGAGCGTTCGGCTGCCGACCGGACGTTGAGCGGGCAGACGACGTCCGCACCGGCTGCCACCTCGCAATCTGCGACCGCGGGCACGCAGGCCCGACGTGCATCGCCGGCGGCTGTCGAGAGGAGCACGAGGAAGTCGGCCGGGCCAGCCGTAGCCCCCGCTCGGGCCGGGTCCCCGGTGCGGCAGCCTTTTGTACGGGCGGTCCCCGCTCGCAAGCCGCCCACCTCGGCGCCGTCGGCAGTCGGCGACCCGGAGCGGGTGGGCGCCAGCCTGATCGTCGGTCCTCATCCTGCAGCCCTGCGCAGCAGTGGCCCGCAGGCCGGTACGGCTGACACGGTGGCCCGCACGTCGGCGGCAGTGGGGACAGGGTCTCCTGCCGCCGAGGGGCGCACGGGTGCCCCCGTCCCTGGGGTCGCGCGGAGGATCCCGAGCCCCGGTCCCTCCGTCGTCGCGTCGGCTGCCCCCTCAGTTGGAGCAGCCCCACAGCCGTTGTCGAACACGCTCCTGAAGCGGCAGACGGCCCCTCTTTCGTCGACGGGGGAATCGTCCAGGTCGGCCGGCGAACCGGCTGTTGGCCTTCTCGCCTGGCTGGTCAGCGGCGTCCTGTTGCTCCTCGTCCTGATCTACCGGGAGATGGCCCGGTGAGCCTGTCCGACGTCGGCCCGGATGGACACTGACTGAGGTACGCACCTCCGACCGGCCGGGCGCATGCCCTCCCGCCCCCGAGTCACATGACGCTGGGTGACCTCCTGAACATGCAAGGGCTGCGAGAACGGGCCTGGCACACCCAGAACGTCACCCGTTCGGCCCATCAAGAAGCCGCAATCAGATGTGTACGTAACGCTGTGTGCGGTAGTACTGTCGACGCGTGCCCCCACCGGGCCCACTCCACCGCCATGAGGAGCACCCCATGCGTACGACCTCTCGCCTTGCCCTCGCATCAGTTATCGCCGGCGGTGGGTTGCTGCTGGGCGCGCCTGCTGCCCTCGCCCAGACTGCTCCGTACCCCTTCGACCGACCCACAACAGGGGCCGGTGGCTCTGGGACCGGCGGATCTACTACTCCCGTCAGTGGTGGGAGCACGACCCCTGCCCAGGGTGGCACCACAACCCCGGTCAGCGGTGGGACCGTCAGCCCTCTCAGTGCTGGGGACACGCCCCCTGCGGCGGGTGCGGCCCCGGCCGCCGCAGGCGGCAGCGCGCCCGGCACGGGTTCCGGGCAGGTCGGCTCGGCCGCAACGCTGCCGCTCACGGGTGGGGAGCTGGTACTGCTGACCGCGACAGGCGCTGCTGCTCTGGTGGCTGGCACCGTCCTCACGGCTGTTGGTCGCAGGCGCAGCATCGAGGCATAGCTCGGCAGTTGCTGAGGCGTCAATGGTGAAGGCGCCCCGGAGACGATGGGTCCGCTGGTCGGTTGGCCTCGGGCTTCTCCTGTGCGTGTTGAGCGTTGTTGCAGGCGCATTCACGGCGGCGCTGTCAGCCAAGAGGTCTCTAGAACAGGTTCGAGCGGATCTCTCGGGACTTCAGGCCCAACAGGGGGTAGACGCAGAGCGCGCGCTGGCCGCCTTGCGGGAGGCCCGTACCGCGGCTGCGGGGTCTGTGTCGGAGCTTGATGCCTGGGCCGTCAAGCTCGTTGCTGCCGTCCCCGTGCTCGGGCGCCCGTTGGATGCTGAGCGTGCGGTTGCCAGGACATCCCTTGAGGTTCTGGATGCGGCTGTCATCGCAGCGACCCAGTTGCCGAGCCTCGGGAAGGCTGGCGGCTTGGATCTCAGAGCCCTGCAGGTCTTGGAGGAGCAGCTCGCCGGGCCGGCGGCTCGCAGTCGTACAGCCTTAGACGTGCTGCGGGGCACCTCGACGTCGCTCACTCCCCCGCAGGTCGGGTTGGCAGTGGGCGAAGCGCTGGCTGTCCTGACGCCGGCGGTGCAGGGCCTGGAGGACTCCGTGCTCGGTGCCCGGATGGCGCGCGGGCTGCTTGGCGGTGACGGGCCCCGGCGGTTGCTGGTAGCTCTCGGCAACAATGCCGAGCTGCGGGGTTCCGGGGGCTACGTCGCCTCGGTTGCCACCGGCCGCACATCAGGTGGTCGGCTGGCGCTCGGACCCCTTCTCGACGTGGTGGACATCGCCGACCCGCCCGCCACAGCGACACGAGTGCCGGCGCCCGTGGAGTACGTGCAGGACTACGGTCCGTTGTCCGGGGACACCACCCTGTTCCGTTCCTGGAACATGTCCCCGGACTTCCCCGACAGTGCCGAGGTGGGCGCCCGCGTTGCTGGCGCCCTGCTCGGCGAGACCCCCGATGTCGTCGTCCTGCTCGACGTGCCGGCCATGACCGCCCTGGCGCGCCTGGGTTCGGGCGTCCTGGACGTCGGTGGCGGTCGCACCGTGTCCGCAGACGAACTGCAGCAGGCGCTCCTGGTGCAGACGTACGCCGACGCCGGCACGGACGGCGAGGCGCAGCGTGCCCGCCGGGCGGACCTGCAGGCCGCTGCGTCTAAGGCCGTCACGCGGCTGCTCAGCAGCGATGTCCCGGCAGTGGACGCGGTGCGGACGTTGGCGCGGCTCGCCGGAGGCAGGCACCTGACCGTCTGGTCGGCGCGCCCGCAGGAGCAGAGGATGCTCGACCAGCTCGGCCTCTCCGGCGCCGTGGGGGTCGTTCCGGGTGAGGACCTCCTTCACGTGGCAGTCAACAACACGGGGGCGAACAAGCTCGACGTCTACGTCGATCGAACGGTCGAGCTCGAGGTCGTGGTCGGGGCGCGGACGGCTGACGTCGTGCAACGTGTCCGGTTCTCCAACAGGGCGCCACAGGGGCTGGTTCCCTACGTGGCAGGAGTGAAGAGGCCCGGGACCGTCGTCAGCCGCGTCGAGATGAACCTGCCGCCCGACGCGACCGTGCAGAGTCTCACCCGGGACGGTGTCGCCGTTGAGCCGCTCACGAGCCGCGGCGTCAGCAGACTGCGGCTCGCCACACGGGTAGAGCTCCTTCGCGGGGCCAGCACCGTCGTGGAGGTCCGCTACCGGATCGGGCTGCGTGACGGCCTGTATCGACTGCACGCCCTCCCCCAGGCTTTGGCACAGGATGCCGCGCTGTGTCTGAGTCTTCATCCGGCGCCCGGCGTTCAGTTGCAGACCGGGGATGGTCTCGTCCTCGGGGACGCTGGCTTGCGGGACAGTGCGCCGTTCTCGTCCAGCCGGGTCATGGCGCTCAGGCCGCCGCAGCGGACCTGGCGGGACAGGCTGAGCTCGTTCTGGAACGAGCCGGTCCGCCTCGGCTGACACGCGCGGACGGGCTCAGACCGCGGCCTGGCTCGTGAACAAGGCGACCTGCTCTTGCCGGAGGCGGTCGATGAGACGGCCCTCGGGCAGGTCCACGTCGCCGTAGCGCAGAGGGTCGTCCTTGGACACGGACCGCCGCAGCCGGCAGCCCTCGGCAACGCCCATGGGCAGCAGGTCTTCCGTGGACGTGACCGAGGCCGCCTCCGCCTCCCCGTAGCTGTCGTAACCCCCCAAGCCGTCGAGCACATGACCGACTGGCAGGTCACGCTTCGCGATCGCGACGACCTCCACGCGAGGAGCGCCCTGGGGGGCGATCGTGGCGTCGCCGAAGAGCACCGCCCGAGCCAAGGAGGTCGGCACCTCGAAGTGACACAGGTGGTAGGGCGTGTAGAAGCTGTAGAGGGGTCCCTTGCCCAGCTTGTAGAGCTCGAGGTAGTGCCGTGAGGACGCCGAGTCTGCGGTCGCCAGCACGAACACACCGGGCCCCGGCTTGGCACCGACGACGTAGTCGACGACGCCGCCGAGCCCGCGCAGCTGGTCCACGTCGTACGACGTGACCAGTTCGTCGACGTGACCGGTGTGGTCCGCGCCGCCCATCCCCCGGCGCGCCACGGTCATCCCCGTGGCGTTGGCGACGATGGCCTGCTCGAAGCTGACCTTGGTGCCGTCGGCGAAGCTCGTCACCATCGCAGGGTCCTGCCCCCACTGCCGGGCGAAGCCCTCCTGCGTCGTGGGGTTGCGGTACGGGTCCTGCAAGCCCTTGATGTTGCCGCAGACGAGGGGTTCCAGGCCCAGTCCGGTGACGAAGCGGTGCAGGTTCACCTCGACGCCCGGCTGATCCCCGTCGACTCCGCTGAAGACGACACCTGCGGCGTCGGCCAGGTGCTTGAGCAGCGGGCCCACCGTGCCGTCCAGTTCCGCGTTCATCGTGACGACGTGACGACCGTTCGCGAACGCCTCCAGGGTCACCTCGGCGCCGAACTCCACCGCGCCGGTCACGTCGCACACGACGTCCACGCCGTCGGCGGCACAGAGCGCGAGGGCGTCGGTGGTGACCACCGGAACGCCGCGTGCGATCGCGCTGGACAGCCCGGCCGCGTCCTCTGCCACACCGACGTCAGCGACACCAGCCTCCCGGTAGGCCCGCCGAGCCCCCTCGAGGGAGCGGTTGGAGACAGCTACTAGCTCCATCCCCGGCGTGCGGTTGACGATCTGGTCCGCCACGCCCCGGCCCATGAAGCCGGCCCCGACCATGGCGACCCGCACGGGGGTGCCCTCGACCTGGCGGCGCCGCAGGGCGCGATCGACGAGGATCACGGGCGCGCAGATACGCCGAGCAGCGGCCAGGCCGCATCCTTGTCGCTGACGACCGACACGGCCAGGGGCCAGCTGAGCCCCAGGGCCGGGTCGTCGTGCCGCAGGCCGCGCTCCGTCCCCGGGGTGTAGGCCTCGCTCACCTGGTAGGTGACCTCGGCCCCATCGGTGAGAGCCTGGTAGCCGTGGGCGAACATCGGCGGGACGTACAGCGCCCGCCGGTTCGCCGCAGTGAGCTCGACCGAGAACGAGCGCAGGTACGTCGCTGATCCTGGCCTCATGTCCACGATGGCGTCCAGGATCGCGCCCGCCGTGCACCGCACCAGTTTGGCCTCGGTGGCCGGCGCCACCTGGTAGTGCATCCCCCGCAGGGTGCCGGCCTGGTGGTTGAACGACAGGTTGCACTGCTCGACCAGCGGCTCGAGGCCGGCGTCGACGAACTCCTGGCGGCAGAAGGTGCGGGCAAAGCCGCCACGCTCGTCCTCGCGCAGCTCGAGGTCCACGACGGTGGCGCCGGCCAGGCCGGTACCGGTGAAGATCATGCGTACGTCCAGAACAGTTCCGGGTCGACCTGCTCGGTGCGCAGCAGGTGCTCCAGCTGCTTCAGCCGGGTGTGCCCACGGCCAGTGAAGGTGGCTTCGTCCAGGGAGATCCGAGCGAACAGCGTCGAGAGCTGCTGCGCTCCGCGGTCGGCGTCCCAGTCGCAGGAGAAGCCAGGCAGCTGCGACGTGATCTTGGAGAAGTCGACCCGGTAGCTCCGGTTGTCAGCGCCCGCCTCCCCGAAGCTGGTGGTGCAGCCGGGGAAGGCGGCGGCCACCCGCTCGGCGATGTCCCGGACCTGGTAGTTCTGCTCGTCGCTGCCGACGTTGAAGACTTGCGCGTGCACGATGTCGCGGGGCGCGGCCAGCACGCAGCGGATGGCCTTGCCGATGTCGAGGGCGTGCACCAGCGGTCGCCACGGCGAGCCGTCGCTGGTCATCGCGATCTGCTTCGTCGTCCACGCGAGTCCGGACAGGTTGTTCAGGACGATGTCGAAGCGCATGCGCGGGGAGGCGCCGAACGCCGTGGCGTTGCGCATGAAAGTCGGGGAGAAGTCGTCGTCAGCCAACGCCGCCACATCGCGCTCAACCAGGCCCTTGCAGACGCCGTACGCCGTCTGGGGATTGATCGGAGACTGCTCGTCGACCGTGCCGTCGGCGATGCCGTAGACGCTGCAGGAGGACATGTAGACGAAACGGCTCACCCCGGCCCGCTTGGCGAGCTCGGCCAGTCGTACCGAGCCCTGGTGGTTCACCGCGTAGGTGACCTCGCCGATCAGGTCACCGAGCGGGTCGTTGGACAGCTCTGCCATGTGCACCACGGCGTCGAAGCCGCGTAGGTCGTCGACGGCGAGCTGGCGAACGTCGCGGTCCAGCGTCTCGACAGTGCGGTCGACCCCGCGGTAGAGCCAGCCAGCGCGGTAGAAGCCGGTGTCCAGGCCGAGGACGGTGTGCCCGTCCCGGACCAGCTCCGGACCGAGCAGGCAGCCGAGGTAGCCCTCGCTGCCGGTCAGCAGGACGCGCATTGTTCTCCGTCGATCGTGGGGACAGGGGTTGTTCAGATCCGGCGCGGGACGCGGGACTCGTCGGCCCAGAGCTTCCACGGGGCCTCGCCGCGGTCCCACATCTGGTTCAGCTCGGTCCAGTCGCGGAAGGTGTCCATGCCCATCCAGAACCCCTCGTGGGGGTTGACGCTCAGCTGGCCGTCCGACGCCAGTCGCTGCAGGGGCTTGCGTTCGAGCAGCAGATCCGGGTCGTCGTCGAGGTAGTCGTCGAGGAAGGTGCGCTCGAAGACGAAGAAGCCGCCGCTGACCCAACCGTCAGCCAGCGTGGGCTTCTCGTTGAACTCCGAGACGGCCGAGCGGTCCGGATCGACCTTCATCTCGCCGTAGCGGCTACCGGGGTGGACGGCGGTCACCGTGCCGACCCTGCCGCCCGCGCGGTGCCTCGCGAGCAGCCCCGTGAGGTCGACGGCCCCGATCCCGTCGCCGTAGGTGAGCATGAAGGTCTGGGAGTCGCCCAGGTAGGGCGCGATGCGCCGGATGCGGGCACCTGTCCCGCTGAGCAGGCCGGTCTCGGCGAAGGTGATCTCCCAGTCCTCCTCGCCGTAGGAGTTGTGGAACTCCTGACGGTGACCCTCGGCCATGTGGAGCGTGAAGTCCGACACCTCCGCCTGGTAGTCCAAGAAGTAGCGCTTGATGAGGTCGCTCTTGTAGCCCAAGCAGAGGATGAAGCGCCGGTACCCGTGGGAGCCGTACAGCTTCATGATGTGCCAGAGAATGGGCTTGCCGCCGATGTCCACGAGGGGCTTGGGCAGCTTCTCGCTCGCTTCGCGCAGACGCGTACCCATGCCCCCGCACAAGATCACGACGGGGACGTCTGCGGGCCGCTCCGGTACAGGCATGGGCCTGTTGTACAGCACGCCTCTCAGGAGACGGTCGGGACAGCCGTGATTGCACCCGAACGGGTGAACAGTCGGGCAGGGGTCCACGTGCGAGCATCGGTACCTCGTGCCGGCACCGACCGCGCGGCAGTGTGACGGGCGCAGCACGAGGTCGCCCGCTACCTAACGCCGTGTCGGTCGTTGTTAGTAAGAGCGAGCACGACGTGCGAGGCCTAGCCGGGTCCGCTCAGACAGCCAGGTGACTTGCACTGACTACTTGGACGACCGGGAAGGGGACCAGGTGACGCTCGGTCCACTCGATGACGTTGCTGGTCGGCTGACAAGACGACGGCCCCGGGCAGTTGACACCGCCACCGTCATGGGTGGCGAGCGCAGCGTTGACGCGTCCACACGCAGGTCCGATGCAGCGCATGACCCCACCCTGTTGCGGCGCTCGTGGCGTAGCCCGGCCGGTCACGCCACCCCCAGGCAGTCCACGCCAGGCGCTCGTCCGACCCGTGGTCGGCCCACGACGGCGCGGGCCGCGACGGCCCCGGCATGGCGCAAGGCGCTCGCCAAGGGGGTGGCGCCGTACCTGCTCGCGCTCGACGTGCTGGCCTGGGCGGTCGGTACGGTCCTGGTAGGGCAGTTCGACGGACAGCACGTCACGTTCTTGTTCGTCATGCTTGCCGCGCTGGCCATGTGCGGCGCCTACAGGTCCCGCTTGTCCTTGTCTGTTCTGGAGGACGGCGTCCGGCTCATCGTCCGCACCTTCCTGAGTGCCGCCCTCGTCAGCTCCGTGGTCCTGCTGGCCGGCGGTGACAGCGACGGTGCTGCCCTACAGCGGACCGCCGCCGTCGTGGCAATGCTCGTCTGCGCCCTCAGAGCAGTCGGTTACGCGACCGTGCGGCGGGCTCGCGCACGTGGGCTCGTGACGCACCGGACGCTCGTCCTCGGGGCGGGGCTGGTGGGCGTCCAGATCGTGCAGCTGCTGCAGGAGCATCCTGAGTACGGCCTTCGGCCGGTCGGCTTCCTGGACAGCACGCCTCTCCTGGCTCCCGACAAGCTGCCCGCACCCGTGCTGGGTGGCGCGGACCGCCTAGCGGAGATCATTTGTGAGGAGGGGATCGAGGACATCATCGTGGCCTTCGGCGGGCTGCCCGGTCATGCCCTCGTCGAGGTCCTTCGTACGTGCGACCGGCTCGAGTGCGAGATCTTCTTCGTCCCGCGCTTGTACGAGCTCCACGCCGTGGCGGTGGGCACGGACGCCATCTGGGGCATGCCGTTGATCCGCCATCGCCGGGCAGCTTTCCGCTCCGCCTCGTGGCGGGTCAAGCGGGTGTTCGACGTCCTGGTGAGCGGGCTGGCGCTGGTGGTCCTGTCCCCGCTGTTGGTCCTGACGGCGATCGGTGTCCGTCTGGAGGGTGGGGCCGGCATCATCTTCCGGCAGACCCGGGTAGGCCTCGACGGTCGCCCGTTCCAGGTCTTGAAGTTCCGTTCCCTTCGACCCGCCGACGAGACCGAGTCTGCGACCCGATGGAACGTCGCCCATGACGACCGACTGGGTCCGTTCGGCGCCTTCATGCGTCAGACGTCGCTGGACGAGCTGCCACAGCTGTGGAACATCTGCCGTGGTGACATGAGCCTCGTCGGCCCGAGACCCGAACGCCCGCACTTCGTCGCCAGTTTCGCATCCACGCTCCCTAGGTACGTGGCCAGGCACCGCGTCCCCGCCGGTCTGACCGGTTGGGCTCAGGTGCACGGGCTGCGGGGCGATACCTCCATCGCCGAGCGCGCCCGCTTCGACAACTACTACATCGAGAACTGGTCGCTGGGCCTTGACCTGCGCATCATCTTCATGACGATCATCTCGGTGCTTCGGCGCGCGGGGGCTTGAGGCCCGCCGTGCAAGTTTGTGCGGAGACTCAGCGGGGCGTGCGTCCGCATGCCGTGCCCGGCGTGCGATGCCAGAGACGAGTTGCCATGGCTCACGGCGGTTCCGGCCGTGTGCGGGAGGGAGGTGCCACCGGAGGCGGCCCGAGTACCACGTACGGGCGGCACCCTGATGCTGATGACCTAGCATGCAGGACGTGGATGGCTGGGCCGTCTTGTGAGGCCTGAAAGGGGTGGGGCGAGGATCATGAGCGCGCCTTGCGACGTCGGCTTAGGCAGGTGGCCCGCCGTGACGAGCGACCCGCTGCTTGCGCAACCCGAGACAGGCCGGCACCGATCACGACGCGACGTCATCGACGTGATCGATCCGCCACGCGTGGGTTGCACGTGACCGCGACGATCGATCCGAACTCGTTCCCAGGTCGTGGCAAGACTACGGCCCCAGCACGCTGGACAACGCCACCGCGAGGCGGCGGCGGCCGCATCGATCCCCCGTCCACACGGCCAAGGTGGCTCCTGCCCGTGCTCTGGGGTGGCCTCCTTGCGCTCGTCGTCGCACTCGTGAACGTGCTCCCCGATGGTGCACAAGACCCGCGAGGCGGCCCAGTTGAGGTCCGGATCTCTACGGTGTCGGCGGACAGCGAGGACGGGTGGACCACCTTCTCGTGGACCGTGATGACGAACCGTCCCGTCAGCTTTGAGCACCTGCAGTTGGCGACGGCGGGTCTACCGGGCGCAGGTTTCCACTCTGGCGTGGTCGTCGACGGCACCCGCACGTTCACGGCGACGCAGGAGTTGCCGCCGGGTGAGCACGTCACCCACGTGGCTTACTCAATGCCCGGAGGTCCGTGGGTCAACGGTCCCGCCACGAGGCACCGGGCTGAAGCGGTAGTCGACAGCGAGAAGCCGTTGGAACCGGCTCCTACTCGGGCAGAGGACGTCCCGCTAGCACTCCCGGAGAAGGTCGTCGGCGGCTACTGGCTAAAGTGGGCCGAGTCCGGCAGCGGCCGGCTAGCCGACGTTGACCCGCGGTACAACACCGTGCTGCTCGCGTTCGCGCGCGGTCGAGAGGGCACCGGAGCAGTGTCGTTCGATCAGGGCGTCCAGTCGAGTGACAGCTTCCGGCAGGACGTCCAGACGCTGCGGGGGCGAGGCCAGCGCGTCGTCCTGTCCATCGGGGGTGCCGGCGGGTTCGTGGACGTAGGGAGCGAGAGGCGCCGCGAAGAGTTCCTCGGGTCGGTGCTCGCCTTGCGGTCCAACTTCTCGTTCGACGGCCTTGACTGGGACGTCGAAGGACAAGAACTGCATGTCGACAACATGGTCTGGGTGTCGCAGCAGCTGAAGGAGCGCTTCGGCAAGGACTTCTCGATCATGCTCGCACCGCAGATCCACGTCGGCGCGTACGACGACCTGGCGCAGCAGTTGGGCGACGACCTCGACTTCACGGGGATCCAGTTCTACGACTACCCGGAGCCGTCGCAGGAAGCGCGGATCGACCGAGTCCTCGACCGCGTCGCGGGGCTGACCGAGCGCGGGGTCGACCCCTCGAGGATCGGCATCGGCATGCGTGTCTACGACGCCTCGCGGTCCTACACTGAGGACGGGATCGAGACGAACTGGTTCTCGCTCGCGGGGAGCAAGCAGGCTTGGGACCGGCTGGAGGGCGCTTATCCCACGCTACGCGGGGCCTATCAGTGGGAGATCGCCACGGACCGCACGCTCGGCGGGCGGTGGATCGCGGAGGTTGGGGCAGCGATCCCCTAGTCCTCTGCGTCACCCGGTTGACGGGCGCTGCTCGCGACGGGTTGCCGTGCAAGCATGGTTCCCTCCAGGAAGCCTGTGCCCCAGCTCAGGTGCATGGCACCAAAGCCCCCGAGCAGGGCCATCGGCGACAAGTCCTCTTCTCGCCGCGCGGTCCAGGCGGTGGCCGTGACAAGAGCCGCCGCGTACGGCGCTGCCAGCGCGGCCGCTGGACGGCGGCGGCCCGCAACAGCGAGCCCTGCGGCTACGCCGAGGCAGAGCACCAGGGCGGGCGGCGCCAGGTGCCGCAGGCGGACCGCGGACGGGCCGTTCTTGCGGACCATCAGGGCCTTGCCACGTCCGTAGCGCCGGTACTGCCGGGCCAGGTCGCGCACGTTGTCCCGCACGTGCCAGAGGATCTTCATCCGAGGGTCGTACCGGAGGCGGTGACCATCGCCGAGGATGCGGTGATCAAGGTCGACGTCTTCGTTCACCAACAGCGCCTCATCCCACCCCCCGACGTCACGGAGCACAGCCGTGCGGTAGACACCGAAGGAGGCGTGGTCAGTGTCCTGCGGCTCCGCGGCGTAGTGGTTGATGGAGTCGCCGACGCCGAACGGGCTGGAGAGCACCGCGGCGACAGCGCGTCCTGCATCGGTTCTGGCCACGCCGATGCGCTGTCCCCCGACGCCCGCAACGGCCGGGTCCGCCATCAGCTGCTGCACGCCGAGCTCCACGTAGGTCTCGTTCACGCGGGCATGCGCATCGACGCGGGCTAGGTACGTACCCCGGGCCAGGGAGAGCCCGATGTTCAAGGCGTGCGGAATGGTCCGGTGCGGGTTGTTGACCAGTCGAACACGCGGGTCGGCGCGAGCCACCTCTTCGACGAGCTTCCCCGTGCCGTCCGTCGACATGCCGTCCACGACGATGATCTCCAACCCGGACATCGTCTGCTGCTGCACCGACATGACCGCGTCGACGATGCTGGCCGCCTCATTGCGCACCGGCATGATGACGGACACGAGCGGGGCAGAGTGGCGTGGGTCCATCAAGCCCCCCGGACTCGGCCGACCGGGCGGGCGGCGCCCATCGGGCCTGGGCGCTCGCCGTACCCCGGCTCGTCCCGCCGGAGCAGCTCCAGTGCCGGTCCGGCACTCGGGACCCACAGCGTCACGAGCAGCAGGACAGGCAGGACGATCAGCACCGTCGTCGTCCCGGGCTGCAAGGTCCACAGGGAGAAGAACAGCGTGAAGGCGATGCTGCGGCTGGGCGAACGCAACAGGCAGAGCAGCAGGAACGCCGCGAGGAACAGGCCAGCGAGCAAGCCGTAGTCGTAAAAGATCTTAATCGGGGTCGGCACGAGCAACCCCTGGATACCGAACGCCAACACGACGTCCTGGGACGAGCCCGCACCCCGACCCACGATGACCGCCACGGCGTCTTCGGCGTATGACGGCCATACCTGCTGGTAGGGTAGCACAGTCCGCAAGCTCGTGGACGACGTAGCGTCACCTGCCTCCGTCACACGGCTCAGCAACCGCTGACCGAACGGCGTGAACAGGACGACAGGGGAGATGAGCATGCCGACGGCGCCATACCTGGCAAGCACATGCCGGGCCGGGTGGAGGGCGAGCACGAGAACACCCACACCAGACAGCAGGAAGCCCGAGCCCGAGGTGGCAGCGATGAGCCCGAGGAACTGCAAGAGGACGACGCGCCGCCGCATGCCGACGAGCACCCCGGCGACCAGTCCAAGGCCGATCTGCGCCGACACGAACGAGGGCTCGAGCCCGACGAAGGCGTTCGCTCGATAGATCGGCGACTCGTAGGCGATCGGATACGTCACGACGTAGTCCGGTGGGAAGAACAGCAGCGGTGCCGGGACGATGGAAGCCAGCCAGTCCCGGTACTGCACGCCCGCGAACTGCACCGCCATCATGGCGATCGCGGCCGCTGCCAGGACCGCGCTGATCCACGCCACGAGCCGCAACGTCTCGAGGTACGTGGCCG
>Ga0136611_10002099_pt1 | contig 13833 bp, 14 predicted proteins | sample AntDrymUQ2232306_2_FD_106645 | JGI IMG/M metagenome (GOLD analysis project Ga0136611, IMG submission 106645) | Polar desert sand microbial communities from Dry Valleys, Antarctica - metaG UQ223 (23.06) | ecosystem: Environmental > Terrestrial > Soil > Desert | place: Antarctica: Dry Valley...
GGCTGGCGCTCGCGTTCTGGGCTGACCACCGCAGCACAGCTGATGCAGCATAGGCAACGCAGATTGCATCAACCTTTATCATCGCTGGCATGACCGACCTGTCGACCACGCCCGCGTTGCTGACCCTAGCCGAGGCGGCCATCGAGCTGGGTATCCCGCTAGGCCGGTTGAAGTGCAGCTGAAGGCATTGACGGCCGGCACGAGTGAGCCGGACGCCCCCACAATGGCCCCAGGATCGCCGGAAACGAACGAAATCGGACCAACTGGTGTCCTAGCATGGCTGCGGCAGTTGTGGAGCGGCTAAGAAAAGGAGAGAAAGCATGCACAAGTACATGATCTGGGTCTGGTATGCAGCAATGGCTTTTGTCTTGGCTAGTCCACCAATGGTCACGGCTCAAGGAACACCAGAAGCCAAATATTTGGCCGAATCAGATGCTTTGTGGGGCGGAAACTCTGTTGATCAACTCCCCTCATGTGATGGCGACGGACTTTGCCTTGCCGTATTGAGCCAAAGTGATAGCACTGAATGGATGTACCGGGGAATCATCCAAAACAATACGCAGGATTGGGTGAGAGTTCACAAAGTAGTCGTAACGATATTTGACACAAATGGTGAAGTCGCTGCCATCGCCGAGGTCTGGGGCCTCTCTCCGAGAGCTATCTCCCCTGGTGGGCATGCCCTCATCTTGGTGCAGGCTGCTGGCGAGTTCGTTTCCGAGTTCTCCTTTGAGACTCGATTTGACTATGACCCCATCGAGAATGATTACGATGGTGACGGGATGCCTCTAGAGATTGAGAGTGCCACAATTCGCGGCAATGCCATCCTCGGCGAGTTCACCAATCCCTGGGATCACACGATCGACGACGTGAGAGCTTACAGTGTCTGTCTTGCAGACGATGGGACCATCCTAGACACAGACCAATACATCATTAGTTCCGGGTCCTATGAAACTGGGGACGGTGATCGTCTCGTCTTCAAGGTCTCTCGCGACCTCGATTGCAGCAACTTTGTCGTTATGGCCCACGGTAGCTAGCGCTACAGTAGGCACACGGGTTTGCAGACAATCTACAGCGCACCTTGGCCCAGAACGTGTCTGGATGCTCGATCACATCATCAAGAGCGGAGCGCCAGCTCCTACCGCAACGTATCGATCAACTCGTCGCGATCACGATCGACAACCTGAACTCCTGATGCCGTGGTGTCGCCAGTCTGGGGGATTCTAGGGGCGCCGGCTCGATTATGTTGGGCAAGAGCGCTAGCCACCTGAATCCCTGTAGGGTCTGTTGCCGGCATACTTCTAGCTCACCCCATTTTAGGTAGAGGAATACAATCAAAGGATAGGTTTGCTGCCCTGGTGAAAGTGATAGGGGGCTAGGCGGAAGTACCGCGATGCCTAGGCGACGTGGGGATATGCTTAGGCGACATATCCTTACCAATCGACAATGTCAGCATAGATCAACGGTTGTGTAATCAATCCTCCATAGGCATTTTGGATATCGGTCGTGCCAGCACCTTCACCGTAGACTGTGATCCATGTCCCTTCATAGATACCCGTAGAGTCACCTTCGTAGCCGATAACTGCTACTTCTGACCCACCATCGAGCCAGATTTGCAGGACGGTGAAATCCTCATCATCCACGTAAATGCTGAGGACGTTCCCTTGAACCGCAACCTTTTCACCGTTGAAACTATTTGGACGAATTACGAGGTCGCGAGTATCGATCCATGTGTACTCGGCACGAACTTCGTCTGCGGTCTTGGTTGGTGCTGGCGCTTGGGTGGGTGGGTTAATCCATTCGCCTCCAACACCTTTACAGGTATTCCAGAGACCCGTTGCGGATGTCTCAGCCGAGTTGGACTTGTCTGAGAGCCAAGCTGCGTAGGCAGTACCGGCGCCATCATCGTAAGCACCAAACCCTTGCTCGACCAACGCCTGATTGAGCAACGCGAGGTGTCCACGTCCGCCATCCCAATACCAGACGAGCGAGCCATCACTCGTTGGATCATCCTCAACCCAAACTGCCCCACCCGAAAGGGACAATACGGCTGCGGACGACTCTGCTCCGAAGCATCCGTCCGCAGGAGGCGTCGCTACACCTGCGAGCGACACAGTTTGTACAGCGCCGGCAGTATTGACCTCAATCGTCTCATTACCAAGGACACTCTGGACGACCCCTTGTGATCCAGCCCACGGCTGCGGTGGTGGAATGATCGTGGAATCTATGGCATCGATCACCGTTGACCCCACATTCATCCGCTGGTCACCAAATACCAAGGTTGGATCAAGGTCGGTGACGGAGTCAACTGGGATCGAGAAGGCCACGGCGATGCGGATCGTCGAGTCAACCGGGATGGTTGCCGAACCATCCACCGCAACATCCCCAAATTCCAGCACAGCAGAAGGTCCTTGGGACACATCGGAGGCAACAGGGTCGCCCCCTTCAGTCGGTATCCACTGAAAGTTGGCTAAAGATACTGTCTGGGGTGCAGTTCCAAAGTTGGTAATATCCAGAAGAGAGACGACCCACGCATTCCCCGGCGCTTCGGTTAGACCCCAGTCCGTACCAGCGCCAACAAACTGCGTCTGATAGACCGTGATGCGGTTGAAGCCAGATACGAATGCCACTGGGCCTGGTTGTCCCTCAGTGCCACCGAGCTCCGATTCCTGTGCCGCTCCTATGCCTACTGTCCCTAAGCAGAGCAGGAAAGAGATGAGGTACATGATCACGCCGTGCCGACCCAACATGGTTTACTCCCGCGTTTACTCCCGCTGATGGAGACATGGAGCCTCCTGGGGTGCAGCATAGCCGATCGAGGGCAGGCGCCATACCCCTGAGAGCGTAATCAGTAAGCGCAGGAACGGCCCCGTAACCTTGCGATCGCAATCGCCCCCGCCACGGGGCAGGAAACGCGCCGGACGGCACCCTAGCTCTTATGTGGACTGGTGTACGAAGGCGTCGATCCCTTCCGACTCTTCCTGTAAGCGATTAGCATCGTCGGGGCGCCCCTCCCTGATGGCCTTGATAATGTCCCTCCCCAGCTCGAAGTAGCGCACCGTGGCATCTTGCAGCGCAGCGTCCTGGGGATTGGTGGGGCGGTCGTTTCGCTGTGTGTCTGCCAGACCGTGAAGATCGCCCTCGACCTTTAGCACCTGCATCGTACGAATATCCTCGCCGCTCGTTTCCTGATCGCTGATGTATCGCACCAGATCACTCGTTCGTTTGGCGCAGAGAAGCACGCGATCATATCGGCGTTCTCCCCAGGTTGAGCTGACCTTGTGCCACCAAGTCGCTCGTACAAGGGGGATACGCCAGGATCGCCACGACCACGATTAGGACCCACACCCACCACTCCATGCCGTATACCCCTTTCCTTTTTCCTTTACCGGGGTCTAGCCCCCGAACCATCGTCGCAACCGATCCCAAATGGCCTCACGATGTACATCGTGATCGTCGAGGCCGTCAGCTCGCCGCCCTGCGGTCGTCGTCGAGCCCTGCGGCGCCGGGGATGGTTGCTCGACCTCTCTCGCGGTCGTCGCCGGCAGGGCGGCAGTAGCCTGCGCGATCGCGTTCGCCTGGGAAGCAACAACTTCATGCAGACGGGCTATCTCGCGATTACGGAGGGCAAGCTCTTGCCGCAGTGTCGCGACCAGCTCTTCGCGATCGTGCTCGACGACCGTAACCCCGTGCGCGGCCGTTTCGTTCGTCCTGGGCGATCCTGGCGCGTCCTGGGCGATCCTGGCGCGTCTGGGGCGGTATCCTGCGGCTCTGGCATCACGGCCAACCACTTGAACCCCTGGGGCGTCTGGTGCCGGCGTGTCTCCAGCTCGCCCCGCTTCATCCGGCGCCGGATGGTATCGACCGAGACCCCGTAGGCGTTGGCAACCTCGGCGAGGGTGCCCCAGCGCTTGCCGTCATCGTCTGCCATACCCTGCACCCCTGCACTGCGGACGTAGTGCCCAAGCTATGCGCCTACCTGGCAACTCACCCCTGCACCTTCCTGCCACTTATACTAAGGATCATTAGAATAGGTCACAATAAGCACAGCAGAAAAGCGCTATGGCGCTCTAGTCGAGTATGGTCGCAGGCAATCTCACCTAGGCAGCACCGGATAGGCACAGTCTCACTGTCACGATATGCGAAGGAGCCTTCGATGCCCTGGCACTGATGGCCGCGGGAGCCCCTAACGTTGTGGCTATCTTCGGTGTAAACGGCTATGGGCGACGAAGACGAGCGAGCTTATCCTGGCGCTCGATGCTGACGACGCTGGGGCGACGGAGCCCCGGGGGCTGGCACGCGAAGCACGACTTCGCGGGAAGGGCGTCGCCTACCTGGAGCCGGGAGCCTACGGGAGTGAGAAGGATGCTTCCGCGGCCTGGCAAGCCGGCGAGCTGACGCTGGGCGAGTGGAAGCTGCTCCTCCCCATAATGGCGATACTCCGTCTCCTGGAGCCCCAGAATCGCCCCAGGAGACGCCAGACGAACCGGAGCCGGCTCCTTCCCGTCGGCGTCGCCAATGGCGTGGGAGCGCGCCCTGGGGCGATTCTGGGGCTCGATACGGGAACGAAGATGCTCGCCTATGAGATGAGCTACGGCTATCTCGATGGCGGGCCTACGTGGATGGCGTCGCTGGAGCTGGAGCTTCGCGAAGAAGTTGCTCGTCTCGATGCTGGCGCCCCGTTTCCCGGCGAGTTGGGGAAGTCGCTCTTCGCGTGGAAGAATGCGACCTATATGGCACGGAACCGGCACCCGTCGGAACTCCTGGAGAGCTGGCGACGAGCCGGGAAACGGGGGCGGAGACTTCATGCACGACGGAAAGGGCAACACCTATACGAGTGCCCAGGCGATAATCCCGGATGCGTCGGTAAAGCACCAGCCCGGCGTGCCGATCCGGAAAGGCCGCGCCATGGGTACTCCCGATGTGCAGGAGCTCTGAAGGGCACAGGCGCAGGGGGCCGAACAATGGCGACAACTGCTAGATAGAATCGAGCTTTCTCATATCCGACAGCGGATACCAGTAGAGCTACTGTAGGAGCTCCCGTGATGGATATTCTCCTTCTCCTCGCCCGATTGGTGCTTGCGGCGGTCTTCGCCGTCGCAGGCGTGGCCAAGCTGGCCGATCTCTCGGGCTCCCGCCAGGCAATGCGGGACTTCGGAGTTCCGGCCCCTTTCGCCGCTCCCCTCGGAATGCTGCTGCCGCTCGCCGAACTCACCGTCGCTGTTGCCCTCATCCCTCGTGCCTCGGCCTGGTGGGGAGCGCTTGGGGCCCTCGTCCTGCTCCTCGCGTTCGTCGCCGGGATCGGGACCAGCCTTGCCCGCGGCAAGCAACCGGACTGTCACTGCTTCGGCCAACTTCATTCATCACCGGCCGGCTGGCCGACGCTTGCCCGTAACGGTGCACTCGCCGCTGTGGCCGCGTTTATCCTCCTGCAGGGGTGGGACGATCCCGGCCCCAGCGTCGTTGGCTGGACCGATGAGCTCTCCACCATAGAGGGCGTCGTTCTGGGAGTTGGCCTACTCACGCTGGCCCTGCTGGCCGTTGAGGGCTGGGTGCTGATCCAGTTACTCGGCCAGAATGGGCGCTTGCTTGTGCGGCTGGACGCGCTGGAGACGGCACAGGGCGAGACACTGCCCACCCGTGCAGCAGGATCGGTGGCCCCAGCCGCGAGCGGCCTCCCGGTCGGTACCCTGGCCCCCGCGTTTAGTCTCTCTGGCCTGCACGGGGAAACGATGACACTCGATGCGCTGCGGGCGGCGGAGAAGCCGGTGATGCTGATCTTCTCCGATCCCACCTGTGGTCCCTGCAATGCGCTGCTGCCTGATATCGGCCGCTGGCAGCGGGAACACGCTGCGGTCATGACGATGGCCGTCGTAACCCGTGGCACACCGGAAACCAACCGATCGAAGGCCAGTGAGCATGGCATCGGGACCGTCCTGATCCAGCAGAACCGTGAAGTGGCCGAGGCCTACCAGGCCCGTGCCACCCCGACCGCCGTGCTGGTCCGCCCTAACGGCACGATCGGCAGCCCGCCTGCTTCTGGGGCGGAGGCGATTCGCTCCCTCGTCGCGCGCACGGCAGGTGCTTCTGGCCCCGCACCGACGATTCCTCTCCGCCAGGTGCCGAGTAATGGTGCGGTGAGGAATGGCAGGAATGGTGCTCAGGGACGTGTCCCGGTCCCGGCTCCCCCTGCAAGGACGAGGATCGGTGAAGCGGCCCCTGCACTGCAGCTACCTGACCTGGAAGGGCATGAGGTCGACCTCGCGTCTTTCACGGGGGAGCCAACTCTGGTCCTGTTCTGGAATCCGGGCTGCGGTTTCTGCAGCCGGATGCTGGACGACCTGAAAGCCTGGGAGGAAGCATCCCCCACCAATGCACCCCGGTTGCTCGTCGTCTCGACGGGCAGCATCGAGGCCAACCGCAAGATGGGCCTGCGCTCGACGGTAGTCGTGGACCAGGGGTTCACTGCTGGCCGGGCCTTCGGGGCATCAGGCACACCCTCGGCTGTGCTGATCGATGCCAACGGCAAGATCGCGACAGAGGTCGCGGTCGGTGCCCCCGCGGTCCTGGCACTCGCCGGTACCAGCCAGGAAGTGATGGAATTTGAGAACGGATGAATTCACCCCCGCAGGCTCCTCTAATTTCGTGTATGATGATTTTACTGTAATACACACGATAATACCTGAGGTTAAAAGCCTCCGGGCGAGTGGGATAGAGGTGACCTGGGATGGATGGTAACCGCTTTGACAACTTAGCCCGGACGCTGGCCCGTAGCGGCTCGCGACGCCAAGCTCTCAAGGCCTTGGCGGGTGCCGCCGGAATGGGTCTGGGGCTCTTTGGGGGTGCTTCCCGTCCATCAGCTGTAGCTCATGAAGTCGGAGCCACGCCGATCAATCCCGGTCCGCTTCACGGCCAGGCAAATAAAGATGCAGGCTTCCGAGCGTTGCGCCACTACCTCCAGACTGCTGGCTTCCAGCCGGAAGGCGCGGCTGAGGCAGGGGACGTCTCTGAAGATGGGACATGGATTGCCTCGGTTCTCGGCAGGAGTTACGCCTCTCGGCAATCCGGGGTGGTGGCCACGCTCGCGTACGTGGTGACAGCGAGCGGAACGGTCTCCCTGGCCGTGCTTGCTAGTGGGGCACCCTATGCTGTCTTGTCGGTTGGGGCCGATGGGACGGTCGTCGAAACACTGATCCCTGAACCTGTGGCCGACCCGGTCACATCTGGGCCGGCAAGGGACCAGTTGGCGTTTGCCATGAGTTACTCCGCTGCCCCGGGCGTGTCTATACAGCCCGCGTTGGCACAGAGATCGGCGATTTGCGACAACTGCCAAGGTGTCTGTGAGCAGACCATCCAGCTCATCACTACTGCCATTTGCACAACCGAGTTGTTTCAAAGAGGTGGACTCTTTGCCAGGATTCGGCTCATCGGATTTATCACTGCGCGCTGCACAGCAACTGCCGCTGCAACCCCCGTGTGTGTAGCTCTTGCTATCGCGCTTTGCGCAGTGGTTGAAATCATTGGGCAAGGAGGTCCTGGCATCTGCGTCGCTGGATGCGCCAGGCTAGGCTGCGGAGAATCACCGCCGCCTCCGCCGCCTCCAACTCAGTGTGGTCTCTGCCAAGTGCTTCAGAACGGCACCTGCGTCGATCGGACGGACTGCCCCAACGGCTGTAATCCCGAAACCGGGGCATGCTATCCGGCCCCTGAGCCTGAGCCCGAGTGCACCGCCGCCAGCGACTGCGCCGGTTGCCAGACGTGCAATCTGGAGACCGGGGTCTGCGAAGGGGAGGAGGATTGCGTACCACCGACCGAGCCCTGCACCGCCGCCAGCGACTGCGCCGGTTGCCAGACGTGCAATCCGGAGGGCGTCTGCGTCGACAACAACGAACTGTGCATGGAATCGTGCGAAGCATGCGTGGACGGCACATGCAGGACCTTGTGCGGGCAGTGTGCGGAGTGCACCCCAGAAGGGACTTGCGTCGAGATCACCGGATGTGTGCCAGAGTGCGGACCGTGCGAGGTGCTCCAGAATGATACCTGCGTTGAACGGACGGACTGTTATAACGGCTGCAATCCTGACACCGGCGAATGCTACTTCGAGGTGGTAGGTTGTCCCAATTCCGCTGATGACCCCAACGCCACGTGCGGCGAAGGTTGTGGCCGAGCCCCAACCAGCGACAATGACGCGTTTACGTGCCTCTGTCTGAATTCGACCGAAGAAGATGGTGGACAGCGTGTCTGTGTGGACATTATCGCAACGGAGGAGGCCTTCTGCGACGGAGCCGTTACGTGCTCGTCCAGCGCGGAGTGCCCGGAGGGCTCGGTCTGCGTGGGTGAGCCGTCTGCCTGTGTGACGAATTGTGGCTCGGTCTGCGTACCGCTGTGCGGTGATATCCCGACGGTGTGAGCGGTGTCCTTCAGCGCCCCGAGGACCGGCGGGTACGGCCGGCGTGATATGAGGGTCGGATGCTCCGACCCTGGGACTGGATACGCCGATAACCTCATCTACTGCGTCCCATTGCGCGCCTCATGACCAGGAATTTCTTCGATCGCCTATCATCCGCACAACCCCGTCATAGGCCGATGCCTATGACGGGGTTGTAGTCTGGGTGGCCACGTGCCTCCTAGCCGCCCAGGAGCCGACGTAGCTTAGGCGACCCTACGACTGCTAACGACGTTCCGGTCGGTTCGTGTCGGTCACTGACCGTGGCTTCTATCGCCTCAATTCGCCCCAGTGCTTCTCGCTGCAATATCTCTGCCCGCTCCGTGGCCAATTCCTGGCTCCGTTTCGCGAGGGCCGTCCGCAGGTACGCCACTCCACCTTGGAGATGGTGGAGGTGGGCCAACAGGGCGTCCAACTGATCGCCTGGCGTGAGATGCCCGGCCTGTCTTGTTGGCCCTCCGTCGTTGGGCCGCCTGCTGACCTGCCCGTCGAGTTGCCCGAGAATGCGGGACCGCCTGAAGAGCGCGGCCGTCCAGAGTACCCCGGCAAGAAAAGGTAACCTCATCTGCCTCTAGCACAGTGCCACGACTTGTGATGGTCGTGACGCTGTTTATGTTCTCCGACTCTGGCGTGTCCTACACGCGGCTTACTGCGTGCCGAACCTTCGCAATCCACCATCTTTAAAGCAACGACATGGCGATGTCTCCACCGTCGACGGCGACGCTCCCGGATGGACAGGGGATGCATGGGCGACGCTATCGCCCGCGGAGCCAGTGCCAAAGCCACCAAACCGCACCCTGCTCTTGCGAGTCTCCTGATACCCGAGAAGGTCCCTCCGTCGCTCCTGAGGCATCCTGGGGCATTGCCTTCGCCGGCAGTGCGAGCTCCTGAGCACCGCGAAGCAGGATACGGAGCTCCCGCTCCGCTTCACCACTTCGCTGGGCTTGCTCTCGCCAAACGTCGCGCTCTTCCTTCAGCTCGTCGATCCGCTCCCGGAGAAGCTCCACCTCGATGGCGACCCCAGCGAGCGATGGAGACGACGCCGGTTCGCCCTGGGGCTCTGTGGCGTCGCTCTCGTCAACGGGAAGGATGATGCGCCACTCATACCCCTGGGGCGTCGGCTCCTTCTCGCTGACGAGCTCGCCCTTCTTCAACCGTCGCCGGATAGTATCGACGGAGACGCCCAAGCGCTCCGCGGCTTGCTTCATGGAGAGCCGCTCTTCCATCGCTCGATACTCCCGCCCATGCGCTCGCCCTGGCGGCGCTAACGCGCTCGCCTTGGCACTTGCTACCCTGATGCACCCCCGGAGTTTACACTAACCTATCTTAGAATAGGGTATTATGGATACAACGTTTCATCTGCGCATAGGCGCCGGTAATCACCCATAGCTAGCACTGGATAAGCACATGAGCACTGTATTTAGCCCTTCGACAAATCCACCATCTGGCGTGGCTGAGTTGATGAACGGTGACGCATGGGCAGGCATCATTGGTGCCTGGCTGGCCGAAGTGCAGCAACGCACGGGCAGTACGCGCACACCTGTTGAGTATGGGCGATATGTCGCCCACTTCGCTCAGCGGCTCGACGAACGGGGTCGCACCCTCTCCGATGCGACCCCGGCGGATGCCCACGCGTTCGCCTATGCCCCGCTACCCGATCGCCGACGCAACGGGGCACTCGGCAAGCTCCCCGGTGCCTCATCAGTGAATGTGCGGCTCGCCGCCCTGCGATCGCTCTACGATTTCGCGAGGCGTGTCGGGGCGGTTGCTCTTAACCCAGCAGACGACGTAAAGCGGCCCCAGCTCCCCCAAGTGACGCCGAAGGGGCTTACCCCAGCTCAGACCCGTGAGCTACTGGAGGCCGTGCCGACAACTCTTTCCGGGCAGCGTGACCGAGCAATCATCCTGACCGCAGTCCTGACTGGCCTGCGGCGCGAGGAATTGATCGGTCTGACCGCGAGTGCGATCGGTCTCGACGACACCGGCACCCCGATGTACACAGCCCGGACCAAGGGTGGGAAGCTCCGCTATCGCGAGCTGCCGGCGCCGGCCTGGGACGCGATCACGGCCTACCTCGATGCTGACGGGCGCCCCCTCGATGACCTCGACGACGACGCCCGCATCTTCCCGATCAGCTCGCAGACGCTGTATGAGAACCTGCGGCGCTACGGCGAGGCGATCGGCGTCGAGGGATTGACAGTGCATACCCTGCGGCACACCGCGGCGAAACTGCGGCGCCAGTCGGGGGCGACCCTGGAAGACGTCCAGGCGGTCCTGGGGCACTCCAACATCGCGACGACCGCGCGCTACCTGGCGCGCCTGGAAGGGACAAAAGATAACGGCTGGCAGGCGGCAGCCCGACTCCTGGAAGGCAAGCACCCCCATGGATCATGAGCACCCCCATGGATCAACCGATCGCGCCATTACGCGCCAGTGCACCGCCACGAGCAGGCGATCGGGGCATCAGTGTCGCAAGCCGGCCATGCGGGGACGGACGGTTTGTCTGGCGCATGGTGGACGTACGCCCCGTGGTGCTGCCTCGCCACACTTCAAAACCGGGCGCTACAGCCGATCCCTGCCCGGTCACCTGGTCGCCGATTACGAACGCGCGTTACACGACCCGAAACTGCTTTCCCTCCGGAATGAAATTGCCGTCAATGAGGCGATGCTCGTGACCGTGCTCCAGCAACTCGGCGATGCCCCCAACGAGCCGGCAAAAGATCGGTGCATCTTCCGGCAGATCACGCGGCATATCGACCTCAAGCGTCGGCTCGTCGAGAGTGAAGTGCGCCATATGGTGCTCGCCCGTGAAATGATGACAGCTGAGGAGGCGATGGCCTTGGTGAGATCGGTATTCGGAATCGTGCAGCGCTATATACCCGATCCGAGTGACCGTCAGGCAATCGCGGACGAACTCTCGGCGCTCATTAGCCAGGAAGGGGCAACCGACGATGCCTAAGATCGATGCCCCGTTCTGGGAACGTCAGGATATTCCAGATCAAGAGCCGGTTCTCGACCAAAGCAAGGGTGACAAACGCCGCAGGCTCACTCGTTCAGCACTTCTTGAAGCAAATGATCGACGAACAAAATGGGAGGCGATCGCAGCAACAGAGATCGACAAGCACCCCCTTATCAGCCAAGCAATAACCGCTATATCCTGGGACGCTGTCGCCCGAAAGGCAGCAGAACCACTCGCGACATTTGATCGCTATTGGTACCGGACAGCTCGACAAATCACGGAAGTACTCCAAGCCGCTGGCTTGCCCCATGGTCAGCTGGATGATTGGCGAACCCCTGAGGCACAGGAGGCTATAGCAGAAGCAGAACTATTGGGGCTACCCCCGGTTCCTGACGCACAAATTTTTGGCGAGCGAAGCCTAGAGAGACATCATCAATCACTTCTCGAGGCCTTGAAACTTCCAGACGCGCGGCGCCGCGCGGCGCATTTCCTCCTCACAGAGGCATGGGTATCGATCGCCAGCGAGATTTACCGCACAAATAGGGATGAAGGTCCTCCTGAAACCGTTACGGCTGCCTTGCAGGATCAACTCACCGCAGCAGGGGGTTGGAGCTGGTTAGAGTCCCTTCACCTCGACCTAGCAACTGCCTTGCAACCCATCGATAATGTCAACTCTCCATCCTTGCCACCGATTCCCGCGTTCCCGGCGTTCAATGTTGACGGACACGGTTACGTCATGACAGACGTTGTCTCGATCGGTACCCGTCACGCATTTCTCTCTCCTTGGGACACTGATGCTGACGGACGTCCCATCTTCACCTATGCCAATAGGAGCGGTCAGACTCTCTACGCCCCATCACGGACTATCTTCCCAACCGCGGCGGACGCCCTCAAAGCCGTTGAGAACTTTGGCGATGGGCATGTCGACCTCCTGCGCTACATTTCTGCCAAGTACATGGCGAACAAGGCTGAAGGCACCATCGGTCCATACGGTGGTTTCTATGTCAGCATCGAGGAATTCCTCGACGCGCGGGGTCTTCAGAAGCACAAGAAGGGAGGACACCGCTCAGAATACGCTAGGGAAATCATCGCCATGGTGCACGACCTCGCCGGCACCGAGGTACGGGGAAAGGTTGAAGGGTATCGCCCAGGGAAACAGAGGAAACGGGAGGAATTAGTAATTGAGGCACCCCTGATCGTAATCTCGCAGACGGTCAGAAGGTCTTCGCCCATTGGGGAGGAAATCCCTGTCGCTTGGTACTTGCGACCTGGTGACTGGGTAGCTGAACTGGAACGATTGTCACCCCAGTATGCAGTGATGTATCGCTCGATCCTGCGACTAAATACACAAAACGAGATGAACGCGAAGCGCATTGCCAACTTCCTGATTGAGGAATACCGAATACGAGCGCACCAGAAGACGTGGACACAGCCGTACCGAATTGCCACCCTGCTTGCCGGCGCATGCATCGAGGCAGACCGCAATAACCCAAAGCGGTTCCGGGACCGCATTGAGGCAGCCTTGAATGTGCTTATTAACCCAGACGCCATGGAGACCCCAATCGTCGCATCCTGGCACTATCCCAAACCCGTCGTGGCAAAGGGTCGGGGCTGGTTCGATCTCTGGCTCGAGTCGGGTATCGTGATCATCCCCCCAAATGTCGTCACGGACGAGCGATACGGGAAGATTGGCGCAGGTAAGCGCAGTTCACAGCGACCGCGTAAGCTCCAGGCTGGCGAAGAGCCATCCATTCGCTAGCGACCCTGAGCAGGAATTTGGCCACCCGGGAACTCTGGGGGCGCCGCTCAACGGGCAACCTGATGACACAAAATTACACAAGTTTTGTGCCTACCAGATTCCCAATATCCGAGGGTTATGCGCTTACACCCCCACCCCTGTCGGTTGCTAACCCCACCGTTGTCGGTTGCTAACCCCACCGTTGTCGGTTGCTAATATTCCCAAACGCCCCGAAACGACGCGGAAATTTTCGCTCTATAAGTACTATAAGTACTACGGTGCACAACGACACGCTGGCGCGGTCGTTTGCCGCCCGCTACGGTGGTTTCCAGACCTACGATTCACCCCTACCTGGAGACCCCAACGATGCCGGCAGAGACCCCCTGGGAAACGCCCGAAGACCTCTTCGCGGATGATCCCGACCGCGCGACCGGCCTGCAGGCAATCGCGACGGTCATGCGGGGTGCTGGCGAGCGCCCCTGGCCGGCCACCCTCGACGCCCTGGCCGATACGGTGCGTGAGGAACGCGCCCGGCGCGCCGCGGTCGAACCGCTCGTGCCGGCGTCGGCACTCTTGCGGGCGGTCTTCGCCGACATTCACGACCGCTATACCCGGCGCCAGGAAACGGGGCAGGATGCGATTGGGCACAGCACCGGCTTTCCGCGCCTGGATCGCATCCTGGGCGGTCTCGAC
>Ga0136611_10002100_pt1 | contig 13828 bp, 11 predicted proteins | sample AntDrymUQ2232306_2_FD_106645 | JGI IMG/M metagenome (GOLD analysis project Ga0136611, IMG submission 106645) | Polar desert sand microbial communities from Dry Valleys, Antarctica - metaG UQ223 (23.06) | ecosystem: Environmental > Terrestrial > Soil > Desert | place: Antarctica: Dry Valley...
CCGCGCCGATCGCGCCCACGTCCACCGCGTAGGAGAGCCACCAACGCCAACCGGTGGCGAGATTCGCGACGATTTCCGGCGTCCGTCGGTGCGCCCCGCTCGTGGCTGCCGCCGCGCGCAGCGCCACCACGTCGGCACGGACGGCGATCGGCACGTCGGCGTAGCGCCCCGCGAGCCAACGGACGTACCCGGCCAGCGCGCGGGCGTACCGCCCGTCCGCCGCGTCGGCCTGCGCCGCCGTGAGGTGGTCCCAGCGCACGGCGTCCGGTTCCACCTCCACGATCAGCCCGCGCGCCCGGAGCGACTGGCCACGCGGCACGTCCTCGCCGGTCGAGACGATGATGCCCCGCGGCGGGCGCGCGGCTCGGAGCGTGGCGTCGGCCCGCAAACGGAGCCGGCCGGCATTGTTGCCCTGCGCGCGGAATACGCGATCGGCGTCGCGGTGGTAGCGCTGCACGTCGGCCGCGCTGCCGGTCGGGGCGAAGTCGTCCACCGCCAGCACGGCGTCCTTCGTCGCGAACGCCAGCGCTTCGAGCGCGTTGCCGGTCGATGACCACCAGCCGGGCAGGTGCCGCGCGTCCAGGCCGGCCCCGAAATGCTGCTGCCCGAGCGCCGTCAGCTCGCTCTTGCCGGCGCCGCTGGGGCCGGCGTTGTGGACCACGAAGTCCGACCCGCCGAGCGGCGCTCGGTACGCCGCGCCGAGGTTCGGGACCGTCACGACATCGGGCGCCACGTCGAGCACCGCCAGGCTCGCGCGCACGTCGTCGCGCAGCGCGTCGGGCTCGGGCGGGTCGGGCAGGACGAACCGCGCCAGCGCCTCCGGCGCCTGGACGTCGACCGACGGCAGCGGCCCGTTCGGGCCGATCGCCCCGCCCGCGTGCAGGTAGGCCCAGGTGCCGCCCACCTCGCGCCAGCCGAGGTGCCCGTAGATCGTTCGGGACGGCACGTCGCCGCTCAGCTCCTGGATGGCCGCGCGGGCGTGGTCGCGCAGCCCCATGCCGGGCGACACGATTGCGCCGGCGCCGAGGTACTCCATCGGCCAGCTCATCGCCGGGAAGCGCTCGGCGGGCAGGGTCACGCGGTAGGAGCGGCCCCGCACGGTCGCCGCCAGTTCCAGCATGCGGCGCGCCTCGGCGCCGTCGTCGATCGCCACGTCGCCCACGATCTGGGCCGTGAAGTTGGCGAGCAGCGTCAGCGCCTCGCCATCCTTCGTCGGCTTCCGCCAGTATAGGCAGCCGTCCCGCGCGACGTACGCGGCGCCCTGCCCGCCCGCCGCGCGGTCGGCCGCCGGCGTGCTCGGCCACAAAGCCCCGAGCACCCGCGCCAACCCGGCGAAGCGCGCCCCGAGTGTCGGCAGTCCCCTGACGCGCTTGCCCCTGGCTCGCTTGCGGGCCGAGTCCTCGGCGATCCGCGCCATCTCGGCGCGCCAGTCGCGGCCGTCGAGGAACGAGCGGTCCTCGGCCGCCTCGGCAGGGGCTTCGAGCACGCTTCGGATGGCCTGCGCGTCGAGGTGGCCGGCCAGGAACCCCGCGAGCGGCATGAGGTACTCTGCGTGCCGACTGATGTGCTGTTTCGGGCTCTCGCCCGGCACGGGCGCCGGCCAGCTCTCGGCGATGGCCGCGACGGTCAGCCCGACGCGCTCATCGCCGGTGGGCTCGGACCGATCATGTGCCGGCTCGAACGACCAGTCCGGCGCCGGCTCGATGGCCGCACGCCCCCACACGTCCGCGAGCGACGGCACGGGGAGCCAGTCATCGTCCGAGACGGGCGCCAACTCAGGGATGGCGGCGGTGTCGCGCGGCGCCCCGGCAAGCGCGCGAATCGCGGCGAGGTCGAGCGTCCGCGCCTCGCGGATGGTCAGGCGGACCTTGAAGAACCCGCCCTTGCCGTTCTTGGTGCCCTCCAGCCGCCAGAGCCGAAGCCGGTCGTACACCGAACCGTCGAACGGAATGTCGCGCAGGACCCACTCGGCCGCGCGCTTGAGCCGACCGGGTAGCTCTGTACTCGGCGCGAAGCCGCCGAAGAGCGCGTGCGGGATCTCGACGTGGAAGCCCTTGCCGCCCGAGAAGTAGACGCGCACGGCGCCCAAGTCCACGCCCTCGCCGTCGAGCCAGCCGAGCGTCCGGCGCACCCAGCCGAGCGCAACGGCCGGATCGTGCTCGTGGTCGAAGTCGAGCGGCAGGAACGGCGTCCAGGTCGGCCCGTCGAATCCGGCCACGGTTGGATTGCCGTTCCTATTCTTGTGCGTGTTTACCCACGCGACTAGCGCGTCCGTGGCCCGCCCGTAACTCGCGTAGCAATCGGTCCGCCCCCGAGCACGGAGCGTGTCGACGCGCCGGATGTGGTTGCGGCGGTTGACGTCGCCGAACGCGGTGTCCGCGTACACGAAGTTGGCCGGGTCGAGTGGCTCCTTCGCCTCGCCGAACGACTGGAGCCCGCCACCGTTCAGCTGATGGCGTTGCGTACCATCGCTATACTCAGGGTGGAAGATGTCGGAACCCACCGCTACCTCCGCGGCGGCGCCCAGCCTGCACACCGGGCGTCGTCATGATGGCCGTCTCACTGGCCTCGCTCGTTCCCTACCGCGATCACGCCTCAGTTGGCGAGTCGCCACCCGCGGACGCCTGTCGCTCCACCCACGCCATCAACTCGCCTACGGGGATGCGCACGGCCCGCCCGTAGTGCACGGTGCGCAGTTGGCCGGCCCCGATCAGTTCGTACACCGTGCTGCGGCTCAGTCCCAGCCGAGCAGCAGCTTCCGGCACGCGCAGCAGCAGCCGATCTTGATCCACGACCATCCCTCCTCGTCCACCTGGGCAGATGTGCTTGTGACAGTGTGGATCTGAGCGGTATGGTTTGGCTAGAACATAACTTCCAACTTTAGTTCGTGAGACATGCTTGTGTCGTCATCGATGCCGGTGCAACTCCCCGCCCTTGATTGCGGTCGCCCCCTACCTCTCAGAATGGCGCTCGTTCCTGCCGAGCATGACTGGGGGCATACGGCGTCGTGCCGATTAGATCCAGGCATCCGCAATTGGGTGGCTAGCAGCATCCTCCTCTGGCGACGAGAGAGAGAAGCCGCTCGCATCAGCCCACCTCTCCGAGATTGCTTGCCAGGCTTCCTGCGCCTGGAAAAGAGTGATGAGGCTGCGATCTACCAATATGCCCAACTTTGGGGTCCAATAAAGCATGATTCTTACCGCAATAAATGCCGTCTCGTTGTCGAATTCGATACAGACGGACGTGCTCTTCCAAGATGCACCCGATCATCATTTGAGGAAGTTCAGACAGAGTATCATTATGAGTTCGATATAGCGGCATCTCTGGAAGAACATCAGTATATATCCGAGGGGGATGCCAAGTGGGATTGGAGCACAGTGAGCAATTGGTGGGAACGGTCACGGTTAATCGCGTCGATCCTGCGCGTAGCAGGGAGCGCTGGCCGCGATCGCCTGTCCTCATCGACTGACGTGGCGACGTTGACTGCGTTCTTGGACCACGAGTTCGCGATCGAGCACCGCCTCGAACAGGATCTAGCTCTAGCAATGGGAAGAGGAGGAGACGGGACGCAGGGTCGCCCAAGGATCGGGGCCACTAAGACGCTCGCTGGACAGCGGCAGCTCGTCATCGCCGTCATGGACCACCTGCTGAAGAGAGCTGACTTCTCCCCGAGGATGACCTTCGACCACTCGCCAACCGCGTCCACGTTCGCTCTCCGCTTGGACATTGAGCGTTCAACTCGAGGAAGAGGAGCGGATCTGTGGTCAGCAATCCTCGTCGGACTGTGCAACTCACTCGCGTCGGAACTCGGGATTGCGGAGTGCGACGGTTGCAATCGCCCCTATACACCGCTCAAGCGTCGGCCGCGCAGGGATCGAAGAAGCTACTGTCCCGAGTGCAGCGATGGGAAGAGCCTCGCCTCCAAGCGAGACTACTACCGCCGAAAGAAAATTGCAGAGCAACGGCGTGGCAGCCAGTCTGGCAGCCTAACGTCACAATCTTAGGCTGCCATCCATGGACGCCCACGGACGATCTCGCGCAGCCTCTTCGAGAGCACGGACGCAGGCAGACATCCATGGACAGATCGCGCAGGACTCATAACTCTAAGGTCGCCGGTTCGATCCCGGCCGGGCCCACCCTCTGACCAGGTACAAGAGCGTTTCGCGCGCCATCTGTGGCGCCACCTTGGCCTCAGTGTCTCGGCCCAGCTCGCTCGTCGTACGCTATGGTCCTTCTGGCAAACTGGCGCCGTGCCGACACCGGTGGTCTGGGTGGGCGCGTCGCTCGAGGACGTGCGCGGGCTCCCTGAAGACGTACGGCGGGTTATTGGCTTGTCCATCCTGACAGTCGCAGGATGGCGGCAAATCCAATTGAAGCCGGCGCGCGCCCGTCCGCACGTCGCGGTGCTCGTCACAAGCTGAAGACGACCCCAGGCCGCAGGATCAGATTTTACCGTCCCAGAGCGAGAGTGGCGTACGGGACGCTAGAACGCGCTCGTGCCGCCGCCGCCGAATGTTTCCCACCTGCCGCGCGCGTCGGAGAGGCTGAACGGCACCGTCACGGGCTGACCGGCCTGCACGTGCCTCACCACGCTACCTGCCGACGATTCGACGAAACAACTTCATGCAATCGCCGTGGCTGCGACGACCGCATCGACCCGGTGTAAGCACGACAGGGTGCGGACTCTCGCCGTGTACTACGAATTGTGGGATGTCAGGTCCGGAAATCTCATCAACACTTACGACACGGAGCGCGATGCTCTCGTGGTCGTTGGGGGCCTGCCGGACGCGCACGGGCCGGAGCATGCCCGCTCCCTGTCGCCGGCCTTCGAGAACGATGACGGGCACACGCCGCTGGTCACGAAGTGTGTCGTTCTCGCGACGCGAGATTGCAAGTAATCGGATGCGGACCTCTCCGCAGGTGCATCACGGGTGCGGCGGCCGACCGCGAGGCGCACGGTCGCCGTCTGACGCCCGCGTCAGAGGCGGACGGCGATCAGCGGCACGAGCATCTCGCGGGGATCCAGGCCGCCGTGGTTGCCGTAGAGGAAGCCGGGGGCGTGGCTGGGGGGGTGCGACGTCATCATCTGCCAGTGGTCGCGGGCGAGGAGCACCAGGTCGCCGATCCTGCGGCGGGCCGTGTCGGCTGGTTCACCTGGGCCGAACAGTCCGCGAGCGAGCAGATCGTCGGGTTGGAGCACGTGAGCCGCCTCGGCATAGCGTTCCTCGCAGTATGCGCGGACGAAGTCTGCTCGTCCGGGCTTCGAGTGAAGATATGCTAGGCGGCGCTCCCCGGTCGGGGCACAGATCAGATTTTCGAGCAACGTCGCATCGGTGTCGAATCGGGCAACCTGGCGGCGACCACCGAAGACGTGGCCGTGGTCGGCGGTGACGAGCAAGAGCGTCGAGGCATCGTTGTATGGACGCCGAAAGTGGCGGCTGAGCGCGAAGTCGAGTGTGGCGAGCTCTTCCTTGACATCCGGGAGGAAATCCTCGGGGCTCCGCAGATGCTGCCAGGATCGCCGAGCATGGTGCTCGACGATATCGAGCGTAGGCCAGTAGGCATAGACGAATCGTCGTTCCGGAGGAAGCTGCCAATCGCGCCCATGCAGCGCCTGCCCTATGAGCAACGGGAGCGTGGACGTGGCCTGGTACCCTTCGAATGTCGCGCCGGCCAGTACCATCTTGCTGAAGCCGCTGCGTCGGTAGCTCGCGGGGCACACGACGGTCGATTGCACGTAGTGGTCGCCCAGATGCTGGAAGAGCGTGCGCCGGCCGAAGAACTCGTGCGGGTCGTGCATGCCCAGCTCGATGTCGGCGTAGCTGCCGTGCTCGGCGGCCGGCCCCCAGCTCGCCAGCTCGGCGGCCTCGCCAAACTCTTCGAGATACGTCGTCCAGCCCATGAGGCCATGCTGGGATGGCGGCAAGCCGGTGTTGAGGGTCGCGAGGGCCGGCATGGTCGAGGACGGAAACACCGACGTGATTGGTGCGGCCGACACCCAGGATTCGCCCCGCTTTGCGGCGTCAAGCCAGGGGCGAAACATCAGCTCACCGACCGTCCGCCGCTCGCCGTACTCGTCGCTGTACAGGAAGGACTGCAAGAGGTTCCAGCCGAGGCCGTCCACGACCAGCAGGACGACGGCCGTCACGCCCTCCAGTAGCGCGGGCGGGACGATCGACGCGTCGAGGGGCGGCGCGTCTATCGGCGGGGGGACGCCGAGCGCCGCGCAGATCGTCGCGGGCACGTTCAGGATGCTGCCGCCGTCGTAGCGCGGGAGCACGATGCCGCCGGGGCGGAGGTCGTCGCGGAGCTCCAGTGTCACGGCGTCCCCTCCGGTCGCCGTGATCTCGCCTGGCGCGGCAGCCGACGGGCGACGATGCTACCATCGTAGCCGGCCTCGCATCGCGAGCGTACGCCCAGCAAGCAGCCGGGAGGAGGGTGACGGGAGTACCGTCTACAGACCTGTCATCCTGAGGCAGGCGGGGCCTGCCGAACGGATCTCGTCCTCAGACGGTCCGACTCCGGTCAGTCCGCGGATCCTTCGCTTCGCTCAGGATGACAGGGTAGATGCCGGCGCTCCCGTCAGCTTCGCCGAAGGCGATCCGACGCAGCCCAGCTGGATCGCATCCAGCTGGGCCAATGAAGTGGAAGGGGAACATCGTGGCCGACTACGTGCGCTATGACTCGACGCAGATCAAGCAGTGGCTGAACGGGGTCTTCGAGAAGCTCGGCGTGCCGCCGCGCGACGCCCAGATGACGACCGAGGCGTTGATCCACGCCGACCTGATGGGCATCGACTCCCATGGCCTGAACCGCGTCACGAACAACTCGTACGCCGGCGGCCTCAAGTCGGGCGCGGTCAATCCGACCGCCAGGCCGGAGGTCGTCCACGAAGGCCCGGCGACCGCGACTATCGACGGCAATCGCGGCCTCGGGCCGGTCGCGGCGACCGTCGCGATGGAGCTGGCGATCGAGAAGGCGAAGCAGACCGGCGCCGGCTTCGTGTCGGTCCGCAACAGCAGCCACTACGGCGCGTCGTCGCATTATTCGTCACTGGCGCTGCCGCACGGCATGATCGGCTTCTCGATGACGATCGGCGGCCTCGGCGTCGTCGCGACGGGCGGGCGCGGCCGGCGCATCGGCATCAATCCGATGAGCGTGGCGGCCCCGGCCAAGAACCGGCCGCCGTTCATCCTCGACGTCGCCACCAGCGTCGTGGCCGGCGGCAAGCTGGAGCTGGCCATCATGAAGGGCCAGCAGGTTCCGCTGGGCTGGATCGTCGATGCGGCCGGCCTGCCGACCACCGACCCGAAGGAGTTCCAGCGCGGCGGGGCGATCCTGCCGCTCGGCGGCGGCCCCGAGACGGGCGGCTACAAAGGCTACGGGCTGTCGGTGATGATCGACGTCCTGGCCGGCGTGCTCTCGGGCGGCGGCTTCGTCGGCGAGCTGCGCGGCGAGGGCGGCGACAACTCGACGCCGCACTTCCAGGGCGCGCTCTCGATCGAGGGCTTCAGCTCGCTCGACTCGTTCACGACGATCATGGATCGCATGATCGACTACCTCAAGGCGACCGAGCCGGCCGAGGGCAGCTCGGGCGTGCTGGTGCAGGGCGAGCGCGAGTACGCGATGGAGCAGGAGCGGCTCAAGAACGGCATCCCCTACCACCGCGAGATCGTCGGACGGATCACAGAGCTGGCGAGCGACACGGGTGTGCCACTGCCGACGCCGGTCGGCGAGAGCTAAGGCGGGTACGTGCCGCCCAGGCCCGCCCGGCCCGAGTCGGTGCCCCCGCCGTCCACCATCGGGGAGCAGGGGCGCCGACTCCGCGAGGGCCAGGTGCGGGCGCTCGCACGGGCGTCGCGCAGCCGGCCGGCCGCCTCGCGCTGGGGCCACGTGGTCCGCGAGGGCGAGGACGCCGGTCGGCGGGTGCTGCTGATCGACGGCGTCGTCCAGTCGGTGCTCGACGACGCGGCCGAGGACGGCTACTGGGGCGCGATGGTTCCGGACGTGCGGCCGGAGCGCGCGCTGGTCCTCGGGCTCGGCGGCGGGACGATCCCGCGCCTGCTGCACGCGCGCTTCGGCCCGCTCCCGACGGTCGGCGTGGACATCGACGCGGACGTGCTCGACTTCGCGGCACGGGAGCTCGCTCTCCTGCCCGGCCTGGACATCGAGCTCGTCCAGGCAGACGCCTTCGAGCTCGTCCACGAGGCCGCCGAGCGCGGCGACCGCTTCGACTACGCCTGCGTCGATATCTTCCGCGCCGACGAGATGCCGCCCGAGGTCACGCGACGCCCGTTCTTGCGGGCGCTGAAGCGACTGCTCGCGCCGCGCGGGCTGGCCGCGTTCAACGTGTTCGGCGACCGCCGCACGGACGACCGCGTCCGCCGCATCGAGCGCGTCTTCCGCGTGCTGGAGCGCCGCCCGGTCGAGAAGAACGTCATCGTCTGGTGCCGCTGACCGGCCCGACGACGGGTCTGATCAGGGCAGCTCGAAGCTCATCGCCACCGCACCGCCGCCGCCGTGGCAGAGGCCGGCCAGCCCGCGTCGGCCGCCGCGCCGCTTCAGGGCATTGAGCAGGGTGACGACGATCCGCGCGCCGGTCGCGCCGACCGGGTGGCCGAGGGCGATGGCGCCGCCGTGGACGTTCACCCGGTCCCAGTCCCAGCCGAGCACCTTGCCGTTGGCCAGGATCTGCGCGGCGAACGCCTCGTTGACCTCGATCAGGTCGTAGTCATCGAGGGTGGTGCCGGTCTTGGCGAGCAGCTTGCGGATCGCGTCGACCGGCGCGTCGAACAGCCACAGCGGGTCGGTGCCGGCCGTGGCGTGCGCGACCACCCGCGCGATCGGCGTGAGGTCGTGCTGCTTGACCGCGCTCTCGCTCGCGAGGACGACGGCCGCCGCGCCATCGGTCAAGCCGGGCGCGTTGCCGGCCGTGACGAGGCCCTCGGGCGTGAAGGCGGGCGTCAGCGTGGCGAGCTTCTCGATCGACGTGTCGGCGCGCGGGTTCTCGTCGCGCGCCACGCTGACCGTCGCCTTCCCGTTCCTCGCCTGGACGGCTACGATCTCGGCGTCGAAGTGGCCGCCCTCGATCGCGGCAACCGCCCTGCGGTGGCTTCCCAGCGAATAGGCGTCCATCTCGTCGCGAGAAATGCCGTGCTTCTCGGCGATGGCCTCGGCGGCCATGCCCATCGGCTGCCGCTCGAAGGGGCACCACAGCCCGTCGTGCATCACCGCGTCGAGCATCGTCACGTCGCCGATTCGGAAGCCCTTGCGCGCGCCCGGCAGCAGCAGCGGTGCCCCGCTCATGCTCTCCATGCCGCCGGCGACCGCGACGCTGGCCTCGCCAAGCTTGATCGCGGCCGACGCTGTGTGGATCGCTTCGAGGCCCGACGCGCAGACCTTGTTGATCGTCTGGGCCGACGAGCGCGACTGGATGCCCGCTCCGAGCGCCGCCTGCCGCGCCGGCGCCTGCCCAAGCCCGGCCGCGATGACGTTGCCGATCACCACGTCGTCGATCGCCTCGGGGTCCACGCCCGATCGCTCGACGGCGGCCCGCACGGCTACGGCGCCGAGTTCGGTGGCCGGCACGCCGCTGAGGGCGCCCATGAAGCGGCCGATCGGCGTGCGCGCCGCCCCGACGACGTAGACGTCCTCCACGATGCGACCTCCGTTTGTGCCCGAGCGTTGGCGTCCGAGCGTTCGTGCCGAGGCTGCGCGGCACGGGGAGCCGACGATCCGGCCCGCGCGCGCTCCAGCTACTACCTAGCATTGTAGCCCTGGGCCGGCAACGCGGCCCCGTCACCACGCCGACGAGCACCGAGCTCGATGTAGGATCGTGGAGCGCTCCCTGTGTCACCATAGGACGGTCGAGACTCGTTGATCCGGCCAACGACACTCTGGCCGACCACGGCGCGATGCGGAGGTGAGCCCGATGCGCGGCCCGCTGATCGACGGCATCGTCATAGCATTGGTTCTGTTCGTCGTGCTGACCGCGACGGCACATCTTTGGGGGCCACCGCTCGCATGGACATGCAAGATGATCCTCCGGAACCTGGACACGGCGGTGAGGGCGTTCGGGCGGGGCGTCGCCCGCGCTCTCGGGCAGGGACAGAGCCGACCACACGGGAAGCCGGGCGCACGGGAGAAGTGGGCGACATGAAGTCGGGACGCTGGGGCTCGGGGCTGCTGGTGGGCGCGGTGGCGCTGGTCGCCGTCGGCGCGGGCGTGGCCTGGTGGTCGTTCTGGGATCGTGTCGATCCGGGCAACGCCGGCGTGCTGATCGACTACTGCACGGGGACGAGCGAGACGATCACCGACGCGCGCTACGTGTTCGTCGATCCGCGCTGCAAGCGGCTCGCGGAGTACCCGACCGCCGAGTACACCCTTGAAATGGTCGGGGCGGGCACGCAGAACGACCAGTCGGTGCCCTGTGTCATGCAGGACCAGCAAACCATCCGGATGGACACCGCGACCGCCTGGTCGGTCGATCAGGTGCGGGTCGGCGACCTGTATCGGATGCGGCCCGGCGTGGTGCTTTACGGCGACAGCCGAGGCCAGGACATCTCAACGCTGGTCGTGCGCTCCGAGGTCCGCGCCGGCATCCGCGACGCCTGCACCAAGTTCGGGTGGGAGGAGACCTACGGCGCGCGCCGCGCCGAGTACGAACTGGAGGCCGAGCGCGCGGTGCAGGCGCGGCTTGAGCCGGTCGGGATCAAGGTACGCACCGTCTCGATTCGGGCCATGGATCCCTCCACGCAGCTCGACGCGCTGATCGAGGCCCGCCTGAACGGGCAGCGCGCGATCGAGCAGGCGCGCTTCGAGCAGGCCCAAGCCGAGCGCCAAGGCGACGCGCAGCTCGCGCAGCAGCGCGCGGCGGCCAACTTGCAGGCGGCGCAGTCGGAGACCGCCCTGGCGAAGGCGCGGGCCGACGCGGACCAGGCGAAGGTCGCGGCCGAGGCCGAGGCGGTCAAGGTGCGCACGCTCGCCGAGGCCGAGGCGTACGCCAACCGCCAGCGGGCCGACTCGCTCACGCCGTCGCTGGTGGAGTACGAGCGCTGGCGGCGCTGGAACGGGCAGATGCCGCAGACGGTGCTCGGGGGCGATCCGAACGTCCGCATCGACGTGCCCGTCCCGGCAGCGGCGCGCTAGGACCGCCGCCCTCATCGGACACGTAGCCCGTGCGACCTAGACGACGCGGAAGCCCTTGATCATGCCGAGGTGGACGTGGGACACGCCGCTGATCGGCTCGGTCACTCGGCAGATCGCGGCGTACTCGCCCGGTTCGAGGTCCATCGTCACGTAGCCGCCGCCGGCGACGTCGGTCGATTGGAAGCCGCCGACGGGCTCGAAGGGCGGCCGTCCGCCGGGGTTCATGATGGCCTGCCGGGCGTCCTCGGCCGTCTTGCCGGGGGCGAGTTTCACGAACGCCACCTCGTGCGGCTGGGCCGGCCCCTCGTTCGTGACGGCGTAGACCGACCGCCCGGCCGCGATGGTGTCCGGCATGTCGAAGGTGAAGTCGCGCAGGGAGATGGTCCCGACGATCGCGGGCGGCTCGACCGGCGCCATCGCCGGCGTGACGAGGAACGGCTTGACCATCCCCTTCGCGAAGTGGCGGATGCCGTCGCTCGGCGTCGGGATGACGCAGATGAGCGCGTACGTGCCCGCGTCGAGGGTGAGCGCCACTTCGGTCGTGCGGCCGGGGGCGACGGCCGCCGCGCCACCGACTTGCTGCACCAGGCCAAAGACTGCCTTCTCGTCGCCCGCGAGCGCGGCGGAGAACTGCTCCAGCGAGACGCTGTCGGGGAGGCGCACGATCTGGGCGTGGTGCGGCTCCGGTCCGGCATTGCTATATTCGATCGTCACGAGCCCGCCCTCGATGACATCCGGGGCGGTGTAGTAGAAGTCCCCCGAGCCGATGGCGACGCTGGCCTGATTTGCGACGGCGGCGGCGGGGCCGGCACCCCACGTCGGGGCTGCGGACGGCAGCCAGATCCCGAGGGCAGCCAGCGGCAGCCCGACAAGCACGCCGAGATGTATCCACGACCGTCGTCCACGCATGAGCCCGTCCCCCCCAACGAAAAGTGCAAAGGCCACTCTAGCAGATGCCGAGGCGCGTGTGGCGCAGCCCAGCCAACCGCGAGGCTGGGCTGCGCCACACGCGCCCCCGTCGGACCGTCAATCGAGGCCGGCGCGGACGAATCCTCGACAGGGAGAGGTTCCGCTGCTATCCTCACGGGCGCGTGGGCGCCGAGATTCGGCCCGACGCAGGGTGCGCGAAGGTCCACCGTCGCGCATGACATATTTGCGGTGGAGGGAGAACCCCATGGCGGGAGTCACGCTCGACCACGTCAGCAAGCTGTTTGGCGAGGTCAAGGCGGTCAACGACATCACGATCCAGATCCACGACAAGGAGTTCCTGGTGCTCGTGGGGCCGTCCGGCTGCGGCAAGTCCACGGCGCTGCGCCTGATCGCGGGCCTCGAAGAGGTCAGCATGGGCGACATCTACATCGGCGACCGGCGGGTCAACGACGTGGCGCCCAAGGACCGGGACATCGCGATGGTGTTCCAGAGCTACGCGCTCTACCCGCACATGAGCGTCTACGACAACCTCGCCTTCGGGCTGAAGCTGCGCAAGACGCCGAAGGCGGAGATCGAGCGGCGGGTTAAGGAGGCGGGGGAGATCCTCGGGTTGACCAACCTCCTGAAGCGGAAGCCGAAGCAGCTCTCGGGCGGCCAGCGCCAGCGCGTCGCGCTCGGGCGGGCCATCGTCCGCGAGCCGCTGGTCTTCCTGATGGACGAGCCGCTGTCCAACCTGGACGCGAAGCTGCGCGTCCAGACGCGGGCCGAGCTGATCAAGCTCCACCAGCGCCTCCAGACCACCGTCATCTACGTGACCCACGACCAGGTCGAGGCGATGACGATGGGGCACCGCATCGCGGTCATGCGCGACGGCATCCTCCAGCAGCTTGACACGCCGCAGTCGCTGTACGACCACCCGTCGAACATGTTCGTCGCGGGCTTCATCGGCAGCCCGTCGATGAACTTCTTCGACGCGAAGGTCGTGAGCGACGGCGCCGCCGACGACCTGTACGTCGAGGTGGGGACGCTCCGACTGAAGGTCCCGGAGCATCGGATGAACGCGGTCAAGTCGCTGGCCGGCCGCGAGGTCGTGTTCGGGATTCGCCCCGAGGACATCCACCACCCATCCGAGCGGCGCGAGGCGCCGGACTATCAGAAGGGGACGGTGTCGGTGGGGGTCGTCGAGCCGCTCGGCTCCGAGCAGTTCGTCTACCTGACCATCAACAACCAGGAATTCACCAGCCGCATGCCGGCGCGCGTCAAGCTCACGCCAGGTGCCCCCCTCGAGGTCATCTTCGATACCGCGAAGATGCACATCTTCGATCGGGGTACCGAGCAGGCGGTCATCTAGCCGTCACTTGAGGGCGCGCGGCGGAAGCGGCTCCGGCCCGGACTGGACCGGCTCGACCGCCGCGCGCTCCCCGTGCCGTCCGCATGGCCCATCCGTCAGCCGACGGCATCCCCTCGCCTGGGTGGCGGCGGGCCGAGCGGGTGGGGCGGCGCCTCCTCGGCGGCATCCAGGGGAATGGGGCTCTCCGGGTCGGGAAGCGCGCCGTGCCCGCAGCGGAAGGCGTTCAGCTCGGCCCCGAGCACCGTGACCAGCGCCAGGCAGTAGACCCAGGTCATCAGTAGCAGGAACAGCCCGAGCGTCTTGTACGCCGTGTAGGTGCCGCCAAAGATACGCAGGTACAGCGGGAACGCCTGGCTGAGCAGCACGAACAGCACGCCGGCCAGCGCGGCACCGGGCCAG
>Ga0136611_10002101_pt1 | contig 13826 bp, 18 predicted proteins | sample AntDrymUQ2232306_2_FD_106645 | JGI IMG/M metagenome (GOLD analysis project Ga0136611, IMG submission 106645) | Polar desert sand microbial communities from Dry Valleys, Antarctica - metaG UQ223 (23.06) | ecosystem: Environmental > Terrestrial > Soil > Desert | place: Antarctica: Dry Valley...
ATTTTTCGTTTAATTTTTGATGAACTGCTAAAGGATTGCCAAAATAAACCGGATTGCCAAAGAGAATCTTTTCCCAAAAATCAACGATTACCGGCAAATGCGCGGCTAAATTGAGTTCGGCGAAATGATGCCCGATTTTCTCATCGCTTACAGCAATGGCGTAAAATTCGTTCAAGAGATTTTCTAAATCCTCGCGCGTTTCAATATCTCGTTTCATTTATTCGGTGGAAACTTCTTCCTCGCCGTGCAGAGCGGCATTCAAAGTATGCCAGGATAAAGACGCGCATTTTACACGGGCGGGAAATTCCTTCACACCCGCGAAAATTTTTAATTTACCGAGAGAATTTTCTTCCCGTTCTTCGTCGAGTTCGCCCAACACCATTCGATGAAATTCGTTGAACAAAACTTCGGCTTCCGCTTTCGATTTTCCTTTGACAATCTGCGTCATCATCGAAGCCGACGCTTTGCTAATCGCGCAGCCCGAACCTTTGAAAGCGACATCCTTCACCTTGTCATCCTCCATTTCGACATAAACCCTGAGCGCGTCGCCGCACAACGGATTATTGCCGTCCGCCGTCCGACTCGCGTTTTCAATCTCGCGGAAATTTCGCGGATTTTTGTTGTGGTCTAAAATAACTTCCTGATATAAATCGTTTAATTCTGACATTTGATATTTTCGATTTGCAATTGGCGGTTTGCGATTTTACGCAACCGCGTATTCGGTATATTTTCTCAGTTCCGGAGCATGAAAAGCCAAAACAATATCGCTTTTCGGAATGCCTTCGCGCTCTAAGTCCGTGGCGATTCCTTCTTCCGTACCGTCGTGTTGGATATAAATTTTGGAAGGTTTGATGATGTCTATGTGAATGGTGATGCCGTGAATTCGTCCTCGATTATTCCAACCGACAATGTAAAGAAGATAAGAATTTTTTTCTCGGTCAAACATCGTGCGGCGTTCGATTTCGCCGTAAGCATATGGAATTGCCGCGTATTCGGTAATAATTTTTTCGACGATGTTTTGATATTTTTCTAATTTATCCATCGCACAATCACCTCTTTCGATTCATCAAAAACCAGGACTTTCAAGTTTTCGGCTTCAATCAATTCTATCACATCGGCATTGACGAAAAGTTTGTTATAAATCTTCTCGCCCACTGCCAAGAAAAGTTTGCGGTCAGGCTCTTCTTTTCGCATGGCGAAACGATAAATGATAAACTGTCCAACGGCTTTTTCAAGTTCAGAAAGATTCGATTTGCCGACAAAACTTTTGACTTCAACCGCAATTTTGCGACCGTCCTTTTCTGCAACAAAAACCTCGTCAGCGATAATGTCAATATATGTCTGCGTTCCGCCCCAGGGCAGTTGAAGATTCTCAGCCGTAACTGCCCAACCGTCTTTGATTAGCGCATTTTTAACCGTGTCGTGATAAATGTCTTTCGCGGGCATTCTGGTAATTTTCAATTGGCGATTTTACGCAACCGCATACTCGGTATATTTTCTCAGTTCGGGTTCGTGAAAAGCCAAAATCATATCGCTTTTCGGAACGCCCGCCAATTCCAAATCAATCGCAATTCCGTCTTCCGTGCCGTCACGCTGAATCCAGATTTTGCCGTCAATAATATCGGCGTGAATCAAGGTTCCGTGAACTCTTTCGCCTGCGTCCCACCCGACGATGTAAAGTAAATAATTATCCTTCCCGCGGTCGAAAATCGTGCGGCGTTCGACTTCGCCGTAAGCGTATGGAATCGCGGCGTATTCATTCAAAACTTTTTCAATAATATTCCGATAATCGTCTAATTTATCCATTTTATGATTTCCTCTTTTTGCGTTTCGAAAACCAGCAGACGAACGCGCCGGTTTTTCAAAAGAATTTTTCCGAGCGGTTCTTCAAATATATTTTCAAAGACTTTTTGCGAAACCGCTAAATACAAAACCCGTTCCGGTTCGCGCTCCGCCAAAGCATCGTGATAAACGATAAATTGCCCGACAGCATTTTCAAGGTCTGCCATCTCCGACCGGCTGACAAAACTTTTAACCTCAACCGCTATTTTATCAGAACCTTTTTCCGCCGCAATAACTTTTTCCGCACCTAAATCAATATACATATCCTTTTTGCCGACACGAACGGTCAAAGGGTCAGAGCCGTCTTTGATAAGCGCATTTTTAACCGTGTCGTGATAGATGTCTTTCGCGGGCATTTTTAGATTTTCGATTTCGGATTTTTGATTACTGTCAAATTTTATCGCCAAACGGCGCAGTGAAATTTTCGTCCTCGATGTTTCCCGTATTTCTCAAGTTCGACGGCTCAAACAATAAGACTTCGACTTCTTCCTCCGCGATTGGACGATGTTCAACACCGCGCGGCACAATCACAAATTCTCCTTCCGATAATTCAATTGTTTTATCACGAAATTCGAGACGGAAACTTCCGCGCACCGCCATAAACATTTCGTCTTCCGCTTCGTGATGATGCCACGGAAATTCGCCTCGGAATTTAACGAGTTTGACTTCCTGACCGTTGAGTTCGCCCACCACTTTCGGTCGCCAATACTCGCCAATCAACGCGAATTTTTCGGCTAGATTAACTTTTTCCATTTATTGCAAAACTCCGAGTTTTCGTTCGATTTCCTTTCCTTCCTGTCGCGCTTTTGCCCAGGTCATCGGGAAAAAATGAATATCGCCGCTTTTTTCCGCCTCCGTAACCCGCGACAAAGCCGTGCGAATAATTTTTTTCTGCAATTTGGTGTGAAACGGCACACCGAAAAGATGTCCCATCATAAACGGCAGAAACATTGCACGCGGCGGCTTGCTGTGTTCGGTTACGTCAAGCGAAACCGATAAAGAAACCGTCGGAATACCCCGTTTTTCAATCGCCCGCTGAACCAGCGAGATGCTCTGATGGCAAATCGGTCAGGCAGGCGCGAGCAGCGCAACGTCCGTTCCTTCCGCCTTGACTACTTCCGCAATCTCTTCGGCAAGTGTGCGTTCTAATCTTTCCGCATCCATATTATAACCGATAAACGAAAAGAAATTTTTCGTCAGCGAACCGATAAATTTCTCCGCAACCAATTCGCGCAAACGCTCAATCGGAAAAATCACGTTCAAATCACGCATCGCGCTAAAGGTCGGATATTTTAGCTGATGAATTTCCAAATCCGACGTTTTTGAATTTGAAGGAACACGCCGAAAACTGTAATCGCCGACCGGATGAACCGTATCAAACGGCAGAGTTCCTTTGGGCTGAACGCCCGCCGTACTGACAAAACTCAGACGCGATTCGCTCAACGGCTTTGATATTTTTGCCAATTCTACAAAATCTTCTTTCGTTATCATCGAACCCGGATAACGCTCGTTGACCGTTTGCCACAAACCCGGTCGCAGTTGCTTGAATTTTTCATAGATTGCCGTCATGAATCCATTCCCCCGAACGCTGAACGAAATAAAAATGCAAATGGAAAAAAAGATGCGCCAGCGTCGCCGCGTCCTGTTCAGCTAAGGTTTGTAGAATAAATTCGCGCTTTGTCGGCGGAACTTCGAGCAATGGTTTCAACGCTTCAATCCACGCTTTATCAATTTCCTTCGCGCCTTTCTCCTCGTTGCCATCGCCGAAATGAAGTCGCACATAACGAATCAATTTTTCCGAATCGCCGTTTTCTATCGCCTCTTTTAGATATGCCAGTGACATTAAATTTTGCCTTTTTTGGAATCTCTCCTCTCTTATAATTCAAGCAGCGTTTTCTGCTGAAAACTCCGACCGGCACAAAGCAATGTTGGTTGATGAGTTGGTTCGGCATTCGCGGCATCGGATGTTTATATTATTTAAGCTACGCGCTCAATCACGGTTTGAAAAAAAAACATCGCGGATGCCGTCGGCATCACGTTTTCGGTCGTCGCTTTGAGCATTATGGTTCACGGCACTTCGACGCAGCCGATTCTCTACCTTTGTGAACGAGCAATTTCCGCTAAAGAAAATAAAGAAAATAAAGGAAGTCAGAATCACTTCTCGCTTCTGATTTTTGGTTCCTCGCCCGACATAATTCTTTCCAGTATTTCGTCCTGTTCGCGGCGTTTGTCGGTCAGGCGCGGCACAGTGTTTTCGGTAAATCGCTGTGGCTGCGAAAACGGGTCAATCTGCATCGGCAAACCTTCCTGCGCGAGACTATCGGAAATTATTCGGACAATCAACTCCTGTTCAAAGCGCGTAATATCGATAAATTTTATCCCGATTCCGTTGTTTTCAAAACGGTAAAGCACTTTGCATTTAAGGGGCAGCCAATTTTTATTCCGCAGCTGAATTTCAAGACGAAATTCATCGCCGGTAAAAACATTTTCGTCCCATTCCGCCAGACAACCGCCGATACTGATTTGGTGCAGCAATGTTTCCTGCTTTTCACCAAATTTCGTGTAACGAACGGCGGGAATATCGAGCGAGAATCTAATATGTTGACGTTGATGTTCTGTCATCGAATTTTTGGAAGGATGAATAGTTTTCTGGAAAACCGCTTAACGCATTTATTTTACCGATTTTTATAGCAGCCGCGCAACTTTTTCTTGTCAAATAAAAAGCATCTGTCGAGTTTTCCGGCAGATGCTTTTTTCGTCTTTTTGAATTCGTATTAATTATTCGCGGCTTCGGTTTTCGAGCAATGCGTGTTGAAAGCGTCAATCAAACCTTGTGCAATCGTCATCGGATGACGACCTTCGAGGTCTTTGCGCTCGAACATCTGCACGATTTTTCCGTTTTTCAAAAGCCCGATTGCCGGCGACGACGGCTGATAGCCTTCAAAATAATCACGCGCCGTTTCGGTCGCGTCAATATCCGCGCCCGCAAAAACCGTAATTGCTTTGTCAGGTTTAGCTTCCGAGTTTTGAAAAGCCATCGCAATGCCGGGACGAACGCCGCCCGCCGCGCAGCCGCAAACCGAATTGACAATGACCATTACAGTTCCTTCCGTATTTTCTACCGCATCTTTAACGGCTTCCGTTGTTTTTGTTTCTTCGATTCCGATTTGCGCGAGTTCCTGGCGCATTCCGTGAATCATATTTTCCGGGTATGGCATAATTTCTCCTAGTTTAATTCAAGATTTAAGATTCAAGATTTAAGATTCAAGATTTAAATTCTAAAACCTGACCTTTTTTTCAAGTATTGAACTTCAAAAAAAATTCGTCAAGTATAAAGTCTTAAATCTTGATTCTCGAATCTTGAATCTTGAATCTTGAATCTTGAATATTGAATCCATTAAGGCTCAATTTTAACGTTTGTTCCAACCGTTAATCCATTAAAAAGCTCTTTAATATCTTCGTTTGCCAGCGCGACGCAGCCTAAAGTCCAATCGTTTGCCGCGCCGCCGCCGTGAATGTAAATTTCGCCGCCGAGCTTTGTATTTTGCAAAGGCGTTTTCTTTTCGTTGATGGCACTCACAATTTGGTCGCGTTCTTTTTTCGAGATAATCTTTTCGCGCAAACCTCGCGTCGCGTCGTCAATCGAAGGATAACTCACGCCCAAAGACAAATAAAAATTACTTTTCGGGTTTTTGGTAAAAATATAAAATTCACCTTCTGGCGTTTTGCCGTCGCCTTGTATTTCCTTGTCGCCGACGGGCGCGAAACCAAGCGCGATGTCATAAATTTTGACGAGTTTTTCTTCGTCGTAAAGATAAAGTTTGCGCTCTTTTTTCTTCACGACAATCAGCGGATTTTTCAAAGTTGGAAGCGGTTTGTTGTTTTTTTCCGGCATCGAATCAAATATTTTTTCGGGCGGCGGCAGTATTCTTCTGCCGTTCGATTGCGCCGTTATAGTGTAAATCATTCCGAGAACAAAAATACAGCCGATTGAAATTAAAACCGCTTTTTTCATTTTCTTTGCACCTTTGCGCCTTTGCGGGAAATATTTATCGTCCGCGCATCGTCGCCGTCGCCTTTTATTTCTACACTAAAAACGACTTCGGGAAAAGAAAAGTTTCGCAATCGTTCAGCCCATTCGATTATTACAACCGCTGTTTCGTTTTCTGTGATTTCATTTAATCCGACGGCAAAAGCCGCGTTCGACTTTTCATCAATGCGCCACAAATCAATGTGATAAACATCAAATTTTTCGGTTTTATATAAATTAACCAGCGTAAAACTCGGACTCGTCACTTCGTCAACATCGTATTCGAGCGCATATAAAACGCCTTTCGTCAGCAAAGTTTTGCCTGAACCAAGACCGCCGGAAAGCAAAATCATTTCGCCGCCTTCGAGCGATTCGCCGATTTTTTCGCCTAAATCGAAAGTGGCTTGCGGCGTTTCGCAGATGAAAGTTTCGGTTTTTGAGAATTCTGCTTTCATTTATTCGATTTTTATTCGATTTTTAAACCGACCTGAGAAAACCACGTCCATTTGTCCCAATAGCCGCGCTGGAAAATTATTTTTCCGTCTTTGAATTGAAAAAAGCCGCAGCCGCGCAGTTGATATGATTTGCCGGTCGGCTGATTGCCGTAAAATTCACCGCCGAAAGTTCCGCCGCCGTTCCATTCCCAAGCCGCCCAATCTTCGTCGGCGATAACGTTTTCGACAACCGAATATGAATCGGGAAAGCTTTTGAAAAATTCCGCCGTATCTTTTCGGATTTGTTCTTTCCCGACTGCCGGTTCGCCAGCCGCAACCTGAAAATTCACCGCGTCGTCGGCATAACAATCCATCACTGCTTCCAAATCTTTTCTGGTAAAAGCATCAATCCATTTTCTTACAAGTTTTTTTGATTCGTTCATCTTTTATTTTGTAATTTATTTTGCAATTTATTTTGCAATTAATTCAAATGTTTCGCTCAAACATTCCCGCACATCGGAGGCGAGCATCGAGCGTTTCCCGAATTTTTCGGCGGCGATGTCGCCCGCCATTCCCGCGATATAAACCGCCGCGACAATTGTTTCAAAAATATCAATTTTCATCTGCGCGGCTTGCGCGACGAATCCGGCAATTATTCCCGTCAAAGTGTCGCCGTTTCCCGCTTTTCCCAAACCGGAATTTCCGGTCGGATTGACGACGACCGTTCCGTCCGGCGCGGCAATCAAACTGCGCTCGCCTTTTAAAACTAAAATTACTTGATGCTTTTCGGCAAAATCACGCGCCGCTTTTACGCGGTCTTTTATCGCTTGCTTGTCTTGAATGCCGAGTAGTTTCAGAAATTCGCCTTCGTGCGGCGTTAAAATCAAAGGCAATTCGTCCGAGCCTTGTAAGTCAAACGGTGCGAGCGAGTTCAAACCGTCCGCATCAATCACGACCGGAGTTTTTCTTTTTTCAACGAATTCGCGGACAAATTTCCGAGTGCTTTCTTCCGACGAAGACATTCCGCTGCCGACCGCGACCGCACCAATCTTTCCTTCGATAAACTCCAAAATCTCATCAACCGCTTCGTAAGCAATCGCGCCGTTCGGCGTTTCCGCAACGCTTCTGGTCATCACTTCCGGCAACATTCTCGACGCAATCGCATTATGAACCGATTCGGGCGCGGCAACCGTCACCAAACCAACGCCGGAAACGATCGCCGCATTTCCCGCCAAAATCGCCGCGCCCGCGTAATTTTTCGCGCCCCCGACAACGAGCGCGTGTCCGCGTTTGTTTTTGTAGGAAGCCGACGTGAATTTCGTTTGTTCGAGCCAATCTCGCGCGTCTTCTTTTTCGGCTAAAAATAATTTCGACGGCGAATTATCAATCAATTCCTGCGGCGAGCCGATGTTTGCAACGACGAGTTCGCCGTTATAATTCAAAGTTCGCGGTAAAACATTTGCAAGTTTCGGTGCAGTAAAAGTTACAGTCAAATGTGCGCTGACAGATACTCCAGATTCATAAAATGTTGCCGAATCAGCATCTAAACCCGTTGGTAAATCAAGCGAAACGATTAATTTTCCACCGGCAACAAAATCGTAAAATTCTGTAATTATTACCATATAAAAATCATTTAATTTTCTTGATAAACCAGTGCCAAAAATCGCATCAATAATTGTTTCAGGAAATTTTTCAGTTTTTCTAAAATACTTATCATAAGCGGCAAAATATTCAGTCCAATTACATATTTCTTTGAAAAATAATTGTTGTTCATCAGCAATTCTCTTTAGAATTTCAAAATTAACCCGCGCATCGCCTTTTGCTTCGTTTGTCTTGCCAAGTAAAAAAATATATACATCCGCGCCTTGCGACCATAAAACCCGCGCCAGAGCCGCGCCGTCGCCGCCGTTGTTGCCTTTACCGCAGAGGATCAAAAACGATTTTCCCGCGACCGAACCGCCGAGTTTTTCCGTGATCACGCGGGCGGCGGCGTGAGCGGCGTTTTCCATCAGCAGGATTGACGGGATGCCGTATTTTTCCGTCGTCAGGCGGTCAACTTCGCGCATTTCTTCGGCGGTGAGAATCTTTTGCATACTTCAATAATTTATCATAAAAGATTTTGTAGTCTGTAAATTAAATTTTTAATAGTTTTGAGTTCACACAGGGATGTGTGCGCTCCCGGCGAAAACGATTTTTTATTGCAGGATTTATTTTTCAAATAACATTAGCGGGAACTCTGAACGCTTGCCGATATGATTTCTTTCTTAATTTGTTCTATTCGCGTAATTTCAGCCTGTTTTTTGCTTTTTGAGAATAAAAAAGAATACAAAAAAAGAGCCGCGTTTGTGAAACGCGGCTTCAAATTTAGCGAAACTGGAGATTGATGAACCCACTTCGGACAGATTTTTGATATGCCAATTTGCCTACCACTGCGCTTGACCACCTTTCATCTTCCGTTACTTTATACAAAGTGTTATTCACTTTTACTTTCCAAAAATTTAAAAAAAAATTAATTCAAATATCATCCGACGAATTTCAAAATTCGCTTTTAGCGCGAAGGAATTTAGATGAACATCGCAAAAAAATTATGTGACCACGAACCGCAATCCTGAATAAAATTTTCCGAAACCAGACCGAACGCCGAAAGCCCCGTAAACAGATGAACTCCCATCAAACCGATATAAAGCGTTAATGCCAAAGTCAGACCGTATCTTGCAAGGCGCAGATTTCCCCAACGCCAAAGCACAACCGCCGCCGCCGCTCCGATGACGATTTTGACGGCGAGAAACGGAAGATCGCCAACATCAAGAAGTTTCGCCATTAAGCCGTTACCTTCGGTCGCAAAACCGTTGCGAACCCAATAAATTGTCAAAACCGCATCAAGGAAATTGAGCGCGAAAAGAAGAAATGTTTGACGGAAAATCTGCATCGTTATAGCCCTCTGGTAAGAACCTATTTTTATATTTCCCCGGAAGCAACTCGTATACCAAAACCGCACCGGCTAATGACAAGCTGATAAAAGAGAAACGCAATACTTTAATTGCTTTGAATATACGATTAATAAACCGGACTTTCAAGATTTTTCAAAAAATATTTTTTTGGCTTTTCGGCGATAATGCTAAAGTTCATTCAATGCCGTCGAGTTTTTGAATTAATATCGGACAACGACTCAAACTCGCAAGTCGTCAAAGCACCGGCTAAAGCTGGTAGATTTTGAGCTTAGTTTCAAATTAACTAAATGAGGATGAGGTAAAAATGAAGAAAATATTAAATTTCAGTATTTTGACAACGATTTTAGGAATGATGTTAGTTTTCAGTTCGGTTGATGCGTCCGCGCAAAGACGAAAGCCGGTGGTGCGGCGGTCAACCGTTAAACGGACGGTTGTCAGACCTGTCGTCAAACCTGTCGCCAAACTTTACAGAGTTGACAGCGGAACGACATTTCGTGTGCGGATGAACGGAACAATTAGTTCAAAAACGGCGCGAATCGGCGATAGCTTTACGGCGACCGTCACCGAACCGGTTTATTCAGACACGGGCATCGTCGTCATTCCGGTCGGCAGCACCGTGAACGGGCGGGTGGATTCGGTGAAAGCCGCGAAAAAGGGCGGCGATCCGGGACAAATCAGCGTCAGCTTCGTTTCGGTCAGAACGCCGAACGGCAGCACACGCGCTATCAACGGTTCTTTGACCGATTTAAATACTAAACAAGCAAAAAGCGATAACGAAAGCACGGCATCCGGCGATGATAGAAAAAACGATAAACTAATCTTTATCGGCGGCGGTGCTGCCGGCGGCGCGGTTTTGGGCGGCTTGATCGGCGGCGGAAAAGGGGCGGGAATCGGCGCAATACTCGGCGGTTTAGGCGGTCTTGCCGGAGAAAGATTCACCAAAGGCGAAGATGCCGAAGTCCGGTCGGGAACGGAATTCGGCGTTTCTCTCAATCAGGCGATTTCGATGCCGAAGTTTACAGAACCGATAAATTAATTACGTGCTGAAAATAAAAAAGAGCCGGATAAGTTTGCAAACTTATCCGGCTCTTTTTATTTCACTTTTTTATTTCACTTTTTTATTTCACTTTTTTATTTCACTTTTTTATTTCACTTTTTTATTTCACTTTTTTATCAAAAAGTCGAAAATTGAATTTAGCTCAAAGGCAATTCGTTTTTCAATTTTTCGCCGATATTTTCTAAGTGTTTGGTTACTTTTTCAATCAACCAATTCGGTGTCGAAGCGCCCGCCGTTACGCCGACAATTTCCGCGCCGACTAAATCCTGCGGATTTATCTCGTCTTCGGTTTCAATCAAAAAACTTTTTTCGCACTGTTCTTTGCAAACGGTAAGCAGTTTGCGGCTGTTCGACGAATGACGACCGCCGATAATATAAAAAGCGTCAACTTCGCCTGCCAAAGCTCGCGCCGCGTCCTGTCGGTCGCGCGTCGCCGAGCAAATCGTATTGACAACCTGCACTTCATCATCGGTTTTCAATTTGACGGCTTCCGCCGCGTCTAAAAAAGTTTGCAGTTTGATAGTCGTCTGCGACACGACGAGCGGATTTCTCAGGCGCGGCAGATTTTTAATTTCCTCCGCGTCTTTAACGACAAAAGCGTGTTCCGGCGCATAGCCGTGAACGCCGATCATTTCCGGGTGATCGGGACTGCCGACGACGATAACGTGGCGATTTTGCTGCGCCGCCCGCGCCGCGAGTTTTTGCACGCGCGTTACAAACGGGCAAGTTGCGTCAACCACCTTCGACGCTTTGTCTTCGAGTTCGCGCTGAACTTCCGGCGTTACGCCGTGCGCTCTGATAACGGCGGTTTCGCCGCGTTTGATTTGGACGGGTTCGCTAATGGTGGAAACGCCGTGCGTTCCGAGTCGCTGCATTTCCTGTTCGTTATGAATCAGCGGACCTAAAGTGCGAACCGTATCGCCTCCTTCAAGCGCTTCTTCGACCATCTCGACGGCACGTTCAACTCCGAAACAAAAACCGAATTCGTCTGCCAGTAAAACCTTCATATTTTTTATGCCCGCTGCGAGCTATCTGCATTCTATCAAATAGATAAGTTAGATGCGAAATTTGCCGCAACGTATTAATAAAACGATAAAGATTGGCAAACTTTCAAAAAAATCCGTTTTCCGTCCTTAAGAAACTATCGAGTCAAAACTTTCCTTAACTTAAGCATCAGAAAAATGTTATACTGAATAAAATTTTGAGGTGGAAAAGTTATGAAAAAAAGATTGCTGTTTATCTTATGTTTGTGTTTGATTTCTGCAAATTCGGCATTAGCCCAAACCAAAACCGTGACAAATGCCGATTTGGAAAAGTTTCGGCAGAAACGTCTGCAAATTGAACGTGAATACCGCGAAAATTACGAAAAATTAGGTTTTCCGTCGCCGGAAGAGTTGGAGCGGCAGCGCAAGCAAAGTCGTCTCGACAATGAAGAAACAATAATTCGTCAGAAAGTAGAAAGATTTGAAAACGAAAACGATTTCGCGGCGCAGGCAAGCGCGTTGCGTTCTGAAATCGTTTCCGTCGAAGCGCAAATTAATTACGTCCTTTCGTTGTTTCCGGCAAATCGCCCGCCGACGAGTTATTATACCGGCGGCGTTGCGCCGTTCGGTTACACGCGCAACGGTCAGTCGAACAGTATCTGGGGCGGCGACGCGACGGGCAGAGTTTTCCTCGGCGGCAGAATTCATACGCCGAATCCGCGTTCGGCATTCGGAAATGTTCGCCAAAATGCGCCGATACGAAATCATTTCGGACTTAATCAGGTTTACGACAACAGCGGAATAGGTATCAACATCGGCATCGGAAACGGCAGATTAAATGGTCGCTACGGTCAATACGGTCAGCGTTACGATTATCGTCGCGGACAATCAATTGGTTATTATGCTCCGCTTGTCATTGATAAATACGATTACACGCAGGACGAACTCGCCGCGCAGTTGCGCTCTCTCGAACAAAAACGCGCCGGACTTTACGCCGAATGGAGACTTTTGCAGGAAACAGCGAAACGGGCGGGCGTGAAGATTGATTAAACGATTGTGAGATTTTGAATTTCTGAGCAGCGCGGATTAAGATGTTTTCACAAATCCGCGTTTTATTTTGTGTAAATTTATGAAAAATGGTTGGGAAGCGATTATCGGAATGGAAATCCACGCGCAATTGGCGACAGAAACGAAAATCTTCTGCGCGTGCGCGGCGAATTTTGGCGATGAACCGAATGCAAATACTTGTCCGGTTTGTCTCGGACTTCCGGGCGCGCTGCCGGTTTTGAACGAAAAAGTAGTTGAACTCGGCGCGAAGGCGGCGCTGTCGCTCGGTTTGAATGTCAACGAAACTTCGATTTTTGCCCGCAAGAATTATTTTTATCCCGACTTGCCGAAAGGTTATCAAATCTCGCAATACGATAAACCTTTTTCGTCAAACGGAACGCTGACGATTATGACGAGCGAACGCGACGAACAGGGACGCGCCGCCGGTTGGAAACCGTTGACGATTGGCATCGAGCGAATGCACCTCGAAGAAGACGCGGGCAAAAATGTCCACGAAGGTTTGCCGGAAGTCGATAAATATTCCTACGTTGATTTGAATCGCGCCGGAACGCCGCTCGGCGAAATCGTCACCGCGCCGGATTTTCGTTCGAGTTGGCAAGCGTATGATTATGTCAATCACATTCGCCGCGTTTTAAGTTGGGTCGGCGCGTCGGACGCGGATATGGAAAAGGGAAATCTGCGCTGTGAAGCGAATGTTTCCGTCCGTAAAATCGGTGAAGAAAAATTTAGAAACAAAGTCGAACTAAAAAACTTGAATTCGGTGCGATTTATGCAGAAAGCCATCGAATATGAAATCGAACGCCAAATCGAAGCTCACGAAAAAGACGAAACGGTCGCGCAGGAAACCAGACTTTGGGACGACAAAAACAATCGGACGCGCGTGATGCGTTCTAAAGAAGACGCGCACGATTATCGCTATTTTCCCGAACCGGATTTGCAGCCTTTGACGGTTTCGGCGGAATTTATTGAAAAAGTGAAATCGGAAATGCCCGAACTTCCCGACGCGATGCGCGACCGTTTTATACGCGAATACGAGCTTTCCTACAACGACGCTTCGCAGCTCGTTTCGGAAAAAGATTTGGCGGAGTATTACGAAGCGACGGCGAAGGCTTCAAACAGTCCGCGCGTTTCGGCAAATTACGTTTTGGGCGAATTGACGCGCGAACTCAATAATTCAAACAAACCCGTTTCAAATTCGCCTGTTTCAGCCGGTAATTTAGCCGAACTCGTAAAAATTCTGGATGCCGGAAAAATCAACAACAATCAGGCGAAGGAAGTTTTAATGGAGATGTTTCAAAACAAAAAAACCGCCCCGGAAGTCATCAAAGAAAAAGGTTTCGAGCAAATTTCCGACAGCGGCGCGATTGAAAAAATCGTTGACGAAATAATCGAAAACAATCAAAATCAAGTAAACGCATATCGCGGCGGCAACGAAAAACTTTTCGGCTTTTTCGTCGGGCA
>Ga0136611_10002102_pt1 | contig 13823 bp, 17 predicted proteins | sample AntDrymUQ2232306_2_FD_106645 | JGI IMG/M metagenome (GOLD analysis project Ga0136611, IMG submission 106645) | Polar desert sand microbial communities from Dry Valleys, Antarctica - metaG UQ223 (23.06) | ecosystem: Environmental > Terrestrial > Soil > Desert | place: Antarctica: Dry Valley...
ATCAACCGCGCCGTGACTGACTCCGGCTCGGAAGTCGTCGCCAACCCGGACAAGCCCGCGCTGATGAATCTGCTCGGCATCTACTCGATCTTCTCTGATACCCCGGTCGCGGAGCTGGAGGAGCGCTATCGCGGCGTCGGCTACGGCGGCTTCAAGAAGGATCTGGGCGATGTGATCGTCACCGAAGTCGAGCCGATCCAGCGACGCCTGGCCGAACTCCAGGCCGACCCCGCCGAGCTCATGCGTATCCTCGACCGCGGCACCGAACGCGCCCGCGAGATCGCTACCCCGAAGATGGAGCAGGTGCGCCGAGCGACGGGGATGAGCCTGCGGTGATGACGGAACGCAACCGTGGTCACTGACGGTGTTTCATCAGGATTGCCTGAATCGTTTGTCGGTTTCATTCGGGACATCGTAGAAACCGGGCGGTTGGCATCTGCCGACGAGGTGCGGCAAATCATTGCTGCGATGGCTGTCGCACCCTTCAGCACTCGAAGGATTCGCGTTTCTGCGTCTGTTCGAGAGGTTGATCAAACTGAGCGTCTCGGAGCACGAGCGGATTCGCTTGCAGTTCACTTGTTCAAACGCATCTGGCTTGACCGGCAATGGACTGAATCCACATCCGTTGATGACTTTCTCGGTGATGTCGCAGTCGCGGTAAAGCATCCGACAGCTATGTTGTTAGCGTACCGTCGCCAAGGTCGTCTGTTTACCGCCTCGATCTCGTTCACAACGCATGTCGTGCCAGAAGTTCGACGTGGCGCTGACGCTGGTCGTTATCCGCTCCTGGTCGTGGTATACGATGTTGAAGAAGAAGCGATCGTCACAGCGTACATGTTTTCGTCGATCCAAACGCTCAATCTTCCTGGAGATGTCCGATGGCTCAAGTAGAAGGCAACGTAACATCCAGATTAGACTGGTTGCTTCAGCGGATGGAATGGCACCTCGCGGAAGCTGAGGAGGCCAAATGGCAGTGGGCGAGTTGGGATACCCTGGATCAACTCGATTTCATCCACGAATGGCCAGTTGCGCTTTCTCACCTTGAGGTGCTCAACGACTATCTCAGCGCATGCCAACTTGACCCTGAACAGCACCAACGTTATGTCGCGCTTGAACTCGCGTTGAAGAGTCTCCAACCCTTCCTCAATCAAGTCGTTCATTCATAAGCGTTTCCAGTTTGAGTGGGAAAAAGCCGAGGCCATCGGATGACTCAAGAAACGTTGGAGACTCACATACAGATCGACCGGCTGCTTGACTACCTTGTCGGGGAGTTCAGCTGGGCAACTGCATCCGCCGACCGATGGATCGAGGTCGAGCTGCTCTCGTTCGTCAGAGAACAGCCGTTGCATGATGAGGCGATGGACGAGCTGCAAGTGCTCGACTCGTCTGTGAACACGACGCAATGAGCAAGACTCCACGATCTTCGACAGTTCCTCGCGAATCATCTTGATGTGCTCGATCGAATCCTCGCCTCGTAACGACGCCCCTCAAATTACGGCTTCGTGGCGCCGACCAGCGTGGCTTCCTCGGTGACGAGCGGGACGCCGTAGGTGTCCTCGTTGAACTGTTTGAGCTGTCTGCCGCGCACGCGGATGCTGGCGTAGGAGAACACCCAGCGGTTCGCGCCGGGGCTGGCGAGAATGATCGTGTGCGGCACGCGCGTGTTGGTCGGCGAGCCTTCGAGGGCCGGGTTAACCAGCACGTGCGGATAGCCGCGCGCCGGGCGGATGCGGCAGTCGTAGAACCCGATGTTCTGGACGATGCCGACCGCGACGACGCCAGTTTCGGCATCGGGGAAATGCCAGCGCCAGGCTTCCATGCCGATCTCCGCGCCATCGCGATTGCCGATACCGTTGCCCTGCGAACGCAGCCGCTCGACGCGGATGTCGGTTGAGACGCCGTAGGTGTTGAAGCCGCGTCGCCCGTTGCCATAGGTCACGGCGTCGCGGATCGTTATGCCATCACTCCACTCGACGTTGATGCCCGCCAGTCCGTTATTGAAGGCGACGATGTTCGTGGCGACCGCACCCGTCGCACCCCAGAACGTCAGTCCCTGCCAGCCGTTGTCGTGCGCTTTCAGGTTGTCGATCGTCACCCGGCTGGACATGCGCCCGTCGATAAATCCGTCGATCGAGACGCCGCTGCCGTCGTTGTCACTCGTCACGATGTCGCGAATGGTGACATCGGTCGACTCGGTCACGGACATGGCGAAGCCCTCGCGGATGCGCGCGAAGGCGTCATGCAGATACATGCGCTCCTAGACGACGTTCGCCACGCCTGGGCGCGTACGCAGCAGAATTGTTGAGATATCGTCAACGTTGCGGAGTCCATCTCCACGCGGCTGCCGTCAAACGCCAGGTCAGCGACGCGCGTATCGCCCTCGACCAGCAGCAGGCGGATGCTCTTCCAGGCTGGATCGACCGTTTCGGGAATCAGCTTCAGGACCGTCGTATCGGCCCCATCTCCCACCAGTGAGACTCTAGCCTTGAGCAGCAGGCCAGTGAAGTTGCGTCCGGTCGAGGCACGAATGAGGTACACACCGGCTGGCAGCGACACAACTGCATCGCCAGCTGCCGAAGCCGCGTCGATGGCCGCCTGGATCGCGATTGTGTCGTCGCCGGCATCGTTCGGACGCGCGCCGAACTCCCGCACGTCCCAATGCGTCCGTGCTGTGGGCTGCGGTGTCGATGTCGTTGAAGTTGGTAACGCGCTCGGGGTAGCAGAGACTGTCGGAAGCCGCTGAGCCAGATCTGGCGACCCACAGCCGGATGCCACGATCAGCACGATCGTGGATAGCAGGAGAAGTCGGACTCCGAACGCGCGCCACAACCGGCGCACATGGACAGACACGATCACGCGTCACTCGCTAGCACGAGAAGGGGATGGTCGAATATCAATCATACGTTGTTCAAGGCGTGAGAGGATGCAGGACGTTCGTTCTGATTCAAGAGACACTTGTAGTCGGTTAGATGGCTGCTAAAGCAGCTATAATCACAACCAGGTTAGCCGACATCGGTGCTACGATCGGAGTGAACAAGGTGCCAAAGACTGTCTCTGCCCTTGAAGCCAAGAATCGTCTCGGCTCCCTGCTCGGCTATGTTAGCGAACAAGGTGATGAAGTCATCGTCGAGAATCGCGGCAAACCCAAGGCAGTTATTATGTCATACGCTGCATATGAAGAGGTCCAGCAGATGCGCGGACAGAAGCAGCGCACCGACGCGCTGGAACGGCTCCGTCGGCTACACGCTCGGACTGCGACCCGCAACCAGGACCTGACCGAGGAGGAGGCGATCGACATCGCTGACCGTTTCTCCCACGAACTGACCGATGATGCGGCAGCTCGTGGTGCCATGACCTTCGAACGCGACGGTGGCTAACAATACAGTATGCGAGCGCTCATCGACACCAACCTGCTGATCGCCAATCTGCTCTCTCCGAACCCAGCGACTTCCTCAACTGGAGTCGTCTTTCAATCCGCTCTCGAAGGACGTTTTGTCCTGCTCTATACCGAGGGCGTGACCGACGAACTCGACCGCAAGCTCCTTGAAAACACCGAACTCGCCAAACGTATACCGCGTGCCGACGCAGACGAATTGATCGCAATCCTCAGTACGGTTGCGGAAGTGATCCCTCGCCTGCCAGAGCCATATCCGGAGATCGGGCGCGATCGCAAGAACGACTTTCTGATCGCGCACGGTATCGTCAGTGGCGCTGACTACCTCGTATCGTGGGATAAGGATCTGCTCGATCTCCAGGAGATTGAGGGCATGCATATCGTTTCCCCTCCAGAGTTCCTGCGCATCCTCCGTGAAGCGGGACTGTTGTGAGCGACGCCTGCAACGAGGACGTTCGCGTACGCGTGTTTTCGGCGGGTCATGGCCACCACGACGGATGGCTGGACTTATACGTGCGTAGACGGCGGTAGCAGTAGCAGAACGACATCGAGCTCGACGCTTGGGCTGCTCGCTGTTGGCCGCTGGCTATGCCCATCTCAACTCACGCATAGCCTTGTGAACTGCTCCATCGACGCGAGACAGTTCATACCTGCTCAGGTCGCGCTGGTCTTCCCGAACAGACCATGCAGCCGAGCGACGTTGGTCTGGAGATCGAACGCCTCCTCAACGTGGGCGCGTCCGGCAGCGGCGAGGCGTTGCGCCAGAGCACGGTCCTGGAGCAGCGCTTCAAGAGCGTCCGCCAGAGCAACCGCATCACGCGGCGGGACAAGTCGGCCATGCACGCCATCGGTGATCAGCTCCGGGACGCCGGAGACCGCCGTCGCGACGACCGGACGCCGCATAGCGAGCGCCTCCATCAGCGCGACCGGAATCCCCTCGGTGCGGCCCGCCTCGGTCACGACCGACGGCAGCACGACAACGTCCGCATCCGCCAGCCACTGTCGCACCGCGTCACGTGGCTGCGCGCCCAGCAGCGAAACGTGTTCCGCCAGCCCGTACTGCTCGATCTGCTGCGTGATGGCCGCTCGCTCGCTGCCGTCTCCGATAAGCAGGCAGCGAAACCGGACGCCGTGCTGCTGGAGCAGGGCGCAGGCGTCGATCAGGTAGCGATGGCCCTTCATCTCTTCCAGCCGCGCGATGCAGACCAGCGTTGGAGTCTCACTGGGCGGCAGGTTCGTTTCTTCCGCTGGCACGAAGCGGCGTAGATCGACGCCACAGTGGATGACCTGAATATTCTCGGCGGCATCCGGTGCGAGCGCCGCGAGGATCGTCCGATTCCGCTCGGAGATCGTGACGTCGACGTATGCGGGGCGCATCTTCTCGGCCAGCATGGTCGTGTTGACCATCAGGTCGTGTGCGTGCGCGGTGAAGCTGAACGGCAGTCCGGTGAGGTCGTGCATGACCAGCGCCGCGAGCGCCGGGTGCGTGGCCCAATGCGCGTGGATGTGCTCGATGCCGTTATCGCGCGCCCAGGCGGCCCACTGCGCCGCCACCGGAATCACCACCAGTGAACGCAGCAGGAAACGAGGCGAGCGCGCGTTCCCACGTATTCCACGTCTCCAGGCATGCAGATAGCGGCGTGGCGAACGTCGCAGCCAGCCGACCTGCGCCGCCAGCACCGCCAGCGTGGCGCGGCTGATTGGCTTTGCAGCGTGGACATGACCGTCCAGCTCGCTCGCCTCGGGGTGAACGATCTCTTCGTCGCCTGGCAGCAGCGCGAACAACTCGATGGTGCAGCCACGCCGACGCAGCTCCAGCACCTCGTCGAGGACAAATGTCTCGGAGATCTTCGGGAAGCGCGACGTGAGATACGCGATATTCGTTGGCGCGGCTGATGTTGGCACAGGCATGATCCTTATTGGCCGGATTCGCCTGCTTCGACATCGGACGCCCGCTGCCAATGTAGGTCGATCCTGCCGCGCAGGAAATTGACGAAGCCGATCATACTGGCGATGAGCGACAGGCAGATGTAGTACGGCGCGGCAAGCCACGGGCGCTTGCCCCAGGCACGACGCTCGCCGACCCAGCCGAGGGCTGCCAACGTATAAAACCCGACCTGCGCTGCCAACCAGCAGCGATAGATCGGACGCCGCGCGACCGACAGCGAGAGCGTGAGGGCGAACAGTGCGATCGCGCCGAAACCGGTCATGCGCCGCAACACCTTGTGTGACCAGAGCTGAAGCGCGTAGACGCCGGAGTTCCACGGCAGCAGCAGATCGCGTGCCTGGTAGACGCTGCGGAGTCCACCCGAGATGATGCGCACCTTGCGTTGCAGCTCGGCATCCCCGCGTGTCACGGGCGGTTCCCATGTCACTGCGTCCGGCTCGAAGACGAGTCGATAACCAGCTCGGATGACCTGGGTCGAGAGCGCGAAGTCATCGTGGACGCTCGGATCGGTGATCGGCTGAACGATTGACCGTCGAATCGCCCAGAGCGAGCCTGACGCCGAGACCATCGATCCGATCCGACTCTCGGAGCGCTTCAGCGACTTGTCGTAGTTCCAGTAGAGCTGTTCACCGAACCCAACCGGAGTTGACGACCCGTCCGATGATGGTTCACGCCGTTCGTCCGCGCTGACCCCCCCGACGCTCGAATCGGCGAAGTTGACGGCGATGGCGCGCAGTGAGCCGGGCGCGAGGATGGCGTTCGCGTCGGTCAGCACGACGATGTCGTTGACGGCCAACCGAATGGCGCGGTCTATCATCGGCGTCTTGCCCATGCGCTCGAAGCGCGCCAGACGCACGCCGGATGCGGCAAACGACTCCACAATCGCGTCTGTCGCATCGGTCGAGCCATCCGAGGCGACGATGATCTCCATGCGCTCGCTGGGATAGTCCTGGGACAACACGCTCGCGAGCTTGCGTGCCAGGACACGTTCCTCGTTATAGGCGGGAATGACGATCGAGAGCGTTGGCTCGCAGGCGGCGCTGGGGATCGGCCTCGCCTGCAAGCGACCAAGCATCCCTATCAACAGCGGATACCCCACGCTCGTGTAACCAATGAGCAGGAGCAACCCCTGGAACAACCACTCGCGAACACGCGCCCGGGGTGCCGCCTGTTGCTGGTGTGCGCTGCGTCTGGACGGTAGAAGAGTCAACGATCATCCGAGTCTGTCTATCGAAGCTGGTCGCTGGTCGCTGGTCGCTGGTCGCAATAGGCGCAGACAATGCGCGTGATTCAAGTATCACGCAACTCACTTGCACGTGCCACAGTCAATCGTCCCGAAACGTCGGTCGATGCGATCACCCCTCGTTGGGACATGGCCAACCTGTTGTCTATTCCAGCCGTTACGTCTCGCGGCCAGTAGGATTGGTACTGGAGAAAGAGGGGGACGGAAGCCAGTGTTGGAATTTGAGATCGGAATCGACCCGAACATCCTGGAGATCGGGCCGTTCGTGCTGGCGTGGCACGGCATCCTGACGGTACTGGGCATCATCGTTGGTGTCTGGATTGCCGGGAAGCAGATGCGCGAGCGCGGCGTGAGTATCAAAGGCTTCGATTCGTTCGCGCTGTGGACGATCGCGGGGGGTATCGCCGGAGCGCGGCTCTTCTTCGTCATGGATCACCTCGGCGATTTTGCGGACAACCCGCTGGAGATTCTGGCAATCAATGAGGGCGGCCTGGCTATCTACGGTGCCGTCATCGGCGGGTTCGCGACCGTCGCGCTGCTCTGCTGGCTGCGCGGGGAGCCGTTCCGCAGGATCATCGACAGCATCGCACCCGGTCTGGCGATCGCTCAGGCGATCGGACGGCTCGGCTGCACTGTCAATGGCGACGCCTGGGGCGCGCCGACTGATTCACCGTTCGCGCTCATTTACACGAATCCAGACGCGATCATCCCCAACCGCCTGCTCAACCAACTGACTCACCCGTACCCGATCTACGACATCGCCATGAACCTCGCCATCGTCGCCATCATCTGGCCGTTGCGAAAGCGACATCTGCCGGACGGCGCGATCTTCGCGATCTTCGCGCTCCTCTACGCCGTCACCCGCTTCGTCATCTCCTACGTCCGCGAGGAGCGCGTCTGGTTCTGGGGCTTGCAGGAAGCCCAGGTCATCGCGCTATTGACGCTGGTGATTTCGGCAGCCGCATTGGTCTGGCTATTCCGCTCGAAGTACGCAGACGACATGACCCAGATACCTGGTGAAGCGCAATAACTGACAGCCAACCACCAACCACCAACCACCAATCGCGAACAGCGAACAGCAACGGAGCGACGATGAACGACACCAGCGACACAATACGCGAGCGACCAGTCGCGCCGGTACCGCAGATGGAGGACGTGCCGGAGGAGGAGTGGGGCTACTGGACGGCCCAGGCGTTCGCAGGCTGTGGCGTCGTGCTGGCGCTCATGCTGGCCATGTTCCTGCCCCTGATGCTGGCAGCCGTCATGGACGACACCCTCGGCAAGCTGATCGGCTTCGTCGTCGCTGGCAGCCTCGCCGTGCTCAGCATCGCCATCATCTCCCGCCTCACCTACCGCGACCGCGCCCGGCGGCGGGCGGAGCTGCTGGAGCGGATTGGAGACTCGGGAGAGGAAAGAGAAAAGGTGAAAGAGGAAATCGGGGTTGCGGGTTGAGGCCATGGGTTCGAAGTTGGAGGGGAAGTCCGAGTCGAGGTGGTCGGGTGCGGAGCGGGGGCCGGGACGAGCCACGGCCCCTCCCATGCGTTGGTCGTATCCGGTTGTATTGGTGACGTACCGTGAATCATATGCGTCCGGGGACGCTGCCATGATGGACGGATACGACCAACGCATGGGAGGGGCCGTGGCTCGTCCCGGCCCCCGCTCCGCACCCGACCACCTCGACTCGGACTTCCCCTCCAACTTCGAACCCATGGCCTCGCACTTCCCATCACTCCCACCCCGCCAGCGGCCCGTATAATGCAGGTCTCGCCGGACGCCGACACATGATCTGCTGACCGAGGCTGATTTACGACATGCACCAGCAAGGCAGAGAAATCACATTCATGACACCTCCGCCAGTGCCGTACATCCTAACCGGACATTCCCGGCGTATATTGGGATGTCATGGCTGTGAGTTGCGTGTTGCCGCATATGGTGATGATGGCTCAGCAGGCCACGATGCGTGCAACGGCAGCACTGGCGTTCGTGGCACGTCGGCGGCAATCGCCACGGTGTTGCGATGAGTGAACGGCAGCGACGACGCCCTGTTGCGGACGACGAACCGCTCGCCATCGAAACAGTAGAGACGCCGCTGCCCGATGGTCCGGCGACGGTTGATTCGCCGGACGACGAACTGGTCCATCGGGTGCGGAACGGCGATACCGCAGCCCTGGAAATGCTCTATAGTCGCTATGCGCGGGTCGTCTATTCGTTCGCGGTGCGCATCGTCGGGGATGGCCCGACCGCCGAGGAGATTCTCCAGGAAGCGTTCGTACGCACCTGGCGGCAGGCAGGCACATTCCGCACCGTGCGTGGCAATTTTGCCAGCTGGCTGCTCAGCATTACGCACAACCTGGCGATCGACGAACTCCGCAAGCGCCAGCGGCGACCACAACGGGTCGGTGGCGTCGATATCTCCGAGACGATGTATGGTCTCGTGGACGAGACGACGAACGTCGAGGAAGCCGCTGAGGCAAGTGCGTTGCGGGAGCGCGTCGGGGTTGCCATGGCAACGCTGCCAGAGGCGCAGCGTATCGCGGTCGAGCTGGCCTATTTTCATGGCCTCTCGCAACGGGAGATCGCGGCGTATCTGGATGAACCGCTCGGGACGATCAAAACTCGTCTGCGGCTGGGGATGTCGAAGCTGAAAGATGCGCTCGTGGCTGAGCGAGACGATGTGAGTGATTAGACGTTGGATAGACAGGTCGATGGATCCGATAACGGCAACACGGTTTGGGGGTAGGTGCTCGTGCGCGATGGTTTGAACGAGCTCCACGGCCACGACAATGAACGTGGCGACAACAACGACGATGACGATGCGTCTGCATTGCAGGACGGCCACGTACGTGGGCTGATGGCTGGCTACGCGCTCGCCTCGCTCGATCCTAACGAGATGAACGTGGTAGCCACGCATATCAGCGGCTGCGCCACCTGCCGTGCCGAACTAGAGGAGTATCGGGTGACAGCCGATCTGCTCGCGTTCGCCGCGCCTGTCCATCAGGTGCCGCTGCGCGCGCGCGTCGGACTGCTCGCGAAAATGGATGAGATCGGCACCGCCAATCAGGAGCAGATGATCGCGCGACACTCGGAGGATCAAGATGCATCCCCGTCGCTGCCGATGAACGACGTTCAGCGCGCCTGGCTCCCGAACGTCACGCTGCCAACGCGCCAGTGGTCGCGCGCGCGCGTGGCTGCGTTCTCCGCCGTGCCGTTGCTGCTGGTGCTCGCGCTCGTCATCGCCATGGGCGACCGCATCAGCGACCAGCAGGATGAGATCACGACCATCAAGGGCGAGCAGGCGGAAACCGACCGCCGAGTCGCGGACATCGAACAGAACGACCCGAACGCCGTGCAGGAAGTGATTCCATCCAGTGCGGCGCGCGGCGCGCAAGGCAAGCTCATTATCGACCGCGACACCGAGTCGGGCCTGCTGCTGGTCGTCAATCTGCCGCAGCCGGGTGACGACGAACACTACATCGTCTGGCTTGACTTCGCCGATAGCGAGGAATTCGCCAGGGCTGGCTCGCTGACCGTCGAGCCAGACGGACGTGCCAAGCTCATCCTTGAACCATCCGGCTCAATCGAGCTCTACGACGCCGTCCTGATCACCGCTGAAACCGACGCGGATGTCACGGCACCGACTGGCCCGGAACTCATGTCCGCCGGGATCATGCCAAGCGAGTAAGCCTCCGCAAATCGACACGGGGAAGCCAGCACGAATGATGCTGGCTTCTCCGTGTCAGACGCGCCCACGCATCACGACACCGTCCGCGTCGTACGTCGCTGGACATTCCCCCAGAGCGCCTCGATCTCCGTGACACAGGTTGCATGGACGCCATCCCCACGCCCCGGAAACGTCGTCATCCGCGACGGTTCCGAGCGCTCCAGCCAGTCGAGCAGCAGCTCCAGCCGCTCGCGCTCGTCATTGCCCAGCGTGCCTGATGGCAGCGCCAGCATCTCCCGCCCCCATTCGCGCGCCTGCCCACGCCGCGCCGCTGGCAGCATCGTCCACTTCCGCCACTTCGACGGCGAACTGTTCCTACCTATGTGACTCACTTTCCTCGTTCCTCTTTCCTCTTTCTTCTTTCCTCGTTCCTCTCCCACAGTACTTCCGTCCCCCACGACAGACGCCGAGTGGCTAGCCGGACAGGCAGGAATCGGGCCATTCCGCCGATTACAGCGGCCAACATTCAGCCGATACTCATCATAGAACCCGACGATCGGGGGACCGGACCACAGGGCGGCATGCGATCAGGCGGAGGACACCATGGCAACCACAACCACATCATCCAGCATCAGCCCACGCTTCGTGACACCGACGGTCGATGACCTCGAAGCGTCCGGGTTCTCACCAGCGCAGATTCGTCGCCTGGATGACCTGAAGGCGGTCTATCCCTACCTCGAATTCGCCAGCTCGATCGAGGAATGGCGTCGCCTGACCTTCCTCAAGTGGCGGCACCAGCATGGGCGGGTGGCGGAGTAGTAGTTGGCGGCAACCGGTCTCCAGGCGCAGGGGCGATGCGGTGCAGCGCCCGCGTTGGCGATCGGACGGACGTTCGTGTCGATCCCGTCGGTTGCCACCGTGGGTCTGGCCCGATATCGTGTGCCGAACGCGTCTCCGAACGCCAACGTGCGACCACCCACGCGGGCGCTGCACCGCATCGCCCCTACGATGCTAATCCGTAATCCGGGGGTCGAGCGCGTCGCGCAGACCGTTGCCCATCAGGTTGATCGCGAAGACGGTCAGGTAGATCGCCATGCCGGGCAGGAAGACGGTCAGCTTTGACTGGCTCCAGTTGCGCAGCGCGCCGGTCAGCATGTTGCCCCAGCTCGCGGTCGGCGGCTGGACGCCCAGGCCGAGGAACGATAGCGTCGCTTCGGTCAGGATCAGCCCCGGCACCGCCAGCGACGCCCAGACGATCATGACTGGCGCGACGTTCGGCAGGATGTGCCGCCACATAATGCGCCCGTTCGAGACACCGACGATACGGGCCGCGTCGACGTAGTCTCGTCCCTTGACCGCCATGACCTCGCCCCGCACCAGCCGCGAGAGCGTCACCCATGCGATCGAGGCGATCACGAGCGCCAACAGGAACGGACCGAGCCGCCAGAGTGACGCGACCAGCAGCAGCAGAAAGATCGTTGGAATCGAGAGGATGGCATCGACGAAGCGCATCAGCACGCTGTCGATCCAGCCACCATAGAAACCGGCCGCAACACCGACGACTGCGCCGATCGTCAATGCTGCCACGACCGCGAGTCCGGCGACGCTCAGGCTAACGCGCGCTCCGTACGCCAGACGAGTGAGTGTGTCGCGACCGAGTTCGTCCGAGCCAAGCAGATACTCGCCATCGTTGACGCCGGCGAACTTCAGCCGTAGCGCCTGATCGCTGGGGGCGAAGCCGGTGACATGCTCGGCGATCAGGCCCGCGCCGAGCGCAACGATGATCATCAGGATCAGGAAGCCGAGTCCCACCATTGAGAGCTTGTTCTGCCGGAATCGTCGCCAGACCATGCTCAGATAGGTGCGCTGCTTGGTGTTCTGGGCGAACGGCGACAGCGCACTGGCCTGGCGCGCCCCGACCGCTGGTGCATCCGGTGTACTCTGCGCTGAGCTCATCGGCGAACCCATCCTTTGCTAGCAGCAGCAGCGATTCGACGCCCCGCGCCATCACGTGAAGTCAGTATGTCCATCCGCGTATCCTGCACCCTCATACCAGTCGCTAGTCGAATCGAATACGCGGATCGAGCAGGCCATAGCACACATCGGCGATCAGGTTGCCGATGATGACGAGCAGGCCCGCCACAACGGTGATTCCCATGATCATTGGGTAGTCGTTGTCGAGCGTTGCGTCGAATGCCAGCTTGCCGATGCCGGGATAGGTGAAGATCTGCTCGATGACGAGCGCGCCGCCGAACAAGTCTGGAATCGCGATGCCAAGCAGCGTCACGAGCGGCAGCACCGCGTTGCGCAGCCCATGCCGGAAGATCACTACCTGCTGGCGCAGACCCTTGGCCCTGGCACTACGCATGTAGTCATTACTCAGCACTTCGAGCATCTGCGAACGGATGTAGCGTGTCCAGGCCGCCGTCTGCACAAACGCTAGCGCGAAGGCTGGCATGATCAGATGCTCGATGCGGTCGAAGAAGCCACCGCCGCCACGCAGGTCGTAGGCGCTGCCAGCCGGCATGGATGGCAACCCCCATTCCTTGAACTGGACCGCGAAAAACAGGATCAGCATCAGCGCGAGCCAGAACGTTGGCATCGAGAAGCCAGCCACCGACACCGCCGTCGATGTATTGTCGAACCAACTGTTGCGCTTCACCGCCCCATATACCCCGACCGGGATCGCCAGGATGAGCGAGAAGGCCAGCGCGGTTGCCGTAAGCAGCAGCGTGTTCGGCAGGCGGTTCATGATTTCGCCACTGACCGGACGAAAATTCTTCAGGGAGAGGCCGAGGTCGCCGCGTGCCACGTGCGACAGCCAGGTGAAATAGCGGATGTGCAGCGGATCGTTCAGGCCGAGGCTTTCTTCGATGCGGGCAATATCTTCTGGCCGCGCGCGTGGATTGAACGCGAGGTCGGTTACCGGGCTGCCCGGAACCAGATTGATAATGATGAAGGTGATGATCGTAATCCCAAACATGAGTGGGATCGTCTGAAGCAGACGGCGGATAATGAATCTGCCCACCGACCGGCCCTTTCCAGTTGCCCGGTTCTCGGTGCCGGGCCAAACATGCCACTCGTAACCCGTTATCAGCAGTTTTGTCATATCTAAACACGATCGCTGTGCCAGGGATTCGTCGCAGCTACATCAACAGACGTACTTAATTCCAACGGACTCACTGGACGACGTTTGTTGCGGTTATTCCCGAATTTGGATTATTTGAAAATACTTTATGAACTGGCAGAGACAGAATTGCGTCCATCCCTGCCACGATTCCCGTCATATCTACTACCGCGAGATCCGTGCCGGACTATGGGAAGTGACCGACATTAAGGGAATATCCTGCGGCATGCCGCGTACCAGGGATCGGTGGAGACAGGCTTGTCCTGTCCCCACCTACATCGTGCTAGAGGGTGTTATGCACTTGCGATCTGAGACACCCGCGAACGCACGCGATGACGGCGCTCGCCGAAGCGCCAACGATCGCATCAAAGGGCCGCCGCACCGTCCACGGCTGACACCGGATGACGCAGAACATCGCGAACGTACGCCGATTGGCCGCGATCAAAGATA
>Ga0136611_10002103_pt1 | contig 13821 bp, 12 predicted proteins | sample AntDrymUQ2232306_2_FD_106645 | JGI IMG/M metagenome (GOLD analysis project Ga0136611, IMG submission 106645) | Polar desert sand microbial communities from Dry Valleys, Antarctica - metaG UQ223 (23.06) | ecosystem: Environmental > Terrestrial > Soil > Desert | place: Antarctica: Dry Valley...
CCCCTGGCGACCTCACGACCGTCTTCCGTCGTGGCATGCTCAACCACGGCGTAGACCCGATGGGCACGCGCCTGATCGTCGGCGCCGAGCATCACGACGCGGAGGTGGCGCAGACGCTGGCAGCGTTTGAAGCGACGCTCGACCAGATGCGGGAGGAGTCGCTGCTCTAGGAGCGGCCCCGCTGGTGTCCAAACCCCGTTACAGGCCTTCGCGCCGCACGTTATGATGGTGAGGTCCGCATTGGTCCGGCCAACCCCCTCAGACGGGACCGGGTAGCACCAGGCGGCGATGCAGATGACGCGATTCCTTTGCTTCCTCTCCCTTTGTCTCGCTGCCCTGGCAGTGGCATGCGGCGCCGCTGACGCGAAGCCAGAGCGGCAGGCGCGCGTCGTCTTTGTCGACCAGCCCGTCGAGACGCGCGTGGCCGTGCCAGCGCCCACGCCGTCGCCGTCGCCACTGCCGACGCCACGCCCGACGCCAGCGCCTCAGCCGACTGCCGAGCCAACCGCACGGCCCACACCCGTGCCAACCGCGCGCCCGACCCCGCAACCGACCGCCCCACCGATCGAGGTGCGCGCTGGCGCGGCGCTGGTGATGGGCGATGGCGTGCTCGTGCGCTCCGCGCCGACGACGCAGGGCGGCGAGGTGGTGCGCCGCCTGCGTAACCTCGATCAGATCAACGTGCTCGGCGCGGTCAACGGTGAGCAGTGGGTCGTGGGCGAGCAGGACTGGCCGATGGTGCCGCACGCCTGGACGCGCACCTGGTACCAGGTCGAGGGTGGCTACGTCTACAGCGCGCACATCTTTGTGCCCAGGCCCGGCGAATCCACCCCCTTTCTTCGCTCCAGCGCCGAGCGCACGCTTGAGGTGAGCCTCAGCAGCCAGCGGCTCAAGGTGATGGTGGGTGAGGAGGTCGTCTATCAGGCGCGCGTCACCACCGGCAAGGTTGGCTATGAGACGCCCACCGGCACCTATCGTCTCTATCCCGGCGGGCGCGTCTTCAACGAGACGATGACCTCTGGCCAGGCGGCGATCAGTGACCCCGCCGAGGCGTACAACGTCAAGAATGTGCTCTACACGCAGTACTTCACGAGCCTCGGCGACGCGCTCCACCTCAACTACTGGCAACCGGAATCGGTCTTTGGCGCGCAACCCACCAGCCACGGCTGCGTTGGCCTGATGCTCCACGACGCGCAATGGCTCTGGCTCTTCGTCCAGTCCGGCACCACGCTCGTGATCCGCGCCTGACCAGCGGCAGCACGCCTACCACCGCCGGAGCATGACGGAGCGCGGTTGTGACGCTACGATCCGCGGATGAGCGGACGTATCCTCGTCGGCACAGCCTCGTGGACGGATAAATCGCTGCTGGATTCGGGGCGCTTCTACCCGCCCGAGGCGAACGATCCAGAATCGCGTCTGCAACATTATGCCTCCGTTTTTCCGCTGGTCGAGGTGGACAGCAGCTACTACGGCTTGCCGTCCCAGCGCAATGCCGCGCTGTGGGTCGAGCGCACGCCGGAGACGTTCACCTTCGACGTGAAGGCGTTCTCACTCTTCACCCAACACCCGACCCGGCCCGCCTCGTTGCCCAAAGACATCCGCGCACAGCTGCCAGCGGAGGCGCGGCGGAAGCCGATGCTCTACTACCGTGACGTGCCGCCGGCCCTACGCGACGAGCTCTGGAAGCGCTTCGGCGAAGCGTTGCTGCCGCTCGATTCGGCCGGCAAGCTCGGCGTGGTCTTGTTCCAGTACCCACCCTGGTTCCTTCCCGGCCGCGAGAGTCGCGCGCTGCTGGACAGCCTCCAAGCATATCTGCCGCAGTACACACCCGCGGTCGAGTTCCGCAATCCGCTCTGGATGGACAGCGCGCATGAAGCCGACACACTCGCCTTCCTCCAGGAGCGGGGCCTGCCCTATGTCTGCGTGGATGAGCCGCAGGGAACGCGCGCGAGCGTGCCGCCGGTGGTCGCCGCAACCGCGCCGCTCTCCGTCGTGCGCTTCCACGGGCGCAACGTCGCCGCCTGGGCGCAGCGCAACGCTGGCGTCGCGGAAAAGTATGACTGGCTTTACAGCGAGGACGAACTGCGCGCCTGGGTTCCCAGTATCCAGCGCCTTGCTGCTGAGTCGCGCGCGGTCCATGTGCTCATGAACAACTGCCGCGAAGACAAGGCCGTCGTCAACGCGCGCCAGATCGCCGCCCTGCTGGACGAGGCAGGTGCCACGGTTGAGTGAGCCTGATGTCCTGTCTGGCGAGGCGGTTGGGCCTGTAGGGGCGCTGTTCGCCGCGCCCAATGGGCATCCAGTTAAGCAACTTCGGACGCTGCTCCCAGGTTCACGTCGGGCCTGCAACATCCTAAAATCGCGTAACTTGATGCCTATTGGGTCTTCAACGCACGCGCCACCTTCGCCGTGTGCGGTCTGGGCGCAAATCTTGGTAGACTCATGGTCCATCTGCTGAAATCGCCTTCATGCCCGGACACACGGAGGAACCGCAATGATCACGCGCAGTCACTCGCTTCCGAACAAGTCGGCGGTCACGGCCACGCGCGCGATGGTCGTCGCCAAGCACGCACTCGCGGCGGACGCGGGGATCGAAATCCTGGCCGAGGGCGGCAATGCCGTGGACGCTGCGGTTGCGACCGGCTTTGTGCTCACCGTGGTCAAGCCGGGGATGGTCTGCATCGGAGGCGTGGGCTTCCTGCTCGCCCATGACGCTGGTCGTGGCGAGTCCTGGTGCTTCGATGGCGCGCCCCGCGCCCCGCTCGCCGCCACGCCAGATCTCTACACGGTGGAAGGCGAGCAGTCAGACGGCATCGGCCTCTTCACGGTGCGCGACGACGAGAACAAAGAGGGCCACCGCGCCGTTGCCGTGCCCGGCCTGGTCGCGGCGCTCTGCACGGCGCATGAGCGGCTGGGGCGGCTGCCGCTCGCGCGCGTGCTCGAACCGGCGATCCGGCTCGCGGATCAGGGCTGGCCGGTGGACTGGCTCACCGTGGCGCAGATCGCAAACGGGATGCGCCTGCTCGCGCGCAACGTCGCCGCTGCCGCGATCTTTCTCCCAGGTGGCTTTCCGCCCGCCTACGGCCCACCGGCGGACCGGCTCACGCAACGGGACCTCGCGGAAACGCTGCGCCAGGTCGCCCGCCACGGCGCGGATGGCTTCTACAAGGGTGACGTCGCGCACGCCGTTGAGGACGACATGCGCGCGCACGGCGGCCTGGTCACTGCCGAAGACCTCGCCCGCTATCCGCGCCGCGTGGAGCGTCCCCATTCCACCACGTATCGCGGCCAGACATTGCTCTTCCCGGCGATGCCTTGCGGCGCGACCACCGCGGCGGAGACGCTTACCATCCTGGAACGCTTCGATCTGGCTGCCGCCGGCCATAACACTGCGGACGCCCTGCATCTGCTGATCGAGGCGACGCGGCGCGCCTTCGCGGACCGATTTCACTACCTCGGCGACCCGGAGTATCTGCCCGTGCCCTTGGACGGCCTGCTCGCCGGCGGTCACGCGGACGCGCTCGCGGCGCTCGTGGACCGCGAGCTGCTCTCCCTTGCGGCGACCTCCGAGGATCCCGCGCCCTGGGTGCGCTTCAGCGCCGAGGCACCGGCTGGCGACCCCTGGAAGTTCAGCGCCGGGGCACGCCCGGAGCGCGCCCTCGCGGGTGTCGCTCCTGCCGCCGATGACGACACCTGCACGACCCACTTCGCCGTGATGGACGCCGAGGGCAATGCCGTGAGCTGCACGATCACGGCGGCCGGTCTCTTCGGTGCCGGCGTGGTCACGCCCGGAACGGGCATCCACTGGAACAACGGCATGACCTGGTTCAATCCACTCCCTGGCACGGCCAACTCGATCGCGCCAGGGAAGCGCGCGCTTACGAATATGACGCCGATGATCGTGCTGCGCGACGGCCACCCCTCGCTGCTGGTCGGCGCGCCCGGTGGACGTAAGATCATCAACGCGGTCACGCAGATCATCAGCAACGTCGTAGACCACGGCATGCCTGCCCAGGCCGCCGTCGCCGCGCCGCGTGTAGACGCCTCCGCAAACGAGACGCTCGCCGATATCCGCCTGGACCCGGCGGTGATTGACGCCCTCCGCGCCCGCGGCCATGACGTGCGCGTGGTCCAGGATACCCCAGTCGAGGCAAATTTCTCTCGACCGGTCGCGATCCTGCTCGGCGAGGACGGCCGCCTGCATAGCGGCCTCGCGCCCGCGCACATGGCGGAGGCGCGGGGGTTGAGCTAATGGGAGTTTGCTGATATTCGGTCAGAATACGCGAGCGCGCCCGCCGTGTGTAAATCTTGTCGTTCCACAGAAACAGCCCGTCTCTATCTCAGTTTGAAGCAATGCTTGTACGCGCACATGATGGCGTTCCGACGCGACAACAGCGCGGACGAGCAAGTCGCTGTCGAGATACAGGTGACTGGGCGGGAGTTCGGACAAGGCGCGTTCAGTCGCGGGCACGACCATCCGCGTCGGTCCCCAACTTGCAAAACGTGCCCGATGGCACCGGTCCTGTCAGCGTGACCGAGCCGGGTGCCTGCTTCAGCGTTTCGACCGTCGCCCATGGCGCTTTGGGGCGGTGCGAGCGGAGACGCAGGAAAAGAGCGAGCAGCCTACCCCTCGACCTCAGACTTCTTCCACGTGGGCGTATCCTCGCTCGAGTAGACCTGCCAGAGCATGCCGCCGCTGGACTTGGGATGGATGTAGGTATGGCGGAAGTCCGGCGAACCGCTGATGCCGCCGAAGGGTTGGAGGCCATGTTCGCGCATCGCCGCTGCAGCCGTGACGATGTCGTCTACTTCGATCGTGACATGGTGGAAGCCGGGGCCGCGCTCGCGCAGGAAGCGGGCGACAAAGCTCTCGTCACCAATCGGCTCCAGGAGCTCCATCTGGAGCTGCTTCCCGGGGAAGTCCAGCACCACACCGATGTAGCCCTCGCGCTCGTTGCGGAAGCGATCGGCGACGGTGAGGCCGAGCAGCTCGGTGAAGAAGGGAAGCTGCTCCTCGATGCTAGCGACGGCCATGCTGATGTGGTCAACGCGCTTCAAACCGAACAACCTTTTCGCTCCTATCAAGGCTCCGCTGCACTGTGATTCTACGAGCGCCGCCGGTTACGGTCCCTCCCCTTTGTGCCTGCCTGCCGATGCGGTCACACTGGCTGAGACAGCCCGCCCTTACGGGACCACTCTAGACTCCGCGACGGCATTCGATGACGAAGCGTGCCCGCCTGATCGTCAACCCCACCTCCCGCACGCTGCCCCCGCGTGATCGGCTCGCCGTGCTGCCCGCGTGGCTGCGGCTGCACGGCTGGACGGTGGACTCCTTCCGCACTACCGGGCCGGAGCAGGCGACCGAACTGGCGCGCGAGGCGGCCACGCTCGGGTACGATGTCGTGATCGCGGCGGGCGGCGATGGCACCGTGAACGAGGTCGTGAACGGAATCGCGCGGACCGGCACGGCGCTCGCCGTGATCCCCGGCGGCACGGCGAACGTCTGGGCGCGCGAGATCCAGACCCCCGCGCATCCGGGTGATGTCGCCGCGCTGCTCGTGCGCGGCGAGCGCCGCCGCCTCGACCTCGGCCTCGCGGGCGAGCGCTATTTCCTTCTGATGGCGAGCCTGGGCGTGGATAGCGTCACGGTCGCGGCGATGCCCTCGCCCGCGAAGCAACGCTTTGGCCGGCACGCCTATCTTGGGCGCGGCCTGCGCGAACTGCTGCATTATCGCGGCGTGACGGCGCGGATCACGGCGGACGGTACGACCTGGGAGATGCCGCTCTTGATGCTGCTCCTGGGCAACACGCGCTCGTATGGCGGCGTGGTCGCGATCAGCCACCAAGCGGACGCGGCGGACGGCCTGCTCGACCTCGTCGCCTATCGCGCCGCCGGTCTCTTCGGCTTCACGGGACAGATGCTCGGCACCTTCGCGGCCAAGCATCATCTCCTCCCGGGCACGCTTTACCGCCGCGTGCGCTCGGTCACGATCAGCACGGACCCGCCGCTGCCCGTGCAGGCCGACGGCGAGATCGTGGGTATGACGCCGATGACGTTCCGGATCGTTCCCGCCGCGCTCGATGTGATCATCCCCGTCGGGCTCAACCTTCCCGTTTTCGCCTCTGCGCCGCTCGTTGCCGGACCAACGCCGGACGCCGAGGGCCGTGTCTGAGCAACGGAACGCTCAAATCGCATCATCTGGAGGCGCCGCATGGCGTTCGTGCAGTTGCCGGAGATCCGGATCCACTACCTGGAAGAGGGCGCCGGGCCGCCGCTCGTCTGGCTGCCGGGCGGGAACGATAGCGCGCTGCTGATGCGGCACGCCCACCGGCGACTGGCGGCGCGCGTGCGCCTGATCTGCATGGACCCGCGCGGACAGGGCGAGTCGGATTCACGGACGGAGCCCGAAGACTATCTACCCGCCGCCTACGCCGGTGATGTGCTCGGGCTGCTGGACGCCCTTGGCCTAGAGCGGGTCGTGCTGGGCGGGCACTCGCGCGGCGGGCGCACGAGCATGGAGGTCGCGCTGCGTTACCCGGAACGGGTGGTCGCCGTGATCGCTGCTGCCTCGCCGTTGCTTGGTTACGAGACGGGACGGATCGACGGCCTCCGGCACAACCAACTGCTGCTGCGCGAGCAGGGTGTAGACGCATTTCTGAATGGGCTCAATTGGGGACCGCGCAACCCGGAGCGCCACGCCTATTGGCGCGCGGCCGCCCAACGCGCCGGCGCAGACGCCCTGATCGCGCAATACGAGGCGCTCTCTCGCCTGCCAACCCTCACCACGCGCCTCCCCGACCTCCAGCCGCCCGCGCTCTTTCTCAGCGGCGAGCGCGATTTCATGCTCGAAGCCGCGCGCCAGGCCGCTGCCGCCACACCGAACAGCCGCCTGATCGTGATCCCCGACGCCGGCCACGCCCTCTTCGCCGACCAGCCAGATGCGTACTTCCGTGCTTTCAACGCCTTCCTCGACGAGGTACTCTGAGCGACGTGATCCCACTACTGCTCCACCAGCCGGTAGCCAGCACCGCGCTCCGTCTCGATCACGACGCCTGAGCCGGCGAGTTTTTTGCGCAGATGGTTCACATGCACGTCCACCGTGCGCGTCTTGCCGGCCTCGCGGTAGCCCCAGACGAGTTGGAGTAGCAGTGCGCGTCCCAGCACGACCCCTTTGCGCTGGATCAATGCGGTGAGCAAGGCAAATTCCTTTGGGCGGAACGCAACCGGCTGGCCCGCAACCCACGCCTGGTGGTGCTCCCGGTCCAGCTCCAGCGTGCCGAGGCGGTAGACCGTTTGCTTGAGCGCGGCGCGTTCCGCGCGGCCGAGGATCGCGCGTACCCGCGCCACCAGCTCGCGCGCGCTAAAGGGCCTGGTCAGGTAGTCGTCCGCGCTATGCTCGCGGCCAGGGCCCCGCTCCGTCTCGTGATCGCGGGCGGTGATGATCAGCATCGGGGCGTCGGACGCATTCCGGATCGTGCGGCGAACCTCAAGGTCCCTCAGGTGAGGCAGGGTTAGGTCCAGCACGATCAGGCCGGGATGCTGACGGCGCGCCTGCACGAGCGCCTCCGCGCCATCCTCCGCGGAGACGACCGCAAAGCCTTCGCGGCGCAACGTTTCGCTAACGAGGTTGGATGGGCCGAGCGTTTCGCCCACCACCAGTACCTTCATCGGTCGCCTCGCGTGGGGGATTCCCTATTCTACTCTTGATCTGACGGCAGACAAGAGGGGTACGGCCCATCATTCCGACTCCGGAATAGGGTGGGACGAGCGGGCGGCGGGACGTAGGATGAGGAGACAGATCGCCCTCACCCAGGTGTGAGACGAACGGAGCGCACCGATGCCGCAGCGTCGTCCCTTAACCGTTTCCCACCTCACCGAGCGGTTCGGGCGCACGCGCGCGGGCGCGCTCGTCGGTGACGTGATCCGCCGCGTCACGGGCACACGCGCACCGACCGATGTGCCGCCAGCGCCTGTCTCACACCAACTGGCTTTGCCACCGGATAGCGCCGAGCCGATGCGGGAGCGCGCGCGTCGGTCGCTCGTCGAAGCGCGGCGAGCGATGAGCGGCATGATCGGTGAGCCGCCCGTTCCGTCAATCGCGCTGGAGCCCGCGGGGGGTGTCGCGCCGGATCTGGAGCGGCTGCGCGGGTACCTGGAAGAGGCAGAGCGCGAACGCGCCTCGCTGCGCCACGACGTCGCCGAGCTTCGTACCGTCCTCGACGACCTGCGCTCGCGCCTCGATCGCATGGAGCAGACCAAGCAGGTTCCGGAACTGCCCGCCGCTCTTCCGACGGAGCCGATCCAGCCGCCGGCAACAGCGACGGTCGAGCTTCGTGATCCCGCGATCGTGATTGGCGCGTCGCTCCCTGGCCGTGTGTTTGTGGCCGGAACGATCGGCACACGGATCGCGCTGATGCCCGCGCCGGACGCGGAGGAGCTGGCGGCGTTGATCGGGCGGCTCAATGCGGAAACGCTGATTGATCATGCCGAAGTCTTGGAATCCGGCCCTGACCGTGCCCTGATCCGCGTGACGCTGCGGACGGCGTTGCGCTGGGAGCAGTTCGGTACCCTGCTGGAACGAGTCTCGGCGCAGGCGCCGGCGAGCACGTCGGCCGATTGGTCCGACCGCACCCTGCATCTCTGGCGCGGCGGCAGCCCACCCCAACCTGGGATGAGGGATGAGGGATAAGGGCCAAAGGAATGCTGCCCTGCTCCCTCATCCCTCACCGCGGCGTATACTGGCACCATCCTACCCGCGGACGGCGCATGCGCCTTACCCACCTCCAGCTCGCAAACTTCCGCAACTATGCGCGCCTGGAGCTGGATCTGCCGCCGGGTTCGCTCCTCTTTGTCGGTGAGAACGCCCAGGGCAAGACCAACCTGCTCGAAGCGGTCTATCTGCTTGCGACGACACGCTCATTGCGCGCTGGCAGCGATGTCGAGCTGATCCGGCGCGCGGTGCAACAGGACGCGCTGCCCGCCGCGCGTGTCGTCGGCAACGCGCGGCGGGCTTCCGGGCCGCTCCAGGTGGAGGTGGCGATTGGCGCGCGTGCGGGCACGGCGGGGAGCAGCGGTGCCATGCACGCAGCGAAGCGCCTGCGCGTCAACGGCGTGCCGCATCGCGCCACGGGCGTCGTCGGCAACATCCTCGCGGTGCTGTTCACCTCGCTGGACATTGAGCTGATCACGGGGCCGCCCTCCACGCGCCGCCGCTACCTGGACATCACGCTGTCGCAGATTGACTCTGGCTACCTGCGTGCCTTGCAGCGTTACACGCGCGTGATCCAGCAGCGCAATTCCCTCCTGCGTGCGATCAGCGAAGGCCGCGCCGCCCAGGAGCAACTGACCGTCTGGGACGAGGAGTTGGTGCAGCACGGCGCCCGCATCGTCACCACACGCGCCGCCGCCGTGGCGGATCTGAACCTGCGCGCCGCGGCCGTCCATCACCGCCTCAGCGATGGTCGCGAGCAGCTCACGATCGGCTACGCACCGCAGCTTGGCGATCCGTCCGATTCGCTTGACCTCTGCAACGAGCCAGATGTTCAGACGCATTACCGCCTCGCGCTCGGCCGCCGCCGGCGCAAGGAGATCGCGGCCGGCGTCTCACTGATCGGCCCGCACCGCGACGATCTCAGCCTTATGCTCGGCGACGCGGGCGCGGGGGCGTTCGGCTCGCGTGGACAGCAGCGCACGGTCGCGCTCGCCCTGCGCCTCGCGGAGGCCGGCTTTCTCCAGGACCGCTCCGGCGAAGCGCCGGTCCTCTTGCTCGATGACATCCTTTCCGAGTTGGACGAGCGCCGGCGTGGCGCCGTGCTGGGCACGATCGCCGGCGCGGAGCAGGCGCTGATCACGACGGCGGACCTGGACCGCTTCTCCGGCGAGTTCGTGCGACAGGCCACGATTTACGGTGTGAGCGGGGGCGAGGTCGAGTTGATTTCGGCCCCCCTCCCCAATCCCTCCCCCACACTGTGAGGGGTGGGAGATCACCGCGCGACACGCCGAGCGTTCCAGTCTGATGCACGCATGGGGGCGCTTCTGAGACTGTACTGCCAGTGCAGGTGGTGTCCCACGCCGAGCGGTATACTGAGGAAGACTTGCCGGATGGCCCACCCAAACGCTCGATGTGTTTGGGTTCCCGATCAACGCTCCTCCTAATGCGGGGCGCTCCGCTCGCTCCACCATCTCTTGCGTTGGATCCGGGAACGCTACGCTGAGCGTGCGGCGGCGCAGATGCTGCCTCACTGCATTGAGGCACGATTCCATGGAAGGCAGGCGCCATGCGTGGGTTCACACGAGCGAGAGCAGACGACGTTGGATTCGGCGCGCCGCGGGTGCGGCCAGAGCGTGCTACCTCAGCGCTGGTGCGAATCGCCGCAATCATGGCGCTCATCATCGTCTGCCTCACAGGCTCGCGCCTCCGGGCGTCCACGGCTCTCTGGGGACCGTGGAGAGTCCGGGCACGAGTTGCGCGGCGATCCTTGCTGGAGGCGGCGCGACGGGAGACGGCGTCTACTGGCTGCAACAGGCAGGCGGACCTGCCTATCGGGCGCATTGCGAGATGACAAGCGATGGCGGCGGCTGGACGGCCGTCTTCGCCGGGCGCAACGGCTCCCCGAACGTCTTCGACCACTTCGATATCGGTTCATACACTGGCACAACCACTGATCCGGCCACGCGCTACTTGCGCCGCGCGCCTGCCGCATTTGGTGGTGCGCCGGAGCTGGCCGTCTCCTGTGGAGCGGCAATGGTCTCCTTTGCACTGACCGAACCGGTGCGTGCCTGGCTCATCAGTGGTACTCAGGGAGGCTGGGCGACACTGTCGCAACCGCGTGTGCTGCGCGGCACCGTCGCAAACGTGCCGAACGGGCTCTGGACGGGATCGACCGGCAGTGCCAGCTTTATCTTCGCTAGGAACCAGGGCGGGGGTGGCAATACGTTCGCCGCCTCGTACGCCAACGGTACGGGATTCGACTACTGCAATGGGGTCTTCGATCAAGCAACGCTCGTCCGGGTCTTCTACCGAGAGGCGGTACCGACGTCGCCGCCAATGATACCGGACGCGAACCGCAATGGCGTGACGGACGCGATTGATGCGCTCTGCATCCTGCGCCTGCTTGGCAGCTTCACCGCGACCGCCAACTGTCCTGTGCCGTTCCCCTTTGGCGATGTGATGGCGTGACCTCCGTGGATGCGCTCTGTGTACTGCGCTACCTCGGCCGCTTCCCGCGCGTCGCTAGCTGTCCCTACGACCCGCCCGCGTAATCCCAGGCATCACTGCCCGAGGCGAGCGGCTGTCCCACGCATTGCATGCAGCGCCACCCGCGTGTGCCCGAATCCTCAAGGCTCCTCGACAATCGCCTCGGCCTCGATCTCAACCTTCCAGCGCGGATCCAGCAGCGCGGCGACCACCACCATCGTCGCTACCGGGCGCACCGCGCTGAACACCGCCCCGTGCGCGCGCCCGACCGCATCCGCGTCCGCCGCATCGGTGAGGAAGATGCGCGTACGCACGACATGCCGCGCTTCCGCGCCAGCCTCGGCCAGGGCCGTGAGGATGATCTCCAGGCAGCGCCGCGCCTGCACCTCCGCGTCGGGGTCGCAGGCGCCGTCCGGCCAGACGGGCGCGGTCCCGGCGACAAGGACGCGGTCGCCAACGCGCAGCGCACGGCTGAAGCCGATCACCGGCTCAAAGGGGGAGCCGGAGGAGATGAGTTTGCGTGCTGCCATGTGGCACAGTGTAGCAGTGGAAGACCCATCCCATCCTCCCCATTCCCTGCGACGGAAGGGGAAGATGGCGCCTCGCCCGCATGACCCTGCGTGGGTGGTATGATCCCAGCCTGGAACGTGCGTTTCGGAATTGCTTTGCCGACCAGGGTGAAGCGCGCTCGTACAGGACCTAGGCATGCCCTGGGGCCAGGAGCGCACCGCAGTGATACACGCGCCACGCCGCCTCGTGTCGGTCCGCAATGGTTTGCTGGCGGTTGCCATGCTGGTAGTGCTCGTGGCGCCGCGCGGTGTCCCCACCGCCGCGGAGACCAGCCGCCTCCAGGCTGACCCACCTGCCGATGTGGCCGTGCAGGCGCTTGCCGCGGGCGGCGATCACACCTGCGCGCTCCTCAGCGGCGGTGTGAAGTGCTGGGGCAGCAATTTTGGCGGTAAGCTCGGCGACGGCACGACCACCAATCGCACCACGCCGGTGAATGTTTCCGGCCTGAGCAGTGGGGTGCAAGCGATCACCACGGGTCTCTACCATAGCTGCGCGCTGGCTGGCGGCGGCGTCATGTGCTGGGGCAACAACCAACAGAGCCAACTCGGCGACGGCACGAGCACCAACCGGAGCACACCGGTGAACGTGAGCGGCCTGAGCAGCGGCGTGCAGGCGATCATCGCGGGCGCGTACCACACCTGTGCACTACTCCTCAGCGGCGGCGTGCAGTGCTGGGGCCACAATTACTACGGCCAGCTCGGCGACAGCACGATCACCAATCGCCGCACGCCGGTGAATGTGTTCGGCCTCACCAGCGGCGTCCAAGCGGTCGCCGCTGGTGAGGCTCACACCTGCGCGCTGCTCAGCAGCGGCGGCGTGCAGTGCTGGGGTGAGAACAGCCTCGGTCAACTCGGCAACGGCACCACGACCACGCCGCTCACGACACCGGCAAACGTAAGCGGCCTGAGCAGCGGCGTGCAGGCGATTACCACGGACGCCTACCACACCTGCGCGCTGCTCAGCGGCGGCGTCATGTGCTGGGGCTACAACAATTCGAGTCAGCTCGGCGACGGCACTGTGACGCAGCGCACCACGCCGGTGAATGTCGCCCGCCTGAGCAGCGGGGTACAGGCGATTACGGCGGGCGGCTACCACACTTGCGCGTTGATGGGCGGCGGGGTGCAGTGCTGGGGCTCCAACACCTCCGGCCAACTCGGCGATGGCACCGTGGCGCAGCGCACCACGCCGGCGAGTGTTGTTGGTATGAGCGGCCCCGTGCAAGTGCTCGCCGCGGGCAGCGCTCACACCTGCGCGCTGCCCGGCGTGGGCATGAAGTGTTGGGGCCATAACCTCTACGGCCAGCTCGGCGACGGCAGCACGACCAACCGCGACACGCCGGTGAATGTGAGTGGCCTGGACGGCCCCGTGCAGGCGATCACCGCGGGCCAGTACCACACCTGCGCGCTGCTCAGCGGCGGCGTCAAGTGCTGGGGCTACAACAATTCGGGCCAGCTCTCGGCGACGGCACAGTGACGAACCAAGCGACGCCGGTGAGCGTGAGCGGCCTCGCCGGCAGCGTTCAGGCGATCGCTGCCGGCGACAACTACCTTTGCGCGTTGCTGAGCGGCGGCGGCGTGGCGTGCTGGGGCGACAACACCTGGGGTCAGCTCGGCGACAACACACAGACGACCCGCACGACGCCGGTGAGCGTGAGCGGCCTGAGTAGCAGCGTCCAAGCGATCGCCGCGGGCAGCAACCACACCTGCGCGCTGCACAGCGGCGGCGGCGTGCAGTGCTGGGGCTACAATTTCAACGGCCAACTCGGCGATGGCACGACCACCACTCGCACGACGCCGGTGAGCGTGAGCGGCCTGAGTAGCGGCGTCCAGGCGATCTCAGCGGGCAGCAACCACACCTGCGCGCTGCTCAGCGGCGGCGGCGTGCAGTGCTGGGGCTTTAACGGAGAAGGCCAACTCGGCGATGGTACTTTCACGTCGCGTCGCACACCGGTCGCGGTCAGCGGCCTGAGCAGCGGCGTCCAGGCGGTCGCGACTGGTGGCGCTCACTCCTGCGCGCTGCACAGCGGCGGCGGCGTGCAGTGCTGGGGCTACAA
>Ga0136611_10002104_pt1 | contig 13817 bp, 8 predicted proteins | sample AntDrymUQ2232306_2_FD_106645 | JGI IMG/M metagenome (GOLD analysis project Ga0136611, IMG submission 106645) | Polar desert sand microbial communities from Dry Valleys, Antarctica - metaG UQ223 (23.06) | ecosystem: Environmental > Terrestrial > Soil > Desert | place: Antarctica: Dry Valley...
GAATCCGGCAAGCGAAAAAGGTTTCGCAGTTTCTATATTGTCAACGGCGTAACCGCCCGAATGCAGCGTCAAAACATTTTTACCTTTGGCAATCTTTCCGCAAACCGCCATTAGCGCGAGAACACGCAACGGAATTTTACCGCCGATGTGCAGATGCAGAATGTCGTAATCGAGTTTGAAAAGCAGTTTGACCAGTTCAAGCGGATTTCGCGGATGATAAACGTCCGGTTCATTCACGATTACACTGCTTTTGGCAATGGCGACGACCGAGCATTTATTTCCGCCGCGCCGCAATTCATCACGAATCCCCAGATAATTTCGGTTGATTCCGCCTTCGGGCGGCGGATATGGTCCGAGTTGTAAAACGTGCATTTCGCTTTGCGAAAGTGAAAAAGGGTAAAAGGGTAAAAGGGTAAAAGTTTTGATGTATTTCACGGGCAAACTTTTTCACCTTTTCATCTTTTCACCTTTTTCACTTTAAAATCTCGTCGAGGTTAAACTCCTGCGCTTCGCCGGTTCGCGCCGATTCGAGCATTAATAAACATCCGAGAGTCGCTCGCGTTCCGTCAATCGCCGTAACAGCCGTTTCGCTTCCCTGTTTCAAACTGCGAACGAAGGATTCCAGTTGTTCCCCGTAACCTTTCGCCGCAAAGATTTTCGAGCGCCCGTCGCGTTTCTTTCGCTTGACGACCAGACGTTTGAAATCTTCGCTCAAAACGCTCACGCCCGGCGCGAAAACTTCCACCATTTCGCCGCCCGACGATTCGCTGCCGACGACCGTGTAAATAAAATTGCCGATTGAACCGTCGGCGAATTTAAACGTCGCGGAAATATTATGTTCGCCGAAACCGTAAGCCGAAACCGAAACCGGCTCGCTTTCCGTCAGCCAATACATCAAATCAATGAAATGACAGCCTTCGCCCAAAACAACGCCGCCTTGTGCTGCGTCAGCCGCCCAGCCGTTTTCGATACCCGGCGAATTCATCCGGCAGGAAACGACCATCGGAGAAGTGCGACCTTTCAGATTATTTTTCATTTCGACGTAATAAGGCGCGAAACGGCGGTTGAATCCGACCATCAATTGTTTGCCGCTCGCTTGAACGGCTTTGTAAATCTGTTGACATTCTTCTATCGTAATCGCCATCGGCTTTTCGATAAAAACGTGCTTTCCAGCGTTCAAAGCGTCAATCGCCTGCTGCGCGTGGTCTTTGTGGCGGCTCGCAATCAGTATCGCGTCAACGTCTTTGTCGTTCAAAATTTCTTCATAATCGGAACTCGCGTAATTTGCGCCGAAACGCATCGCGTAACTTTTGCCGCGAGCGCCGCTGTTGGAATGAACGGCGTGAAGTTTTGCGCCCGATATTTTTTGCAAAGCCGGAAGATGCGCCCATTTCGCCAAATTTCCCGCGCCGACGAGCGCGAATTTTATTTCGTCTTTGTTGACGGGCGCGGAATTAACGACGATTTTTCGATTCGGTTTATAAGATTCAATCGCATTTACCGAATCGTTTATCGGGTATTTCAAAACGACCGCCAAACTTCCGCCGCCGTTGCCGTTCATTATCGTTTCATATGCTTTCGGCGCGTCTTCTAAAGCGAATTCGTGCGAAATCAAAGGCTTAACCGTCACTTTTCCGACCGACATCAGCCGCAAAAATTCTTCCATATTGCGGTTTTCCGTCCAGCGCACATATGAAATCGGGTAATCAATTCCCTGTTTTTCATAAGTCGGATCGTAGCTTCCCGGACCGTAAGCGCGGGAAATCATAAATTTGAGTTCCTTGACATACATTTCGGCTCGCGGAATCTCAATCGGACATGCGCCGACCATCACGATTCTGCCTCTGTCGGCGCACATCGTAACGCCTTGCTGTAAGGGTTTCGGCGAAGCGGAAGCCGCCGCGACAATCACGCAGTCCGCGCCGCGTCCGTTGGTCAATGCTTTGACTTCGGCAGCGGTTGTATCCGAAGCAATCAAACCGAAATCCGCGCCGGTTTCTTTCGCCATTTCAACTCTTTTCGCGTCCAAATCAATCGCAATCACAACGCCGCCCTGACATCTCACTAATTGAGCGACTAATTGACCGACTAATCCCAAACCGACGACCGCAACCGTTTCGCCGATATTGATTTCCGAAAGGCGCACGGAATTCATTGCAATCGCGCCGAGCGTCGTAAAACACGCTTCCTGAAACGAAACCGCGTCCGGCACACGCGCAATTAAATTACGTCCGACGTTAATCGTTTCGCCGTGTCCCGTGCCTTCGCCGCCGTAAGCGACGCGCTGACCGATATTTAAATCGGTAACTTTTTCGTCCTTTTCAATAATGATTCCCGCGCCCGAATAGCCCAAAACCGCGTAATCCTTAAATTTTGCGCGGACTTCGTGAAACGTGGCGACCGGGTCGGTTTTCATCATCACATTCCACACGGTTTGCAGATGCGAAGGATTGTCGGCGACTTCTTTCACGATGCTGTCGGTGTGAATGTCGGCGGTTTCCGTTCCCGGACTGATAAGCGAATAGAAAGGTCGCACAAGAACGTGATTTGAAGTAACCTGCGGATCGGTAACTTCCGTTACGATAATTTCTTTCAGACCTCGACGAATAACTTGTTTCATAATAATTTCAGATGTTTTTTAGAAGATTAAAGGCAGGAACAGCGCGTTTGCCGCGTTGTATTTTATTTAGCAATATTATTTCAAAAGATAGAGTTTTTGGCTCACGCCTCAAACTCTATCTATCATACTCGAAAAAACCGTATAGTTCCAAAGTTTTATTGAGTTGATTTTGCAAAGAAAATTTTTCTTTGACAAGTTCTTTCGCTTTTTCGCCGAACCGCGCGGCTTTTTCCTCGTTTTCCAGTAGTTCGATCAAACGATTTGCCATCGTTTCATCATCCCCTGATTCGACCAGAAATCCTGTTGCGTTTTCGACAATCGCTTCCGCCGCGCCGCCGACATTCGTGGCAACTACGGGTTTGCCCGCCCACATATATTCGAGAATGGAATTGGAAAAACCTTCGGCATAACTCGTTAAAACGCAGGCGTAACTTATCGAAAGCAGTTCGGGAATGTTTGTGCAGCGACCGATGAAATGCGTATTTTTTTCAATCTTTAATTCTTTCGCCAAATTTTCTAAATCTTTTCGCAACTCGCCTTCACCCGCGAGAACGAAATGCGTTTCGGGGTATTTCCGCAAAACTTTTTGGGCTGTTCGCAAAAACATCGGTTGATTTTTTACCGCGTGTCTGAGATTGGCGACGAGCGTCATAAATTTTATGTTTTCATCAATCGGCAAATCCAATTCCGCGCATATTTTTGTTCTATTTGTTTCTATCGGCGTTAATCGCGCCGTATCCAAACCGTTGTAAATCACGCTGATTTTACCCGCCGAAACATTTTCATTTATTAAATATTCTTTCACGGTTTCGGAATTGGCGACAACCCGGTCAGCCACTTTGAATATTTGTTTTTCAATGATTTTCTGCGCTTTGGAACGCACGGCGGCGGTTTCGCGCTTTGACGCGATTTTATATTTTATGCCGGCAAGTCGCGCCGCTGAAATCCCGAAAACATTCGTGTAAAAATCGTGCGTGTGAACGATTTGGATCTTATTTTCGCGCAAAAATTTTACGCATTGTTTTAGTTGAAGAAAAAAATTCGCGTCGTAAAAAGATTCTAGTTTGAATTCGGGAATTTCCGGCAAGCCGAGATTTTCAATTTCACCGAGCAAAACGCCTTCTTTGTTCAATGTCGCCGCGTAAACATTAAAGGTTTCGTCTTCGCACAAAAGCCGTGTCAATTGAACGGCTTGACGTTCCGAGCCGCCCTGATGAAAACTGCCGATGAATTGAAGGACGTTTTTCATAGATTCAGGATTCAGGATTCAAGATTCAAGATTTAGGATTTTTTTCATAATCTCGAATCTTGAATCTTGAATCTTGAATCTCTTTAAGATTGTTCGGAGTTTTTCAAAATATATGTCGAGGAGGTTTTTTGCGGAATCGAACTGCTAAAAATGCTTTCGTTGGTGCGAACATTCAGTTTATTGCCGAAACGACGCGCAACTGCGTATTCGAGTTCGTTCGGATGATTAATAATCTCGCGGCTGCCGAGCGTAAAATTTGTGCCGCCGATCATCACGAATTCTTCCGGCAGCGGATCGCCCGCGCTCATTCGCGCCCACAGAAAACGAAAATTCGTGTTGAAAAATTCCGTGCGGACAATACTTTCCCTGGAATCGGCAAAGACCAGCAAATCCGAATAATCCTGATAATTGATAACAAAAGCGCGTCCGCCTGCGACGCTCGTTTCGTAAACTTCAGGCTTTGAAAAGGCGCTTTCCGACGGCAAAAGAAATGTAAAAAATTCCTGTGCGCCAACGCCTTGCGACACAAAGCGCAGAAAAGGCGAACAAATCTTTTTGCCGTAAGCGGTCGAAATCCATCCATTCTTTTTTTGCCAATCGCCGTTATCACCGAAAGTGAAAAGCCGGAAACCCGAAATGTTTTCCGACGGCAATTCGCCGACGCACAACCCGCCATTCATCGCTGCTTCAATCACCGGATTTGTTTCGCTGTTCAAGTGAAAATTCAAGTCATAGTCGTGCTCCGAAGCGGTTTCCACATAATCGCGCATAATCCAATAATCGTTTTTTAAAAACAAAACGCTTCTTTGATGAACGGCGGGCGCATCGGAATCGCGCTGATAACCGTCGTGCGAACCTTGAAAAAAATCGAATCGCTGTTCGGTAATCCACGAAGAAACTTGCGGCTCGGCTTTCGTTTTCCAAGCGAATTTTTCCGCCGGTTCGGACGAAGATTTACCGTCAATCGTCAAAGTATTATGCGCGGCGGTCGAACGAAAATAATCGCGCTGCTCGCTCGATTCGTGATAAGTGTAAGTTCCCGAATCAACCAGAAGCGTCTTGCCCTGCAAAGCCAGATTGACAGCGAGCGTATCGGCGTGTCCGTGTCCGCCGGAAAGCGCGCCGACTTCGCCGCAATCAATCAGCATATAATTATCGGTGTCCGCCCAACCGTCGCGCATCACGAAATAACCGCCTGTTTCAAAGGCGAAAGAGTTTTTTTCGGGAATGTCTGCCGGTAAAATTTCAAATGCCTGAACGCCTTCGAGTCCGAGCAGCCAGACGATTTCTTCGGAAACTTCTCCGGCAACGTATTTATAATCGCCGCGCTCGAAAAGAACCGCGCCGACGGCAAGAGTTCCGCGAAAATCGTCGGATTTCGCGTTTGCCGGCGGCGGCAGCATTCGCCCGCCGTCGTCGTCGCCGATAATCGGCGTTGTGCCGTCGGGTCGGGTGATATACATTAAAAAATCGAGTGCCGACTGCAACCGATTTTCAAGCGTTTCCGCTGATTTTACGTCGGTTTCATTTTCGCCGCCGAGCATTTTCAAAATCAGGAAATGCGTGTAAAAATCCGCCGTGTAACGCTGATACCACGTCGTCTGCTCAAAATAAACGCCGTCTGTTTGGATTTGCCGGTCGAGTTCGCCCAAAAGAATATCCTCGCCTATTTTGCGCCAGTGATTTGCCCGATTTAAAAACGGCAATTGCGTTCCGAGATAGTAAAGACCGAGCGCTTCGCCGGTCAGATGCGTGTTCGGGCTGTAATAAGTCGAAAGATGTTTTTCGATGTGGCGACCGTGAAGATAAAGATATTTCAGAGCTTTATAAAAAAGTTCGGGCGTTACGCACTTTGAATCCTTGAAGAAATTAAACGCCCAAATCCAACTCATCGCGCGAAAAGCGATTTCCAGACTGCTGAACCAGTTAATGCCCATACCCGGCGGATTCTGCTCCATCCAACTTTCGAGATGGCGCACAAAAGTTTCGGCGAAGCGTTCGTCTTTCGTCAGCCAAAAAGCCGCGCCGAGCGTGAAAAAATGCTGATGACGATTGAGTTCCCAGATGATTTTTTTATCGCCGGTTTCGTCCGTGCCGAGTTCGTCAAACTGTTTCCAGTGTTTCAAAGGCGAGCGTTTACCGGAAATCGGTTCGAGATGCCAATCAACATTCGCGCCAAAACTTAAATCCGAAAACCCGAGCAAATCAAATCTTCCCTCGCCGAGTCTTTCGGCTTTTTCAATCGTCACCGGCGCGTTACGCTCGCCGAAAAAGCGTCGGAAAATTTCGAGCGTCGCTTCCTTTTGGCGAAATGCGGGAAAGAAATTAAATTCCGAATTTTCGCGGAATTTTTCGTAAATTGCTTCGGCTGAAATCGAAGTTTCGGTCGCATCAAATTGAGATTTGTCGAACAGTTTCCGAAATTCTTCATCGGTCGGCAATTTTCCGCTTAAACCGATTTGCTCGCTTTTGGCGGAAAAAGCCTGTTTGCCGCGCGTTCGGATTTCCTTCCAACTGCGGTTTTTGAATTTCTTGATTGTTTCCAGCGGATTTGCCATTATTTCTACCGACATAAAACTGTTCTTCCGTTAGTTTATACTTCTTTCGCTTCGTTATTTTCCCGCAACTTTTCTTCCATTATCGACTGCAAACGATAATTTCTATAATCGTTCGGATTGCCCGCTTTGCCGTCAATCGCCGCCGAAACCATATTGAACGCCTCACGCGCCGATGCGAAATGAACTTTATAATCGCCGGTTTTTTCGCCGTTTTCGATGATTTCTCCGAAAAATCTTCGCGCGCCTTCGCCGATGCAAGCCGATTGGTCGTAATCGAAAAATCCGTGACAATAAAGTTTGACAAAAATCCAGTCCGAGCGTCCTTTAACCGTAATGTTCGCGTTCATCCAGCGGTTAAATCTGGCTAAATCGGACGGCTGATTGGCGGTCAGCGCACCGTCTTCGATGCGCGGCACGGGAAACCCTTTGATGCGGCGCGTCCAATTAAAAATTAATGGTCCGGTAAATATAAGTGGCAATTGCGGTTCTTTTCCATTTTTTCCATTTTTTCCGTTTTTTCCGTTTTTTCTACCGACTTCGACGGATTTTCCCGCGCGATGCGGCATTTTTTCCGTCAAAGGAAAACCGCATTCATAAATACGATTGAAAACCGGAACTTGCGTTTCGTCGGGCGCAGACGGCAGAGTCATATCCGCGTAGCAGCCTGTTTCCGCCAAAATCTGCATTTCTTCGTCAACGCCGCAGAACTTTCCGCCGCACGAATTGGCAAGCGCGAGATTGCCGTGAACAAAAGCGTATTTCGGTTCGCCTTTTCCGCCCGAACGCGAAAGACAAAGATGTTCTTCGGCTAAAATATCACGAAATTCAATCAGACTTTTCCGCAAATTTTCTGCCGTGTCAGGTTTTTCAACGCCGTGATGAAGGTGAATCTCGACTTCGCCCAAACCTTCCGCCTGCATTGCCGCCAATTGCTGGAGAAGTCGGCGGTCATATTGCTCGGCAGGATAAAAATTTGTGTGGCGAAACTTGCTGCCGTCCGAATCAATGACGGCTTCGCCCGTTTCCCGCGCAAGTTTGTGATATTCATCCAAACGCCTCTGCTGAGAATCCGAATCAAGAAAACCGTTTTTACTCCAAGCCGGTTCAAAATGATTGGCGACGGTGAAAATTACGTGCTTTTTCTCAAACGCCGTTTGTTCCAGAAAACTTCTTGCGCGGACGAACGGGTAACGAATCAGCCACGGCAGATTTGATTTTAATTTTGTCAGATTGTTTTCAACCATAAAATTAATCAGGTTTTTCCTGACCGTTTAGCTTTTTTTAAAGAAGCAGCGAAAATGATTGACGGTAACATCATTTATCTACAAATTGCCGGTGCCAGAGTTCGAGCATCCATAAAATCCAGAGAGAGTATGAATGGTCGCGCCTGTTTTTGTGATGTTCGTCGAGCAGTATTTTGATATATTTTGTCTCAAAATAGCCGCGTTCCAGAGTTCTTTTTTCTAAAAGCGTTTCGTGAATCCGGTCTTTTAACTGCAAATTTATCCATTCATTAATCGGCACGCCAAAACCCTGTTTTTCGCGGTATAAAATTTCGTTCGGGACGATGCCTTCCAATGCTTTTTTGAAAATATATTTCGTTGCAAAGCCTTTTAATTTTAGCTGCGCCGGAATTTTCTGGACGTATTCAATTAATTCGTGGTCGAGCAGCGGAACGCGCGCTTCGAGCGACGCCGCCATCGTCATCCGGTCAACTTTCGTCAAAATATCCGACGGCAGATAAGTTTTGCTGTCGAGATAGAGCAGTTTATCAATCTGATTTTCCGACGAAACGCTTCCGGCAATTTCCCGGAAAACGTCTACGCTTTTACCGAAATTGCCGTTCAGATTTTTCCGAAAACCCGTTTCGTAAAGAGCTTTCTTTTTCAAGCTGCCGAAATGCGAAATGCTGTCAATATAACGGTCAATCGCGTCAAGGCTCGCATTGTAGAGAAAATTTTTCCCGCGTGCGCCGTGCGGCAAAACTTCGATTAAAGGTCGCAAAAGATTACGCCGAATCGAGCGCGGCAGTTTGCCCAAACCGCTTCGTTTACTGTCTGTCACATAGCGCGTGTAACCGGCGAAAAGTTCGTCGCCGCCGTCGCCCGAAAGAACGACGGTCACGTAATCCCGCGCCATTTTCGACAACATAAAAGTCGGCAGCGAAGAAGGATCGGCAAAAGGCTCATCGAAATGCCGAACGATTTCGTCAATCGTTTCGACTAATTCCGGCGTGACTATAAATTCGTGATGCTCGGTATTGTAATGTTTCGCGGCGATCCGGGCGTATTTCAGTTCGTTAAAACCGTCTTCGTGAAAGCCGATGGAAAATGTTTTGACCGGCGATTCGAGAATCTGCGACATCATCGCCACAATCGCCGAAGAATCAACTCCGCCCGAAAGAAACGCTCCCAACGGAACTTCGGAAATCAGGCGAATGCGAACGGCTTCTTTTAGTTTTTCCCGCAGAACTTCGATGTATTCGGCTTCGGTTTTTACTTCGACAATTGGCGAATAATCGAAATCCCAATACTTTTTCGTTTTGATTTCGCCGTCTTTATAAATCAAAAAATGTCCGGGTTCGAGTTTGCTAACTGATTTGAAAATGCAGAATTCTTCCGGCACGTAGCCGAATGTCAAATAAGCGTCGAGCGCCGAATAATCGATTTCTTTGGAAATCTCGCCGTGCGTGAGCAAAACCTTTAATTCCGAGCCGAAAACGAAATTTCCATTTTCCGTTAAAGCGTAAAAAAGCGGTTTTTTACCGACTCTGTCTCTAGCGATAAAAAGACTTTCATCGGTTTTGTCCCAAATCGCAAACGCGAACATTCCGCGCAAATGTTTAAGGCAATCCGCGCCGTATTCTTCGTAAGCGTGAAGAATGGTTTCAGTATCGGAATTTGTTTTAAAGCGATGTCCGCGTGATTCGAGTTCTTTTTTAAGCTCACGGAAATTGTAAATTTCGCCGTTGAAAACAATTAACTTCGTGCCGTCTTCGTTGTAAATCGGCTGCTGTCCGCTTTTTATATCAATGATGGAAAGCCGACGCATTCCGAGCGCGGCGCGACCTTCGACCGCCGTTCCCTGCTCGTCGGGTCCGCGATGCGTGATGATTTTGCACATTTTATCGAGCTTAATCTCTCGCTCAATGACAGGCGCATCTTTACTTTTAGAAATGAAACCGGCAATTCCGCACATTTTAATTTTTTAATTTTGGATTTGCGATTGCGGATTCGGGATTGGTTTTTTCCCGAAAAGCGACCGCGCTTTTATTATTTTCTTTAAAATATTCTTAAACTGAAGTTTTTCATCTTCTTCGATAACGCCCCAGAAATATGCGCCGAGAAGATAAACCGGCACAAACACGAGCGCGGAAATAAAAAGCGTCAGACTTCCGCCGGCAAAATTCAAAACGCTCAACTTCGTCGTGTGAAACGCCTCCTGAGCGAAATGCGCGCCGATGCTGAGCAGATACGCTTTTGTATTCGTATAAACAAAATAAGTGACAACGCCCGCCGCCAGACTGACGACAGCCGTTTTTCCGACATTTTTCAGCAAGTGAAAATCCTTTCGTCCGAAGCCGAGTTTCCGCACGATAACCGTTTCGGCAATGGCTTTGTCGATCAAAACCGCGACGACGGCAATCGTAATCATTCCGAGCATATCAAAAAATTGCAGCCCGAAATAAAGCACAGCGATCAGAGCGGCGAGAACGAAAACGCGCAGAACGAGCAGAAACCGACCGAGTTCCTTGTAGGCGCGAATAATCGGATCGGTGATTAAAATGCTGACCGGCAGAAGCGTCAGATTTATAATCAGAATCGGCACACTCGCCAGATAATCGGTCGTGAAAAGCGTGATGATAAAAGTTTGCGCGGTGATGAGCAAAAATATGTAAATCGGAAAATAAAAGAATGCCAGTTTCTGCATCGCCCGCGCCGTCAGGCGAATCATTTCCTGTTTATCGCCGGCGGTTTGCAACTCGCTCATTCGCGGAATTAAAACCGATGTCACCGATTCGGCGAGCATTGCGATTAAAGGCAGTTGAAAACAGCCGTAGGCGTAGATGGCAAACTCCGCCGAACTGAATTTGTGGGCGACGAAATAATTATGAATATCGGTTTGCAGAATCCACAAAATTCCCGCGAGTCCGAAGGGAACGGCGTAAATCATCTGTTCGAGAAAAAAGGCGGGACGAAACGCCGCCCAAAATTTCGGAAATCGGTAATAAAGATAAACGAGCAGAATGGCGGTTTGCAGCAAGCCCTGAATAATCGCGGCGTAAATAAATGATTCAACCGTTCCGAACAAAAGAACCGCGCCGACCATCAGAAATGTTTTGCTGAACTGAGCGAAAATGATAAAAGCGGTTGCCAGACGCGCTTCCTGATTGGCGATAGCGACTGTTTCCAAAAAAGTCGCAAACATCCAAATCCAGATCACCAGCCCGATTTTCGGTGCCAGCAGCGTCAATTCGTCACTCTTGAAAAGATTGCCGAGCATTTGCGGATAAAGATAGAGCGACAGATACGCCAGACCGCCGACTACGAAATTAAACAGCAGAATATTAAAAACCGCCGCGTTGCGTTTTTCCGTTCCGCGCGAAAGATAATAATACGCGCTCATCGAAAAACCGAACGGCAGAATGGCGACGGCGTTGACAATTACCAAAAACGATTCGCGGTAAAGCCCGACGTTCTCCCGGCTGAGATAACGAACGATGAGCGGCGGCAGAAGAAAACTGAATCCGAAACCGATGATTTTAGCAAACAAAAGCCATGCGCTCTGCGTTCTTAAAGAAACTGTTTGTTTTTTTACTTTTTCAGTTTGTTTTTTCATCGTTCGGGACAAAGGCGATTTCGGCGGCGCGGCGCGATTGATAAAATTTTAGAATCAGGCGCGGCGCAATCTGCAGAAGCCCGATGATAACTCGCAAGCGGTTTGACCGGCGATGCTCGTTGGCTTTGGCAAACGCCGTTTTTGCGGCATCGAATTTACCCTTCAGCAAAAAGTATTTTCCGCGCTCGACTTCCAAATCCGATTCAAGCCGTTTCAAATGATTTTTGATAATTAATTGCTGCGTTTCGTTGAGCGCGAACAATTTTTTGACGCGGTAGTAAACGTCTATTTCGCGCTCGACGCGCTGAACCGAATTGCCCGATAAACTTTCGCGGCGTACGCGATATTTAAGCAGAACCCGACGCTGATAACCGACGCGTCCGCCATTGTTCGCTATTTTGAGCCACAACACAAAATCGTGCGCCCGGACGCTTTCGATTTCAAACATTTCCGCGTCCAGAACATTTTTCCGACGCGCGATCGTTCCCGAAGTAATAATGTTGCAGCGCAAATCGAGCAAGCTGTCGAAATCGGCTTCGCCGACCGATGGCGCGGTTTCCATAAAAGTTTTCCCGTCGTAAACCGAACCACCAAAAAGCAAAGCGTCGGCGTAAACGAGGTCATAGCCGTTTTCTTCCAAAAATTCGACTTGCGATTCTAAAAATTCCGGCAGCCAGACGTCGTCGCCGTCGAGAAACGCCAAAAGTTCGCCGCGAGCGTGTCTGATTGCCGCATTGCGCGCCGCGCCCGCGCCCGCGTTTTCCTGTTTGAGATAAATAATTTTATCGTAGAAAGGTTCTAAAACCCGCTCAAACTCCGCCGTGTCGGGCGAGCCGTCGTTAATAACGATAATTTCGTAATCCTTAAATGTCTGGGCAAAAACCGAATCCAAAGTTTCCGCGACAAATTCGGCGATATTGTAAGCGGGCGTGATAATACTCACCTTCGGCGCGTGTTTTACGACATCGCGCCCGACGCGCTGTTCAATATATTTATTTGTCGTTTCAGATTCGGGCATTAAATTGTAATCTTAAAACAGATTGTCTTTCCACTTACCACTTACCACTTTCTTAAGTCGTTTCGCGTATCGGCTCCCAACGCGCGTAATTTTCGCCCTGCAAAAATTTGTAAAAAGCGAGAACGGAAGCCAGGTTTGCCAGCACGAAATAAAGCGGAATTGCGAATACACCGATTTTTACGCCGCGTTTTTCCAGAATCCAACCGATAAAAGCCGTCAGGTAAAACAGTATTTGCAAAGCGTAACTCGCCGCGAAAAACAAGGAATGAAAAGCCAAAATCAGCGACGAAATTAAAATTAAAATTAGAAAAAGCGGCACGGCGTAGCGCAAAACTTTGTGTGAAAATAATTCGACGGCGTAAAAACCGCTGCGAAAAGGATTGAGCATTTCACGGTTGCGCCACAAATCGGTGAAGGTTTGCGAAATAACGCGAACGCGCATTCGCATTTCTTTGTCGGTTTTTTGATTGGTTTCTTCGGTGCAGACGGCGTTCGGCTCGTAAATCGAGCGCAAGCCCTGCCGGTAAACGACGGTGCAAATCAGAAAATCCGAACACGCTTCCGCATACATCGGTTGATACGCCGAACGTCTGACCGCATAAAGACAACCCGACGCGCCGATCAGCGAGCAGGCGCGGCTTTCGCTTTCTTTCAGAAAAGTTTCGTAATTCCAATAGCTCCGCGCACCTTTGCCGACATTTGATTTTGAATTGTCAACGTAAATTAATTTTCCCGCGACGCAGCCAACTGTTTCATCCGCAAAATTCGGCAGCATTTCCCGCAAAACATTTTGCCGATACATTGTCGTCGCGTCGGAAAAAAGAATGATTTCGCCCGTCGCCTCTTCAACCGCTTTGTTTTGCGTGTAAGTTTTGCCTTTTCTGCCTTCCTGCCGAAAAAGTTTTACTCCATGTGCAGAAAATTTCTTGACGATTTCATCGGTATTATCGGTCGAGCCGTCGCTGGCGATCAAAATTTCGAGTTTTTCCAGCGGATAATTGATTTGAAAAGTGTTTTTGAGTTTTTCCCGAATAACTTTTTCTTCGTTGTAAGCCGTAATGAGAATTGTTACTTTCGGAGCGTATTCGCGGCGTTTTACCGTTTTCGGACGCAGACGGCTGACGGCGTAGACGAGCAGCGGATAGCCGACGTAAACATAAAAAAGCGCGGCGACGCTTGCTCCGAAAATTATTTGTGCAGCCGGAAAAAACATTTTATCTTAAGCCGTCTTCGGACTCCATAAAACCTGCCCGAACGGTTCCGCCTTAATTTCTTCTTTTAAGCCTTTCTCGATTTGATAAATTCGCCGGAACGCAACCGCATAGGCAACCAAATAATAAACAAACCAAAGATACGCGACCGAAGCGAAAAAGCTCGAAACCATATATCCGACAATGCTCGCCTGAAGCCCGATTGCCAAATAATAAAACCATCCTCGTTCATCTTTTTTGAAAAGCGTCCGCTCAATCGCGCCGAGTTTGCGAAACGGGCTGATCATTAAAATCATATAAGCGGCAAATCCCAATAATCCCA